>Ga0187803_10000007_pt1 | contig 90294 bp, 69 predicted proteins | sample NC_wetland_sal_i_2_FD_132425 | JGI IMG/M metagenome (GOLD analysis project Ga0187803, IMG submission 132425) | Wetland sediment microbial communities from Neuse River Estuary, North Carolina, USA - Control_3 | ecosystem: Environmental > Aquatic > Freshwater > Wetlands > Sediment | place: USA...
CCTGGGACACGGCGAGGGTCTTGCATCTGCGCTAAACAGGAGCCGTAGCAGGGGAGCACGAAGTAGCACGAGGAGGCATTACCGGCCCAGCAAGTCCCGAAGTTAGGGGACGGGGCCGAGGAAGATCGCCGGTTAAAACCGGCGTGTGGAGCCTGCGGAGAAGACCTCCTAAGGCACCGCAGGCGTTGATAAGGGCAGCGGCTGGCAGGAAGCATACGTCAAGCGCCCAGGTAATACGACGCACCGGCCAATACCGGCCGGACCCGCTTCCGAGCCAGTCGCTGCCTTTCTGTTTTTTCAGCTAAATCCTGCCGCAAACTTCCCGGAAACGTAGTGAACGGCTTCGACTCCGAGCGCAAACTCACCGCGTCGGAATGTCGCAGTAGAGCGCGTCGCTGCCGACGTCGAACACGCGGTTCCACCGCGCGCGGTAATTCTCCTGCGCCGCGTCGGCGGCGAGCTCAATCAGTTGTTCTTCGGAGAAGTACCGGCGCAACTCGCGATAGAGCTCGTCGCTGACGTTTACTGGCGCACCGGCCAGCGCATCGGCCAGGCGCAGAAGCGCCTGCTCCGGCCCGGAGAACTTTTCGAACGCACCGTTGAGCAGCCCGGAGATCTCGGCTGCGCTGAGGCCGGACATTCTGCCCCCGGCAGAATTGATGTCCACTCAAAATGGGCATCCCACGCGCGACGCGGTCCGCAACTGCACAATGGAGCGCTGCCGCCGCGGGATCCCGGCTTTCCGTCCGAGCAGAATCTCGGTGAGGACGTTCACCCAGAAAACGCGCGGGACACGCGCCTGGATTTTCTGGGGCGTAAGGTCCTTGCCAAATACTTTGTGGACCTGGCCGAACACCAGCCGCATCAGGAACGAAGTTTTCTGTGGATCCAGGCCTTCGAGACGCCCCATGTGACCTCCGTGTGGACAGGTTTGCCGCCGGTCCGAGAGCTTAGCCGGGCTTGCGGAGCACCTCCGCGACCACCTTTTTCGATTCCTCCGGGGCGATTGGGATGCGCCGGCCTTTTCCAAGAGGGATGGGGCTGGTTGCGGCCTCAGGTTTGGCGTCCCGAAGCTATCGTTCAGAATCTTCAAGCCAGGATTTCTTGTGTTTCGGGGGTTTGCGGCGTTTGTCGGGAATGACGCGTTCGGCGGGCGGCTGGCCGACAATCTCACGGGCCACGCGGCGAGCGGCTTGGCCGGCGTTGAATTTCGGGCGCTTTTTCGATGGGCTCATGGCGCGTGCGGAAAAAGTTTACAGTGTGAGGGATTTCAAAGCGAGGGAGAGCAATGCAGGCCGGCAAGACGCGATGGCTTCCGCGAAACCTCCGCTGTTAGGAAAGTCTGAACCAGATTTGCACGACAAAACGAGCGGAGACCGGCTGGCCGGAAGGGTCACGGAGCGGCTCAAATTCAAAGCGCTCGACCGACTTCAGCGCACTCCGATCCAGGCTCTGCTCCAGGGGCTGGAGCAGGACAATCTTCGAGAGACGCCCATCGGTCCCCAGCAGGGCGGACAAAAACACCGTGCCCTGGATGCCTTTCTTTCGCGCCTGACGCGTAAGGCGCGGTCCTGGGCACGATATGCATTTGGGCTCAGGAATTCCGTCGAAACCAGGGAAATAGAAGCGCACGCCGGAGGCATCGGCTACAGCCGGAAACCGTCCGAGGATACGGGGCTCTTTACGCGTTTCGTAACGGACCTGGGCGATGGGCTGGCCGGACGCCACGGCCCGGAGAGTGAGAGAGATGTGGAACGCGCCCTCGGAATCCGTCCAGTGGCCGCTGACTACGCCGTCGCATTTGAGGGCATCGCAGATTCGATGGATGCCTTCGGACTGCTCCACATCAGCGGCAGCCACGGTCTTCTTTTCGAGGAGAGAAAACCAGGCCCAGCGGTCCGCGAGCGAAAAGCCCGAGGTTTGGCTGGACAGTGCCTTTGCGAAGGCTGCGGCAAAGTAAACGCCTTTGTCGGCGCGCGCGCCACCGGCATCGAGAAAATCCACGACCAGCACATTTTGGAGGCCGGCGGAACGAACAGCGCCGGCGATGCGATCGGCGGCCTCCGGTTCCGATAGCATCTCCGTCTGTGCGGCGGCGCTCGCGGCGAGGGCTAGAAAGAAAAGCAAGAGCGCCAGTGCGCGTGAAGGGTACGTCAGTGGCGATTTGCCTCGCACGGGCATCACTGGGCGGGCTTGAGGACAGCGACGTTGCGCTCGTCGGTGGCGATCACGCGATAGAGCTTGCGGAGATCATCAATCTGGGCCAGGGGGACGGTGAGCTCTTTGACCTCGAAGGTGCGACTGTAGCGCAAGATATTTCCACTCATCTCCGACTTGCTGCGATAGCTGGCAAAACTGTACTCGAGACTTACAGGCGGTGGCAAATCGTCCACGACGTAGCCCGGAGGGAGCGCGATTTCAAACGTGTCCACGTCGCGCTCAGGACCTTCGAATTCGACGGAGTGCAGGCGCGGCTCCTTACCCTCGAGCAGCGCGCTCGACCTCGTTCCGATGACGCGGGGACGGACGAGGATCAGGCCGGCAGCAAGCTTGGCGTAGCGCTCGGCGGCAAACGTGTAGTCGAACTCGATGGGATAGTCCGTGGCGTCGAGGTTTGTGACAGTGGCTTTGGCGATGCGGAAGGTGGCCAGGGATTGAGCGAGCAGCGTTTCGACGGGTTTGATCCGTTCGTTCGCCTGGCTGACGTTGCGGAGCGAGGCGCGCTGCGAGGCGGCGAGATCTCCGAGGCGGATCTCCTCCACCTTCCCGACTAGATTCCCCTGCGGATCGAGAGCGAGATGCGCGATGCGATGAACCCCACTGGTGTAGGGAGGCAGCCTGGGCGTTTCGATCAGCTCGCCGCCATCGGGAATGATCAGCAGGGCGTAGCTGGCCTGGAGAGCGCCCGAGAGGTGGCCGAGGGGCGTCAAATCGTCCGTGGGGTCGAAGATGAGCAGGCGGCCCAGCTTTGGGTGCGTGAGCACCGCGTCCAGCGACTCGCCGGTAAGCGAGTCGGGCAGCGAAATGGCGATTATGGCGTGATCAAAACCGCCCATGCGGCCCGGCATGGCCGGCGTGACGGAACCACGAGATGTATTGATGGCGAGCTGGTAGCTGTTTACGCCGATCTCGCGAAGCATGGAACGCATCAGCGTGACTTTGTCTTTGCAATCGCCGTAACGGTGGGCAAAGACCTCCGCGGCAGGGTGCGGCTGCCAGCCGCCGATGCCCAGCTCAATGGCCACGTAGCGGACGTCGCGCTGCACAAAGCGCGCGAGGGCCTCCATCTTGGCCAGCAGCGTGGACTGGCCGGAGGTGAGCTCGGCCACCTTCTGCTTCAATTCGGGTGAGGCATCCAGGCGCCCGCGAATCAGGCCGTTGTACCAAATTCCGATCGAGTTCCAGTCGCTGAGCTTCGCGGCGGCCTCGGTTCCGGAAGGAGGAAGGAAGTTCACCACCATCTGGCCCGCGATGCCGCGGCGGGGCGGCATGGCATCCTCTTGCTTCAGGGCCTTGAGATCTGTGGCGAGCCAGGACCATTGGTTGCTCGGGCCGGATGTGGGAGCGATTTCCGGGGCATTGAGCCAGGTAGCCTTGTACTCCCACCCTGGCGGGAGCTGGAGCGAATAGTGGGCTTCGCGAACCGGGATACTCTCCTGGAAATACCAGATGTCCTGGAGGAAATAGGGGCGGTCCTCCTGCTCGTATTCGTATCCGACGATGTTGCCGGGATCGGGTGCGGGAATGCGCAGGACCTTGGCGCGAACGTCAACGACCAGCTCGCTGCCCGGGATGCCCGGGAGGGAGACCTCGGCGCCGTCCTTTTCCTTGACTTCATAATCCTTGCCCGAGGCGGGAATGCACCAGGCGTGAAGGCCGGAAATTTTGGTCTGGGAATCGAAGAAAGCCACCACGGTGCCGAAGTCGCGGCCGCCTGGGCGAAGGATTTTGTAAGCGGCGCGGACAACGGTCTTGATCTTGTCCGCAGAGCGCACGGTAACGGACTGTTCGGAGTAGAGCATCACGGCGTCGGTTTTTTCGTCGTGGGCTGGGAGCGGCGCATTGACGAGGGCGCGCATCCAGCCGGGCGCGTCGCCGGCAGCGGCGGGACGGGCAGCAAGGAGCGCCACCAGCAGGCAGGCCGCGGCGGCGACACGGCGCGCGGGGTGCGAGCGTGGAACTTCAGTTATGGCTGCCCGGGTAGCCGGGGATAACGATAATTTGTTGTTCATCCCAATTCTTTACGTACTGAAAGAATCCCCTCAGCGACGGGTAGTATTGCGGACCGAGGAGGATGCCATTCACGGACAGCGCGCGCGAGAGATGAAGGACTCCCGCCTTTTCCTCCACCGAATCTTCGTAGACGACCATTTTCTTGTCCAATTTCTGCGGTGGAGGAAGGCTGCCGACGTGCCAGCCAAGCGGGAGATCGATGGTGACGTCGTCGGTAGTCTGGTAGGGATAGTGAAAGTAGATCGGAGAGGTGCGGCTGGCGTGTTCGAACAGATGTTTTTCGGAGTTGCTAAAGACGCCGACGGACATCAGTCCTTTGCGGCCAGCGCCTGCGACCCATCCGGGAACCTTGATGTTGAATTCCGCCACGAATTCGGAAGAGGAACTGGTCCAGTCCGGTTGGTTGGTTAGCTCGACCACGCTACCGACGGGGATGTAGCCCTGCGCGACCTGTTCGAGATACGCCTTGCGATGGGTGTCGTCTTCATTCAACTCGTATTGGCGATGGCCGAGGGATGTCAGCCCGGTGAAGGTGAGCGTGAGCTTGCCGGAGAGCGTGCCTTCCGGATCGAGCTTGAGGGCGGCTTTGCGGATGGTGCGGGAATCGGCGCTGGCCGGAAGCGGGGTCTCGACCCACGTCCCGCCGTCTTTGTCGAGGCAAAGTCCGTTGACGTTGGTTTCTGACCAGGGGAGAAGGCCAAAGGGAGTCAATGCAGTGCCGGGATCGAAGTATTTGTCCACACCGCCGTCTTTGACGAGCACGATTTGATCGCTCAGCAAGCTGCTGTTCAGCGATTCCGGCTGGAAAAAAGTCCTGTTGCGGTGCGCCACGGCGACGGGAAAGGCCTGGAAACCCGCGGCGCGAACCAGGCCGAGATAGAGCCAGGTGAGCTGCAGGCCGTTCCCCGCGCCTTTCTTCCAGACATCCACGACGTTATCGGCGGCCTTTCCTTTTTCCCGCTTTTCCTCCTGGGAGGTCTTTTCAACTTCATAGCTTGTATTGCGGAAGCTCTGCACCTTTGCATAGAGCTTCTGCAAGCGAACGTTCGAGGGGTCGCTCGGGGGAGCGATTTCGGCGGCGGCCTGGGCGATCTCCTTGTGCTTACCGACGAAACTTTCCACGACGTCGTTCATCCGTTTGTCTTCGGCCTTCCAGTACTTGGTCTTATCCGATTCCGAATTGGAGGTGTAGATGAAATCCACGACGGAGCGGACTTCGTTCTGAGGGGGCGAGTACTCCTCTTCTTCGAAGGCGGGGACGTCGGTGACCGCGAGGCGCACGTGGTGGTCGGGGCTCGCCTTCGGCAGGCTGACGCCGGGGGGAAGGCGGTGGCCGTGCCAGCGTGAGGTGAATCCCTCGTTCAACTTGACGGAGAACTGGGCGTGCCGCGTAAAGAGATCCTCATTGAGAACCCAGTGGGAGAAGAATACGAGATAAGGATTCTCTTCCACGGTGTAGCGGTATTCGATGATCGAGCCGACCTGAACGTCGGGAAGCGTGAAGGTCTTGGCGGCAAACTTGAGGTCGCCCGCCTTGATCACCGTCTTGTCGTAAATCTTGCCGTCGAAGTTGATGATGGAACCATTGGGTTGGATCGTTCTGGCCTTGATGTTGCGGATGCTGCCCTCGTAGGTAAAGTAAAGGATTTCGACGTCTCCCCGCTTGCGGCCCTCCTCGGTGAGGACCTTGATGCGCACGTAATCATTCTCGACGCTTGACTGGTCGTTGCGATCCACCTGGCGGTAGAGATAGATGGCCGGGGCGCCGGGAGCTTTCGGTTCGCTGGTCATGGCCAGCTCCTCTGGGGAAATGGGGAGCCAATCATCGGCGGCGGCGGCCGGGGCATATGGGAGGCAGCCGGCGATGCAGATCAGAATGGCGAGGGCGGCCAGGCGCCGCGAGCAGAAGGCTCGCGGCGAACCGAGGGACGCGCCGAGAATATGCCAAACACGCGGGAACTCGTGCCGGCCACCCGCAATGCGCCAGGTGATCAGAAGCAACTTGCGATTCACTTGACCGACCTGTACTGAGACGGCGAATTTACTGCGGAGAATGCAACGTGTCAACTGGAGAGCGGAAGCGGCAGAGGCTGCGTTCCACGGGCGCGCTGCGGCTCGCTCCTCAGTGCGCGGCCAGGAACGCGAGAATCGTCTCGTGTGCTTTGGCCGGCTGGTCGGTCATAAAGATATGGCCGGCATTGGCGAGCTTGACGAGCTGCGCAGAAGGAATGCGGCGGGCGATGAGATCGGAGTTGGCGGCGGGGACCAGGCGATCGTTCACGCCGTGGATCACCAATGTGGGAGCGGTAATCTGCGGCAAACGGCTGAAGGCTTCCCAGGCCAGGATGGCCTGCAACTGCGCGAAGAATCCCTCGGGTATGGGATAGAACTGGCTGAGTACGGCGAGGTCTTCTTCCATCCGCTCGCGCGGCGTGCCGGAATCGAAAATGAAGGGAACGATGGCTCTGGCGCGCTCGGCGGGGCTCAGGCCGGTGCTAAAAAGGACCTCGGTCACTTCGGGTCCCGCGCGCTGGGCTTCCGGGCCGCCCGGCGCGGTGCAGGCAAGAACGAGCGAACGCACCCGCGCGGGATACTGCAGAGCAAATTCCTGCGCGATCATGCCGCCCATCGAGGCGCCAACCAGATGAGCGCTCTCGATTCCTGCGGCATCGAGAACGGCTTCGGCATCGGAGGCCATTGCGGCGATGGAGTACGGGCCGGGAGGCAGGTCGCTGCGTCCCGCGCCACGATTGTCGAAAGCGATGGTGCGGTAACGGCTGGAAAGAACCGGGCGGGTGCGATGCCACATGTTCGAGGCCCAGCCCAGGCCCATGATGAGCAGGAGGGGAATGCCCTGCCCCGCCTCATCCCAGTAGATCTTTGTCCCGTCGTTTTCTGTGAAGGGCATGGGGTTTCCTCACAACGACCGCGGAAACGAAAGCAACAGCAGATTCCTCACCCCGGCAAAGTAGGCCGGGATTCGGAATGACAATCTGCGAGCAAGCTGGTCAGACCTGCTCGGGCGCGCTCGGCCCCGCTCAGGGCTCGACAACCTTGAGGATCAGTTTGCCGTTGTTTTCACCGCTGAAGAGCATGAGCAGGGCGCTGGGAAAATTCTGCAAGCCTTCGACGATGTGCTCGCGCGACTTCAATTTGCCTTCGGCGAGCCAGCCGGCCATATCGCGAAGGCCCTCGGGCCAGCGCGGCAGATAGTCGGCGACCACGAAACCGGTCATGGTGCCGTGATTCACCAGAAGCGAAAGATAATTGGAAGGGCCCTTCATCGCCATGGTGGTGTTGTACTGGGAGATGGCGCCGCAGATGACGATGCGGCCGTTTCGCGCGAGGAGGGAAAGGGCGGCATCGAGCTGATCGCCGCCGACGTTGTCGAAGAAAACGTCCACGCCCTTGGGGCAGTGCTGCTGCATCGCTTTGTACACGCTCTCGGATTTGTAGTCGATGGCGGCGTCGAAGCCGAGCTCGCGCAGGTAGGCGCACTTCGCGGGGCCTCCGGCAATGCCCACCACGCGGCAACCTTTAATGCGCGCAATCTGGCCGACCACGGCGCCCACGGCGCCGGCAGCGCCGGAAATCACAACCGTCTCGCCGGGCTGCGGCCGCCCGATATCCAGAAGGCCGAAGTACGCGGTGAGGCCGGGCATGCCGAGAACGCTCAAATAAACGGGCAGAGGCGCCTTCGAGGAGTCCGCCGGTGCGAGGCCGCGGCCGTTTGTTACCGCGTATTCCTGGACGCCGAGAGGACCATAGACATAATCGCCGGCAGCGAACTTCGGATTGCGGGAGGCCAGGACGCGACCGAGGGCGAGCGCGCGCATCACCTCCCCGATCTGAACAGGCGGGATGTAGGAACGGCGGTCGTTCATCCAGCCGCGCATGGCGGGGTCGAGCGAAATGTAGAGAATGCGGACCGAGAGTTCGCCTTCGGCGGGCTCGCGGAGCGGCTCTTCCTTGAAGTTCCAATCGGTGGGCTTAGGCAGGCCCACGGGACGCGCTGCCAGTTCGAATTTGTGGTTGATGGTGCTCACACGCGATTCCCTCCCCTGGAGTGAGAGTGGCTCTCAGATGAAAGTCGCTTACGCGGCGGGCATTGTATACAATCCGCGGCGCGCGGCCAACCGCGGGGATAGAAAGCCCTGAAATCGGGGGTGTCGAATCGAATGGCGGAAAGCGTTACCACCGATGCAGCGCCGGCCGCCGAGCAGGCTCGGGCCTCGCTGCCCTCGTTGCGCTACGCCTGGTACGTGGTCGCGGTCCTGACGCTTCTTTACGTTTTCTCCTTCATCGACCGGCAAATCTTCAGCCTGATCGTAGGTCCGCTGCGCCGCGACCTGCAGATCGGCGACACGCAAGTGAGCCTGCTGATGGGGTTCAGCTTCGCGCTGTTCTACACGTTCTTCGGGATTCCCATCGGCCACCTGACGGACATTTACAGCCGGCGATGGATCATAGGGATCGGGCTGGTGCTCTGGAGCGGGTTCACGGCGGGCTGCGGGATCGCGCAGACGTATGCGGTGATGCTCGTGCTGCGGATGGGAGTGGGTGTGGGAGAGGCGGCGCTCTCGCCGGCGGCTTACTCACTGATTACGGATTATTTCGAAGGTAAGCGGCTGGCCACGGCGCTGAGCGTGTACGCGATGGGGATCTATGTGGGCTCGGGCCTCTCCTATCTGCTGGGCGGGCTGGTGGTGCGGTTCGCATCGACCAGAGAGATGTGGACGCTCCCGGTGGTGGGCGCAATTCATCCCTGGCAACTGATCTTTTTTGCCGTGGGTCTGCCGGGGATTGCGCTGGCGCCGCTGCTGATGACGGTGCGCGAACCCGCGGAGCGCCGGGCAAAAGCCGCACATGCCGGCACGCAGATGAAGAGCGTTCTCGCCTACCTGCTGAAAAACCGCAAGACGGTGCTGCTGCACAACATCGGGTTCGGACTGCTGGCGCTTTCTTCGTATGCGAGCGGGGCGTGGGTGCCGGAGTTCTACCGGCGGCGGTTCCATTGGGAGATCGGATACACGGGAATCGTTTATGGCTCGATCGTGGCGGTGATGGGGTGCGTGGGGCTGATCGGCGCGGGGCGGCTGGCGGATTCGCTTCGTGCACGCGGCCGGGCTAACGCGACGCTGCTGGTGGGCGCGTGGATCGCTCTCGCGATCATCCCGGTGAATTGCATGCTGTACCTGGCGCCGTCGGCAAAGTGGGCGACCATCTGGCTGATTCCCGCGGCAGCGCTCGCCGCGGCGCCGTTTGGAATCGCACCCGCGGCGATTCAGCAGATGATGCCGGCGCAGATGCGCGGGCGCGCGGCCGCCGTGTACCTGTTTATCGTGAACATCATCGGTCTGGGAATCGGGCCGACGGCGGTGGGGGCGTGCACGCAGTACGTGTTTGGCCGCGAAGATGCAGTGCAATACTCGCTGGTGGTGGTGACGTCGGCAGCGTGCACGGCTGCGGCGGTGCTTTTGTTCGGCGCGCTCAAACCGTTTCTGGCCAGCCTCGACCGGCTGCGCGAATGGAGCACAGAGCGGGCGTGACGGCAGCGGCGATGGGAAGAAATTCTGAGCAGCGCTGCGCGGGGACAGATGACAAGCGCTGGAAATACAGGTAGGGTTGCCGCGCGGATGGGGTGGCGTGGAATCCTCTCGGGCGAAAAGGATAGAACCATGAACAGGAAGATTCTGGCAATTGCGCTGAGTTTTGCCGTGGCGCCGGCCGTGTTTGCGCAAAAGAAAGAGGCGCAGCGTCTGGATAAGGCAGCCCGGGCGCTGCAGGAAAGCGTGTCCAACGAGAAGGGATTGCACAGGCACATCCTCGACCAGGCTTTGTGCGTGGTGATCTATCCGAGCGTGAAGAAAGTGGCCTTCGGAATCGGCGACAGTTATGGCCGCGGCGCGCTCGTATGCCGCAAGGGCAAGGATATGAGCGGCGAATGGGGCGCGCCGGTGATGTATTCACTCGATCAGGGAAGCCTGGGTATCCAACTCGGTTCCACAGCCACCGACTTTGTGCTCGTGGTGGTGAGCTCGAAGGGCGTGGAGCAAGTTCTGAACGGCAAGGTGAAACTAGGGAGCAATGCGTCAGCCGCTGCTGGACCGAGCGGAGCGGAAGCGTCGACGTACAGTGTTACGACGTCGAAGGCTGACGTGCTGACGTATTCGCGGTCGAAGGGAGTGTTCGCGGGCGTTTCGCTCTCGGGGGCGTCGATGGAGGTGGATGACGACGCGAACAAAGCCCTCTACGGCAAGGAGCTGACGGCGGCAGAGATTGTGAAGAGCGACCAAGCGGCGCCGGAAGCAGCCGATCCATTGGTGCACCTGCTGGACACGATTTCCTACAATCGCAAATAGGCTGGAGGATCGAGCCGCCGGAATGGTCGACGAATTCAGGCGGCGGGAGTGTACTCCTGGATTGGTCCGTCCATGCCCCACATCACACGCCAGGAGCCGTCCGGCTGGCGGCGAACAATCTCCAGGTAGCGAAGCTCGGCGCGGGCGGAATCCCCCGCGGCGGCGGCGCGAACGAGCTCGATTGTGCCGCGCACGAAGGCAAAATCGCCTTGGACCTGGATTTCGTCGGGGCGCACGGTTACCTTGAGCCCGCCGTCGGCGATCACCTTCGCGTAGTAGGCGCGACGCTCGGCCCAGGATTGCACCGGGTTGCGAAGGTTGACGTCCACGTAGGTGTCGCCATAAAAGCGCATGATGCGGTCCACGTCGCCGGTGTTGAATCCTGCGGCGAACTCACGCGCCATGTGTTGGAGTTGGGCTACGTCGTCTTGATGAGAGTGGGAGGATGGCACGGTCAGCGCTCCAAATGGATTCCGGTTATTACCCAAGCGAAAGAAGGAGATGGCGGAAGCGTGTGGGAGTCGAACCCAAGCCATCAAGCACCTAAGCTACTGAATTACCTCGCTGACGCAAGCGAAATTGGGAACAGTTGGGAACAGAATCGAGGCTACTTTCTCGACCGCTTCCCGTTGGGAGTCACCAATCACGTGCCCGTAGATTCCGAGGGTGATCCTCGCGTCCGAGTGCCGGAGTTGCTTCTGCGCCACCTGCGGGGCAGCTCCGCTGGACAGCAAGAGGCTGGCGTGTAGATGCCGGAACGCATGGAAGCCCCAACGATCAATCTTCAGCTTGTCGAGTATCGGCGTGAGGGCCTGGCGCACGACGTTCTCGCCGATAAAGAAGTGGCCGCGGCTGTTGAGGAAGAGCCAGGGCGTCGAAAAGCCCTTGGCGTGGTCCTTGACGATCTCCGCCAATGCATCGGGCAATGGGAGGACCGCCTGACTGTTGGTGGTCTTCGGAGTTTGGAGCTTCCCGCGCCAGACAGATCGCGATACGCGCAACCGACCGGTTATAGTACTAGGAAGAGTACCCATCCGAGAACCATTTAAGGAGCCGGAGCCTCGCGCGTACCCGCATCGGGCGGCACGGTATCCCACGAAGGTTTAATGGCTCGCCCTTCAATGAGGGATCAGAGAGAAGTTTCGCGGTTGCCCAAAATCCCCAAGGCGCGGCCTCCGGCAACTGACTGACACTATTACGCGAGATCCCGTCAGTTGCGCTTGCCCACAAACACATGTTTACGAGCTCCTCCTGCGCGATCAAAACGACTTACGGTGGGCGAGATAGCCTGTTGGGTGCGTTAGCGGGGAACGCGGTTCGGAGGTACCAATTGATGGCTTGCCTGGCTGGCTGACATGGGAAGCCGCGACTGACAGATTTCATCGCTACAGCCTGCGGAATGTAATGCTTATCGCGTTGCAGCAGCAAAGTGTGTCACAGGTTTTTCACACCTGGCAGAAGCTGGGCTGCTTTGTGAAGAAGGGCGAGAAAGGCATCCTGATTCTCGCTCCGATTATTCAGCGGAAAACCGCGCTTAATCAGCTTTAGCTTCCATAGTTGTCCCGCATTTGAACCGGTGGCGGACGGCGCCCCTCATCGTCAGACCTGAGACGGTCATCACCTGACACCGCCGAGCCTTTCAGCTGTTCTAGTTCTAGAAGAGTCGTCATCGTGTTTGGTCGGCCGATCGTGCCTCCTTATCGGGACACTGCTTCGCCGGATGCTCTCAACGCTCCTTCGCGAGCGCATCAAGGGCACGTGCAAGGCCGCGGAAGGAGATCGGAACGACCGTATCCTGCCCGGCGCCGTTCTTGAATGTGAGGCGCCCACCCTCACTTTGGGCGCGCCAGCGCTTCAGCACGTCGTCCTTCAGTGCGAGACTGGCGAAGCAGCCGCTTGGCAAACAACGGGTCCACGCGACGTCAACCGGCTGGTTATCTTTCTCGTCGATCGTAACGCGCACCGCGCTGGGAAAGGCTACATTCGTGGGCACCACGGCCGTGAAATAGAGCGGCTCATTCTGGCCGAGCCCGCCAAAGGACAATAGGGCAAACGGCGCCGTCTGACCCTGAAGGATCACACTTTGAATGACTTCACAGCTGCGCGCCGGCTGCCCGGCTGCAACCTGGCGGCACCGCAACAGCCAGTCACCAAATGCCGCAGTGGTCATGTCTGCGCCCGGCTCGCTCGCCCCCAGCGTGGCCGCGGGTGCCTGAGACGGACCTGGTGTCGGGTTCGGACTTGCCGGCCTCTGAGCGGGAGCCGACCCAGAGGTTTGCGCGCACAGCCCACTTCCTTGTGCCAGCAAGGCTCCCATAGCAAGCACATGCAGTATCTTCATTCGCATCACACTCCGCGGGATTGACACCACATCACACCGTCCGATCCATTACGGCACGGGATACCATCCTATCAGAAGGTGACCCGGACTCCAGCCGAACCAGCATAGACTGGTGAGAAACGCGAGAAGTCGCCGTCGAACCTTGCGAACACTTCAACGTTCTCATGGAACGTTAAAATCGCGGCGGCGCTCGAGCGCAATACCTCGATTGGGAGCTGTGCGCCCTGAACCACGAAATTGAAGCCGGGCGCAGCGATGAAGGAGCCTTCGACCGACCGGTCCGGCTCCAGTTCGTGCTTCCACGCGCCGCGTATCCGACCCGACAGCTTCGTGTGCCGGCCGAGTTTGACCTGGGACCCAAACTGCAGACCAAGGAATGTCGGCAGTGAAACGACAGTGCGTTCGGCATAGCTGAGCCCCATCAGGCTCGAGCCGGCCTCGGTGTAGCTGCCCGAACGCAGCGACCCGAATTCCGTTCCAGCGAATGGCGTAACTTCGAGACTACCGAACTGAAGATAGTAGCCGGTCTCGAAAGAGCCGCCGATCAAGAAGCTGTTGAAGTGCCCGGTGAGATTTGCGCCGGGGAGCACGGTCGGCACCAAGCCCGGCACCGAAATCATAGAGCCCGGTCCTGCTGCATACCGCTGGGTGTCATTGCCAAAGAAACTGATGGCGAGAGTGCCCGTGGTGTAGAAAGCGTCATGGCGCACAGCACTATAGAGCGCCAAATGACCGCCAGTGGTCGTTCCGCTGGTCTTAAGCAAAGGTGCGCTAAAATCATACTGACCGCTTCCCCCAGCTATACCAACCAGAATGCGCGGCGAGATCTGATGATCGACACCAATGGCAAAGCCGCCGCCGCTGTCGCTTGTCGCCACTGATCCGACAACGGCATTGCCGGGCAGGTTAAAGGTGCTGCCATAGCCGGCCATCCATGCGCGCCAGGTTCGGGATGTCGGACTGCCAAATGCCGCGGAACCGCTGCGATCGTTGACTTTATTCCCAAGCCAGATGGTGGTCTGACTGGCGACCGTCGACAGGAACTGATCATTCGCCACAAGGGACACCTGCTGCGTTCCCGATGCTGCTGCGCCAGAAAGCGAATCGTACGCCTTACCGAGCGCGCCCACATTGGGCTGGAAGAAGAGGGCGACCGCGAGCGGCGCGAAGGCCGGAGAAACCTGCGCGGTCTGGATGGCGTTGACCGCCTTTCCGACGGCGGTCTCATTCCGCGTCAAGCCCACGGGCGCGAAATCAATCACATGACTCAGGACAATTTCATTGGTCGGGTCGACGAGCGAAAAGTTCAGGACTGCGGTGTGCGGCGCTTGCAGCGTAAGGTTTTGCTCGGTCATACCGCCAACTGCGGAGAGGATCACGTTGTCGTAGCTCCCCGGCTTGGCCCCAGCCGCCGTCTCTGCCGGATCGATGAGGTTGACCGCCACGGTGCCCGATACGGCGGCGGTACCCGTGACAATAAGCTGAGCAGCGCTCACCGCCCTAAGATCGACATCGACGTTGTAGACGCCAGTGGGCGTTTGCACAAAGTTGCCGTTGAGGTTGGTCGTGATGACTCGTTGGAGGCCACCAGGCGACAGAAGACCTTCGTTGGTGAGTGTGTTGCCAACGCCCAGGTTTACAGTCGCGCCGGACAGAAAGACGGCGTTCTGCTCATTGAGGAACGAGTTCGCGCCGTTACCGAAAACTACCGAACCGACGACCATCCCCGTGTTGTCGACACGATTGTTTCCGGTGGTGCCCTGGATCGCCAAGCCATCTATGCCCCGCACGGTTGTGATGATGCCGGCGTTGTTGAGCTGATTGTTGGCGCCGCCGAGGATGAGAACGCCTGCGCCCTGGCCGCTGCCGCCTTCGATCAGACTGGGTGTGTTCGGCGAAGAGTTCAGAATATTGATGGTGATATTGCCGTTGCCTCCCGGCGCATCGCTTTGCGCCATGAGCGCAATCGAATTGACGCCGCTGCCGATCAGATTGCCAGTCTGGTTAATGATGGCCGCCCGGGCGACGCCCTGACCGCCCGCGCTGCCCGAGAACAGGAACGCGCCCATCTGCCCGGGCGGATCGGACCCGACGCCAATCGCGCCGCCGCCGCCGCCGACGCTCTGGGAATAGAGCGCGACGCTGTTGTTCCCGGTCACGACGATCGAGCCTGCTGTGTTGTTGATCACGACCGTGCCGCCATTTCCGATGCCGCCGCTGTTCAGCGTGACGCTCGTGGCGCCGCCACCGGGCAACACCAAACCGCCGCCGCCGCCCACGGACTGCGCGAAAATGCCGATCGAATTGTCCCCCGCGATTGTGATTGACCCAGTATTTGTGACCGTGACGGCGCCGCCTTGACCATTGGCGCCGCCTTGACCCCCGATAGATACAGGAATCACGGCCGCGCCGATCGCCGATCCGGCCGCGCCACCGCCGCCGCCCACGGACTGGGCCAGAATACCGATGGAGTTGTTGCCGTTAATCGCTATCGTCCCGTTATTGGTGACGACTACAGCGCCGCCGTTGCCGCCAGCGCCACCAGAGCCGCCCAAGGCAACCGCGGCGCTGCCTGCTGGCGCCCCGGAAACAGCAATCGCGAAACCACCAGTGCCGCCGCCGCCGCCCACCGACTGCGCGAAGATCCCTGTCGAATTTATGCCACTTGTGAGGATCGAACCGGAGATGTGATTTGTGACCGTAACAGCCCCGCCGTTGCCGCCGGCCCCGCCACTTCCGCCGACGCTGGCTGTGGCAGCAAGACCAGGGGCCGAGTTGGAGCTGCCCGCTATTACCCCGTTGCCGCCGCCACCTCCCAGTGACTGCGCAAAGATGGCCTGCGAGCCTAGCCCACCTGTCTGGATCTGGCCAAAGTTGTCGACCGTGACCGGACCGCCGTCACCGCTGCTGGCGTTGCCGCCAACGCCGGTTGACAGACCTATCTGCAAGCCTGAATAAGCTCCGCCGCCGTTGCCGCCGCCCCCGCCGAAAGACTGGGCAAAAATGCCGTTCGACATGATGCCCTGGGTCAGTATTTGGCCGCCCGAATTGTTGGTCACGGTAACGGCCCCGCCATTGCCCATGTCTCCATCGCTGCCGCCAAGCGTGACCAGACCAATCGCGCGCCCTCCATCGCCGCCGCCACCGCCGGTCGACTGCGCATAAATGCCGTCGGCTTTGTCGCCCGTGGTCATAAGTAAGCCGGAGTTTGCAACGTCGACGACGCCACCGTTTCCGCCGCCGGTGCCGTTGCCGCCTACGGAAACGAGCAGGCCAAGGCCCAAGCCGCCATTGAGTGACGATTGCCTGACGCCCCCCGCACTGCCGCCGCCGCCGCCAACGGGCTGGCCGCGGATCGCGTCAGAACCAGCGCCCTGCGTCACGACCGCACCGGTGTTCGTAATATGAACTTCGCCGCCGGCGCCGGCCGAGCCGCCATAGCCGCCCACCGAAACCGCAAGGGACAAGATCGATCCGCCGCCGCTGCCGCCGCTACCGCCAACGCTCTGTCCGAACACGCCGATGGCATCGTCGCCCTGCGTCTCGATCATTCCGCCGTTGGAGATTTGGACCAGGCCGCCCGCGCCAGAACTCCCGCCGTGACCGCCAACCGTAACGGCCGCCAAAAGCCCGCCGCCGCCGCCGTTGCCGCCGCCGCCGCCAATCGATTGCGCTTCAATGCCGACGGCGCCGGCGCCCGTCGTAAGAATCGTGGCCGTGGCGGTGTTATTCACCGTTACGGCGCCGCCGTCGCCAGTCGAGCCCAATGCGCCCGCAGGGCCGCCAATGGCGATACCGGAAAGTCCCGTACCGCCGCCATTGCCGCCGCCGCCGCCGATCGACTGCGCCAGTATGCCAATCGCGTGATCGCCCGAAGTCTGCAGCGTGGCGTCGTTCTCGACGCTGACTGTCCCGCCATTGCCGGATGCGCCCCCGAAGCCGCCCACCGCGATGAGCCCGCCCGCCGAGCCGCCGGCGCCGCCGGCGTCGGGGGTGATGGCTGCGTTAGCCGTATTGCAGGCATTGGTGGCGGTGGTGGAAGCGCCGGCGGCGCAGGCGGCATTCGCGGCGGTGGCCGCCGCGGCCGCGCTGCCGGTCAAGCCAACGCCGCCGATCGAGCCGTCGCCGCCGCCACCGCCGACCGATTGGGCGAAAATCGCGTCCGCCGACTGGCCTGACGTGGCGATGTTCGCACCCGCGGTATTGGTGACCGTCACGGCGCCGCCGTTGCCGCTCGCCGCCCCGAAGCCGCCGACGCTGGCCAGGCCGGTGACGCCAGACGACGCATTGCCGCCGCTGCCGCCACCACCGCCGATCGACTGTGCCACGATGCCGTACGAGGAGGCGCCGGAGGTTTGAATCACACCGTTATTGGTGACGTTGACGGCTGCGCCGTTGCCGGCCGCGCCGCCGAAACCGCCGACGGTGATCCTGCCAAGTCCTGTCGCGAATCCGGTCGTGCCTGTGGCCAGAGTGATGACCGACAAGGTGTCATCGACGTAGCTCGCGCCAGGGAACAGGCCGGTAAGGCCCACCATGGCCTGGCCGCCGTTGCCGCCGCCGCCGCCGATCGATTGCGCGACAATGCCCGAGGACGAGGCGCCGAGGGTAGTGATGGAGCCAGTATTGGTAACGGTGACTTGGCCGCCGTCATTGCCCGTGCCGCCGAAGCCGCCGACGTCGACCTGAACGTTCACGCTCGCAGTTTTCGGCGCAGCGCATCCTGTAATGGATATCAGAGAGAACGTGCAACTCGTCGCGAGTTGCAGCGACAGCGAATTCGCGGCACCGCCTGTGCCGCCGCCGCCCCCAATCGATTGGGCCAGAATGCCGTTCGATCCCGGGCCCGCGGTCGAGATGCCGCCTGTCTGACTGACAGTGACGTTGCCGGCGACATTGCCGTTGCCACCGAAACCGCCGACCGAAGCCGCCACATTGATCGCCCTGCCGCCCGATTGGGCATTGCCCCCGGCGATCAGGCCGGTGAGCGCCCCACCGCCGTTGCCGCCGCCACCGCCGACCGAAGCCGCCTCGATGCCGTTGGCGTTCGCCCCGTAGGTGGTGATCATCCCGCTATCGATGACATTGACGTTGCCCGCCACGCCGCCGCTGCCGCCGAAGCCGCCGACGGTGAGGCCGACGTTGAGGTTGGTGTTCTCGCCGGTCGGGCCGATCGTGCCGCTGAACGCGAAGCCGCCATTGCCGCCGCCCCCGCCGATCGACTGGGCAAGAATGCCGTCGGAATAATTGCCCGTCACAACGGGAACAGTCGCGAACACCGTGCCCACCTGTGCGAGCTGCTCCTGCTGCATGGTGATGGAGCCGGTGGTGATCGAGCCGGTGTTGTTGACCGTGACGTCGCCAGCGCTGCTGCCGGGTCCGCCGAAACCACCGACGGACGCGGAAACCTGCTTGGAGTTCGGGCCGCCGAGCGAGCCCGCGATGCTCAGTCCGCCATTGCCGCCGCCGCCGCCAATGGATTGCGCGAGGATGCCGACCGAGGAATCGCCTACCGTCTGCGTCGCACCGGTCCGTGTCACCTCGACCGTGCCGCCCGTGCCGCCGGCGCCGCCGAAGCCGCCTACCGATGCGGTGATCGAAGGCACGTTGTTCTGGCTGGCAAAATTTAACGTTCCAGCGACGCTCAGCCCGCCATTGCCGCCGCCGCCGCCGAGCGATTGGGCCACGACGCCGTTGGCGTTGTCGCCCGAGGTCGAAATGCCGCCGGTGGACGCGACGGTCACGGAGCCGGCCTGGGCCCCCGATCCGCCAAAGCCGCCGAGCGAAGCTGACAGGCTCAGGCTATTGCCGGTCGGAATGGAGACCGTGCCGGCGAAGCTGAAGCCGCCGCTGCCGCCGCCGCCGCCGATCGACTGGGCCAAGATGCCGTTCGAGCCGGCGCCCGTGGTAAGAATGTTGTCGACGCTCGTAACCGTGACCGAACCGGCCGAATTGCCGGGCCCGCCGAAACCGCCGACGCTCAGTGAAAGCGAGGCCGTCGCGCCGGCGGTGGCCGTGAATCCGCCCGAGAAGCCGCCGTTGCCGCCGCCGCCGCCGATCGATTGCGCCTCGATGCCATTGGCGCTTTGACCGGATGTGTTGATCGTTGCGATGTTGTTTGAGAGCGTCGCGCCGGCGTTGCTATTGACGGTCACGTCTCCGCCGGTGCCGCCGCTCGCACCCAGGCCGCCGAGGCTGGCTGAAACGCCGGCCGTGCCCAACGTGAATGCGCCGGAGAGCGAGAAACCGCCATTGCCGCCGCCGCCGCCGACCGACTGGGCAAGAATGCCGTTGGAGTCGTTCCCATTGGTTGTGAGCGTCCCGTAGTTCGTCACGGTGACCGTACTGCTGCTGCCGCCGCCACCGCCAAAGCCGCCGACGCTCACCGAACCAGCGAATTCCGAGCCGGCGGACGCGGCAGCCGAGAAGCCGCCATTGCCTCCGCCGCCGCCGATCGACTGTGCCTCGATGGCGTTCGATTCGAATCCTGACGTCACGATGTTGTTGTAGCTTGTCACGCTAACAGCGCTCGACGAGCCGCCACCCGCCCCGAAGCCGCCGACGGACACGCCGATGCCAGCGCCCGAGGACGCAACGCCGGCACCCACCGAGAAGCCGCCGTTGCCGCCGCCCCCGCCCAGGGACTGCGCGAGGATGCCGTTCGATTGGCCCCCTGCGGTCGTGATCGTGTTCGTGCCTTCGGCCGGCGTCACTTGGAAGCCCGCGCCGTAGCTGTCAACGGTCGCCTGGCCGGCCGAGCCGCCCCCGGCGCCAAAGCCGCCGACCGAAACGCCAATGCCGGCGGGACCCAGGTTCACCGCGCCCGCGACGCTGAAGCCGCCATTGCCGCCGCCACCGCCGATCGACTGGGCGGCAATGCCGTTCGAATTGAAGCCCTCCGTCGAGATCGTCCTCCCGTTGCTCGTCACCGAAACGTCCGACCCCTGCCCGGCCTGGCCGCCAAAGCCGCCGACCGAGACCGCTGCCGCGGCGCCGATATCCTCGATTGATGCGGAAGCCGCCACGGATACGGCGAAGCCACCGTTGCCGCCGCCGCCCCCGACCGACTGCGCGAGAATGCCGCTCGAATTGTCGAATACGGTCGCGATATTACCCGAGCTGGTGACCTGCACGGTTCCCGCCGAACCGCCACCGCCGCCTTGTCCGCCGACGGAAACGCCGAGGCCGACCGCGCCGCCGGCCGCCAGAGAGCCGGCGAAGCCGCCATTGCCGCCGCCGCCGCCGACCGACTGCGCGAGAATGCCATAGGCGTTGTTGCCGAGTGCGCCGACGGTACCCGTCGAAAGGTTGCCGGTGGAAGTGACGTTGACGCTGTTCGAACTGCCGCCGCCGCCGGCATCGCCGCCGATCGCCACCGAAGCGCCGCCCAGAGTGCCCAGGGAGAGACCGACGGTCGAGCCGCCGTTGCCGCCGCCCCCGCCGATCGATTGCGCAACGATCGCGTTCGACTGGTCGCCATGGGTCGTGACGTCGCCATTATTGGTGAGGTTGACCGTCGAGCCCACGCCGCCGCCAGCCCCACTGCCTCCAAGCCCGACCGCTACGCCGACGCCGCCGAGCGTCAGCGAGCCGGAACCGGCGAAGCCGCCGTTGCCGCCCCCGCCGCCGATCGACTGCGCGAAAAGGCCGTTGGACTGCTGACCGTAGGTGACGATTGCGCCCGTGCTGTTCAAAATCGCCGCGCCGCCATCGTTGCCCGTACCGCCCGAGCCTCCGATCGCCACTGCGCCGGCAAACGCGCCCGTCGTGGCGGAAAGCGCGGCGCTGAAGCCGCCATTGCCGCCGCCCCCGCCGATCGACTGGACCAGAATGCCGTCTGAGACGTTGCCGAGCGTCGTGATGTTGCCAATGCTGTCGGCCTCCGCCTGACCGCCTGTGCCGCCAGGGCCGCCGCTGCCGCCCAGAGTGACGGCGGCCGTGCCGACGGGCCCGCCCGCACCGCTGAGGGAAACCGCGAAGCCGCCATTGCCGCCGCCGCCGCCAATCGACTGCGCGACGATGCCGGCGGAATTGTCGCCGACAGTGAATATGTTGTTCGCATAGGGCCGCCCATAGCCGCTCTGCACGAGCGCTTCGCCCGCGGAATTGCCTTTGCCCCCGCTGCCGCCGAGCGATATGCCGGCGCTGGCGCCGCCGGAGAGCGCCAGAGTTCCGGCGAAGCCGCCGTTGCCGCCGCCGCCGCCGATCGACTGCGCTTCTATGCCCGCCGAATCCTTGCCCGTGGTCACCACGGTCCAGCCGCTGCCGTAGTTCGGCACGGCAAGCGACTGGCCGCCGCCGTCAGCGTAAACGGAAGCGTTCGCGGCCGTCTGGCCGTCGCCGGCCGAACCGCCAACGCCAACCGATGCCGCGCCCACCAGCCCCAGCGAGCCGGCAACCGAGAAGCCGCCGTTCCCGCCGCCGCCGCCGATGGACTGCGCGAGAATGCCGATGGAGTTGTCGCCGGCGGTCGATACGAAGCCCGAACTGTCGATGCTCGCATTGCCGGAGACGCCGCCACCGCCGCCCTTACCGCCGACGCCGACGCTGATTGCGCCCCCGCCGCTGATCGAACCGGCCACTGTAAAGCCGCCATTGCCGCCGCCGCCGCCGATCGATTGCGCGGAAATGCCGTCGGAGTTCGCGCCCGAGGTTGAAATATTGCTCTGGCTGTAGACGGTGACGCTCGAGGCGCCGCCGCCGTTTCCGCCCGAACCGCCGACGCCGACCGCGACGGCAGCGGTTGTGGTGGCGCTGCCGGAGAGGCTGAATCCACCATTGCCACCGCCACCGCCGATCGACTGGGCGACGATGCCGTCCGAGAAGTTGCCGAGCGTCGTGATGCTGCCGTGAATCCCGACGGACACCGTGCCACCTTGACCTCCGCCGCCACCATTGCCACCACCGCCGACTGAAACAGTGCCCCCGATCGCGCCACCGGCGGCGGCTGCCGATACGGCGAAGCCGCCATTGCCACCTCCACCGCCCACGCTCTGCGCGAGGAGACCCGCTGAGCGGTCACTATTGGTCTGAATGCTCCCGCTAAATCCTGTGCTGACCAGGGCGGTGCCGTTAAACGAGCCGACCGTGACGTTGCCACCGTTGCCGCCGTTACCTCCTGTCCCACCGAGAGCCAAACTTAGCGAGCCCGAAACCGGTCCCGCGGAGGCCGCAACGGACAGGGCGTAACCGCCATTGCCGCCCCCGCCGCCAACGCTTTGCAGAAACACTCCCGGGGAATCGCTTCCGGCACCGGTAGTGCCGGTCTCGACAACGCTAAGCCCTGTACCCTGAGACAGCGTAACAGCTCCGCCGTTGCCTCCGCTGCCGCCTGAACCGCCCACGGCAATGGACGCCGCGCCACCAATGCCGACCGTAGCTTGCACGGCCCCACCGCCATTGCCGCCCCCGCCCCCAACTGACTGGGCAAAGACGCCGGATGAACGGTCACCTTGAGTGGATATGAGCGAGGGCGTGTTGGCATCCTGGCCCTGCATCGTCACGCTCACAACACCCCCGGCGCCGCCCCCGCCGGCGGTGCCGCCCACCGCGACCCCAACAAAGGTAGACACCGACCCCGCACTGCCGCCGTTGCCGCCGCCCCCGCCGACCGACTGCGCAAAGATCCCCGTCGAGTCAGCGCCTTGCGTGGTTATGCTGCCGCCCTGCGTCACGGCGACGGTCGAACTGAAACCTCCGCCGTTTCCGCTTCCGCCGACCGCAACCAGGCCACCGGAGGAGCCGCCGTCGCCGCCGCCCCCGCCGATGCTCTGGGCCACAATACCTCGAGAGGAGTCCCCGGTGGTTTGAATGCTACCGTAATTCTCGACCGTGACCGCGCCGCCGTTGCCGGCGTTAGCCCCAGCGCCACCGACCGCAACCAGTCCGCCGGTCGAGGACCCAGCCCCGCCGCTGCCCCCGACGGATTGAGCAAAAATGCCGTCCGATTGAATCCCTTCGGTTGTGATCACGCCCGAACTGCCGTTCGTCACCGTGACGACGCCGGAGCTGCCTCCGCCGGACCCGGCCCCTCCGATAGCAATCAGGCCCCCGGCACTACCGCCGGAACCTCCGCCTCCACCGATACTCTGCGCGAAGATGCCGCGAGATTCCGAACCGGTAGTCGTAATACTGCCATTGTTGGTCACCGAGACTGCTCCGCCGTTGCCCCCGTTGTCGGCTGAGCCGAGTAGCGAAACAAGGAGGTTTCCGGACGTGCCGGACGAACCTCCCGAACCACCGATGCTTTCAGCCAAAATGCCGTGCGACAGCGTGCCGGACGTGTAGATGCTGCCGTTGTTGGTAATGGAAACCGAACCGCCGCTTCCCCCGAAACCACCGCTGCCGGATGAGCCGACGAGTCCCCATTGGGAACCGCCGTTACCGCCATTGTTACTCACGCTCAGGCCGTAGATGCCGAACGCACCAGCACCCGTGGTGATGACGTTCCCATTATTGGTCACCGTCACCGTGCCGCCGTCGCTGGAGTGCCCCCCGGTTCCTCCTCCCGGCGCAGCATAACCCGACCCCCCTGATCCCGCTGCGCCACTGCGGCTGTAGGCAAAGATGCCGTACTGGTTATCGCCGGTCGTCGCCACCTGAACGCCAGAATTGTTCGTGACGTTGACCGCCGAGCCCGCGGCTCCGTTGCCGCCATCCCTGCCGTCCCAGAAGGAGAGGTAGGAATCCCCGCCCGTACCGCCGTTGCCGCCGACGGTGCCGGCCTCGATGCCGATCTGGTTCGTGGTGGAAATGTTTGTGGAGTTGACGTAGTTGACCGGGGCGGCCGACTGGCCGTCCCCTCCGGAACTGGGAGGTACGAAGAGGGCGCCGGCTCTGCCGTTGCTCCCGCCATCGCCAGTATTCACAATCCTCACACCGCTGGCCCCAATAACTACCACTGGGGGCGTCACGACAGGGGGAGGGCCGGCAGTGAAGAATTGGCCCTGCAGTGTCGAATTCAATTCCTCAGTTTGCAAGGTTGCGGTACCCGTACTTGTCGAAGCCTGAAGTTGCACGGTAGGAGGATTGACCGCCGTATTCTCGCTCACGACCAGGAAGCCCAAGGGCGGGGTGTCGTTGTTGTAGATCGTCTGCCCAACGGTCTTGACCAAGAACGCATATCCGTCAGCGGTTTGCACAAATGCCGTATTGCCTGCCGTAGGAGTGCCGGCCGGATCCACGATGAGTCCGCTGACTGTCGTCGTCAAACCAGTGAGGGGGTTCGTGACCGTGGCTCCCACAGTCGACGTCGCTGACGGTGGGGGTGGGGGTGGCGGTGGGGGTGGACTTTGAGCCCAGAGAACTGTTTCCAGGCAAAAGAACACCAGGACGGCAACTGCCCAGCGCGCAAGTGAAACCCGATCGTGTTTGTGGAAGACCCTTTTGGAAAAGCGGTGTGAATCTTGAGAGCAAGAGTCCGCCCCAGCAAACGAAACGCGCTTGCTTTTCATCATAAGACACCTCGAAATCAAGCCGACCATCACCCCGCTCGGCTGTTCCCAGAGAGTTTCACTGAAACGTGCTTCACCACACTGACAGCGTCGTTCGGATCGGGCAGCACGTGTGCGGCTACTGCCGACCTCTCATTTTCATTTCCTCCCAAGGCGAATCCTTGGACAGTCCGCAACGTCGGACTCGATACGGTGCGTGAAGTGAGGCTCCGCCAGCAGCACCATCAGGCTGCGACAACGGTTTTGGGGGACGCACTATTTGCAGAGCAACCGGGATTTCCATTGTGACCTACTGACCGACAAGATATTCCCACCCCGCTGGAATCCAATGCTGCCGCCAGATTTTTGAGTGCAGAGCCTTTCCGAGGGCTGCGGCAAAATCTCAAAGCCAAAAACTGAGGCTTCTCCCGCCATTCCGGATCGGCGAAATTCTCGCATTGCGATGGAAGGCCGTCGATCTGAACCGCTGGGGCATACGCCGCTTCTGCACTGTCCGTCCGTATTGACTCAATCGTAAGCGTCAGCCGAATCCGGCCGGACACCCTCGCTCGAGCTTGGAAATATTGTTTCAAGCGTGTTCACCCTTTTAGGGGCCGATCAAGCATAGTGGATGCGCTACCTCTACGCCTCAGGGAGCACCGCTTCAGTACTGTGGGTCACGTCTGCGGGTGCGGTTGGTCACATCTCAGAACCCAGCAGAAAAGCCGAATTGCCAGCACGGATTCCAGGCGTTCTTGGCGCGGAATGTCCGGTAAGGGTTTTGGGGCCTCTCCCTTGGCTCGATATCAAAGTTCCGTTTGCCGAGTACAGCGGCTCTCGGGCTCAGAGGGACGCCTCAAAATCACTCCATTCTGGGCAAGAACTAAACGAATTTTGGGCAGCCAATCTTCAGGGGTTCTAGGCTCCTGAATTGATGGGGATTTTGGGCAGATAGAGGTTATTGGGCAGACCAGGGGGCGCCTGGTCGATCCCTCTCTGCCTTTCTTGTAACTTGGCTGGGATCTCTGCAGAGGAGGCGCCCTGTGGCGCACAGGAAGGGTCCCTTGCGCCTCAGGATAGTAGAATTGAGGCGCGCCATCGCTGACTTTGAAGAGAAGCTCATGTTCAACGAATCCGGCTGGACGACAACGCTGCGACAGTGGCTTGGTTATCTGGCGCTCTTGACTGCCTTTGCCTGCATCGCGGCTGGGCAATCCAAGCCCGAAACAGCCCAACCCGAGGAAGTCACATTCCGGAGCGGCAAGCTGGAGTTGCATGGCTTCCTCTGGAAGCCGCAAGGCTCAGGTCCATTTCCGGCGATCCTATGGAACCACGGAAGCGAAAAACTGCCGGGTACGCAGCCGACGCTGGCCGCTTTCTATACGGCGCATAACTACGTATTTTTTGTGCCGCACCGCCGAGGGCAAGGCCGTTCTCCGGGCGACTATATCGAGAACCTGGTCGCCATGGCGCCACCGAGCGAACGCGGGCGGCGCATGGTCCAGCTACAGGAGGCTGAGGTCGAAGATGTAGTCTCTGCTTTGAACTATTTGAGGGCTCAGGCCTTTATCGACTCAGGGCGGATTGCGATTTCAGGCTGTTCCTACGGCGGGATACAGACGCTGCTGGCGGGAGAACACCCGCTCGGAGCAAAAGCTCTGGTGCCGTTCGCTCCGGGCGCCATGTCGTGGGAGCACAATCCATGGCTCGGAGATCGATTACTACACGCAGTGGCGCATGCCCAGGCGCCGATATTCCTGCTGCAGGCGGAAAACGATTACAGCCTTGCTCCCAGCCATCAGCTGAGCAAAGAGGCGAAGAAGCGAGGGATCGATTTTCAATCGAAGATATATCCCGCCGTGGGCAACAGCCATCAGGACGGCCATTGGAAGTTTTGCACGACGGCGATGAATGTTTGGGGTGACGATGTGCTCGAATTTCTGGAAGTGCATCTGAGGAGTACGCAATAACGAAGGCGGGAAGACCACACCCATGCCGCCGCCACCCAATCTTTGCGGGACGCGGTAGTGGGAAATGGTGGTGCCGATGGTTGGAGAGCGATTGACTGCTGGCGGTGAATGTTGCGCATGGCCTCTCAATGCACGCAATCGTGCAGCATAGGCCCCACGGGGCCGGTAAACGGACCACCTGGAGATCGAAATCCCGCGAAACGGGCCAGAAGTCGCGTTGTGGGAAGTTACGGGAGGCTGCCTCAGCGGTGGCGGTAACTTCCCATAAGGCCGTTTCTCGGGAGTTTGGCTTTGCACGGGACTTATCAATGCAGCGTGTTAGCCTATGCGACCCGAAATGCCTTTGGACGGTCCGCGGAGCGTTAGAGGATCGCCACGCGCGTCGGCACAGTTTCGAAGTTCATGGTGCCGAGACCACGCTCGGTGGCCAGCTTGAGATACCTGAGTGTACGGTAGTCCAAATCCCAATAGGCCTTTGCGGTGTAGGCGTCCAAGGCCACGGGATCCGTCCCGGCCATTAGCGTCTTTTTCAAGGCCACGTCTTCGAGATTTCCGCCGGTGGGACCTCCGCGCAGCAAGACGCGATACGCATCCATGATCGTCAGCGTGGGACGCATAAAGTCCGCCAAATCCACCAGGCTTTCGTGGATGTGCTGATGCAGGCGCTGGCGTGTTCCGCCGAGGATGCCATACCAGTTTTTCATGCCCAGCGTCGCGCCCGTCAGACTGTGATGCTTGGCAATGGGAATGTTGATCATCTTGTCCGCGGCCAGAAAGGGCTCGAACACGGGCCAAACCTTCAAGACGTCACCGCCCAGATCAACTTCCCGGAATTTCGTTTCCTCGGGCAGCAGCACGAGAGCTCCTTCACGGCGCGCGGCTTCGGCAATCCCGGAACGCTCGAAGCAGCGCCGGGGCTCATTGCAGCTCACATCCGTCACGACGACCCGGGCGGCACCCGCATCGTGGCAGAGTCGCACAACTTCGGCGACAACCTCCGGGTTGGTGTTTGCCGCTTGTTCCGGAGTGCGATCCCAGCCGATATTCGGCTTGACCAAGACCACATCGCCCCGCGCAATGAACCGCTTCATCCCTCCCAGTTCGTCAAGGGCCCGGCGCACCAACGCGCGCGGGTCCTCGCCCTGGGCAACAACCAGCTTCGGAAGATTCGGATCTTCGGGAACGCCAAAACTGCGACTGGAGATTGTGGCCAGCGGCTCCTCCGGGCGGCGGCTCCGGCTTGCGAGCCAGAATCCCAGGCCGCCGGCGCACCCGGTTAGTCCGGCCAATCGCAGGAGTTGGAGAAGCGCCTCGCGACGCTGAATTCGATCATCCTGCTGAGGAGGAGCGCTCAAAGCCTGCCTCCGCGCCCGTCGAGTTTGACTTCCCTCGGCTGTGAGCCTAATTGTACATCCGTGGACACGAGAAGCACTTCCCAGTCCGATTTGCATGGCATCGGGCGAGCTCCACGGATAGTGCTGGCCGTTCTGATTCTGATCGGCTTTACCGCCGTGATTGCCCAGATCGTTCTGCTGCGCGAGTTGATGATCGTTTTCTGCGGCAATGAGATGTCCCTCGGACTCATGCTCGCGAGCTGGCTCGTGTGGACGGCGATCGGGAGCGGCGGGCTGGGCCGCTTGGCCACGCGGACACGCCAGCCTCGCCGGGTCATGGCTTTCTTCGAAGTATTCGTCGCCCTCACCTTTCCCCTGGCCATTTTTTTGGCGCGCGCAAGCAAGGGAGCCTTTGAGTCTGTTCCAGGAGAAATCTTGGGCCCGGGGCCGATGATCCTCACTTCCCTGGTGGTCTTGAGCATCTTCTGCTTGCTCTCCGGAGGTCTTTTCGCCGTGGGCAGCCGGCTCTGCGCGCAAGAAGCGGGCACCTCGACGCTGGCAGGGACAAGCAACGTCTACCTGCTGGAAGCCCTTGGTTCGGGCCTGGGCGGCGTTCTCGCTAGTCTGCTGCTGATCCGCTATTTCACAAGCTTTCAAATCGCAGGCCTGCTGTGCCTGCTGAATTTCCTGGGTGCCGCATGCCTGGGGATTCTCTCAGGGCCACTCCGCAGAGCCGTCGGGCTTGCGCTGGTCGGGGCTTTCGCGTTCGTAGTGTTCCCCGTCGGCTGCCCCTGGCTCGAAAAGGTGTCGCTCAAGCGCCTGTGGAGCGGCTTCGATCTGGTTGCCTCGCGCAATTCCGTTTACGGCAATCTGGCTGTCGTGCAAACCGAAGGCACCCGCAGCCTCTTTGAGAATGGGCTGGCTGCCTTCCATGTGCCCGACCCTGCGGCCGCCGAAGAGGCGGTGCACTTTGCCTTGCTGGAGCATCCGGCGCCGAAGAGCCTCCTGCTCGTAGGCGGCGGCGTGAACGGGAGTCTCTCCCAGGCTCTGCAGCACCCCAGCCTGGAGCGGATCGATTACGTGGAGTTGGATCCGACGGTGCTGGAGCTGGCGGAAGAATACTTCCCAGCGGCGTGGGCACCCCTGCGCGCGGACCCGCGCGTCCGTGTCCACAACACCGACGGTCGTCTCTTTGTCAGAACAACGGATCTCAGATTTGACGTTGTCATCCTCAATCTGCCGGACCCGCAGACTGCCCAGCTCAACCGCTTCTACACACTGGAGTTTTTCCAGGAGGTGGCCACCAAGCTCACCCCCGCGGGGGTTTTCTCGTTTCAATTGAAAGCGTCAGAGGATTACATCAGCCCGGACCTGGCCAACTTCTTACGCTGCATTTACAAAACCTTGCGGCAGGTCTTCCCCGAAGTCGTCGCCATTCCGGGCGACACGATCCATTTTTTCGCGACGGACCGGGCAGGAAGTCTTACGAATGATTCCCAGGAACTCATGGCCCGGCTTCGTGCCCGGCACATCCGCACGAGCTACGTGCGCGAGTACTATCTTCCCTACCGGATGATGCCGGACCGTATGCTCGATCTCGAGTTGCAGTTTCGTCCTCAGGCGGACACGCGCACAAACCGTGACTTCGCGCCCATCGCCTACTACTTCGACGTGGCCCTCTGGAGCACACGGTTCAACCGCGCGTACCGCCGCGTGTTCCAGGCCATGGCTGCGGTACGCTTCGGCCCGCTCGCAACGGCGCTGGGGTTGGCTCTCTTCGGGCTCGTTGGACTCGTGCGCGGGCTGCTAGCCGCAGAGAATCGCTCGCGAGCCAGCGCCGGCTTTTGCGTCGCCGCGATGGGGTTCACTCTGATCGGACTGGAGATGCTGCTTCTGCTTGCATTTCAGGCTATTTATGGATTCGTCTATCAGCAACTCGCAATCATCATTGCGGGGTTCATGCTGGGCATGAGCTTGGGGAGCCGATGGGGAATAGCCCGCGGGGCTGGTCCTGGCGGTCCGCAAGATGCCCGCCGCCTGTTCCGCCTTCAATTGCTCGCCGCCGTTTCCCCTATGTTGCTCTACTTCCTGTTCGACGCAATGACCGCCATCAAAAATCCCGCCGCCGTTTTCCTGGCGAGCCAGATCGTGTTCCCTGTGCTGGCGGTGTCGTGCGGCCTGTTCGGGGGATACCAATTTCCAGTGGCGACCCGAATCTTCTTTGCTAACTCCGATTACAAAGCAAGGGGTCCCGGAACACTATATGCCCTGGATTTGGCGGGCGCCTGTCTGGGAGCGGTTGTGCTCAGCTCGTATCTGGTTCCTGTTTTTGGCTTCCAGGAAACGGCCTGGCTCATGGCCCTGGTGAATCTGGCCCCGGCGGTCCTTGTTGGCCTGTCGGCCTTTGGAAAACAGGTGGTTCCGGCGTGATGGGTTCCGGAAACTTGTGTTCACCAAAGACGATGGCCGAAAACGCAAAAATGTCGGTCGCTTCGTCCTGCCAGGCTAGGCGAGGGAGCCCGGCTTTTCGGCACGCTTCCTCGAGGAAGGTCTTTCTGCCCCAGCCTTGTTGGGTTGCCACCTGCGGAAGAAGGATTCCCTCGTAGCCGTCCCGCATCATCAGCAGCCCGTCGCGGCCCACGCGGATCTCTTTGACGTCCAACACGCGGTGGAACGGCGTGAGGACCGAGATCTCGTATTCCAATTCCGGAAGTTCCACTGCGCGCACCGGGGAAAAACGCGTATCTCCCAGCGCCGCGGAAGTGGCGGCATCCCGCACGGCGAGATAGAGCGGCTTCTGCGCCGTAATCAAACCGATGCATCCGCGCAGCTCTCCTTTTTCCCGGAGGGTCACGAACACGCCGTGCTCTTGCAGGAATGCCGCAAAATCGGCGGCCGGCGGATCGTACACTTTCTTATCCCGAACGGCCGTCTCCACCTACTTCCTTGCCAGCCGGATCAAGACCTCTCTTTCTTTTGGACCCAGAGAAAACGATTCCATCTCGGCAGCGCGGCTCTCCGCCTGGATCAAAGCCACCGCTCCGTAGCCAACTACGCGGCTTCGATCGCCGGTAACATCGCCGGTATTCGCGTACTTGAGGATCCTGGCCTGGTTGGCTCCCAGCCGCTCGGCAGCGATCATGGCGGCGACGATTGGACCTCCACCACAAGCCTCCCAAATGCGCGAGTGGAAGTTCAGGGACAAACTGAGGTAATCCCACTGCGCAATGGCCTTCAATGTTTTCTCGTCGATCGTCTTGGCTTCGTCATAGGGGTGGTAATGCGAGAGATCGGAACTGGCCACAAGGAGCGTGTCAGTCCCCTTGACCATTTTTGCGAGCGAAACCCCGAGGGCTCGCTCGCTTTCATAGCTCTGCTCGCCCATTACTATGGGCACCAACTTGAATTCACCCAGAACGCGTTGCAAGAACGGGAGCTGCACCTCCAGGGCATGCTCTCCCTGCTGCTGGGTTGGCGTGTGGCCGCGGCTGGAAAGCTGGATGCGCGGGCTCAACTTGGCCAGATTGGCTGCGAACTCCTTGTCCACGGCGATATTGCCGAGGGGAGTGGCGTAGGCATCGCCGTCGTAAACCGAAACGAACGGGAAGGCCTCGTAATGAGACGGCGCAATCACCACCACCCTCTCGAACTTCCGGCCTTTGAGCAGCGCGTAACTATACGCAGCTACCTTACCGGAATAGATGTAGCCCGCGTGTGGCGCAATCAGAGCCACCAGCTTCCCCGGAACTCCCGGCACTTCGGCTTGAGCCAGATACTCATCCACCATTCGCCGGAGTTCGTCCGGTTGCGCGGGGTAGAATTGGCCGGCAACCATGGGCTGGCGCACTGTTGGTTTCTCATCGGCAAGCCTGCCGTCACCCCAGAGCTGGCCGCCGAAGAAGGCGCACACAAGAAGAACCGCCCAATAGAGCCTTTTTTTCATAGTTTTTCGCTCATCGGGCACGAAGTGCTGATCAAGACTCATCACTGCCACACACCCGCTATGGTTTGTTGGCAGTATTCGCATTTGCCTTTCCGAAGGTGCATCTCTTTCACCGTAAGACCGATCCGTCCAATGACGATACGGCGGCACTTGGGGCAATACGTGCTCTCCGCCGGGTGTCCCGGGATGTTGCCCAAGTACACGTAGTGGAGGCCCTCGGCGTCAGCAATAGCTTTGGCGCGTTCCAGGGTCTCCAAGGGCGTGGGCGGAAGATTCTTCAGCAGGTACTGCGGGTGAAAACGGGAGAAGTGCACCGGAACCTCCGCACCCAGGTTGGACTTGACCCACTGCGCCAGCGCGCGAAACTCCGCGTCGGTGTCATTCAACGTGGGCACCACCAGATAGACGATCTCACTCCACATCCCGAGGTTCCGCATCGTGACCAGCGCTTCGAGCACCGGCTTGAGCTCTCCGTTGACGACCTCCTTGTAGTACTTCTCCGAAAACGCCTTCAGGTCCACCTTAATCGCATCTACGCCTTGACACAGCTTCTTGAGGGGATCCTGCTGGATGTACCCGCCGGTCACGACCACGCTCTTGATTCCCAAAGCGTGCCCGGCCTCGGCGGCGTCGCGCATGTACTCGTAGAAGACAACCGGTTCGCTGTAGGTATATGCGATGGACGGGCAGCGATTTTGCTGGGCCAGGTTGGCCAGATCCTTGGGAGGCAAATACGTGCTGCGAACCTGTTCCGGCCGGGATTGCGAGATGTCCCAGTTCTGGCAAAACTTACAGTTTACGTTGCAGCCCGCGGTGGCCACTGAAAACGCCAGTGTCCCGGGATAAAAATGGAAAAAGGGCTTCTTTTCGATCGGATCGATGTGCGCGGCGCACACGCGGGAATGCACCAGCGTGTAGTAGCTGCCTCCGCGATTCTCGCGGACTCCGCAGTAGCCCCGCTCGCGGTCGTCGATCACGCATTCGCGAGGACAGAGCTTGCACCGGGTCTTCTTGTAGGCCAGCTTTTCGTAAAACTGGGCCTCGGCGATAAACCGTGAATCCTCAGCGGGCACCGGCCCGGCGCCCAGAGCAAGGCTGGGCCATGCTCCCACAGAAGATCCCACGCAAGCCGTGAGGCAAGGAACGCTGGCCAGCTTCAGGAAGGTTCTGCGATCGTGCTCCGTTGTTCCGAGGCTGGTCAGAGAGGTGAGCACGGAGTCACAAGGCAGTGCGTCAATGGTGTCCTCGTCGCGGTAAATCCCGTGAGGAGAGAAACTCGCCCCGTCTGTGAGCGGATTGTGTGCTTTCGACATGGTACGTATCTCGCAGAGGTTCAGACCTCCGCCAGTTCGATCTGGCTTGGGTCATTCGTCCCCAAGCGGTGATTCGGATCGGCAGCCGTCGCGATGTAATCGGGCGCTCTTCCGAGAGTTCGCAGCGATTTCATGCCCTTCTCCGCCCTTTTTTGTTCTAGGATTTGCCATCCGGTGTAGTCCAAGGCAACCGGATCCCGCGACACCAGCAGTCCGTTGTAAGGCCAAGTCCACTGGGGCATGTACGAGGGCCCCCCCTCGTATTGCGCCGTGGTCGCATCGCAAATGTGCAGCCGGACCTTTTGCCGAATGCGTGGCAACATGTTGACGTCGGCGATGTACGGATCGCCTACGTTGAGGTGATACTTATTGGGGTTGTGAATAGCGCCGAACATATTCTTCAGGGCCATAGTCACTCCAGCAATTCCATGGTCTTTGAGCACGGGCAAGTTGATGACGGCATCGCATACCCGGGTAAGGGTTTTCGATAAGCAACTGCCGACGCTCCCGTAAGTCGCTAGTTCCTCTTCGTAACCCAGCGTGTCGTTGCCGAAACAGCGCATTCGATCCTGGTGTGTGGCAATGCGAAATCCCGCGCTTTCCAGGTCCGCATTCAGCCGGTCCCAGATGACGATGTCTTTTTGCGGGATGCCAGCGTCTTGGAGTCGCGCGCAGAGGATCTGAACCAGGAGCACGCTAGTCGAAATGCCCTTGCCAGCAAGGCCGTTGACCTTCAAACCCACCACTTCGCCGGGCCGCACCACTTTCTGCCAGGCTTCCAGGGGAGAATCAGTCGCGTAAAGCACCTGTACGGACCGATCCAGCATTTTCAAAAGCCGGCCGGAGTCCAAGCTCGATCCCGCTCCGCGAAGCAGCGGATCGCGCGCGTTCACTACCTTGGTTTTTTCGCGTGCGGAGAAAAAAGCAGGGAATCCGTACGATCCTCCCGCAAGCATTGCGCTCGCGGCACACGCCGTCAGGAATTCCCGGCGGTTCGGCTCCGGCCTCTGATTCATAGGTGGCCTCGGAGGGTCCGGCTTGAGAACCGGGCGCTTCTAATCGACTTTACCACTTTGCGCTCCTGCCCGCGAAGAACGTGAAGAAAGGAAGCAAAGATCCTTGAATTCGATTTGCGTCTATCCCGCAGAACGCTTGCAGTTCAAGCGCCGCCTGCCCGTTCGCCTCTGTTCCTGCGTGTCAACTTTGCATAGAGAGCCGTTATCCTAATTTCTTCTCGATTCCTCGCGCCAATTCCACCAGCGCCTTCCCAACTTCGGGCGATTGCTTGTAGGCAACCACGCGCACAAGGTATCGCCCTTTGCGGAAGCTCAGACTCGCCCCGTAGAGCCTTGCGGCATCGCCGAGCGCTACGGGCTGGCTATCGGCCGCAGATTCCGAGTCCATGATGTTTCTGGGGCCATCCACATTTGCCATCACGTGAACGTCCGCCGCAGCTTCGATGGAATTCCCATAACGGTAATTCGCAGTAAGCGTCTTCTGTACGCCGGCCCCAATGTACTTTTCCGCGTCGCCATCGATGTATTGCCACAAGCTGGACGCCTCGAACGTGCGCGTCTCCCCCACCTTGCTCCACCCGGGGACCTCGTTGCTTTCTGGAAAAAGAGTTGCTGGCTTGGAACCGGATTTCACACCGCAGCCGAGTAGCATACAAGCGACTGCCAGTGTCGGCGAGATTGGAAACCGCATCATGTTCCTGCTCCTCGGCGAGATGGCTTGAGCAGTATTTGATTCGTCCGGGATCGGCTTTCTCCGATGCTGGTGACATAAACGGCCGGGTGAACCCGCACCGGACACGCAAACTCGCAAGCCCCGCAGCCCACGCAGCGTTGCGGATCCAAATAGGGCTGTTGGACCTGCTTGGCGGTTCCGTTCGCGTCCACGAGCTCGGCAGGGCGCAGGTAGATTGCCTTCGGCGAGGTCGGACACCACTCCTCGCAGACAATGCACTCGGTGGCCATGGCCCAGGGCAGGCAGCGCCCTCGATCGAAGAACGCAGTCCCAATCCTGACGGGTTTCGCGTTCGGGTCGGCATGTTCGCGAACCCATGCCTTGTCTCTCGAGCTCATTTCCCAGATCGCGCCCGTAGGGCACACCTGGCTGCAAAGCACACAACTCGGCTCGCAGTAGCCGATCCGGGCAACCAGCAAGGGCGTCCAAATTCCCTCAAGCCCCGCCTCCGTCAGGCTCGGATGCAACGCATCGTTCGGGCACGCCTTCATGCATTCCCCACACCGGATGCAGCGCTCGAGGAACTCCTTCTCGTCGAGCGCGCCGGGAGGACGGATGAGCCGGGCATCTCGCTGAACGGCCAGTCCCGGCACGCTGCGGAAGAGGGGAAGAGCGACCGCGCCGGCTGCCACGCTGGTGAGCACGCGCCGGCGAGTCAGGTTTGGGTCCTTCGCCGTGGTCGGTGTGGCGGGAAAGAATTTGAATTTGATCCCGCCTTTCGGGCAGTCACCCACACAATTGAAGCAAAGATGGCACTCGGCCTTGCGCCACGGCACTCCCGGGATGGGATCGTCCCCGCCCTGGCAATGCAGCAGGCAACGGTTGCAATCCTCGCAGCCCCCGGGGTGCTTCTCCAGGCCCAAGATCGACCAGCGAGAAAGCAGGCCCAATAGGGCCCCCAAAGGACAGAGTGCTCGGCACCAGAATCGCGTGATCCGCAAATTAAGCGCAAGGATGGTGATGAAGATAACTCCCAGAAAGATTCCCTGCCGAAAATAGGGCTGCTTGAAGCTAAGCACCGTCGCCTGCAGCAGGAAACGGAGAACGTCCGCAGCAAAGCGCACCGCCCCCACCGGACTCCGGTAAAGTCCGTCCAGCACCGCATCGAGGGCATAATTCGTCCCCGGCAATATTGAAAGCCCCAGCGACCGCACCGTCAAAGAGATGGGATCGAGAATCGTCAGGAATTGTCCGCCGAACAGCGCCGAAACCAGCAGCACGATGAGAAGGTAGTATTTGAGTGTGTGCCAGCGTTTGTAGCGATTCGATTCAATGAGCTGGATTCCCCGCTTCCGCTCCGATTTGAGATTGCTGAAGAAGTGGTTCAGCGTGCCCAGCGGGCAAATCCATCCGCAAAAAAACCGCCCCAGAAAAAAAGTCGAAATGAGGATCGTCAGGCTCCAGAGCAGCCCCTTGTAGAGTGCACGGGTGGAAAGGGCGTTGGAGATGCTCACCAGAGGATCCGATTGCAGAAAAATGCTGACGGGGTAAGGCAATGGAGCATTGCCCGCGGCTACGGGCAAAGACGCAAGGAACTCGGTGCGCAGGAGCAAGAGGAATAAGGCGAAGAAGAAGATCTGCGACAGACGACGAGCCTTGGGTAAGGTCAGGTAGCTCACGGGAGGTCGCCTCAAAATAGCAGCTCCCCAGCAACTGAGCCGTTCTCGCCGGAAACGCTCCGGCGTCCGCTGCTTTTACTCACAAAAGGTCAATCACCGCCCGCCCTCACCGAAACACGTTTTCCTCAGCATGCGATGGCTCCGGACGCCGGAAACGCACAGGTATCTGCCTTTGGCATCGCTGAATCCGAAACCATCGAAAGCGAATCTTGTCCTCCTGCCGGTTCTGACCGATCTCACACAACCGATCGTGCCACCTAGCGATATCCGCCTGACCTCTCTACCTTTCGGGAACTCCCATCAATCACGACGAGCACCCCCGGTCTTACCCGCTCTGCGCCACGACGATTCCTTCATATTGAGGTGCGTGGAAATAACCAGATTCGCCGTCCGATCCGCTGCGTGTACGTTCGCTATTCTCAACTCAAATCCCTGATCCCGGCTGTGACATCCGGCAGAGAGAAGTGTGATATAGCGCACAACGACCCAAGCGGACGGATGCCAGAAACTTGGGCACGTCGCGCTGAGTTCCCAATGAGGAAGGGATGTGAGACCTGACAGTGTAGAGTGTACGAACCAGAGTACGGTGAAGTTTTGGAAAATATGGAAACTGCGGTAGCGGTGTAACTTCTTTAGAATCTGGAGCGGGCGATGGGAATCGAACCCACGTCCGAAGCTTGGGAAGCTAGAAGCAAAAATCTGAAAGCGCTTGAACTGGCGGCACTTAGTAGATTTGACGCAACCCTTAAATTGGAAAACAAATGGAAAATGAATCCTGAGGGGCAGCCCTCGCAGCACAGAGGGCTAGAGCCTCTGCCTTCTAAGGCGTCACAAACTCAATCCGAGTCGTTGCTGCGGTTGCGCTTACGGGTTGGCTTGTAGGAGGATGCGGGATAGCATCGCGAGCTGTGAGAGCACGCTTCAGGAAGCTGATCGACAATCCTGTATTTCTGCTGGGGATCGTCACCTTCTTGACGCCCCTGCTCCTCCAATCTGGCGAACTCGGCTCGATTGATACCACCAGGCGGCTGCAGACGACGCACTCTTTCTGGACTTCGGCGCCGCCGGTCGTGCCGGAAGATTACCCCGAGTTTGGAATTGTAGGACGCAACGGGAAGATTTACGCCTGGTATGGAATGGGGCAGAGCCTGCTGATGCTGCCTGCCGACATCATCGGGACGTATTTAGAGCGTTTGCCGGTGTTTGCCCACTTTGCGGACCACAATCCGGGCGTCCGGGCGATTGTCGTGAGCTACAGCACCAATATCCTCGTGTGCGTACTCACCGTGCTGGTTTGCTTCCGCTTCCTGCGGCTCCTCGAATTCACCTCAAAGCAGTGCATTGCCGGAGCGTTCACGCTGCTCTTCGGCACCACGTTTCTCCATTACACGCAGAACATGATGGAGAACAACTTCATCTTGCTTCTGACGTTGACCGGCCTGTGCTTTCAGTACGAGTGGCTGAGGACCGGCAGTACGCGCGCGCTGCTGGCCGGCTCGCTCGCTCTCGGAGCAAATGTTTTGACGCGACTGACAACTGTTCTGGACATTGCCGCCGCCGGCCTTTTTATTCTTCTGATCCTATTAGCAGAGAATGTGCGCGGCCGGGGGCTTCTGCCGCGGCTGTGGCAATACATCCTTGTTGTGGCACCTTGCTATGCAGTGTTCGCTCTGGTTGACCGGCTCTACCAATATTTGCGTTTTGGTTCGACATGGAACACGTACCTCTCGGTGTTGGCCGAGCAGCAACGAAAGCTCCATCCCGATCTGCCGCCGAATTTTCCGTGGAGCACGCCGCTGCATGCGGGCGTTCTGGGGCCCTTGTTCACCCGCGAGAAATCCCTGTTCTTGTATGACCCGCTTGTGCTACTCACGATTTTGCTGGCCATCCTCATTTGGAAGCACTTTCGCTCTGAGATCCAGGCTTACCTCATCTCAGGCTCTTGTTTGCTGGGGGCTTACATCCTTTTTTATGCGAGGTATTTCGTTTGGAGCGGGGACTACGCCTGGGGCGACCGCTACATTACGACGCCCGTGCAGTTGCTTGCGATGATCTCGATCCCATTGCTGCTGCGGCATCGCGAGAGCTTGCCAAGGATTTTTTGTCAACTGGGGATGGCCCTCGCTGCCGTCAGCGTGATTGTTCAGCTCGCTTCGGTCGTCTTCTGGCATCCGCTCGAGATTCACCAGATGGATACCCTGGGCCACCCAACCTTTGTCGTCGGCTTGCGCTTCAAAAACATCGCCGGCGTCGCTCTCGGAAAGGTGGATCAGTGGGGTTTGAGCAACCAGCTCACTCACGAGGCCGGCGGAATTCATTCCTCCACGCCCTATTTTCTGCCCTTCCTGTTGAAGAAAGACGGAAGCGTTTCAGGCGCCTCGGCCGACGCGTTGGTGGCCACCTGGTTTATCTTGCTGGCCGCCTTAATTTTTATTCTCTTGTTGATACGGCGAAAAGCACGGCGAGGCGATTTTTCTGCGCTTCGGCCGCTGATTCAGGGCAGGGGTACTTGAGGGTTTCTGTTTGTGGTTTTAGCCGTTCAGTCGGCCGGAGAAAAGATCCAATTAAAGGGCAGGATCCGGCGGAGTTTGGTTTTGGACGCCTTTCCGCGCCAGCCGCAATGTGGATGGGCACAGGAAATCTCCTCGCCTCCGAGCAGTTCCATCGCTTCAAGTTCTGAAAGCCAGGCCCTGGAGCACTTCCGTTGCAGGCTGATGTCGTGGCCGCCTTTTGGGCAAACGAAGATGAATCGGTAAGCTTTATTCATACATCATTATAACACAATCGGCTGAATCGGCTTGCGGAGCATGCCATGTGGCAGCAAACAGCGCGGAACGGTAACCTGTTGCGCAGCGCGTGGAAGAAGCCATAGGCTTCGCTGCAGCGGAGATATCGCGACTCGTGCTTATAAAATGGATCCTTGTACATCGGAATGATTGGATCCATCTCGGACCAAAGCTCCCAACCACGCTGGTACACGCCTGTGTCTTTGACGTCCGACTCGTTCGGCGAGTGTTGATAAGTCACGCAGGCCATCATGCCGCAGATTCTGAAACAGTCGCTGTCGTACGGGGTCAACTCCTGCATGCGCCCCACTCTTGCGCGGGCCGCGGCGCGCGATTCCGGAGAACCCAGAGGAAAATCCCCCGGTTGGGGCGCCGAATCTGTTGCGTGCAGCCTGTCGCGAGTCGTGCTTCTTTTCAATGGTTTAGGCATCGTCTTTCTCCTCTCGACTGTGAGGTGCTGTTGCTCCCACTGTTCGGGTGAACCACTCCGGCAGGCTTCCGTCTCGCGCGTAGGCTTCGAGTTCATCCCGAGTCATTCTGTCGAAAAGCGCATTCAGGTCTATCCGTTCAGATCTCTCGACCCACTGGCCGAGCGAATTAATGCTGGCATAGGCGCGAACGGCGCCGACCACGGCGGCCGCGTTCACCTCAACATCCCCGGCACTCTCGATAAGCCGTTCCAAAGCGGCTCGCGCGTTTCGTTGGCGTTTCGGGAACAAGCCCAGGGCGTGAGCGTGTCGGTAAACGCTGGATCGGTCCTTTAGCCCGTAGTCTTTGGCGATATTCGCGGGACTCTTGCAACTTATGAAATCGCGCTCTATGTCCAAACAATGGATGTGAGAGCAGATCTTGCAGCCGTATTCGTGCCGGCCGATTGAGACAGGATTCGTCTTCTTCCTCGGGTGCTCGGCCTTTTTCACGTTTGGCTTCACCGCAGATCCAGACGGCCCGCATCGCGAAAGTTGGGAACAACTTGGGAACAAAACCCGGGGCAGGAGGGGTGTTTCTTGGGCTTCGACTCCCACAAAGGCAGTCGAATCATCAAGCAGTTGGCGGAAGCGTGTGGGAGTCGAACCCACCATTCGGCCGGCGAGCGGTCGAATCTCCGGCTTTGAAGACCGGGATGGTCACCGGACCACCTGCGCCTCCGGGGGGATTATACAGAAGTGGCTGGTGGCTAGTGGCGAGTGGCTAGCGGGAAGGAAAAAGATAACGCAGAGACCGGCCAGCCTTCGGCGGGCAGGGGCAGAGGACACTCAGAGGAACAGAGGGACGGGGCGCGGGAAGAGGAAAGGCGCAGGGGGCGGCCACTACTGAACCGCCTTTCGCTCCAGCACCCACCGATTCGTCTCGTTTCCAGCGGGCGTCTCTTCCTTCTCCGATTCGACCAGCGTGTTTCCATTGTCCTCGAGGGTGTAGCGAACCGTGTTCTTCGCTTTCTGACCATCCGAGGCTGTGATGTCCTCGACCGGGACGAGCGCGTTGCCGTCGCGGAGCATACGAGAGTGGTAAACCAGCGGGCCGTCCTTCTCAACATGAGCTTTTGGTGAGCCGACCACAAGATCGATGGACCAGGTATCTAGTTTGCCCGCGGCATTTTTGTGGGTGCGTGTGAAGTGCCAAATCTTCCCGTCATACAGGATTACCGTTTCACCCGAGAGGGGTGGATGCGCCGCTTCCACCTTGCTGCGCTGCATATTGAGTATCCAGGTCCCCGAGAATGGCGGAACTTTCGCATTCTGAGCGGAAGCGAGGGAAGCGGATAGCAAGAGCCCTAGACCGAGACATGCGAGTGTCTTCATGCAAGGGATTCTAAGCCACTCTTGGAGGACGGGAACAGGCAAGAACTAAAGGCCGGTCCCGAGTGGTCGGGACCGGCGCTACGGGCCGGGGGTGAGTTGGGCGGCGGCGACGGACGAGGACTGGGCGGAGCGGACGAGGGCTTCGGCGAGCTCGAGGACGCGAATGTTGGCGCACACCTCGTAATAGCTGATGTGGCTGGGGCCGCCGAAGCCGCCTTCCGGCAACAAATGCCGCACCTGGCCTTTGCGAACGACCAATTTTTCCAGGCCGGTGCCGACGGGAACTTCCCCGTAGAAGAGCTGGACATCCTCCTCGCCCCAGGGAAAAGGAAACTTCGCTTCGACTCGCGTGAGAGAAATTTCGTGAAGCAGTTTGTTGAAGCCGTCTTCGTTGAGCAGGATGCCGCCGACGTTGTAGCGGATGAGCAGCTCCTGGGCTTCCTCCTCGGCGGTGCCTTCAATGAGCGTCTGGAGGAGAAAGACGCGGAAGGGCGACTGGTTCTTTTCGACGAGGCGGCGTGCCATTTTCGAGCAGCTCGACAGGCGGTCGGAAAGATTGAGCGCGCGCGAGATCATGATGCGGAAATCGCCGTCCATCCACATGGTGGGCGCGGAATCCTGAAAGGCGATCCCGATGCCGAGCTCGAGCCGGGGCATGGAACCGTTGTCGGGGCGCGCGTTGTAAGCCTCGGAGACGCCCACCATTTCGCGTGCCAGCGAGCAGGCTTTGGCCACGGCGCGCTGGGACATCTGGGTGGTCTGGGTCTCGTAAATGGCCAGGATGATCGCGTCGCCCTCGATGAAGACACGCGCGGCGCCGTAGCGGTCGAGCAGTTTCTTCATGGGCTCGTAGAGATTCAGGCTGAAATGGGAAGCGGGATTGAGGCCGCGTTCGAGCAGATCGTGGGTGATCTTGGTGGAGTTGCGCACGTCGGCCTTGATGACTACGTGGGAGATGACGCGCTCCTCGGAGTGGCGCGACTCGTCGGGCATGAGGAATTCGTAGAGGCTGTTGTTGAGGTGGGAGAGCTCGCGGGTGCGGTCGTTTTCCACCAAGCTGATTTTTTCAAGCAGGACGTTGACCTTGGCGGCGCAGCGCAGGTCGTGGCGGAGGCGCATGTAATCGGCTGCAAAGCGCAATGCGGCGGCGCGGAGCTCTTCGCGAGAGAGGCGGCGGATGCGCTTGGAGGCTTCTTCGAGCTTGCCGAGCGGAAACTGGCGGGAGGGAAAATGCTTGAGCGTTTCCTCGACGCGGCGCTGCTCCTCTTTGAGCACGATGGCCTTCTTCAATTGCTGGAGGTGGAGCGGCGGACAGAATTGGGGATAGATGGCGCGGAGCTCGTAGGCGGAGAGGACGTGGACGAGGAGGTCGCGTTGCTCGAGGCGCTCGGTCCACTCGTCCAGGAGAAACTCGCGGGCCGCGGCGCCGGAAGCCTGTTCCGCGCCGCCCCAGCCGGCTTCAAACAGGCGGCGCGCGTTGTCGGGATGGTCGAGGAACTCGCCGAGGCGGGCGTGATAGGTCTCGGCCAGGGCTTCGGCCTTGAGCTTGGCCTCATCGAGCGTCTGGCCGAGCGTTTCCATTTCGTGCTGGAGTTTGCCGAGGCGGATCTCGAGATCGGCGCGGGACTGGCGCAGGGCCTGGGGGTCCTGGCTGCCCAGCAGGCGCTCGAAGATGCCCTGCTCGCCGGAAAGTTTGCGGTCGATGGCTTCGCGCTCTTCGGTGAGGCGCGCGGCCTCGGCCTGCGCCTCGATACCGCGACGGGCCATCTCGTCGAATTGGCGCCAGGCCTGGCGGACGGCGTCGCCGTGATCGCCGACGAGCACGGAGTCGCGGAGGAAATCGCGGAGGACGTCTTCGAACACCTCGTAGCGGTCCGGGTCGCGCGCGAAATTGCCGAGCAGGACGTAGTTTTCGAGGAGGACGAGATCGTCCCGGCCGCCTTCGACGAAGAGCAGACGATTCGAGAGCAGATCGTACACGCCGGCGTAAGTGTCGCCGAACAGCGCGCGGCGGCCTTTGGCCAGGATGGTGTCTTCAATCTCGGAGAGCTGGGTGAAAAGCTGAAGGCCGACCTGGCGGAAGATGTTTTTCCGGTCGGCCTGGAACTCAGCGAGGGTGGCCTTCTTGACCTGAGCGCCTTCGCTGCGTTCGAAGAATTCGCCGCGGCGCTTGATCCAGTCATTGCATTCCTGGACCACGGCGGCGAACTGAGCGGCAATCTCGCGGCTGAGGAAACGGAGAACGGCAAGGCGGAGGAGAATGTCGAGCTCGATGTTTTTCTCGAAATGGGCCTGATTGAGGCCGGCCTGGAGGAAGTCGGACAGCAATTTGCGGAACTGGCCGGTTTCGGGGGAGCGCACGGCTTTTGTGTCCGTGCCGTAAAAGCGTCCGAGCTGACCGGTGTGGCGGATCAGGTCGGAAAGGTAGCGGCGGGCGTTTTCAAGAAAGCGCGGGCTGAGGGCGACGTCGTAACGGAGATTATCCACGCCCGCAGTGAGCGAGGTGAGGGCGATATCCGCCCCCGCGGGCAGGAGTTCGACCCTGATTTGCCGGTCGGCGGCCGGCTGGGTGTCCGGAGACGACATGGCGGGTAAATTGCCGTACGAACGTAGCAAAAGGGGTGGCGGGGCGGCAAGGGCGGTGATGGAGAAGGTTGCGAGAGGATAGACAGGCAGGCACTACAGGGAGGTGGCTAGTGGCTTGTGGTGTGTGGGAACTGGGGCCGCGCGGGAGTTCACTCCTCGCGCAGAAGGATCAAAGGATTGACGGAGAGCGCGCGTTGCGCCGGAATCCAGGTAGCCACCAGCCCCAGCAACGCCATTGCGAAAACGGCGCCAGCCAATACCAGCGGATCGCGCGGAGTTGCCTGATACACAATGGAAGCCAGCACCCTGCTCGCCAAGATTCCGAGGAGCAAGCCTGCCGCGGAACCAAACGCGAGCAATCGAAATGGCCGTCCCAGGGCCGCCTGTAACAGTTCTTTGCGCTGCGCGCCGAGGGCCATGCGAATTCCCAACTCGCGCAGGCGCCTGCTGACTGAGTAGGCGGCCAGTCCAAAGATGCCGGTTACGGAGAGCATCGCGCCCATGGCGCCCAGAACACCAAGCGACACGGTGGCCATACGCGCGGCAAAAAGCTTACCGTCCAGAACTTCGTAGCGCGTTTGGATGTTGATGGGCAGTCCTCGATCCAGATCGCGGACTGCGCTTCGAATGGCGGCCGCCAGTTGCTGGGGGTCGCGGCTGGAGCGGACGACCAGCCACGTGGAGCTGGAGGGCGATTGCAGTATGGAAAAAAACATTGCCGGCTGCTGATTCTCCGTGAGGCTCCAGTATTTTCCGTCTTCGACAATGCCCACCACTTGAATGCGGATTCCATCCGGCAACTTGTAATATCCGCCCAGTGCGCTGGTTACGGAGCCAAAGATTTTGCGGGCAAACTCACAGTTGATCACTGCCACGCGCGACGCATTAGTGTCGTCGTGCCAAGTAAGGGCCCTTCCCGAGAGGAGGGCGGTGCCAGCCGCGCGGAAGAATTCGGGAGATATGCGGTACATAAAGGCATCGGCGGCGGCATTCGATGGCCTCAGATCCGCGGTCTTGTCGGTGAAGACCAGCGAACTGGCCCAGGACTCAGCGAAAGGTACGGCATCGGCCAGCCCCACCGACTCAACGCCCGGGATGGCCTCCAGAGCTTCGATGAGGTGCTTTTGTACGACGGGCGCGGTGTCGCTGGTGTAGCCGGCCATGCTCAGATTTGTATCCAGGAGCAGCGCGTTTCGCTGTTCAAAACCGAAATTGCTGTGCAGCGAGCGCGCGAGCCCGCGCACGGCAACCAGCGAAGCAGTGACCAGCACCGCGCAGATGGCAATTTGCGCGACAAGCAAGAGGTCGCGGACAGAGATCCGCCGGCCAGTCGTGGCGGTTGCCCCCGACTTGACGATCCCGTAGGGATCCGTGCGAAGGATTTGCCGGACAGGGACGGCCCCAAATAAAAACCCGCTGGCCATAGCCAGCAGCAGAGCCAGTCCATAAACATTTGCGTCCGGGTTCACCGGCACGTGGATGGGATACTTCGGGAGCGGCTGCCAGGCGCTCAAGCCGCGCAAGAGCGCTGCGCTGCCCCATAGACCGACGGCGCCTCCCACGAGCGAAATCAGCAGGGCTTCGGTAAACAGTTGCCGCAGAATGCGCAGGCGGCTCGAGCCCAGCGCGAGCCGGAGAGCAACTTCCCGGGAACGGTCCGCGGCGCGCGCGGCAAACAGGCTGCCCAGGTTGGCGCATGCGGCCAGCAGAATCAGCCCGGCCAACAGCATCAATCCTGCCAGGAATCCCTCCATAGGACCGCGGAGATAGTCGCCATGAAGACCAGGACGGGCAAGGGTAAAGGTCATGTTGCCGTCATCTTTGGGATAGGTCTTTTCCAGATAGGAGCCGATGGAGTTGAGATCAGCAATGGCCTGTTCCCGGGTGACTCCAGGTTTCAGGTGTCCCTCGACCTCGAAGACCCAGCGGTTTCCGCGCGCGTCCAGAAGATTCGCACCATCGATCTGTTCCTGATTGACCATGGGCACATACAGATCAGGATAGAAAAACAATACGGTCCCGTGGAACGCAGGCGGGGCTACACCCACAATGGTGAACGGATGCTTGTTCACGCGAACCGTGCGCCCTACCACGCCGCGGTCTTCCTGAAAATGACTGTGCCAATATGCGTAGCTGAGCACGATATAGGGAGCGCTGTTCGGACCATGCTCGTCTGAGGGGTGGAAAAGACGGCCCTGAAACGGCTGAATACCCAATGCGTCAAAATAGTTTCCGCTCACTTCCAAAGCCCAGGCGGGCGATCGTCCCTCTCCTGCGTCCAGCCCCGCCAAAGAAACGTTAAAAGCTGCCAGACCATCAAAGCTGCGGTTGCGATCGCGAAGATCGATAAAGTCGGGATACGACTGGCTGGCGTCTTTGTCCTTCGCGCTCTCGAGTACCCACAGGCTCTCCGACTGCGGCACGTCCAACGGGCGCAAGATCAGCGCATTCATCACGCTAAACACCACGGCGTTCGCGCCGATGGCCAAAGCGAGCGTGACAACGGCCACAGCAGCAAAGCCGGGAGATTTGCGCAACAGGCGAAGGCTGAAGCGCAAATCCTGTACCAGGGTTTCGATGAAACTGCCGCCGAGGGCTTCGCGGGTTTCCTCTGTAAACCGCGCCTCACCGCCGAACTCGATGCGCGCGCGGCGTTCCGCCTCAGCCCGAGTCAGGCCGGAGCGTTCGAGATCGTCAGCACGATGCTGGATGTGGGAGCGGAGCTCCTCCTGCATCTCCGCATCGAGCTGCGAACGATGAAGAAACCTGGCGGCAAGCGAGCGAAAATAGGCCAGGAGTTTCATACTTCCTCCGGTTGCGCCCCCAGGGCAGCGCCGATGGCAGCCGCGAGGCGATTCCAGCTGTCGGTCTCTTCGCGCAGACGCTTGCGGCCCGCGGCGGTGAGCTCGTAGAACTTGGCGCGGCGATTGTTCTCGGAAGTGCCCCAGCTCGTCTTGAGCAGTCCCTGACGGACGAGCCGAAACAGACCGGGATAGAGCGCGCCCTGTTCGATCAATAGCTTGTTGCCTGAGATCTGGCCGATACGCAGAAGGATGCCGTACCCGTGGAGAGGGCCGAGCGAGACGGCACGCAGGATGAGGAGATCGAGAGTGCCGGGAAGAAGCTGGGCTTGGCCGGTCACGGACCCTCCTAAGATGGTTAGGAGGCTAACAGCTCTCTCCTAAGCTGTCAAGGGGAAACATCGGAAAGTGGCTCGTGGGGAGCGCAGAAGAAGGGAGGGAAAAGCAGGTCCCTCATCCCGCAAAGTGCGCGGGCTTCGGGATGACAAAGCGTTACGTCGCGGACGAGCGAGGGGGAGGAGCGCGCTCACGGAATGCGCAGCGGGAGGAGCACGCGGAGGCGGGCGTCGCGAAGAAAAAGGCCGCCCCAGGCGAAGATGCCGAGAACGAGGCCGGTGACAAGACCGGAGTCGAGAATGCGGACGTGCGTGGCGATAGCGCCGCCGAGGTATCCGGTCATCAAAATGGCGCCGAGCACGGCGGTGCGGGGAATGGCGTAGAGCAGGGCGCAGGAAATCTCGATGATTCCGAGCGGCAGCAGCAGGCTCGCGGGGTAGCCGAATCTTCCCGAAAACTGGTCCACCACCTGCGGCGGGCGGGCAAACTTCAGCGAGGCGCTGAAGAGCAGCATGAGGACGGGCAGGGCCGAAAGGAAAAGGCCTGTCCAGAACTGCCATTTTTTCGGTTGAGCGGAAAGCTGAGCGGGTGTGCTAGCCATATTCGCGGCAGATTACCCCCGCGGATTCGATGCGGCAAGAGCGACAAAGTGACTGGTGATTGGTGAATGGTGACTGGTCGGAAGGCGCAGGCAGCGCGCGGCGAACAACGCGGGGATTGCGACCTCAAGGGCGCGTGTACTTGATGGTGACGCGATCGATGGCGTCCTCGATTTTGTAATCTGCGGGAGGCTGGAAGAGCGAGATATCCGGCTCGGTGCGATCGATATTCGTCAGGCGCATGGATGATTCGCCACGCCGCGGGTCGTCTACCTTAACAAGGACCGATGCGTGTATCTCAGATGAGAACCAACTTTCGGTCACGATTGTGATCAGCCGATCATTATCCTCAGCTCCCGCAGGAATTATCCGCGTAGTGCGCTTGCCCTCTGCTGTGACACCCTCGATAGATCGCGAGCCGAGCGGTTCGGATGTCTCCTGGACCGGCGTCACCACTCGCTCGGATTGATTCGCGGCCGGCGGTGGAGACCCCGCAGGACTTCCGGTAGCGGGAACATCACCCGGATGTCTTATTTTCAAGACATAGCGATAGGCGATATGGTTTTGCTGGTCGAGATAGTACGCATAACTCGCAACGGGATCGCGAATCGAGACGAGCAACGCTTCTGAAACTTCCGGGGAATTGCCGCAGAGCGGCCGCTCGGTACGTTCCCTGCCCTGAGAATCCCGATAGAACTTCTCGGTGTGCGGCTTTGGCGAAATGCGCGTGCCGTCGGCCAGAGTTTGCACGGTCGAAGATTCCCGCACGGCCGAATAGGGAGCAGCGGATCCGGTCCAGAGCATGGGGAAAAACGGCCCAAGCGTGGCGGTGCAACTGATCGGACCGTTTGCGGCTGGAGGAACCGGCTGCGCAACCGATTGACTGCTGACTTGTCCGGAAGCTACCGCCTGGAATATGGCGATTGCGGCGAAAAGAGTGCTGGCCCGGAGGAAATGACTCATTGGGATTCCTCCTCGTGCTCAGTATCCCGAAGATGAATATAAATTAACCGATAAAACATTCGCAAGAGGAATCGTACCTCCAGCGACTCCCCCAATCAACGAATTCATGAGCGTCGTGGCGCGGGCGTCGTCATCCTTGTATGGGCACGGCATGCCGTGCCCATAGAGCCCGGACTTCACGTTGCGGCAGCACCGAACGAGTCACCAATCACGAGTCACCAGTCGCCAGGTCAATGGAGTGCGTGTCGTCGGGGAGAGTGGAGAGGCGGATGCGGAGGATGGGCCAATCGGAGGGGAGCGTCCACTTTTCCGGCCATTCGACGAGGACGATGGCGGGCGATGCGAAGAGATCGTCGAGGCCGAGCGAGTCCAAATCCGCGGGGCCTTCGATGCGGTAGAGGTCGATGTGGAAGACGCGGCACCCGCCGCGGAATTCGTGGACCAGGGTGAAGGTGGGGCTGGTGACGTCTTCCTCGTGCGCGGCGCCGAGGCCGCTGATGATGCCTTTTGCAAGCGTGGTCTTCCCTGCCCCGAGGTCGCCGGAAAGAAAGACGAGGAGCGGAGGGCGAAGCTCGGCGGCCAGGCGGCGTCCGAAGGCGAGCGTTTCTTCGGCGGAGGCGGTGACGATTTTCCGGGCGGCCAGTGGCACAGGGATCATCCGCGGATGCGGAGCGCGGTCTTCGGAGAGGATTCCCAGACCATGTCCTGTTTCAGCCGCTGAAAGGCGGGCGCGATGTTGCGGATCAGGTCGGTGGCGACCATGGCTTCCTGGCCCAGTTCTTCGGCGGCGCGGTCGCCGGCGAGGCCATGCAGATAGACGCCGAGGCTGAGAACGCGGGGCCAGTCGTCCGTGCCGAACTGCGCGGTGAGGCCGGCGAGGATTCCGGTGAGCGCATCACCTGTGCCGCCCGTGGCCATTCCGGGATTCCCCGGGCCGTGGAACCAGGCGCGGCCATCGGGGGCGGCGAGAATCGTGCGGTAGCCTTTGAGGATGACGGGCGCTCCGGCAATGGTGGCGGATTCGACGGCCACTTCCAGACGGCGCTTCTGGACCTCCTCGGTGTGGCGGCCGAGCATGCGCGCGAGTTCGCCGGGATGAGGAGTGATGGCCAGATTGGCCCAACGACGGCTGCGCAGGTGCTGGAGGCGTCGCGTGAAGGCGTTGAGCCCGTCGGCATCGAGAATTACCGGGAGCGAGCAATCGCGAAGAACAGCGTGGACGAATTCCTGCGTTTCCGGATAGGTGGTGATGCCGGGGCCGAGGGCCAGGACAGTCTTTCCCGCCAGGAGGGCGTCGAAGCGGCCGTAGTCGAAGCTGCGCATGGAGATGGTGTGCGCGTCGGTTTCCGGAAGCGGTTCGACCATCAACTCCGGGTAAAAGGATGCGACGACGGGGACGCAGCTTTCCGGAGTGGCGATGGTGACCAGGCCAGCTCCGGCGCGGAGCGCAGAGATGCCAGCGAGCGCGGCGGCGCCGGTTTTTCCCAGCGAGCCGGCAACGACGAGAACGTGGCCGTAGCTGCCCTTGTGGCCGGAGGCTTCGCGGTCGAGCGGGAGCGCGGCAAAATCGCCGGGTGTGACCCAGTTGAATTCGAACTCGGAATTCTCGTCGAGCACCTGCGGCGGAATTCCGATTTCCGCGACGCTCAGCTTGCCGACGAAATCACAGTTGGGAGGGAGGATCGCGCCGAGTTTAGGAGCAGCGTAGGCGAGCGTGGCACCGGCGTGGATGCTCGGGCCAGGAGATTCGCCGGAATCGGAGGACATGCCGGAAGGGATGTCGAGGGAGAAGATACGGGAGCGGCGGCAGAGTGTGTTGACGTCGTCGATGACGGCGCGGAGGAGGCCTTCGACGGGACCGGTGAGGCCGGTGCCGAGCAGGGCGTCGATGACGAGGGGAGCAGCGGCGACGAGGTCGCGTTCCCCCTGCCAGGTCTTGACGTCGGGCACGACGCGAAGTGTGCCTCCAGCCTTTTGCAATTTTTCGAGGTTTACGGCCGCGTCGCCTTTGACGGCGGTGGGAGCGGAGAACAGCAGGACGATGGGATTGGAGCCGGAGACTTTTTCTTTGAGGCGGCGGGCAGCCACGAAGCCGTCGCCGCCGTTGTTGCCTTTGCCGCAGAGGATGACGGCGCGGCCGGCCGCGGCGGTGCCGTAGCGAATGACGACATAATGCGCCGCGGCGGCGCCGGCGTTTTCCATGAGGGTGAGCGAGGGGACTTTGAATTCAGCGGTGGCCCGGGCGTCGCAGGCGCGCATTTGGGCGGCGGTGAGGACCTTCATGGCTGCGTCAAATGATATCGCGGAACGGGGAGGAAAATGGCTGTAGATTGAGTGCGGAACGGAGCAGTTTACGAGTTGCCGTTCATCCTTCCGGAACTCTCGTTCGTAACTTCCCAGAACGCCGTTTCTGGACGCAAACGTCCATAGCCCTCTGTCCGGTGAGCCTAGCGCCTTAGCGTCGTTCTGTCACCCAGACCTAAGATATCGAACGACCTGCAACAGCATTTTCACAAGAAGAAATGTTTCGAGCCCCACAAAGACTGCGAAGGATGAAGTCGAAAGCTGGCCAACGGCCTAGTGAAACCTGAACGCGATCGCTACGTGCACGGCGCCCGCAACTAGCACCATCGCAAACACTTGAACGAGCGTTGCTCTCATCTTGCGTGTTTCTCTAGCGACAAAGTACGCCAGCAGAACTGTCGTGCCTACCACGCGAAATGGGAACCTTGACGGCATCCACATGACCCGATCATGGCTCTCGGCGTAGATAAAGTCCGCCACCACAAGCGCGGCGATGCTAAGACCGACCACCAAATAAACAAGATTATCTCAGGTGCTATGCTTCATTTCAGGTTCAGCATACAGGAAACGCGGTTGCGCACCTGCCATTTCGAGCCTGTGCCATCACTTGCGGGATCTCGGACACATCGAGCAACTGACCGGTCGCTGACCGGTATCACGGGGTGGAGTGACACTGGTCACTGCGGAGGTGAGGAGGAGCGGACTAAAAGAAGTCAAAAGGCGTCGTGTGCGCAGGGACTTTCGTTTCTCTAGAATCTGGGTAGGCGCGCGATGCCGGGGGAAAGCAGCCTATGCGCGCCCCTCCAAGCTACGAGGAACTCACCGCGAACTTCGACTGGAATGTGGCCGAGCGGGAGTTGGGCTATCGGCCGAAGGATCCGGTCAATATCGCATGGATGTGTAGTGATCGCATTTGCCAACTTGGCCTGTCCAACAAGCTGGCTTTGCTATGGGAAGACTATCAGGGCAACGAAAAGCGATTCACTTACGACGACATCCGAATTCTTTCCAACACCATCGCTCAATTCCTTTGCGGGCAGGGCATCCAGCCGGGAGAACGGGTTTGCCTGTTCCTGGACCGTGTGCCCGAGCTGTATATCGGGTTTCTCGGGATTCTGAAAATGGGAGCGGTGGCCCAGCCGCTTTTCTCCGCGTTCGGCGACGAATCACTGCGGGTACGGCTTGCTGATGCCGGAACCTCCGCCATCCTCACCCAAAAGAAACATCTGTACAAAGTTCGCAAGATCCGCGACCGGCTGCCGCACCTGCAACACATCATCGTCGTAGATGCAGACGCGACATCACTGCAGGAGCGAGAAATTGCCTTTGCGATGGAACTAGCTCCGCGGGTCGAACACTTCTTTGTCTATCCGACAACGGCAGAGTCTCCCTCGGTTCTGCACTACACCTCAGGCACGACAGGCCAGCCGAAGGGTGCCCAGCACGTCCACTATTCGATCATCGCCCAGTACCTCACGGCGAAATGGGTGCTCGATCTCCAGGCCGAAGACATTTATTGGTGCAACGCCGATCCCGGCTGGGTCACCGGCACGTCGTACGGCATTATCGGCCCCTGGTCGAACGGGATTACCCAGGTCGTTCTCGATTCTGGTTTCAACGCGGGAAGATGGTACGAGTTCATCAAGAAGTATGGGGTGACCGTCTGGTACTCGGCGCCGACCGCCATCCGACTGCTAATGAAAGAAGGAGCAGAAATCGCCCAGAAGCATGATTTGTCGAGCTTGCGGCATTTGGCCAGCGTTGGCGAACCGCTGAATCCCGAGGCAGTGCTCTGGTCGCAAGAGCTATTTGGGAAACCATTTCACGATACCTTCTGGCAGACCGAAACGGGCTGTATCGTCATCACCAATTTTCCTGGTATGCCGATCAAACCCGGCTCCATGGGAAAGCCGTTTCCGGGAATCACCGCGACAGTGTTGGATCCCAAAGATTTCGAGCCGGTGAACCGGGCGGGCGTAGCCGGCTTGATTGCGCTGCGGCCCGGCTGGCCTTCGCAGATTCGTGGCTACTGGAACAACCAAGCTGGATACGAGGCGAAATTCAAGAACGGATGGTATCTGTGTGGCGACCGCGCGTCGCTCGACGCCGACGGCTATTTCTGGTTCATGGGGCGGGATGATGACGTCATTAACACCGGCGGACACCTGGTCGGTCCGTTTGAAATCGAATCGGCTCTGCTCGGCTGCCGAGCCGTGGCCGAGTCCGCCGCCGTAGCCAAGCCTGATCCCGTCAACATGGAAGTCGTGAAAGCGTACGTCACCCTGAAGGGAGGCTTCCAGCCATCCGATGACCTCGAACTCGAAATCATGAACAACATCCGCAAGCGGCTGTCGCCGCTGGCCATGCCCCAGGAAATTGAGTTCGTGAGCTCTCTGCCCAAGACGCGCAGCGGCAAGATCGTGCGCCGCATCCTGCGTTGCAAGGAGTTCAACGAGCCCGTGGGGGACCTTTCCACCATCATGGAGGACTGAGGGGGACCATGGACGAGATCAGCAAAGTAGTACGCGACTACATCATCCGGGAGTATGCGCAGGAGGGAGACGACCGGGAAATCACCGAGACAACGCCGCTGATTTCCAGCGGTCTCGTGGATTCCTTTTCCATGGTGTCTCTCCTGCGATTCCTGGAAAAAACGTACGAGATTCACATTCCAGACGCCGCCGCCACCCCCGAAGCTTTCGATACGGTCGAGCGCATTGTGGCCCTGGTGCGGCGGTTCCAGAAAGCGGAGGTCGGCTTCGTTTGAGGGTGCCTAGCACTGCCGGAGCCCGGTTGAGAACCGGGCACGGCGCCGAATTTCATTAGCGGAGGCTTACCATGTCTTTTGCCGAGACCGTTCGCCATTGCTATCAGGCAGACATTGAGGGAATCAAGTCCACGGGACTGTTCAAAGAAGAGCGATATATCCATTCGCCGCAGTCGTCGGACATTGAGGTGGAATTCCCGGTAGGGTCTGCAATCCGGAAGTGCATCAACATTTGCTCCAACAACTACCTCGGGCTGTCCAGCCACCCGGAGGTAATCGCTGCCGCGCATGCCGGACTCGACGCGCGGGGCTACGGGATGTCTTCCGTGCGCTTCATTTGTGGCACGCAGGACATCCACCGGGAACTGGAGAAGCGGCTGACCGAGTTCCTCGGAACCGAGGACAGTCTTCTTTTTCCCTCCTGCATGGATGCTAACGCCGGCTTCTTCGAGGCCTGCCTGAATGAACAGGACGTGATGATCGCCGATCGACTCGTTCACGCCTCCATTGTGGACGGAATGCGCTTGTCGAAGGCCGTGCATGACACTTACAAGCATTCCGACACGGGGCACCTGGAGGAGAAGCTGCAAGAACATCAGGACAAGCGGTTCCGCATGGTCATCACCGATGGCGTGTTCTCAATGGATGGCGACACCGCCAAGCTGGCCGACATTGTCGCGCTGGCGGAGAAGTACAACGCCATGGTGTTCGTGGATGATTCCCACGCCACCGGCTTTATCGGCAAGACCGGGCGTGGGACGCACGAGCACTGCGGCGTACTCGGCAAGATCGACGTGATCACCACGACGCTGGGGAAAGCACTGGGCGGGGCTTCCGGAGGCTGCGTCAGCGGACGCCGCGAGTTGGTGGAGATGTGCCGCCAGCGGGCGCGCCCTTATCTGTTTTCCAATGCCGTGGCACCGGTGATCGTGGCGGGCGCACTCAAGGTGCTGGATCTGATCAGCACCACAACCGAGCGCCGCGACAAGCTGGAGTGGAACGCCAGGTACTGGCGCGGTCTGCTCCAAGAGGCAGGGTTCGACCTGAAGGAAGGCGATACCCCAATCGTGCCAGTCATGCTCTACGACGCGAAACTAGCGCAAGACTTTGCCCGCGACCTGTTTCACGAGGGCGTCTACGCAGTTGGGTTCTTTTTCCCTGTCGTGCCCAAAGGGCAGGCCCGCATTCGCACGCAACTCTCCGCCGCGCACGAAAAGCACCACCTGGATACAGCGATTGCCGCCTTCAGGAAGGTGGGCAAGAAACACGATATTCTGGGATTGGACAAAAAGGAACTAGTCGCGAAGTTTGCGGCGTAACGGAGAGAGCCTGCGAGGACGGGGATGATTGCAAACTCCGAAGATGACGCTTCACGCCCGCGGACAAGGGAACGGAGGCCAACATGCTCTGTGCAGAACTTGAAGAACTTGAGGCGCAATACGACCGTATCGTCACTGCGCTTGAAAATCCGAATTTGGCTCCGGCGGAACGGCTAGCCCTGTTGAAGGCCCGCGATGAGATGAGCCGCACCATAAAGGACCATCAGACGATTGGGCACAAGGGCGGCCCCTGTTTTGAGGAATAAAAGCACGAGTCTCCTTTAAGACTTGTCATATCTAAAGATATGGCGCTAGGAGAATCCGAAGGTTCCTGATCGCACAATGCTGGGCCCCTAAGCGGGCGCGAGCGGAAGCTTTCGCAATGGTTGGCTCAACGGATGGAACTCTGTAACAGAATCAAAAACCGGAAGAGTGCATCGGATTGTCGGAAGAGGTGTGTCCCGTGAAACGCAAAGCATCGTTCCTATTGGGGCTTGTGCTCGCGACAATAGCTCTCTCGCTGGGCGCGGCAGCGCAGGACCTCAAGCCCGTCAAACTCCCGCCGCCACAGACTAACGGCGGCCGCCCTCTGATGCAGGTGCTCAAGGACCGGAAATCGACCCGCGAGTTTGGCCCGGCCACCCTTTCGCCGCAAACGCTTTCCGACTTGCTCTGGGCAGCATTCGGGATCAACAGGCCGGATGGGCATCGCACAGCGCCCTCCGCCATGAACTGGCAGGAAGTGATCATTTATGTGGCGACTGGCGAAGGCGTGTACATCTACGATGCGAAGAACAACGCGTTGAATCCTGTGTTGGCGGGCGACTTTCGAGCGGCCACCGGCACGCAGTCATTTGTGAAGGATGCGGCTGTGAATCTGGTTTATGTCTCGGACCTCTCCAAGACCGGCAACACTGCATCTACCGATGCCGAGATGTACACCGCTGCGGACGTGGGATTCATCGCGCAAAACGTTTATCTATACTGCGCCTCCGAGGGGCTGGTCACGGTGGTGCGGGGCAGTATCGATAGGCCCGCGCTAGCCAAAACATTGAATTTGCAGCCAAGCCAGAAAATCATCCTGGCGCAATCGGTCGGGTATCCAAGGAAGTAGGGAGCCGCGGGGGCTTCCGCCAGACGAGGACCCCGCTGTTATTTCAATCACTGCCAGGAAAAGAAACCGGGAACCAGAGTAGAGAGGGACGGGAGGGTGAGCTATGGCGGCCGCAGCAGAATTGCGTGAGGGAGTGGTCCTCCGTATCGAGGGACACATCTACAAAGTCCTCGAAGCGGAGTACAAGGCCGGAGCCGCCAAAATGGGCGGAGTGGTGAAGGCGAAGTTGATCAACCTGCGAACCGGCCACATGTGGGAACCGCACTTCCGTCCCTTGGAAAGACTGGAAACACTGGAACTGGAGCGCCGCAAGATGGAGTTCCTGTACGCGGAGGGCGGCACTTGCACGTTCATGCGTCCGGACACTTTTGAGCAGGTGGAGATTCCCCGCGCGATTCTTGGCCTCGCGGCGGAGTTCCTGGAACCGGGCATGGAGGTGCCGGTTGATTTCTTCGAAGGGGAAGCGATTGGCGTGGTGTTTCCGGAAGTGGCGGAGGCCCGCGTGGCTACGACGGCGCCGCCAATGCACTCCTCGCAAGACAACGCCTGGAAAGAAGCGAAGCTGGAGAATGGTCTCACCATTCATGTTCCCCTGTTCGTCGCTCCGGGCGAGATCGTGCGCGTGGACGTAAAAACGGGCCGGTACGTGGAGCGGGTGCGGGTGGAACGCAAGCGCAGCGCGTGAGAATTCTTTCGATACCAGTGGAGGACGGCCATGCTGGAGATGCAAGCGGTGCGCATGGAAGTTCCGGCGGAGAGCAACATCATCATCGGCCAGGCCCACTTCATCAAGACCGTGGAAGATCTGTACGAAGCGGTCGCTACCACGGTGCCCCAGGCCAGGTTTGGTGTGGCTTTCAATGAAAGCTCAGGAGCGTGCTTGACGCGTTCTGAAGGCAACGACCCCGCGCTCCGGGATGTCGCGGTACGCAACGCCCAGACATTGGCCTGCGGTCACACGTTTGTCCTCCTCCTCCAGAATGCCTATCCCATAAATGTGCTGCCTGCGATTCGCAACGTGCCCGAGGTGTGTTCCCTCTTCTGTGCTACCGCCAACCCGGTGGAAGTGATCGTCGCGCAAACGGAGCAGGGCCGGGGTGTACTTGGCGTCGTCGATGGCAGCGCGCCCAAAGGTGTCGAGAGCCAATCCGATATCGCCTGGCGACACGAACTGTTGCGCAAGATCGGTTACAAGCGGTAGGTCAGCAAAGTGTGTCCAACAGGCCGGGCGGGGAGCGCGGCGCCGGCGTTTTCCATGAGGGTGAGCGAGGGGACTTTGAATTCGGCGGTGGCGCGGGCGTCGCAGGCGCGCATTTGGACGGCGGTGAAGACCTTCATGGCTGGGTCAAATGATATCGCGGAATAGGCGGAGGCAATGCGGGCGAGGGAGACGAGCCCTTCCTGCGTCAGGATTTCCGACAGGAATGCGTGCCCCACTCAAGGGCGGGAACAAAGCGCAGGCCGCGCAGGCGGTGCGACGGCGGCGGCTCACTTCATCGGCGGCACGAACGGGATATATTGGGCGAACAGCCAGCATAGGAAGAACACCAGGGGAATGTGGATGAACATCTGCAGCACGGAATAGCCGACCAGGTCCCTGGCCTTCACCCCGAGCAGGCCGAGCAGCGGGAGCATCCAAAAGGGATTGAGAAGATTGGGGAGCGCCTCGGCAGCGTTGTAAATCTGCACGACCCATCCGAGGTTGACCTGCTGCTGCGTGGCGGCCTGAAGGACGTAGGGCGCCTCGATCACCCATTTGCTGCCGCCGGAAGGAATGAATACGCCGAGAATGGCTGAGTACACGGCCACGAGCAAGGCGTAGGTCTTCGGCGTGGAGATGGCCACGAAGAGATCGGCGAGGCGCTTGGAGATCCCGGTGCCGACAATCATCCCGAAGATCACGGCGTAGAAAGGAAACTGGATGATCACGCCACCGGTGGCAGGCACCGCCTGAGCCACAGCCCGGAGGAACCGCCGGGGACGCCAGTGCAACAGCATGCCCACGGTGATGAAGGTGAGGTTGTAGTTGTTGAGATCGAGAGCGGCCAGCGGCCCCGTGGGGGCCGTCCGAATCACATCCACCAGGTACCAAGCCAGCAAGGCGCCGACGAAAAGAATCAAAATCGGGCTGTATTCCAGCCACTCGCCGGGCTTCTGCCTCAGTACAACGGTCACGTCCATGGATTCATACCGGAGGCCGAAATCCTCCGCCGTCTTCGCTCTTTCTTCCGAGGGGGCGGAGAAATAGGCAATCAGGATGGAAACGGCCATGAGAGCGAGAATGGTCCAGAAATTGGGCCAAATGAAGAGGGTGCGGGTCAAAGGAATCAATCCGCTGATGTCGTAGAGCTTGGGGGGAATTGCGGTCTTGGTGGCCATCATGAGCGCCGCAGAAGAGGAAAGGCCGAGGGCCCAAACCGCACCCAAACCTAGATAGCCGGCGGCGCCTGCGGCGCGGTAATCCATTTTCCGAACCGTGCGCGACATCTCGCGGACCAGCAGGGCGCTGAAGATGAGGCTGAATCCCCAGGAGATCAGCGAGGTTGCCATGGAGAAGAAAGCGATCCAGGCAATAGCCGCTCTGGGATTGGTGGTGATGCGGGCTACCCTGCGGATGATCCAATAGACCGCCGGCGTGGAGGCCACCACGTAGCCGCCGATGATGATCATGACCATCTGCATGGTGAAGGGCACCAGGCTCCAGAAGGACTTGCCGCCTTCGATGGCCATCTTGGCGGGACTCTCCCCTAGCAGAAGGCCCAACCCAAAGACGACGACCACTCCGATGAGCGCGAAGACCCAGGCATCGGGAAACCATTTCTCGCTCCACTCGGCGAGCCAGAGACCGAAGCGTTCGAGGGCATTATGATTTTTGTCGCTATTCTTTTGCGCCATGGCGGCAACTCCTGCGGAATTTCGCGGAGCATGGCGCAGTGCCGGGCGGCAAGTCAAGCGAATTCGCGGAGACACGGGGAGGCTGCGCGACAGCGCTACACAGACCGGGAGAGGAGCATGCTCAGGATCATAGCGATTTGTCCGGAATGATAAATCGCGTGTTGCACGATTCCGTTGAGCATCGTTTCGTAGGGATAGGCGCGTCCCGGAACCTGTTTTGCCAAATCTTCGATAGGAAAATTACGAATCTTCTCTTCAAGCAGCTCGCGGCTTTGATTCCATCGGGCGACGAGCTCATTCCAGGGGATTGGGGGCTCAGCCCATTCTCTTTCCGGCTCCCAGCGCGGCATGGGATGGCTGGCGGAGGTGGTGCGAAATCTTTCGTTCCAGAGGAGCAGATGCTGGAGCAGGGCCGAAATGGAATGAGCGCCCGGGACGGGTGGCGTGGTCGCAAGTTCAGGCGAAGTCTTTGCCAGCAGCTCAGCGAGCGAGGGTCCGTACCAGGCGCCTTTGAGAGTCACTTCGTGGTATACGTCGGCGATTCGTTGTGTTTGGTTCATTGGGAGTAAGCGCGTGGGCGCGGGAACTTGCGGCGCACGCGGTGCGCCTAGTTTACAGCGGATGGCGTCGCTAGTGAGCCTCGCCGATCGAAGCGCGGTCCCGCGTCCCGCAGCCTCGGGTGCGGGATGCCGCTAGGCGCGTGGGTGAGTCAGAACCATGTGGGCTGCGAACAGATCCTCCACCGCGAGGCCCAGCGATTTGAAGACGGTAATCTCGCGGTCATTCTGCCTCGCGGGCAGCTCGCCGAGTTCGGCTGCGATGTGCGCCGCCGTCCAACGGCCTTCGGCGATGCCAATGACCACGTCGCCGGCTTCCTGCAAAGCCGCGGCCCGCGAGTCAACCACGAGCCGGGCGCGTGCGACGAGCGACGGATCGAGTTCCCTTTCGGTGGGGCGGCAGGCGCCGACGCCGATAACGTGCGCGCCTTCGCCGACCCATTCGTTTTGAACCACCGGGGTGGTTGACGCGGTCGCAGCGACTACAACGTCCGCGCCGCGAACGACGGCTTCAGCGTTCTCCATGGCGCGCGCGCCGGTTTCGGCCGCGAATCGGCGAAGGCGGTCCGCGTTGGGACTCCACGCACGCACTTCGCGAAAGCTCCGCACCAAGCGGAGCGCCTCCCAATGGCTGCGGGCCTGCACGCCCGAGCCGAGAATGCCGAGAACCTGAGCATCTTTGCGCGCGAGCAGACGCACCGAGACCGCGGAAACCGCTGCGGTGCGTGCCTCGGTGATGTAGCGCCCGTCGAGAATCGCATGCGCGACGCCGGTTTCCGGATCGAGCATCACGATGATGGCCTGATGTGTGTCCAGACCGCGCCGGGCATTCTCCGCGCACACGGTTACCAGCTTCGCACCGACCGCGGGAAGCGAGGTCACATACGACGGCATTAGCCCGAAAAGACGGTGCTCGCCGCCGAAGTCGAGCACGGTGCGCACCGGCTGGCGCACGCGTCCTGCAGAGAACTCGACCAGCGCCTGCTGCATGGCCTCGATCAGGTCGGGCATGCGCAGACGCGCGCGGACTTCTGCTTCGCTGAGGAAGAGCGGGGCATTCATGGCGGGGAAAGGATAACGCGGAATGGTAGCGGATTCAGGGTGAGATCACCGGCGGTAGCGTGAGGGCAGAGGGGAAGGAGCGCAGCCAAGACTGGCTGCGCCGCGCACACCAGCGAATCGAATGTGAACGCAGGTACCGAAGCGTTCTTGTTCATTTTATCTGCGAGTGAAGACCCACTCACCGAAAGCGACTAAACCGTTACGCGAGGGCGAAATGAACTCGCTCTCCCCAGCCGAATTGCGCTCTGAAAAGGAGGAGGAAAAATGAATCGAAAATTCAAGAGGGGTCTTATTGTGTCCGCATGCATGCTGGCCCTGCTGCCTGCGGTGCGTCTATCCGCAGGTCCCGGGCCGGACGATGACCGTGGCCGCGGTCGCGACCGCGACAATCGCGTCCGGCGCGTCTTGCTGGTCAGCATTGACGGCATGCACGCGGTGGATTACGAAAACTGTGTAACAGCGGGCACGTGCCCGAACCTGGCTGCGCTTGGCCTGACGGGCGTGAACTATACGCGTACGACCACTTCCCGGCCGTCCGATTCATTTCCCGGCCTGATGGCGCTGGTGACGGGCGGCACGCCGAAGACGGTGGGGGCGTTTTATGACGTTGCCTACGATCGCGTCCTGGCGCCGCCGAACACGACGACGGGCAACGGGCTGGCAGGCGGAAGCTGCACCCAGGGAGTGGTCAACGGAACGCAGACGGAATATGAGGAAGGCGTCGAAATCGACCAGACGAAGGTGAATGGCGGCGGGCCCTACTCCGCGTTCGACGGGGGAGTATTGTCCATCGACCCGAATAAGCTGCCGCGCGACCCGTTCAATTTCTGCAATCCGGTTTACCCGTGGAATTTCATCCGAACCAACACAATCTACGGAGTGATCCATGCGGCGGGCGGCTACACGGCCTGGTCCGACAAACACCCTGTTTACGCCGCCGTTTCCGGGCCGACCGGAACGACGAGCCCCAGCAACATCGACGATTACTACGCACCGGAAGTGAATTCGAACGTGGTGAACCTGCCGGGAATCAAGACCGCCACGGGGCTGGACTGCTCCGCGATTTCCAGCAAAACGGGCAGCGACTGGACGACCGACTTCGATGCCATCAAATGTTACGACCAGCTGAAGGTCAACGCGGTGGTGAACTGGATCAACGGCAAAACGCGCCTGGGCGGCAGCGCGGCTCCCGTCCCGGTGATCCTGGGGATGAACTTCCAGGCCGTAAGCGTGGGGCAGAAGTTGATCGAAAAGGGCGTCTTCGGCGGTTACACGGATGCCGCGGGCGATCCTACCCCGAGCATGAAGGGCGAGATCCAGTTCGTGGACGGAGCGATCGGACAGATGATAACGGCGCTGACGAATCAGGGTCTTCTCCGCTCGACCGTCGTGATCATCACGGCGAAGCACGGCCAGTCGCCGATCGATCCCAACCGGTTCTTCCCAATTCCCGGACACTCGGGAACGAACGGGATGCCGCCATCGCAGATCCTGGCAGCCTTGCTTCCGGCGTCCGCCACGTCGGGGCTGGGGCTGGCTGAGGATGACATTTCGCAGCTCTGGCTGACGGATTCAAGCAACACCGCCGCCGCAGTGGGCCTGCTGGAGACCAACGCGAAGGCGGCGGGAATCGGCCAGATTTTCTATGGCGCATCGCTGACAACGATGTTCAACGCGCCCGGCGTGCCTACTGTTCCGGGACCTTGCTGCCGTTTGCGGGAGGGCGGCGACCCGCGTTCGCCCGACATCATCGTGCAGCCGAACGTGGGCGTGGTGTACACCGGAAGCACCAAGAAGCAATCCGAGCACGGCGGGTTCGCTCAGGACGATACCAACGTGATGCTGCTGGTATCCAATCCGGAGTTTGAAGCCCGGACCATCACCAGCTTTGTTCAAACCGCCCAAGTGGCTCCCACCATCCTGCAGCTTCTAGGGCTCGATCCAAATGCCCTGGATGCGGTGAGACTGGAGGGGACGCCGGTTCTCCCCGGCCTGGACCAATAGCAAGCGTCCGAGGAATAATTCCTCATCGAGGGGCGCACCCCCGCCGGAAGGCCGGCGGGGGTGTTGTTTTTCGGTGGAAATTCTCGGCTCACGTGAGTGCTGAGGAATGTGCGGTTCGCAGACGAAGCGCCGGGACCAACGGCAGGACGGGTTGACAGGGCCCGGGGGAGCCCCTAGGCTGCACAATTTGCCGGTGCTCAGGGACCACCGCAGGAGGGGAAACAACATGGAGCGGAGACTGGGAGTAGCTGCGCGGGCTGCAAGAGCAGGGACTGGGCCGGCGTTGCTTCTCGCGATATTTGTGGCACGGGCAGCCCCGGCATCGCCCACTGCAGAGAAGTACGAGGTGACGGTGCAGCGGAATGTGGCCGCGAAGATGCGCGATGGGGTGACATTGCGGGCGGATATCTATCGGCCGAAAGCTGACGGGAAGTTTCCGGTTCTGTTAACGCGCACGCCTTACGACAAACAGAACCAGATGCCTCTTGGGCTGAGGGTCGCGGCTCGGGGTTATGTGCTGATCGCGCAGGATGTGCGGGGGCGGTACCGGTCGGAAGGCGAATGGTACCCGTTCCGACACGAATCGGAAGACGGGTTTGACACGGTGGAGTGGGCGGCGGCGCTGCCCTATTCGAACGGGAAAGTGGGGATGTACGGCAACTCCTACGTGGGAGCAACGCAATTCTTGGCGGCGATCGCGCGGCCGCCACACCTGGCGGGAATCTGCCCCGGCGTGACCGCCTCGAATTATCACGACGGTTGGACGTACCAGGGCGGAGCATTCGAGCAGTGGTTCAACGAATCGTGGACTACGGGCCTGGCGCTAAACACAATGCAAAGAAGGGTGGAAAAGAGCGCGGACGCGCTGGGGGGAACGCGAGTGCTGCCGCTCGAATCTTATCCCGTCTTGCCGGGAGCGAATGCGGACGGAGTGGCAACGTACTTCAAGGATTGGCTGGCGCATCCCAGCTATGACGAATACTGGAAAGCGATTTCGATCGAGGATCATTACGCGCAAATCGAGGTCCCGGTTTACAACCGGGGCGCGTGGTACGACATATTTCTCGGCGGCACGTTGAGGAATTTTACGAGGCTCACGACTGAGGCGGGCACGGAGGCCGCGAGGCGAGGCCAGCGGCTGCTGGTTTTCACGGGCGGGCACGCGGGATGGGCGGACGAGAGAAACATCGGCGCGGTGGATTTTGGGGAGAAGGCGCCGATCGACACGGAGGAGCTGACACTGCGGTGGTACGACCACCTGTTGAAGGGAGAGGCAAACGGGGTTGAAAACGAAAAGCCGGTGAAGATTTTCGTGATGGGCCGGAACGAATGGCGTGGGGAAAACGAGTGGCCGCCGGCGCGTGCGAAGAACACGCGGTATTACCTGCACTCGGCGGGCGGGGCGAATGGCCTGGGCGGCAATGGGACGCTGAGCACAGCCGCGCCTGCACAGGAGAAGCCGGACCAGTATGTTTACGATCCGGCGGACGCCGCGCCGACGATTGGAGGGCCGCTGTGTTGCGAAGAGCTGCCGACGGGCATCGGGCCGCAGGATCAGCGGCCGGCAGAGGCGCGCAGCGACGTGCTGGTATACACAACGCCAGCGTTTGCGAAAGATACAGAAGTGACCGGGCCGGTCTCGCTGGATCTGTATGTGAGCACGTCTGCAGTGGACACGGACTTCACCGGAAAGCTGGTGGATGTGTGGCCGAACGGATTCGCGCAGAACCTGACAGAAGGAATCCTGCGGCTGCGCTACCGCAATTCACAGGAGAAGGCGGAGCTCGCGAATCCAGCAGAGATGTATCACGTGACGGTGGATTTGTGGGCTACCAGCAACGTATTTCTCGCCGGGCACAAATTGCGGCTGGAAGTTTCCAGCAGCAATTTCCCGCGGTTCGACCGCAATCTGAACACGGGAGAAGAGCAGGCGCGTGGTACGCGGATGGTAAAAGCGACAAACGTGATTTATCACGATCTGGCGCATTCTTCAGCGCTTGTCGTGCCAGTGGTGCCCTGACGGGCCGGGGAATCGATTCCGAGGCGTCGACCACCAGAAGTTTCTTCGATGTATAGTTGTGCCGCATCTCGGACCCGCGACTCGAGTGTCCGGGCTAATGGAGGATTCATTTCATGCGCGCGATACGCCTGGCAGTTGTGATTGCAGCAGGGATCGTGGTGACGGGGTCGATGGGAGTAGCGCAGCAATCGCCGAGCGCAGGTCCTTATAAGGTGCTGAAGACGGCGCGGGTGGGAGGCGAAGGCGGCTTCGATTACGTAAACGTGGACGTCAAAGCTCGCCGGCTCTATATCCCGCGCGGGGGCCCGACAGGTCAACTGATGGTATTTAATCTGGACACACTGGAACCGGCGGGCTCGGTCGAGAAGGTGAGCGCGGGCGGGGCCACGGTCGATCCCAAATCACACCACGGGTTCTCCACCACGAAGCCGATCACCATGTGGGACGCGGACACTCTGAAAGCGATCAAGACCATTGAAGTGGACGGCCGTCCGGACGGGATTCTGACGGATTCCTACAACCATCGCGTGTGGGTGCTGAGCCACCAGCCGCCGCACGCGACCGTGATCGATGCGAAGGAGGGTGCGGTAGTAGGAACGCTCGACTTGGGAGGAGCGCCGGAGCAGGCCGTGAGCGACGGCAAAGGCACGATCTACGTGAACATCTCGGACAAGGCCAACATCGCGGTGGTGGACGCAAAAAATATGAAGGTCACGGCGCATTACGACATGAGCTCGAAGGGCAGCGGCGGGAGCGGGCTGGCATTCGACGCGAAGAATCATGTGCTGTTTGCCTATTACCGCCAGCCGACGCCTACGGTAGTAATCGTAAATGCGAAGAGCGGCGACATCATCACCACGCTGCCGACCGGAACGGGTGTGGATACCGTGGCATTCAATCCCGCCACGATGGAAGCGATCAGCGCGGAGGGCGGGGGCACCATGACGTTCATCAAGGAAAACAGCCCCACGAGTTTCAGTGTCGAGCAGACGCTGGCGACCAAGGCGGGCGCGAAAACTCTGGCGCTCGACACGAAGACGAATCACCTGCTGACCATGACGGCCGAGTGGGGGCCGCCCGCGCCGAATGCGCCGCCAGGCCCGGCCGGACGCCCCGCGCGCGGCCCCATGGTGCCCGGCTCGTTTACCATTCTGATGGTGGGAAAGGACTAGCCCGTCCACTGAGGCTCAATCCGCCCGCGGGACGACAGTTTCCACCCGCATTCAACAATCAAGGTTTTGAAGCGGAATCAATGAAGGCGGCGACGTTGGCCTTGAGCTTTGCAAGGTCCTCCTCGTGCAAGTACATCATGTGGCCGGCGTCGTAATACTGAAGGTGGACGTTCTTGCGGATGTTCTCCGGCAGGCCCAGGTGATTCATGGTCAGCTCGGTGGCAAAAAACGGAGTGGCCAGGTCATAAATTCCGTTTTCGACTTCCACTTGCAGGCGCGGGTTGGCGAGCATGGCGATTCTCAGATCGTTGACCACGTTGGGCGGGCCGGGGAAGCCGTAGCCGTCTCCGCCGCGGTGCTTCCAATCCCATTGAGCGCCGTCGAAATTTGCGGCCACCTGATAGCTCTTGTCCTGGCCGAATTTCAACTCCTCTCGCACGTAGCTGTTGAATACGGCAACGAAGGCGCCGCTGATAGCGGTTTCCTGGGGATCGTACTCCGCATACTCCGCGATGAGATCGAGAGAGGGACCAGCAAATCGGGCGTCGAGGCGCCCGGTGATCAAGCCACGGCTGCGCTGAAGTTCCTGCATGAACTGCGGCAGGTTGACGCGCAAATTGGCTTTCACCAGGTAGTCGGGATCGAGGCCGGTGAATCGCGAGACATTTTTGGCGATGTCGGCTTTTTCGGCGGCGCTTAGGTCGTCGCCCTTCCTGAGAGCGGCAGCATATTCGGTGGCGGCGAATTTGCGCGCTTCGTCGAGAAAAGCGGTGAGGTTTTCCGGACGGTCCTTAAGAACCTTGTGATACCAGGCCGTGGCCGCGTAGCTGGGCAAGTAACAAATGTAGGTCTCGTCCTGGCCCGGATAGAACGAAATTGTGCCCAGATCGAGGACTGAAGAAACCAGCACGATACCGTTGAGATACAGATTGTCGTGGTCTTCGAGGTAGAAGGCCAGGGCCGCGGAGCGAAACGTGCCATAGCTTTCGCCGATCAGGAACTTGGGAGAGTTCCAGCGATTATTGCGGCTGACGTAGGTGGTGATGAACTGGGCGAGAGACTTGACGTCGGGGTCCACGCCCCAGAAATCCTTATTCTGGGCCTTGCCGACGGCACGGCTGAATCCGGTGCCGATGGGATCAACAAAAACGAGGTCCGCCTTATCCAGCAAGCAGTCTGCATTGTCGGCAAGTTTATAGGGCGCGGGAGGAGTGACGCCGGCATTCACAGTGACGACTCGCTTGGGAGAAACAGAACCCATGTGCAGCCAGACGGACGAGGAGCCGGGGCCGCCGTTGTAAAGAAAGGCGAGCGGGCGGGTGCTGGGATCCTTCACATCGCTGCGCGTGTAGGCGGTGGAGTAGAGCAGGGCCTGCGGCTCACCCTTGTCGTCTTTTAACAAAATGGTTTGGGCCGTGGCCTTGTAAGGAATGGTCTGGCCACCGATCTTGATGGTGTGGTCGGTGACGGAAGATTCCTCTTTGGGTGCGGACGGCGGAGCCTGGTCGGCGGGCTTTTCAGCGGGCTTGGCTTCCTTCTCCTGCGCGCGGAGGCCGAAGGGAAAAACCAAAGCGCAAACGGTAATGGCGAGAAGGAATTTCGAGCGCTTCGCGTAGCGATCCATGCTCATCTCCTGGGCGGTTTGAGTCACACTGCCGAGCGGAACGGGAAATTCTATCTCCTTTCTGACGGTGGAACGGAGTTTATGGTTTCACGCGGAAACGGAGACGAGGATAGGAGCGCAGCCAAGGGTGGCTGCGCCACCTAGTGGACGGAGGCGAGGAGGATGGTCATGTCGTCGGACTGCTCGGGGGTGCCGGCCCAGAGATCGACGGCGGCGACGAGGGCATCGAGGATGGCCTCGGGGCGCTGGGCGCGGTTTCGCTGGATGACTTCGATGATGCGGTCGCGGCCGAACTGCTCGCCGTAGGCGTTTTCGGGCTCGCTGATGCCGTCGGTGTAGGCGGCGAGCAGGCAGCCGGGCTCGAGCGTAACGCTGCCCTGCTCGTATTGGCAGTCGGCGAACATGCTGACGATGGTGCCGCCGACGTCGAGACGAGTGACGCCGGAAGAGGAAAAGTAGAGCGGTGGAAGGTGGCCGGCATTCGTGTAGCGGAGGAGGCGTGTCTCGGAGTTGTAGATGCCGAAGAAGAGGGTGGCGAAGCGGTCTTCGGGCGTGGTGGCGAGCAACTGACGGTTCAAGCGCGCGATCACGTCCGCGGTCGAGGCGAAGCGCTGGTGGTCGAGCAACTGGCTTCGCAGGGAGGCTTGCAGGCTGGCCATGAGCAGCGCGGCGGAGATTCCCTTCCCCGCGATATCGCCGACGACGAAGGCGAGCTCGGAGTCGGACAGGCGGATGAAATCGTAATAGTCGCCGGAGACCATGCGCGCAGCGCGGCAGGAGGCCACCAGATGCAGGCCGGGTACGCTCGGAATGGTGCGGGGAAAAAGCTGGTTCTGAACCTCGCGGGCGATGGAGAGCTCGTTTTCGAGGCGCTCGCGCTGGCGCTGTTCTTCGAGGGCGCGGGCGACGGAGACGATCATCTCGTTGAAGGAGGAAGCGAGAGCGCCGAGTTGGTCGTTGCGGACGTCGCGGATGCGATGGGCGAGGTCGCCGGCCTGGACGCGCTGGGTGGCGCGATAGAGGTCGCTAACGGATTTGGTGATGGTGCGGGTGAGAACGGCGCCGGTGACCAGCGCGCCCGCTTCAATCACCAGAAACAAGCCGCCGACAACGATCATCAGGATGTAAGGAAGGCTGCTGAGATCGCCGAGGGAAGCGAAGAGCACGCGATTGAGCCGCGACGGGCGCGCGTACAAGGACGCGATGACCGGGAGGGTGCCACGGTGGCCGGCGGGCTCGTCCAAATTGACGGCTTCGAAATTCAAAAAGCCGGTGATTTCCATGTCGAGGAAATGAGCGCGGGGCGGGAGAGTGCGGCGCTGGCTGGAGACTGCGCCCGTCGGGAGGAAGACGCGCGTCGTGCCGCCGGTCGCGTAATTGAAGCGCACGCCGGGCGTGCCCTTCTCTTCGGCGCGTTCGAGGCGGAAGAGTTCCCAGCGGATCTGGCCCAGCTCGAGCGAAAAACTGTCGAGCAGTTCCGGAGTGACCAGCGCGGAGACGGTGAGCACACGGTCTTCGTTTGCGATTTTTCGAGCGGAAACGGCACGCAGCCAGATGCGGTCTCCACGCTGGACCAGTCCCATGAAGTGGCGGGGTTCGTTGTCGCGGGCGGCGGGGAGAAGATCGGTTCCCTCCCCTGGCTGGATTTCGAGGCCGGGGATGGCGAGAGCTGTGCGGGCTTCCTGGGTTGCGGCGGAGACGACGCTGGAAAGTGCCGCGCCTTTTTCCGCGGAGTTGGCGGAGGCGGCTGGAGGCTGCCAGTCAGCGCGGCCTGTGGCGACGCTGCCGAGTGCGGTATCTGCCAGCGCCTGCATGCGCGACAGGGTGTGGTTGACCTCCTGGTTGAGGACGTAACTACCGAGCTGGGCGTAGAGAATGAAGGAGGCGATGGCGCCGAGACAGAGGAGCAGCAGGATCGGGACGACGGCGATGAACACGTAGGCGACCAGAAGGCGATTGCGCAAGCTCCAGAGGACGCGGCGGCGCATCCAGCCGAACAGCATCAGGAACCAGATAAAGAGCGCCCACGAGAACAAGAAACGCAGGAGGCCGAGGCCGGGGACGTGGAGACCTGCCGCGTTGGCACCGGCGACCAGAGCATAGAAGACAGTGATGACCGCGGCGACGCGGCGAGTGGGAGAAAGGGCGCGCCAGAGGGAACGAAGGCGGGCTAGGAGGGGCTCGGACATTGTGGACGAACAGCATTGTATCGTGAGGCGCGGGCGGGCGCATTTCTCAGGCGGGGCGGCGGAGATGGACTGAAGGCCGGTCCCGAGACATCGGGACCGGCGCTACCAAATCCGCAGCAAAAGCACGGCTACTTCGCGGCCTTGCGGATGCGGCTGTGTTTCACGCTGTAGGTGAAATAGATGAAGAGGCCGATGACCAGCCAGACCAGAAGACGGAGTTGGGTCAAATAGGAAAGCGAGATGATGAGCGAGCCGGAGAACAGGATGGAAAGGATGGGTACCAGGGGAACCAGGGGAGTCTTGAACGGCCGCTGCAGGTCCGGATGGGTTCGACGCATCACCCAGACACCCGCGCTGACGAGAACGAAGGCGAGGAGAGTGCCGACGCTGGTCATTTCGTCGAGAACGTGCAGGGGAACCAGGGTGGCGAGGATGGCCACAAAGACGCCCACGACGATGGAGCTGACATACGGGGTGCGGAATCGGTGGTGGATTTTGCTGGCCCAGGGCCAGAGCAGGCCGTCGCGGGACATGGAGAAGAAGACGCGTGACTGGCCGAGAAGCATGACGAGCATGACGGAAGCGAGGCCGGCGATGGCGCCGATTTCGACCAGGAAGGTGGCCCAGGGGTGGCCGGTAGCGCGGATGCCGACGACGACGGGGTCCGGCACATTGAGCTGCGTGTAGGGAACCAGGTGGGTGAGGAGCCCGGCGACCAGAATGTAGAGGACCGTGCAGATGACGAGGGAGAGGAGGATGCCGAGGGGCATGTCCCTCTTGGGATTCTTGGCTTCCTGAGCGGCGGTGGAAACAGCATCGAAGCCGATGTAGGCAAAGAAGACAACGCCAGCGCCGTGCATGATGCCGGACCAGCCGAATACTCCGCGGCCGGTGTTCGCGGGGATGAAGGGATGCCAGTAGTTTGGCTTCCAGCCGTGCGAGGCAAGGAAGGCTCCGGCGAGGGCGATGAACATGCAGACGACGGCGACTTTCAGAATGACGATGGCGGTGGTGAAGTTGGCGGATTCCTTGATGCCTATCACCAGGATGGTGGTGACGAACATGATGATGAGGAAGCCGACGTAGTCATACTGCAAGTGCACGGGATTGCCGAGCAGAGTGAAATCCGAAGTGGGCATGCCGGGCATGGCCATGCCCAGGTCCTTGAGAAAGGCGCGGAAATGGCCGCTCCAGCCGACGGCGACGGTGGCCGCTCCGAAGGCGTATTCGAGGATGAGGTCCCAGCCGATGATCCAGGCGACCAATTCGCCGAGCGTGGCGTAGGAATACGTGTAGGCGCTGCCGGCGATGGGAATCATGGATGCGAATTCCGCGTAGCAGAGGCCGGCGAAAGCGCAGGCGATTCCGGCGAGCACGAAGGAAAGGATGATGGCGGGGCCGGCGAATTGGGCAGCGGCCTGGCCGGTGATGACGAAGATTCCCGCGCCGATGATGGCGCCGATGCCGAGGGTGACGAGATTGAGGGGCCCGAGGGCGCGTTTGAGGGTATTCTCGCCCTCCTCGGTGGACTCGCGCATGAGCATTTCGATTGGTTTCTTGTCCCAGATTGGATTCCCCATGCGTTCTCCTCTGGCGCGCGAAGCCAGCCCCCGGCCGCGAAGCTGGTAGCGGGATTAAACCATTGATTGAGGGGAGAGAGAAGAGGAGAACGCGGGAGAATGCGGAGAATGAGAAAACAGAAGGAGGAAAAGGCCGGGAAGAGAAAAGCAGGTCCCTCGCCCCGATGAAGGACATCGCGGCTCGGGATGACAACGTGCGAAGGTTAGCGACGTGGTGGCGCCGACGCGGAGGCGCGGAGATAGGAAGAGATGCGGGAGGGGAGATCGGGGGCGGTGGCGAGGTCGGCGGCTACGGCGACGGAATCGGCGCCGGCCGTGTACACGTCGGGGGCACGCTCGGCGGTGATGCCGCCGATGGCGACGAGGGGCTTGGCGGTGAGGGCGCGGGCCTGGCGGATGAAATCGAGGCCGACGACGGGGTCGGGATTTTGTTTGGTTGCGGTGGGAAAGATGGGGCCGATGGCGATGTAGTCCGCGGAAGTGGCGATGGCGGCGCGGAGCTGGTCGAGATTGTGCGTGGAGATGCCGACGCACGCGGCAGGGCCGCAGATTTTGCGAGCGGCTTCGACGGGGAGATCGTCCTGGCCGACGTGGACGCCACCGGCGCCGGAGAGAACGGCGATGTCGGCGCGGTCGTTAATGATCAGGCGGAATTGGAGGGAGTGAGACAGGGAGACGAGACGGCGAGCGGTCTCGAGGAGTTTGGCGGAAGAGGAATGTTTGTCGCGGTATTGGATGAGCTGGACGCCGGATTCGGCGAGCCGGCGGCCCCAGTCTTGGAGCGAGCCGGGGAAAATATCGGCGGAGAGGATGGCGTAAAGCGGCGGGATCATCGCGATGCGGACTCGAGGAGGTGATCGAGGAAGCCGGTGTGTAGGTCGCCGCGCTGGAATTGAGGGTCGTCCATGATGCGGCGATGAAGAGGGATGGTGGTCTTGACGCCTTCGATGACGAACATTTCTAGCGCGCGGCGCATGCGGGCGATGGCTTCGGCACGGTCAGAGGCGCGGACGATAAGCTTGGCGATGAGCGAATCGTAATAGGGAGGGACGACGGCGTCCGAGTACATGCCGGTGTCCACGCGAACGCCCATACCACCGGGAAAATGGAAGGCGGTGATACGGCCTGGGAAGGGGGCAAACGTTTCCGGATCCTAGGCGTTGATGCGGCACTCCATGGAATGGCCGGTGAACGTGACGCGGGGGACGACCTCGTCGAGCTTTTCCCCGGCGGCGACGCGGATCTGGGCCTTGATGAGGTCCACACCGGTGACCGTTTCGGTGACGGGATGCTCGACCTGGATGCGCGTGTTCATTTCGATGAAATAGAACTGGCCGGCGGCGTCGAGGAGAAATTCGACGGTGCCGGCGCCGGAGTAGCCGATTTTCTCGAGCGCGTTGACGACGCGGCCCCCCATGGCTTCGCGCGTTTCCGGGGTGACGGCGGGCGACGGCGATTCTTCGATGAGCTTCTGGTGGCGGCGCTGGACGCTGCATTCGCGCTCGCCGAGGTGGAGGACGCGGCCGTGGCGGTCGCCGAGGACCTGAAACTCGATGTGGCGCGGGCGCTCGATGTATTTCTCCATGTACACGTCGGGAACGCCGAAGGCCTGCTCGGCTTCGTGGCGTGCGGAACGGAATAACGCGACGACTTCGGCGGGGGAGCGGACGATGCGCATGCCGCGACCTCCACCGCCAGCGGTGGCCTTGATCATGAGGGGATAGCCGATTTCCTTGGCGTGGCGAAGAGCGGCATGCTCGTCTTCGACGACGCCGTCAGTTCCGGGGATGATGGGGAGGCCGGCGGCGGCGGCTTCGCGGCGGGCGCGGTCTTTTTCGCCCATCATGCGGATGACTTCGGCGCTGGGGCCGAGAAAGGTGATGTGGGAGGCTTCGCAGACTTCGGCGAAGTTGGCGTTTTCGGCGAGGAAGCCGTAGCCGGGGTGGATGGCGTCCACGTTGGTGATTTCCGCGGCGGAGATGACCTGGGGGATGTTGAGATAGCTGTCGGCGGCGCGCGGGGGACCGATGCAGACAGCCTCGTCGGCAAAGCGGACGTGGAGGGAGTTGCGGTCGGCTTCGGAGAAGACGGCGACGGTGGCGATGTTCAGCTCTTTGCAGGCGCAGATGATGCGGAGGGCGATTTCTCCGCGGTTGGCGATTAGGATTTTGCGGAACATGTTTAGTTGACGAGTGCCGGCCTGAAGGCCGGCACTACAACTAGCCGCCGGCAGACGGGCGGAGGGCGAAGAGCGGCTGGCCATATTCGACGGGCTGGCCGTTCTCGACCAGCACGCGAACGATTTCGCCGGGCTGGTCGGCCTCGATTTCGTTCATCAGCTTCATGGCTTCGACGATGCAGAGGATCTGGCCCGCCTTGACCGTGTCCCCGACCATGACGAAGGGAGGCGCATCGGGAGCGGGAGAGGCGTAAAAAGTGCCGACGATGGGCGATTTGACGGTGTGGAGGTCTTCTGAGGGAGCCGGCGGGGCGGCTGAGGGGACGCGCGGCGCCGCTTCGATCGCCTGGCCGGGATTGGACGCCGCGGCGGGGCGGGTGGCCGGAGACGGAGCAAAGGGGACAGCATGAACCACGCCGGGCGCCGCCTGGCGTTTGAGGCGGACATGGAAGTCGCCGCGCTGGTATTCCACCTCCTCGAGGCCGCGCTCCGTCATGAAGGCGAGGATGCGCTCGATTTCGGCGAGGTCCGCGCGAGACGCCGAAGCGGGAGAGGCGTGCGAGCCGTTTTTCTTTTTGGCCATGAGATTCGGGAACGCCGTGATTCTACGCTGAGGAGGGAGTTCTGTGCGTTCACAGGCAACAGCAGGTCCCTCGCTGCGCTCGGGGTGACGAACGGTTGATCCGCCAGCCCCCTGTCAGACTTCGATCAGCTCGCGGGGCGCGGAGGTGAGCGTTTCACTTCCGCCCGGGAGCACTAGAACATCGTCTTCGATGCGAATCCCACCGCGGCCCGGCAAATAAATGCCCGGCTCGATGGTCACGACGCTGCCCGCTTTGAGCGCCGCCGTCTGACTCAGGCGCAGCCCAGGGCGTTCGTGGACCTCGATGCCGAGGCCGTGGCCCGTACTGTGAATGAAGTAACGCTCGAGACCCCCACGCCTGAGGATGCTGCGAACGGCTCCGTCCACCTCGGAGGCTGCCACCCCGGCCCGGACAGCCTTGCGACCGGCGGTTTGGGCCTCCAGTACGACCTGATACCAGCTCCGGACCTGAGCGGAGGCGCGACCGACGTGAAGAGTCCTGGTGAGGTCGGAGCAATAGCCGCGAAGTATAACACCCAGGTCGATGACGACCAAATCCTTTTCTTTGAGTCGTTTGGAAGAGGCGCGACCGTGGGGGAGAGCGGCGCGGGGGCCGGAGGCGACGATGGTTTCGAAGGAGGGGCCTTCGGCGCCGCGCTTTCGCATCTGGTACTCGATCTCGGCGGCCAGATCGGTTTCGGCAATGCCTGCGCGGGCGGTCTTGATGGCGTGTTCCATGACCTGGCTGCCGAGGCGGGCGGCGGCGCGCATGCGGGAAATCTCTTCGGAGTCCTTGACCTCGCGGAGGGACTCCACGAGGCCCTGAACGGGCTTCCAGCGACAACCACAGCGGGCAGGGGTCCGAGCGGTGCGGAGCTGCGCAACGGTCAGCTTATCTTCTTCGAACAGGGTAATGGCGCGGCGAGGCAGGTGCGCGAGATGCTCTCCAGCCTCCTGGGCGAGGGGCTTGCGAGTGATGAGGATGCGGGCGCGGGAGGCGCGGCATTCCTCAGCGGCTTGGGTATCGAACCGCGGGTCGGTAAGCAGAATCGGCCGCCCGCGGCCTACCAGGAGCATTGCGTTATCGCCGGTAAAGCCGCTGAGGTAAAACACGTTGGCGCGATGGCTGACGAGGAAGGCCGAGACGCCCGTGCGGCGCAGTTCGGCGCGGAGGCGGCTCAACCGATTTGAGAAGAGAAGGGGCATAGGGCCGGGAAACAAAAAGGGAGAGAGGCATTCGCCTCTCTCCCCGGAAAGGATTCAAGCGCCCGCGGCTAAGTGGGGATGATCCGCGGGGTGATGAAGAACAGCAGCTCGGCGGACATGGTGGTGGTCAAGGTGTGACGGAAGAGCTGGCCGATCACCGGGATGCTGCCGAAAAACGGAGTCTGGTCCACCTCAGTCTGCTGCGAGGAGATGATCACGCCGCCGATGACAACCGTGCCGCCGTCGGTGACCAAAACCTTGGTCTGCGCTTCTTGAGTATCGAGCGCCGGGATGCCCATAACGCGCGGGATGCCGGTGTCGATCTGGGTGTTCTCGACGTCCACATCCATGTAGATGGTGCCTTCCGCGGTGATTTGCGGGGTGACCTGGAGGCGGAGAACGGCGTCGATGAATTCGGTGGAGATGGTGTTGTTGATGACGGTCTGCACCGGAATCTTTTGGCCCTGCTTGATGGTCGCGGGCTGGTTGTTCTGGGTAACGACCTTGGGCTTGGAGAGCAGCTTGCCGACGCCGCGGGACTCGGCGGCGGAAATGATGAGGTCCACGGCGACGTTGGTGGAAGTGAAGGCGTACTGGAATCCGGTGTTGGGAGTCAGCGCCGGGAGATTGGTGATCAATGGAATCTGCGTGGAACCGGTCACGGTCACCGGAGGAGTCGGCAGGCCGGTGCCGCGGACGATGGGGCTGACGAAGAGCGGGTTGCCCGGCAAACCGCCGAAGAGGTTCTTGCCGTTGTTGGCGGCGGAGGAGATGCCGAACTGCGTGCCGATTTCGCGCGAGAAGGAGCGCGAGGCGGAGACCACGCGGGCTTCGATTTCCACCTGCTGGGATTTGCGGTCGAGCGTTTTGATCAGCGCGTCGAGGTCCGGGAAGACTGACGGAATGTCGCGGATGATCAGGATATTGGCGCGGTCGTCGGACAGGATATCGCCGCGGGAGGAGAGGAAGCGCTTGAGCGTATCGCGGACGGCGCTGGCCTTTGCGTAGCTGAGGGTGCGCGTGGCGGTGACGGCCGGAACGGCCTCGTTCTGGGCCTTGGCGAGATCGCGTTGCTGTTCAGCCTCGGACTTGAGGGTAGTGCGCGTGGCGATGCGAAGCACGTTGCCCTGGAGCTGCTTATCGAGGCCGTTGTTCTGAAGCACGATCTCGAGCGCCTGGTCCCACGGCACATCGTCGAGAACCAGGGTGAGTGTGCCGCGGACGGCGGGATCAAGAACCACGTTGAGCCCGCTGATCTCGTGGATCAGGCGGAAGAAATCCTTGAGGTCCACGTCCTTGAGGTTCACGGAAATGGGCTCGCCGGTGTACTTCTTTGGCCCCTGAGGAGGAGCACCACCGGGAGCGGCGGCCTGGCCAGGATCCACAGCTTCCGCGGCGGGAGGAGCAGGCGCCGGGGCAGCGGGAGCGGCGGCAGCGGGACGATCGCCGGCAGCACCATCGGGCCGCGGAGCAGCCAGAGAAGCGGCGTCGTCTGTAAGCGATTTCGGGAGAGGCATGGAGCCCGAATCCACGGTGACAACCGGAGCCGAGAACAGGGTTGCCGGAGCCGCCGCTACAGCGGGCTGAGACGCCGGTGCAGTCTCGACCACTGGCTGAGATTCCGCGGGCGCAGGAGCAACAGCCTGCGCGACCTGTTGCTTGGCTTGCGCTTGCTCGGGCGCAGATTCCGGGTGTCGCACTTCCACCTTGTCGGCGGCAGGCTTGGCCGAGGCAACGGCGGAAGAACCGAAGGTGATGATCAGGCCGGAGGCGGAGGGCTCGACCTGATAGGCAGACGCGTGTCCGAGGTCAATCACCACACGAGCCACGTCCGGCTTGAATTGCGAGGCGCGGATGCCCGTAACGGGATCGAGAAGCGAGGACGGCTTCTGCAGCCGGCCCAGCGTGGCGCCCTGGAAATCGAGAACCAGGCGCTCCGGATTGATGAGGCGAACGGCCTGGTAGTTCAGTTTGCGAGTGGCTTCGATGTTGACGACCACCTGGCCGGCGGCGCGAGCGACGGTAACGCGCTCGACCCTGGCGCCACCAGCTTCGCCCGTATGGACAGCGGGGGCGGCGGAGCGGGCGGAGGATTTCGAACTGCTCATGACCGCGGGCTGCAAGTGCGGCTCGGGGGCGGCGGGCTGGGCCGCGTCGAAGGCGATGGTGAGCTGGTCCGAACTGGCACGCTCGACGCGCGGCCCGACGGGCCTGCGGAGCAATACCTCGAGCCGGACCATGGGGCGCCCCATGGAGCGGTAGGGGAGCAGGCGATAGCTGCTCACCACGTCCGAGTTGAGAACGCGAGGAGCGCCCGAGCCTTCGAGCACCACGCCGCTCATCTCCACGACGTAGAGCGAGTCGCTGGAGTGGAACGTGGTGTAGTCGAACGGCCCGGAGGCGTGAGCCTCGAGCCGCACACCCGAGCGGTCCACAGCCGCCTGGAGGTTCAAAGTGGCGGGTGGGCCTCCCTGGGAATAGAGGGGAAGGCCAGCCAGCGCCAGCACGATCACAACCAGCGCGGCGATGCGCCAGTAAGGTGCACGCCCGTTCGTTTTCATTGCTGCTCTCCTGCACTAGAGTAAACTCTCTTCACAACTGTCCGCTCGACGGGATTTCCGAACGGATCCTTGCCCGACTCTTGAAAGGTAACGCCGTCCATACTGATCTGTTCAATCCGGCCATCGAAAATCCGGGTGCCCTGATGGAGGAAATAGGTGCGGCCCTGGGGGCTAGTGACGACGGCAATCATGCCGTTGGCGCTGCGGACGATTCCGTCCACGCGAACCGTGGAAACTTGAAGGCCAGCCGGGCCCGGCGGCAGAACGAGCGGGCCGTGGCCTGCGGTAGCGGAGAGGAGGGCGAGGAAGGGATCGCGACCGTGCGGCTTGGTCGTGATCGCGGGAGTTTCCTCCTTCTTCGCTTCCTCTTTCTTCGCTTCTTCCTTCTTGGGCGCGGGCTTGGCAGGAGCCTTCTTGGGCTCCGGCTTTTTCGCGGCGGGTTTCGGGGCGGGCGCCTGAGCCTTGGCAGGAGCTTTGGCCGGAGCGGCCGCTGGAGATTTTGCGGGAGCCTTGGCCGGCGCCTGAGTGGGCGGAGCTGGAGCGGCCTTTGCCGGTGCCTTGGAGGGCGGCGGGGGCGTCTGCTGCTCGGTTGCCCCAAAGGTTCGGGGCTGGGCGTTCGCGACGACGGCCAGGGAGGTGCCGAGGATCAGGAGTCCCAAACGCTTCGAGATGTAGAGTGGCGGCAGCATATTCACCCTTCCCGTCTAATGCTTCCCAGGGCCGGCGCCCGGCTTCGATGCGGTCTTGGGCGGACCCTGAGCGCCACCAGTAAAGTACGTGGTGGCCATAAAGGTTCCATACACCGTGGTTCCCGGCCGCATTGGAAGCTGAGGAGGCGGCGGCGCGCCGGTATACTGCGCGCTGGGCGCGGCAAAGGTGATGTCCGCGACGTTGATAATGCGCGAAAGGCGGCTGAGCCGCTCGAAGAATTCCACGACCTGGAAATAAGGCCCGTCGACGGCAACCTCAAAGGGAACTTCGTAGAAGTAATCCTTGGACTGGATGCCCTTTGCGGTGAGGCGGCGAAGGGAAACGTTGGAAGCGCGCGCCGAGTCGCTCAGGGCCTTGATGAACTCATCGATCTGTTTGTCGTCGGGGACGATGGACTTGAGGGTGTCGAGTTCCTTCTGCATGGCTGCGATGTCGGCGGTCAACTGGCCCTTCTGGACGTCGTAATACTGAAGCTTTTTGACTTCGTCATTCAGTTTGTCGAGGTTCACCTGGGCGCTGTCGCGCTGGGCGCGAACGGCCTGGATGGGAAGGCCGGGGACGTACTCGCCGAAGGCGAAGATGACGACGGCGAGGCCGACAAAGGCAATCGCCTGGACGCCAAACGGAAGCTCTCGAAATGATATGGCCATGGCGCCTTCTCTCCCTCAGTTCTTAGTCGACTTCGGCGTGGCGGCCGATGCCGGGGACTGCTGGGCGCCGGTCCCCTGGCTGGGCAGAGTGAAATCCGCCGTCAAAGTGAAAATAAAGACTGTGGTGACAGGATGTTTTTCGTCCTGCTTCGTCTCAGTAATCTCCACCTTGTCGAAGTAGCCGGAACGTTTCAGTTCGGCAATGAAACTGGCGACGGCGTTGAGCGATTCGGCCTGGCCGTCGAACTGGAGCGAGTTGCCGGTGCGCTTGAGGCCCAACATCCAGAGGGCGTCAACGCGATTGACGGTATTGGCGACGGCGTCGAGGAGTTCCTGGCCGCCGGAACGATTGCGCTGAAGCTGCTCGATGACTTCGACGCGCTGCTTGAGCGCTTCCTTCTCCTGCTTGCGCTGCTCCACTTCGGCCTTGACGCTGGTGAGGCGTGTGCGTTCGGTGGTTTGCTTCAGGATCTCGGCGTTCAGCTCGGTGAGCTGCTTGTGCATCCGGTGATAATCATAGTAGAGCGCGCCCAAACCGACGACGACAGCGACAAGAAGGCCGATAATCTGTGCGGTAATGTCCAGTGGCGCGCCGCCGGCGCGCACTTTCTTGGGCCGCGGTTGTCCGAGAAGATTGATTCGTATCATGGCGCGTCAAAACTCCTCAGTGCCAGCCCCACGGAAATGGCCAGGCGCGGGGCAATTTCCCGCAACTGATCCTCGTTGTGCTTGCCGGGATTGATGGCAATCTTGCGGAAGGGATAGAGCTCTTCCACCGGCATCGCGAATTCCTCCCGCAGCAGGTCCACCAGCCCCGGAACCCTGGCCGTTCCCCCAGCCAGGTAAATCCTCTGGATATTCTCGCCGCTGGCGGTGGCGCGGAAGAAGTCAAAAGTCTTTTGAATTTCCAGAATCAAGATGTCGGAGACGGAGCGAAGAATGGAGGCTTTTTGCTCTTCGCTGACGCCGGAGAGGCTTTCACCCTTCTTGAGCTTCTCGGCATCGTCAAAATTGAGGTCCAATTCCTTCTGGAGCGCGTCGGTGTACTGGTTGCCGCCGACGGAAACGTCGCGTGTGAACAGCGGAATCTGGCTGCGGACGATATTGATGCTCATGACGCCAGCGCCGATGTTGAGCAGGGCGATGGTCTGGCCAGGGTCGGGCTCGTAGTTCACTTCAAAGCAGTTCTGGAGAGCGAATGCGTCGATGTCCACAACCACGGGTGTGCGGCCTGCCTGGGCGAGCACGTTGGTGTGGTTCAGAATCTTGTCCTTCTTTACGGCGACGAGGAGGACGTCCATCTGGGTGTCGAGAGCTTCCAGCACCTGGTAGCTGAGGTTGACGTCGGCGATGTCGAAGGGAATGTGCTGGCCTGCTTCCACCTGGATGCGGTCGTAGAGCTCTTCCTCGCTCATGAATGGGAGAGTGACGCGTTTGACGATGACCGAGTGGCCGGAGACGGAGGTGGCGACGTTTTTGGTCTTGATCTTCTGGCTGTCGAAGATGTCGCTGATAGCCTTGGCAACCGAGGGGGCGTCCATGATGGCGCCGTCCACGACGGTGTCCTGGGGCAGCGCCTCCAGGCCGTAGCTACTGAGCTCGTAGGCGCCTTTGGAAGATTTGAGTTCGACAGCTTTGACGGAACTCGAACCGATATCGAGTCCGACCAGTTCCTTCGATTTGCTCCCGAACATGGCTCGCCTCTCTCCCGCTGATGTCAGCCGCGCCGATCGCGGCGCGCACGGAGCATCTTGCGGTCCATCCAACGATCCAGCGCGGTCTTCTTAAACTTCCAGCGATTCCCGAGTTTGAAAGCAGGGATGCGGTCGGCATAAATATACCGATAGAGGGTGTCCGGGGAAACACCAAGATAGCGCGAGGCTTCGCGGATGTTCATGACTTCCCGCGATTCTAGGGTTTCCACCGCCATCAACCGCCCCCCCCTTGAGAAATCCCCCACCAACGGAAGCTGGGCACAGGAGTCGCTGAGCGGGGTTATGGCATCGGGCGGGCTGGGGTGTCAAGAAATGGATTGGGCAGATGTGCGGTGAACTTTGGTTTTCGTAGGCAAATTGGCAGCAACTATGGGCTGCAAATACAAGGACTAGTAGGATGGGGACGGCAGGCTACAAGGGGTAGTTGTATCAAAGAAGGAACCCACATGCTTACTGTTTGTTCACCACGGGGAGTCGGAGCTTACTCCAGATGGCGTCAATGCGGTGCTTGATCTCGTCGCTCATGCGGGCTTCGGCGGGCCATTTGCGGTCGTATCCTTCGCCGGGAAGTTTGCGCGTGGCGTCCACACCCATTTTGGAACCGAAGTCCTGGCGGCGCGCGGCGTGATCCAGCGTGTCCACGGGGCCGAGAACGAATTGGATGTCGCGCTCGGGATCGATGGCGCAGAGAGATTTCCAGAGGACTTCGCGGTGGTCTTGGACGTTGACGTCGTCGTCCACCACCACGATGACTTTGGTAAACATGGCCTGACCCAAGGACCATATCGCGTTCATGATTTTGCGCGCCTGGCCCGGGTACGATTTGCGGATGGAGACGAGCATCAGATTGTGAAAGATGCCTTCGGCGGGCATGGAAACGTCCACGATTTCCGGGTATTGCATTTTCATGATGGGGAGAAAGATGCGCTCGACCGCGTGGCCCATGAAGAAATCCTCCTGCGGCGGCGGGCCGACGATGGTGGTGAGGTAGACGGGATCCTTGCGATGGGTGACGCAGGTGATGTGGAAGACGGGGAAATCGCCTTCCTGGGAGTAGAAGCCGGTGTGGTCGCCGAAGGGGCCTTCGAGACGGGCGTCCTGGAGATCGACGTAGCCCTCGAGAACGATTTCGGAGTTTGCAGGGACTTCGAGATCCACCGTCTCACAGGCGACGACTTCGACGGGCTCGCGGCGAAGGAAGCCGGCGAACATGAATTCATCGAGATCGGGAGGGACGGGGAGAATGCCGGAGAGGCAGGTTGCAGGATCGGAGCCGATGGCGACCGCGATTTCCAACTTCCCTTCCCCGTGGCGGGAGCGGGCGCGACGGTAGTGCTCGGCGCCGTGCTTTTGCGTTTGCCAGTGCATGCCCGTGGAGCGGTCGTCGAAGACTTGCATGCGATAGACGCCGACGTTGCGCTTGCCGGTCTCGGGGTTTTTGGTGATGACGAGAGGCCAGGTGATATAGCGTCCTCCATCTTCCGGCCAGCACTGGAGGATGGGGAATTCGGAAAGCGCGAAGCCTTCGCGGCGGACAACTTCCTTGCAGGGGCCGGACTTGACGGTCTTGGGAAAGAAGGCGCCCAACTCGGCGAGCTTGGGAAGCATCTTGAGCTTGTCGAAGAGGCCTTGCGGCGATTGGAAATCGAGATAGGAGCGGATGCGTGCGGCGACTTCGTCGAGCGAATCGACTTCGAGGGCCAGGTTCATGCGGCGGGCGGAGCCGAGCATGTTGATGAGCAGGGGATGGCGCGAGCCTTTGGGGCGCTCGAAGAGCAGAGCCGGGCCGCCGGATTTGGTGACGCGATCGGTGATCTCGGTGATCTCAAGGACGGGATCGACTTCGGCGGAGATGCGATGCAGCTCGCCTGACTTTTCCAGTTTGCGAATGAAATCGCGAAGGTCGCTGTAAGCCACGGAGTCCCCAGTGTCGGCGGATAAATCTAGCATGGAACACGTGTATGGTGACTTGTGACTGGTGAGTGGTGACCGAAGGCAAGACGGGATGGCCTCCGGTCCGTGGGGTGGATTTGAATCGAGCGACAGAATGATATAAGGCGCGCGGTTGGAGCGTATCCACGGGCATGGAAGGTTCAGAAAACGGGCGGCACGTCGCGGCGCCGGGGCGAGCGGGATCGCTCGCCGGATACTTTCTGCTCACGTATGCGGTGACGTGGAGCTGCTTTATTCCCGTCGCAGCGGGTGTGCTTCGCGCAACGACGCTGCCCGGTTATGCGCTGCTGCTCGTGGGGACGTTTGCACCTTCGCTGGTCGCTGTCTTGTTGACTTGGAGCCGCGAAGGTGTTGCCGGGATACGCGCGCTGCTTCGAGGCGTGGTGCAGTGGCAGGTGGCGGGACGATGGTATCTGTTCGCTGCGAGTTATATCGCTGTGGTGAAGTCGGCTGTGGCCTTGCTGCACCGCGCGGTGCTGGGCGCCTGGCCGCGCTTCGGGACGGAGCCTCTATATCTGATTCCATTGGCGATTGCGATGTCGACTCCGGTGCAGGCCGGGGAGGAGATCGGCTGGCGCGGGTATGCGTTGCCGCGCATGGCCGCGCGCATGGGTTTGCGTGCCGCGAGCGTCGTGCTCGGGATCATCTGGGCGTGCTGGCACCTGCCACTTTTCTTTGTGCCCGAGGCCGACACGTATCAGCAGTCGTTTACGGTGTATGCGCTGCAAGTGACGGCGCTATCGGTGGCGATTGCGTGGCTTTATGGAAACACGAAGAAGAGCCTGCTGCTGCCCATGCTGCTGCACGCGGCGGCGAATAATTCGAAGGACATTGTGCCGTCAGCTTTGACGGTGGGAGCCGGCACGTTTGGCCTGGTCGCTTCGCCGGTCGCGTGGATGACGGTGGGGCTGTTGTGGATGTGCGCGGCGTATTTTTTGGTGCGAATGCCGAAGCTGGAGACCTAGAAGCGCGCGGGATTGCAATGTGTAGGATGCCGGCCTGAAGGCCGGCGTTACAGGAACCGGGGTTTTCCTGTTGACATCCCACAGGAGGAAGCATCGCCGTGGACAAGCCGGAGATTCTGCAGGGCACACTGGACCTGATGGTGCTGAAGACGCTCTCGGTGATAGGGCCGCTGCACGGGTACGGAATCGCGCGGCGGATTGAGCAGATCAGCGAAGAGCTGGCCATAAACCAAGGCACGATCTATGCCTCGCTGGCGCGCCTGATGCTCAAGGGATGGATCGAAGGCAAGTGGGGCACGTCGGAAAACAATCGAAAAGCAAAGTTCTATTACGTGACGAAGACGGGACACAAACAACTGAAGGCGGAGGCCGAGAACTGGGAGCGCATCTCGCGCATCATGGGCCGGGTGCTAAGCCTGGCGGAGCGAGGATAATGCGATGGGCGCCTGGATGCGAGCGCTTGCTTCCCGAATCCGCGCTTGGCTATCGCCGGGCGAGGTGGATCAGGAGTTCGAGCAGGAGATGGAAACTCATCTCGAACTGTTGATCGAGGAGAATCTGCGACAAGGGATGGCGCCAGCAGAAGCGCGGCGCGCCGCGCGCGTGCGGCTGGGCGGAATCACGCAGTTAAAGGAAACCAACCGGGAACTCCGGGGCTTGCCCGTGGTGGAAGCGCTCGGGCAAGACACCCGGTACGCGTTGCGGATGCTGCGCAAGAACCCCGGATTCACGGCGGTGGCGGTGCTGACGCTTGCACTGGGGATTGGAGCGAACACGGCAATCTTCAGCGTGGTGTACGCCGTGCTGCTGAAGCCGCTGCCATATCCCGACTCCGGGCAACTGTTCAGCGTGTTTCAGGCAAGGCCGCGGGCAGGGATCCGCGGGCTCGGCTGGTCGTATCCGAATTTCGTAGATCTGCGCGACCAGAACCATGTGTTCAGCGCGGTGGCGGGAAACCAGAATCACCAGCTCACGCTCACGGGACGCGGTGAGCCTTCGGTAGTGGATACCTCGGTGGTGACGGCGGAGTTCTTTTCGGTGTTCGGGGAGGCGCCGTTGGCGGGAAGAATCTTTACTCCGGAGGACGGGAAGCCGGGCGCGCCGGCCGTGGTGATGCTCAGCGAGGGCCTGTGGCGGGCTAAGTTCGGAGGGGATCCGAGTGTAATCGGCAGCTCTATCGACCTGGACAAAAAGCCGTTCACGGTGGTGGGAGTGATGCCGGCGCAGTTTCGATTTCCGCTGCTCTCAAAGAGCGAGGAGGTGTGGATTCCGCTGGCGCAGGATCCGGTGTTCAGCAACTTCATGCCGTTCAGGCAAGGACACTTGCTGCAAGTCACCGGACGTTTGAAACCGGGCGTGAGCGTGGGGCAGGCGCGGGCGGAACTGGACGCGCTGGCCGCGCAGTTCGCCAAGGAGCATCCGGCCGAAAACACAGGCTGGGAGACTCGGATCCTGCCGTTGCAGAGCGTGCTCGCGTGGGATGTGAGGTCCGCGCTGTGGGTGTTGTTGGGGGCCGTGGGCCTGGTGCTCCTGATCGCCTGCGCGAACATAGTCAACCTGCTGCTGGCGCGCGCGACGTCCCGCGCGAAGGAGATCGCTCTGCGGGCAACGCTGGGCGCCGGGCGGGCCCGAATTATCCGTCAGTTGCTCACCGAGAGCGCGGTGCTCTGCCTGTTGGGTGGAGGGGCGGGAACCGCGCTGGCGTATTGGGGGGCGCGGGGACTGAGTGCGCTGCTGCCGCCGAGCATGCCCCGGGTGAACGCCATCGGAATCGACAAAGGAGTCCTGCTGTTCGCGCTCGCCTTATGCCTCTTTGCGAGCTGCGCGGTGGGCCTGGTGCCCGCGTTGTTCGCGGCGACGGCAAACCTGCCGAAGGCGATTCGCGCGGGCGCGGGGCGCACAGGCGAGAGCGCCATCGGCCGGCGCGCGCGGAGTCTGTTTGCGGCAGTCCAGATCGCGCTCGCCGCGGTGCTGCTGATGGGCGCGGGACTGCTCCTGAGGAGCTTCTCGAAGCTGACAGATGTGAATCCCGGATTCGACGCGCAGCATGTGGTGCGGGCGGAAGTCTCCCTGCCCCAGGCGAAGTATACGGCGCCGCGGCAGTGGGCCGCGTTCTGCGGCGAATTTCTCCAGCGCCTCCAGGCCGAACCCGGAATGGAGGACTCTGCTCTGGTGATTCCGGTGCCGATCGTCGACCGCCAGGTCAAACTGGCATTCGAGATCGAGGGAAGGCCGGAGTCGTCGGCGGATGCAACCCGGCAGGCGGATTTTGCGTCGGTGAGTCCGGGCTATTTCCGCGTGATGGATGTGCCGCTGGTGGCGGGGCGGCTGTTCGACGCACACGACCGAATGGACTCGCCCCGCGTGACGGTAATCAGCAAAGCGCTGGCGCGGATCTATTTCCCTCGCGAGAATCCGATCGGAAAACAGCTCCGCTTCGGGCCGCCGCCGGGCGGCGACGTGGTTCCTCATGAGATCGTGGGAGTGGCGGGTGATGTAAGGAACGTAGCGCTGGGTTCGGACCCCGGTCCCATGATGTACGTGCCCTTCTCGCAGTCGCCCTTCTGGGGCTCGGAGGTGGTGGTCCGAAGCAGTCTGGGCACGGCCAGCGTGGTTGCGGCGATCCGACGCGAGGTGAACAGCCTGGACAAAGATGTGCCGGTGAGCGACGTGGCGGAAATGGCTGAGATTGTGGATGCCTCCGTTGCGGAGCCGCGGGTCCGGACTTTTCTGCTGGCGCTGTTCGCGGGGATGGCGCTTGTGCTGGCGGCCAGCGGGATTTTCGGCGTGATTTCGTATTCGGTGGCGTGCCGCACGCAGGAGATCGGAATCCGCATGGCGCTGGGCGCTTCGCGAGGCACGATTCTGCGGATGGTCTCGCGCGAGACCGCGTTGCTGGCGTTCGCGGGGCTGGCGCTAGGAATTCCCGCGGCGCTCGCGGCGAGCCGATTGCTGGGACATATGCTGTTCAGCGTCGGGGCGAGCGACCCGGCTACGCTAGCGGCGGTTGCATTTGCTCTCGTAGGGGTTGCCGCGCTGGCCGGATACGCTCCCGTGCGGCGGGCGATGCGCGTGGATCCGATGGTGGCGCTGCGGCATGAGTGAGTCGGTGACCGGTGACTGGCTGACGGAGCTATGCCTTTGCGTCAAGCCCTACCACGGTGGAAAACTTTATGTTAGCGTTATCTCCAGAGCGGGCGTCGTACAATGGCAGTATAGAAGCTTCCCAAGCTTCGGACGTGGGTTCGATTCCCATCGCCCGCTCCATAACTCGTATTACTGGATCTGGTCTCGCTGGCTCCTCGCTCTTTGATCGACCGCTAAAAGCAAAGTTCTGAACGTGGCTGGACGCGCAGGGTGAGCAATGCCACCGTTTCGGACGCGGGGCGCGGTACTTTGCGCGCTTCTTCCTCTTGGGAGTTGCGGAAGCTACCTCATGCACGGAATGACGATCGCGTAACCCGCCGCCGCAGGGTGAGCCTGCCCCCCGCCGCACTTTGTGGTCTTGGCAGCCACGGGAACAACGACTGCGGGCACCACAACACTCACGACCGCCGTGGTGATGATAATCGCGCTGTGCGAAACCGCGGCGGCAACTCCTGCCCCAGTGGCAGCGCCGGTCCCGCCTCCGCCCGCTCCACCGGCCCCAGCGGCGCTGCCGGCCCCGCCGCCGCCCGCTCCACCTCCAACGGAGGTGCTCTGCACGCTCTGAACGGCGGTGGTGGGAGGCGTGGGCGCGGGCTGCGAGGGCGCCTGGTAGCCACGAACAGCTCCGGTGAATCCCGCGGCAATCGTGGCGCACTTCCCGGCCAGATTGCAGAAGTTCACTGAACCCTCGTAAACGTGGATGCTCGTCATGTCGTTTGTGTGTTCCAGAGCGAAGTCCGTGCCCACCACCCCGGCCACGGCGGTGGGAGTGCGGACCTCAAAACTGGAGCCGGGGCGCGCCAAGCGAATCGCGCTGGCCCGCAACCTGCCGTAGGCCATTTGAATCTGGGTGCGCTGGTTCGTGGCATCGTGCTGCACCACCCGGATTTGGGAATCGGAGCCAACGTTCAGGATGGAGCCATCGTCGAGAACAATTCGCGCGCGCCCGTCGTGGTCCGTGGTCACCATATCTCCCCACAAGACCTTTGCACCTGCTGAGGCCAGTTGCACCCGGGCACCGTGCTGCAGGTTGACGTTGGGAATCAAGCGATTGATCTGGCCGGCGCTCTGTGCCTGTGCCGGCAGGGACGGTGGGAACACCAGCGCCAAGCACACCAAGTTTGCAAGGAACCAAGAGAGATGAGACGAAGTCTTCATTACGTCCCCCTTGCGGAACGAGCGCGGGCTCGCCCTACATCCTTACTCGAATCGCGGCCTCGTGGCGATTGTCTTTCTTCCCAACTGCGCGCCAGAGGCACCCCCAGCCGGGCCGTCAGGCAACGGCATTCGCAGCCGGAACCGCAGATCCTGCCCGCCTCGCGCAACTACCACCTGCTCAGGTCACGTTAATCGTCAGCGTCACCGATTTCGTCACGCCCCCGGGCGCCGTGGCGGTGACCGGCAGAGTGTACGTCCCTGCCGGAGTCGTCGGCGCGTTGGGGATCAACGGTGGCGGGTCGTTAACGCACGCCGTCCACGTCATCAGCAGCAGCAGGAACAGCAGCGCGGCTGCCATCGGAACAAGGCGCTGGGCCCAAACGCGGCCTGCCGACAGCCGACCGGTCCTAATGCTTCGGGACGGGGCTGCCTTTCTGCACGCGAGCACCAGCAGCAGGGCAATTCCGCTCCAGGCTGCGAACGGCGGCATCGGCGCAGGCGGCTGAGGCGCGGGCGCATGGGCCGCCGGAGCGCCGACCACGCAATTCGTCTGGAACGTCAGCATTACTGGGACCGGGGCGCTCGGGCTCGCGGTGATATTGATCGTCGAGGGACTGACGGAACAAATCGTCGTATTCGTCGGCGGAGTCAGCGTGCCGCAGGCCACCGTAATTGTGCCGATGAACCCCAGGTTCGGCGTGACCGTCAGCGGGAACAGCGCCGTCTGGCCCGGAACCAAGGTGACGACGGATGGATTCCCTCCGCCGGGAGTAGGCTGCACGGTAAACGTGAACCCTGCGATCGTGGACGCGCCGATTCCGGTCAGGGGAATCGACACTGGACTCCCGGTCAAGTTGCTGCCGGTGAAGATGAGTGATGCGCTTTCGTTGCCGGCCGGAGACAAGGTAGGCGTGAAGGTCACGTTCACGACGCAACTCGTCGTCACCGGCCCGCCACCGGTGGGACACGTGGTGGTGGCTGGGACAATCGCGAAATCGGTCGCCGGCGTCCCCGCCGCTGCCACGACAGCGATGGACGCGAGCTGGAGCGTCCCCGTGCCCGCGCCCACCTGGAGAGTGACCGACATCGGCATGCTCGTCGTGTTCAGTTGGAGCGCGCCGAACGGCACGCCCACGGCCGCCGTGGGAGTGAAGGTCACCGCAGGCAGGATCCCCGTTCCGTTCAGCGTCACCATGTACGGGTTGGTCGCGCTGTTGTTCACCACCTGCAACGTCGTCGATTCGAGCCCCGCCGGGGTCATGGTCGGCGTAAATGTGTACTGCACGGTGCAATTCGCCCCGGCGGCAATCGTGATGGGCAACGTCCCGCAGTTCCCTCCGCCAACCACCTGCGCGAAATCGCCCGCGTTGCCGCCTGTCGGCGTCAGGCCACCGGTGATCATCAGCGCGACGTTCCCCGTGTTCGAGAATGTGAGCGTTTTCGCCATGCTCATCACGCCTTCCGGTTGGTTGCCAAAAGCCAGCGGGTTGGGCGACGCGCCGATTATCGGCGCAGTCCCGGTCCCGTTCAGCGTCACCATGTACGGGTTGGTCGCGCTGTTGTTCGCCACCTGCAACGTCGTCGTTTCCAGCCCCATCGTGGACGGCTTGAAGGTGTATTGCACCGTGCAGTTCGAGCCCGCCGCAATGGCGATGGGCAGCGTCGCGCTGCAAGTCCCCGCGCCGGCCACCTGCGCGAAATCGCCGGCATTCCCACCCGTCGGCGTCAGGCCGCCCGTGATCATCAGCGCAGCATTCCCCCCGTTCGAGAACGTTAGTGTCATCGCCATGCTCGGAGTGCCTTCCGACTGGTTGCCGAAGGGCAGCGGATTGGGCGCAGCGGCCAACAACGGGCCGCCCGTAGCCATCAGCACCACGCCAGCAGCAGTCGGGGGATTCGTCAGGTTCCAGACGGAGCCGGCCGGCGGCGGGGGAAGATTCGTGGTGACAAACATTCCGCTGAACGTGGTGGGGGGAATGAGGGTGAACGATTCCGCCGGAGCAGGCATGAAGCCGCCAGAGAGTGAGACGTTCAGTGTTCCGGCGAGCGTAGCCGTTCCCATCACCACGAGCTGCGAATAGCCGGTGACGGGGGCAGCCCCGCCCAGGGCTACGTTCAGCACGCTGGCGTTATCCATGGTGAAATTATTTTTGATCGTTAACTGGCCCACTGGAATGCCAGCCTGAATCGTGGCGCCGGTGAGCGTCACCGGTGCGTTCACGGTGCCGGAGCCCTGCAGCGTACCGCCGCCGCTGACGGCAACGGAGGTTGCGCCAATGCTAACGCCGCTGGCGAGAGACACTGTGCCTCCCGTTACTGTCAACGCCGCGAGCCCGATAGCCGAAGAACCGGCATTGAAGTTCACTGTGGAGCTGTTGGTCGCCAGGGTGCCCGGACCATTCACAGAGCCGGTAAGATTCAAGATCGCTCCGCCGGTCAGGGATAAAGTGAGACCCGAGCCGATGGTGATCGAGCCGCTGCTCGAATCCATAAAGGCACCGGTGAGCTGCAGGGCGCCGGTCACTACCTTTAGTGTGCCGGTATTGACGAATGGCAAGCCCACGCTGGCCGTCCCCACGCTCGTGGAGTGCTGGAACGTCCCGTTGTTCGTGAACGTCACCGCCGCCCCTACGTTGCTGTAGTTCACCCCAAAGTTGTTCTGCAGATCGAACGTGGTCGTGGCCCCCTGC
>Ga0187803_10000008_pt1 | contig 86234 bp, 73 predicted proteins | sample NC_wetland_sal_i_2_FD_132425 | JGI IMG/M metagenome (GOLD analysis project Ga0187803, IMG submission 132425) | Wetland sediment microbial communities from Neuse River Estuary, North Carolina, USA - Control_3 | ecosystem: Environmental > Aquatic > Freshwater > Wetlands > Sediment | place: USA...
CCCAGGCGGCCTTGCGCACCACCGCGAGCGCCGTCTCCGGCGGCGCGAAGGCGGCGACGGCGCGCGCCAGTTCGGGATGAAGCTTGGGATCGAACAGGATGACCATGCCCGAGGGCGTGCCGAGCAACAGGCGGGGCGTCAAGCCGGAAAGCCGCCCGATCTCCTTGATCCCGGCATGGAGATCGAACAGCGCCACGTCGTGGAAGAGATAGACCGCATCCGGCGCCGCCTTGGCGCGCACCGCCCGGTAATCGAGCACCACCTACTCGTTGGTGTGCAGGCCGTCGATGAAGGCGAAGTCGACCGGGCCGCCGAGTTCGCGGTCGACCACCGCGGCCACGTCTTGCGGCGAGGTCGCCTGCACGGCGCGCACCGGCAGCCCGTGGCGCGCCGCCACGCGGTTGGTGAGCTCGATGCCCTCGCGCATCGCCTGGTCGGGCGCCATGTCGATCGCCGCCACCTTGCCCTGCGGCATGAGCAGGCCCAGCGCGAGCGTGCTCCAGCCCATGGAATTGCCGATGATGAGCGCCCGCTTCGGCTGGTAGGCGGCCAGCACGTGTTCGAGGAAATAGACCTCCTGCACGGCGATGCCGAGATTGCCGGTGACGCTCTTGCCGTCCCGGCAGAACCAGGTGAAGGGCGCCCAGGGCAGCCCCTCGGCGTGGTTGGGCGCGAGGCCGGCGCAGAGCTCGATGCCTTCCTCGCGATAATATTCCGTCAAATCCCCGATGATCGGCATGGCAGGAAGGTAAAGCACGGCCTTTGCCGCGGCAAAAGGCTTTTCGCGGCATCTGGCGTTTTCGCGCGCCTTCCCGTCTAATCCCGGCCCATGAGGACAAGATCGGGCGATGGCGGACACAAGCACGACGGCGCCTTGGAAGCGAAGCTCAAGCGCGCGCTCAAGGGCGAGGTGCTGTTCGACGGCTTCTCCCGCGGGCGTTACAGCACGGACGCCTCGCTCTATCAGATCGAGCCGGTGGGCGTGGCGGTGCCGCGCGACCGCGCGGACGTGGCGGCGGCGCTCGAAATCGCGCGCGATGAGGGCGTGGCGCTGCTGCCGCGCGGCGGCGGCACCTCGCAATGCGGCCAGGCGGTGGGCCGGGCCTTGGTGCTCGATTGCAGCAAATACATGAACCAGGTCGTCGCGGTGGACGTTTCGACGCGCCGCGCGCGGGTCCAGCCCGGGCTGGTGCTGGAGCGGCTCAATCGCGGCCTCAAGGCGAAGGGCCTATTCTTCCCGGTCGATGTCTCGACGGCGGACCGCGCCACCATCGGCGGCATGACCGCCAACAATTCCTGCGGCGCGCGCAGTTTGCGCTACGGCAACATGGTGCACAATGTGCGCGGCATCGACGCGCTCTTGCCCGACGGCACGGCGGCGGTGTTCGGCGAAGTGCCGGAAAGTTTTGATGAACGCGCCGTGCCCGAGCGCTACCGCGACCTGGTGCGCCGGATGCGCGAGCTGCACCGCCGCGAATCCCTCGAGATCGACAAGCGTTTCCCCAAGCTGCTGCGCAAGGTCGGCGGCTACAACATCGACATGATCGCGGATGCCGGATTCAACATGGCGCATCTGCTGGTGGGATCGGAAGGCACCCTCGCCTTCTTCAACGAGATCGAATTGGATTTGCAGCCGATTCCGCCGCATCGCGTGCTCGGCATCTGCCATTTCCCGACCTTCCACCAAGCGATGCAATCCGCCAAGGCGATCGTGGAATTGAAACCGGCCGCGGTCGAGCTGGTCGACCGCACCATGATCGAGCTGTCGCGGGCTATTCCGATGTTCCGCGCCACGGTCGATCGATTCGTGCGCGGCCGGCCCGATGCGCTGCTGCTGGTCGAATTCGCCGGCGAGGACAAGGAAGAAAACCAGCGGCGCCTGAAGCAGTTGGTCGAGCTGATGGGCGAGCTGGGCCTGCCGGGCGCCGTCGTCGAAGCCACCGACAACGCCTTCCAGAGCGCGGTGTGGGAGGTGCGCAAGGAAGGGCTCAACATCATGATGTCGATGAAGGGCGACGGCAAGCCAATCTCCTTCATCGAGGATTGCGCGGTGCCGCTGGAGGATCTGGCGGCGTACACCGCGCGCCTGACCGAGGTGTTCGAGAAACACGGCACCACCGGCACCTGGTACGCCCACGCCTCGGTCGGCTGCCTGCATGTGCGCCCGATCCTCAATCTGAAACGGGAGATCGAGGTCGAGAAGATGCGCGCCATCGCCGAAGAGGCCTTCGCCCTGGTGCGCGAATACAAGGGCTCGCATTCGGGCGAGCATGGCGACGGGCTGGTGCGCTCGGAATTCCACGAAGCCATGTACGGGCCCGCGATCATCCGCGCCTTCGAGGAAGTGAAGGACGCATTCGACCCGTTAGGGCTGATGAATCCGGGCAAGATCGTGCGGTCGGCGAAAATGGACGACCGTTCCCTCTTCCGCTTCAAGCCGGGCTACCGGACGGAAAAGCTCGATACCGCGTTCGACTGGTCGGAATGGGGCGGCTTCGGCGGCGCGGTCGAGATGTGCAACAACAACGGCGCCTGCCGCAAATGGGACGCGGGCGTGATGTGCCCCTCATACCGGGCGACGTCGGACGAACAACATCTGACGCGCGGCCGGGCCAACAGCCTGCGTTTGGCGATCTCGGGGCAATTGGGCCCGGATGCGCTCGCCTCCGCCGCCATGCGCGAGACCATGGAACTCTGCATCTCGTGCAAGGGCTGCAAGCGCGAATGCCCGACCGGAATCGACATGGCGCGAATGAAGATCGAATTCCTGCATCAATGGCGCAAACACCACGTGCCGGGCCTGCGCGAGGAACTGGTGGGATATCTGCCGCGCTACGCGCCTTTGGCATCGCGGCTCGGCTGGCTGCTCAATCTGCGCGACCGCGTGCCGGGCCTGGCGAGCTTGAGCGAAAAGCTCCTGGGCTTCTCGGCAAGGCGCAAGCTGCCGCGCTGGCACAAGCAGCCTTACCAGGACATGGCGGGTACGGGTCCGGGGCGCGAGGTGGTGCTGTTCGCCGACACCTTCAGCCGCTGGTTCGAGCCCGAGAATGCGCGTGCCGCCTGGCGCGTGCTGAACCGCGCGGGCTACCGGGTCGCGAGCCTATTGCCGCCGGGCATCCCGGCTTTGGCCATGCGGCCGTTGTGCTGCGGCCGCACCTTCCTGTCGGTGGGATTGATCGAGCAGGCCAAGGAAGAGGCGTTACGCACCGTCGCGGTGCTGAAGCCGTTTGTCGCACGCGGCGTGCCGGTCATCGGGCTGGAACCGTCCTGCCTGCTGACCTTGCGCGACGAATTCCCGGCGCTGATCCCGGGCGAGGATGCGAAGGCTCTGGCCAAGCAGGCCGTGCTGTTCGAGGAATTCATCGCGGCGGAGAAAGCGGCCGGGCGCTTCAAGCTGGAATTCAAGCCGCTCAAAGCCAAGGCGGTGTTGCAAACCCATTGCCACCAGAAAGCCTTCGGCATCGCCGGCGCGAGCGCCGCGGCGCTGAAGCTCATACCCGGGCTGGACGTAGAGAGTTTCGATTCGACCTGCTGCGGCATGGCCGGGGTCTTCGGCTACGAGGCCGAGCATTACGACCTGTCGGTGAAGATCGGCGAACTCGGCGTGCTGCCCAAGATGCGCGCCGCTTCCCCGGACGCGATCCTGGCCGCGCCGGGAACCAGCTGCCGCTGCCAGATCGAACACGGCACTTCGCGCGCGGCGTTGCATCCGGCGGTGATATTGGACAGGGCAAGCGATTAATAATTGACCAAGTGACTTCAGTTGTGTCGAATATCGGATACTACTCCTATTGCGATAGTCACAAATCTATAGCCACCGGGGAGACGAAATGCGGACGGGCATTAAACCCAAAGTCAACGAAGCGCGAGAGTTTCTTGAAATCGCGAAAGACTTCAAAGACCCTCGCGAGATAATTCGTGAAGCGCTTAGCAATTCATGGGATGCAGGTGCGTCTAAAACCTCTATTAGATTTGATCTAGCGGCGATCTCTGGGACACAACGAAAAAAAATCATGGTGGAGATCATTGACGACGGTGGAGGAATGAGCACCGAACCACGCAGCGACGTTGGATCAAGCGAGATCGAAGGATTTTTTAATCTTGGAGATAGCGGCAAGCCTCACGGATCAATCGGATCAAAAGGACATGGGACAAAAATTTATTACAAGAGTCTCGGCATTCAGCTTGAAACTTGGAAAAACAGAAAAAAGATAATTGCCAAAACTGAACAATCTCCCTGGGAATCACTGCAGAAAGGAATCGTCCCAACTTACAGTATCGACGAGCAAGACAACGATTCCGGTAAGGGAACCAGAATTCACGTTGATGGTTTTCAAGCAAAACAAAAGGATTTTTCATCGCTTCAAGAACTTGTCGATTACATTAAATGGTACACCGTTGCCGGTTCATTCGGTCAGTATTTTCACAGCCCGCGGCGCATGGATGTTCAGCTTAAATCTGTCGACATGGCTTCACCGGTCACGATCGAATATGGATTTAATTTTCCAAACGAGAATACTGATTTTACAAAGGGTACTGCATCCATATGCAAACTCTTTGGGCCAAAGGTGATCGATTGTGGGAAAACAGAAGACGGCAAACCAATCAAGATCGAAGTGATTGGCGCGCTGCTGGGCGATAATCAGCGCGATATCGTTTCTCATACATACGAACAAATGGGCCTTTGGCTTTGTAAGGATTATATCAAAGTGGAACGTAATAACCGGATATTGGAGGACGTTTTCGGTGGTCAGTATTACTACCGCTCAATGTTAGTGTTCGTAAATTGCCAGCAATTCGACCTTACCGCCAATCGCAATAATGTTCGTACTGATCAGGAAGAATATGATTTGGCGGTAAAAGGCATAGAGCAATTTTGTAAGGAAATTCGTGATTCGGAATTCGTTAAAGCATACTTCGAGGCCAACTAGACCGAACGAGAGCGGCAGAGCGCAGATGACCAAAAGAAAATGGACGCAGAACGAAAGGCACGTGCGGCAGATACCCGCAAGGAGCGTATTAATAGATACAACGGCCGAACGAGAATGAAATCCTACGGGCTCGTGGGCGCAATCACTAGAGAGCCGCAGAATGAGGCGGAGACAGCCTTACTATTACAAGCAATGATTTCTTCGAAGCATCCTGGAATCGATTTTGTAATCGGTGATTACAGCACATCCCTTGGAGTCGATCTGATTATTGAGAAAATTGATAAGGGAATTCCGACACTGAAATGGGCAGAGTTAGTTTCATCCCTAAGTAAGCTCTATGAGTGGGACCATCCCCCAGAAGGATACCACGCGATAGTCTGCTACCAACTTGGGGGCGCAAAAGAAATTCAGAAATTTCCAGATGGAAAGACCTCTAAATTAGTACAGTTAGAACAGCCTGGTAGATATTCATTGGCTGTCGGTGCTGACACCATCGACATTTATGTGTTGCGAGAAATACTGGAAGATCGAAAGCCCGACAGAACTTAGCCGTCCAGCCCCGCCAAACCGCGCGCGAAATCCTTGGCGATGAAGGGCCGCAGATCGTCCTCTTTTTCACCGATGCCGATGAAATAAACCGGGAGCTTGAATTTCTCGGCCAAGGGCACCAGCACGCCGCCCTTGGATGTGCCGTCGAGCTTGGTCATGACCAAGCCGGTCACGCCGATCATGTCGCGGAAGGTGGCGGCCTGGGAGAGCGCGTTCTGGCCGACCGTGGCGTCCAACACCAGCAGCACGGCGTGGGGCGCTTCGGCATCGGCCTTCTTCAGGACGCGTTGGATCTTTTGCAGCTCCTCCATCAGATACGCCTTGTTGTGGAGCCGCCCGGCGGTGTCGATCAGCAGCACATCGGCGCGCTCCTTTTTCGCCAGGGCCAGCGCGTCGAAGGCCAATCCTGCGGGATCGGCGCCGGATTCCCGCGCCACCACCGACGCGCCCGCGCGCTCGCCCCAGATCTTCAGCTGTTCCACCGCCGCCGCCCGGAAGGTGTCGCAGGCGGCGAGCACGACCGACTTGCCCTCGCCCTTGAAGCGCTTCGCGAGCTTGCCGATGGTGGTGGTCTTGCCGCCGCCATTGACGCCGACCACCAGCACGACGAAGGGCCGGGCGGGGCCGAGGACGAAATGCCCCTCCACCGGCGCCAGCGAACGGGCGATTTCCTCGGCCAGCACCGCGCGCACCTCCTCGCCGGTCGCCTCTTTGTCGAGCCTGGTCTGGCGCAGGCGCTCGGTCACCTGGGCCGCGAGTTGGCTCCCGAGATCGGCGGCGATCAACAGTTCTTCCAGCCCGTCGAGGGTATCCTGGTCGAGCCTGCGCTTGGTCAAGACGCCGGATATTCCGTCGGTCAGGCTGCGCGAGGAACGCGCGAGGCCGGATTTGAGCCGGGCGAAGATTCCGCCGCTCACGCCGCTAAACCGAAAAGCCGGTCGGGCGAGCAGCCGGTCAAACGGACGCGTTGGATTTCGCCGGTCCGGCCAGCGCCCGCGAACGCCACCGGCGCGTAATGCTCGCTGTGCCCGAAGCCCGGCCGTTCCACCAGGACCGAGGCCGGAGACCCCACGCGCGACGCGAGCGAACGCGCCAGCGCGCGCGACCCGGCCGCGCGCAACAGCGCCGCCCGTTCCTTCACCAGTCCGCGCGGCAGTTGCGGCATGCGCGATGCTGGGGTCCGGTCGCGCGCGCTGAAGGGAAAGACGTGGAGATAATCGAGGCGGGATTCGTCGATGAAATCGAGCGTGCTCTGGAACATGGCATCGCTTTCGGTCGGGAAGCCGGCGATGAAATCGGCCCCGAGCGCCACGCCGGGGCGAAGGTCGCGCGCGCGCTTGCAAGCCGCAAACGCCTCCCCGCGCGAATGGCGGCGCTTCATGCGCTTTAACACGAGATCGTCGCCGGCCTGGATCGAGAGATGGAGATGCGGCATGAGCCGGGGTTCCTCGGCGATGAGCCGCCACAATTCCGCGTCGATCGCCGCCGGATCGAGCGAGGAAAGCCGCAGCCGTTCCAATCCCGGCACCAAGGTCAGAATCCTGCGCGCGAGACCGCCGAGCGACGGCCTGCCCGGCAAGTCCGCGCCATAGGAGGTCAGATCGACGCCGGTGAGCACCAGTTCGCGGTAGCCCCGATCCACCAAGGCGCGCGCGGATGACACGGCATCGCCCGCCGGCACCGAGCGGCTGGGCCCCCGGCCGAAGGGAATGACGCAGAAGGTACAGCGATGGTCGCAGCCCTGCTGCACTTCGAGAAAGGCCCGGGCCCGGCTGTTGAACCCGTCGATGAGATGCGCGGAGGTTTCCTTGAGCCGCATGATGTCGCCCACGGCGACGCGCGTTCCGGAAGACATCCAGCTTTCGGCTTTGAGCTTCTCCGCATTGCCCAGCACCCGGTCGACTTCGGCCATCGCGGCGTAGCGTCCGGGATCGATCTGCGCGGCGCAGCCGGTGACGATGATCAATGCCTCGGGGCGGTCGCGCCGGACGCGGCGGATGGCCTGGCGCGCCTGGCGCTCGGCCTCGGATGTCACGGCGCAGGTGTTGACGATCACCGCGTCGCCGAGCCCGGCGGCTTGGGCGTGGCCGCGCATCACCTCGGACTCGAAGGTGTTCAAGCGGCAGCCGAAGGTGACGATCTCGATCGCGGCCATGCTCACTCCGGCAACAGCGACGGGTCGATCATGCCGGTGAAGCTCACCGCCACCGGGCCGGTCATCAGCACGTGATCGTCGCCGCGCCATTCGATCGCCAGCGAACCGCCATCGGCGACGATCTCGGCCTGGCGCGCGGCCAAGCCGCGGCGATGCGCGGCCACCAGCGCGGCGCAAGCGCCGGTGCCGCAGGCGGGAGTCAATCCCGCGCCGCGCTCCCACACCCTGAGCCGGATCTTCGCGGGCGAAATCACCTGCGCCACGCCGATATTGGCGCGCTGGGGGAAGAGCGGATCGTGTTCGAGTTGGGGCCCGAGCTTTTCCAGATCGATGGCCGCCACGTCCTTCACGAAGAAGGTCGCGTGCGGATTGCCCATGCTGGTGGCGGCGGCGTCGGACAAGGGGCCGAGCGACAGCTTCAGGTGATCGGTGTCGCAATCGTGGCTGAGCGGAATGTCGCGCCAGGCCCAGCGCGGCTTGCCCATGTCGACCGTGATCCGATTCTTCCCCGCCTGGCGCGCCTCGATCAAGCCGGCGCCGGTTTCGAGCGTCACGGCATCCCGGCCGCTTTCGCGCATAAGCATATGGCCGATGCAGCGCGCGGCATTGCCGCAGGCCTCGACCTCGCCGCCATCGGCGTTGCGGATGCGCAGAAACGCTTCGGCGCCCTTGGCCTTGGGCCGCTCGATGACGATGAGCTGGTCGCAGCCCACGCCGGTGTGGCGCGCGGATATCGCGGCGGCTTGCCGGTCATCGAGCCGGATATCGCGCGCGCGCGCGTCGAGCACGACGAAGTCGTTGCCGAGACCGTGCATCTTGATGAAGGGCGTGCCGCGCATGGCCAGGGATATAGGCATCCCGCCGCGGCCTGTAAACAAAGGTAAGGGGCGGAGCCTGTTCGGGCCCCGCCCCTCGCCTCATTCATAATCTTGAGTTGGGCCCGGCGATCAATGGCTGACGGTCGCGTTGCCGTTGAGGTTGGACGAGGTGGAGCCGGAAGCGGGCTGCTTGGCTTGCTGCTTCTGGCCCGGGACCTTCTTCTGCGCGGTCTTGTGGGTCTTCGGGGTCTTGGTCTTGGCCGCCGGGGTGGCGACCGAGGAATGGACGCCCGACGCCGAGGTGGGCGCGGCGGGGGTCATGGAATCGGCCAGCGCCGGCAGGGCGGCGAAGGCGAGCACCAAAGCCGCCACGGCGGCCCGGGTGGTGAGAGTCTTGCGGATCATGGGGGGAACATCCTCTAGGTTGGCGGGCCCGGGATCGGAACCCGCGCGAGAACAACGCCGCCCACTCTCCCTAAGTTCCACGGCAAAGCCGTGATCTTGTGATGGCGGGATTAAGGCGAAGGTTGCGCGGTTGACAGGAACCGCCCCGGACCTTAACTTCCGCCTCGTTTCAAGGGATTAATGCCCTTCCGCCCCCGAGGGGGCAGGCCAGTCCGCGAGTGTCGCGCGCTGGCCCGTTTGGCTTTTGCGCGGCTTTATAAGAGGAGTCCTTTTGTTCGAGAGTCTGAGCTTCCGCCTGGGCGACATCTTCGACCGCTTGAAGCGCAAGGGCGCGCTGAGCGAGGCCGATGTCGACGCCGCGTTGCGCGAAATCCGCGTGGCGCTCATCGAGGCCGACGTGGCCTTGCCGGTGGTGAAGGATTTCGTGGCGGCGGTGCGCGCCAAGGCGGTGGGCGAGGACGTGCTGCGCTCGGTGACGCCGGGGCAGATGGTGGTGAAGCTGGTGCACGACCACTTAGTGGCTACTTTGGGCACTGATAGTGAAAGCGCTGCTCTCAATTTCAACGCGGTGCCGCCGGTGGCGCTGATGATGGTGGGGCTGCAAGGCTCGGGCAAGACCACCAGCGCCGCCAAGCTCGCCCGGCTCCTGAAGGAACGCGAGAAGAAGAAGGTGATGCTGGCCTCGCTCGACACGGCGCGGCCGGCGGCGCAGGAGCAGCTGGCCGTGCTGGCGAAGCAGATCGGCGTCGCCTGTCTTGCCGTGGTGGCCGGCGAGAAGCCGGTGGCGATCGCCAAGCGCGCCCTGGAACAGGCCAAGCGCGAGGGCTATGACGCCGTCATTCTCGACACCGCCGGGCGGCTTTCGATTGACGAGCCGCTGATGCAAGAGGCGGCGGCGGTGCACCAGGCCGCCAATCCGGCGGAGACCATCCTGGTGGTCGACGCGCTCACCGGCCAGGACGCGGTCAATACCGGCAAGGCCTTCGCCGCGCGGCTGCCCTTGACCGGCATCCTGCTGACCCGGATCGACGGCGACGCGCGCGGCGGCGCCGCGCTGTCCATGCGCGCGATCACCGGCAAGCCGATCAAGCTTCTGGGCACGGGCGAAAAGCTCGGCGATCTCGAGCCCTTCCACGCCGAGCGCGTCGCCTCGAGAATCCTCGGCATGGGCGACGTGGTGGGGCTGGTCGAGAAGGCGGCGGAGGCCGCCGACCAGGCAGAGAACGAGCGCATCGCGCGCAAGATGGAAAAGGGCGGCTTCGATCTCGACGATCTGGCCGTGCAATTGAAGCAGATCAAGAAGATGGGCGGCATGGGCGGCATCCTCGGCCATTTGCCGGGCGTGGCGAAGGTCAAGAAGCAGCTCGACGCGGCCAACATCGATCAGTCCATGCTCAAGCGGCAGGAGGCGATCCTGTCCTCGATGACCAAGGCCGAGCGCAAGAACCCGAAGCTGCTGAACGCCTCGCGCCGCAGCCGCATCGCCGCCGGCTCGGGCACGTCGGTTCCCGAGATCAACCGGCTGATCAAGCAGTACCAGGACATGACGCAGATGATGAAGCGCATGGGCAAGCTCGGCAAGGCCGGTTTGGCCATGCGCGGCATCGGCGCCTTGATGCCGCCGGGCGGTTTCCCCGGCGGCTTGAAACATTAACCCGCGCATCGGAAATCATTAGCCCTTGCATCGGGCCTCCTTAACCCCTCCATCAGGCGTCATGAACCCCTCCATCAGATCTCTTTAACCCGCACATCAGGCATCATCAGGAAAGGCAATACATGGCTCTCAAGATTCGTCTCGCTCGCGGCGGCGCCAAGAAGCGCCCGTTCTATTCGATCGTGGTGGCGGAATCGCGCAGCCCGCGCGACGGCCGCTTCATCGAGAAGCTCGGCACCTACAACCCGATGCTGGAGAAAGGCCACAAGGAGCGCGTGACGCTCAAGACCGAGCGCATCCAGCACTGGATCAAGATGGGCGCGCTGCCCTCGGAGCGCGTGACCCTGTTCCTGGCCGATGCCGGCATGATGAAGCGGCCCGAATACCGCGAATCGCCGATGAAGTCGATGCCGCGCGCCGAGCGCCGCAAGCTCCAGGCGCCCAAGGCCGAAGGCGAAGCGGCGGCCAGCGCCGGCGCGACGCCGCCCGCGGCCCCGGCGGCTCCTGCCGCGGCGCCCGCAGCCAAAGCGGAAGCCAAGCCGGCCCCCGCCGCCGAAGGCGGCAAGCCAAGCGAGACCGGCAAAACCGAAGCGAAGCCGGCGGCCTAACGGAGACGGGTCTTGGCCCATAAAGATGATCAGCGGATTTGTCTCGGCGCCGTCGCCGGCGTGCACGGCGTCAAGGGACTGGTGCGCCTCAAAAGCTTCACCCTTGATCCCAAGGACATCGCCTCCTATGGGCCGCTCGAAGACGAGTGGGGAGCGCGGCGCTTCGAGATCGCGGTGACCGGCGCCTCGCGCGGCGCGGTGATCGCGCGCATCGAGGGCGTCGATGATCGGGAATCCGCCGAACGGCTCAAGGGCGAGAAGCTTTACGTCAAGCGCTCATGCCTGCCGCCGACGAACCCCGAGGAATTCTATCAGCACGATCTGGTCGGGCTCGAAGCCCGGCTCGAGGACGGCTCGAGGCTGGGACGCGTCGCCGCGGTGTTCGATTTCGGCGGCGGCGCCAATCTGGAAATCGCGCGTCCGGACGGGGGCAGCGTGATGGTGCCCTTCACCCGCCGCACCGTGCCCAAGGTGGATCTGTCCGGCGGGCTGCTCACCGTGGCGCCGCCCGAAGGGCTGCTGGAACAGCCCAAGCCGAAGAGACGGCGCGCATGACCGCCCCTTGGACCGCCACCGTGCTGACCCTGTTCCCGGAGATGTTCCCCGGGCCGCTGGGTTTTTCGCTCGCCGGCCAAGCGCGTGACAAGGGCATTTGGCGCCTGGAAACAGTGGACATCCGCCGATTCGCGCGCGATAAACACCGCTCCGTCGACGACACGCCCTTCGGCGGCGGGCCGGGCATGGTGCTCAGGCCCGACGTCCTCGACGCGGCGATTGCCGGCACGCCAGCGCCGGGTCCGCTTTTCCTGCTGAGCCCGCGCGGGAAGCCCCTGGACCAACGGCGCGTCCGGGAACTGGCATCGGGCCCCGGCGTCCGGCTGCTGTGCGGACGCTTCGAGGGCGTCGACCAGCGGGTGATCGAGGCGCGCCGGATCGAGGAGTTGAGCCTCGGCGATTTCGTGCTTTCGGGCGGCGAGCCGGCGGCGATCGCGCTGATCGACGCCTGTGTCAGGCTCCTGCCCGGCGTCGTCGGCAAGGACGTTTCGCTGGAGGAGGAGAGTTTCACCGGGGGATTGCTCGAATATCCCCATTACACCCGGCCGCAGGATTGGCAGGGAAGGCAAGTGCCGGAAGTTCTCGTCTCCGGCCATCACGAGAAGGTCCGCCAGTGGCGCAAGGCCGAGGCGGAAGCGGCGACGCGGGAGCGACGCCCGGATTTGTGGGAACAATACCTCGCCCGCTTGCGGGGACAGTAGGACCGGAGAAGTGCCATGGACGTTATGCAGATGCTCGACAAAGAGGCGGTCCAGAAGCTGGCCGCTGCCCGCGCGGTGCCGGAATTCCGGCCGGGCGACACGCTCAAGGTGATGGTGCGCGTGATCGAAGGCGAGCGCGAGCGCGTCCAAGCGTTCGAAGGCGTGTGCATCGCGCGCAAGAACGCCGGGATCAATTCCAACTTCACGCTCAGGAAGATTTCCTACGGCGAAGGCGTGGAACGCGTCTTCCCGCTCTATTCGCCGCGCATCGCCGCCATCGAGGTGGTGCGCCGCGGCTCGGTGCGCCGCGCCAAGCTCTATTACCTGCGCGGCCTCGCCGGCAAGGCGGCGCGCATCACCGAACGCGAGCGCGAGAAGATCGCAACCCAAGGCATCGACCTGACGGCGATCGCCGGCGATGCCACATCGCCCGCGGCGGATGAGGCCCCGGCGCCCGAAGCCGGCGAAGCCCCGGCTGAAGCCAAGCCGAAAACCGCAGCCCGGGTGAAAGCCGAAGCCAAGGCCGAAGCCAAAGCCAAGGCGAAGGCCGAAGCCAAGGCCAAACCCAAGAAGTAACGCCATGGCCCGGAAGCGGACGCTGTTCGACAAAATCTGGGAAAGCCATCTGGTCGAGCAACTGCCGGACGGCACTTGCCTGCTTTATATCGACCGGCATCTGGTGCATGAGGTCACCAGCCCGCAGGCCTTCGAGGGCTTGCGCCTCGCCCGCCGCAAGGTGCGCCAGCCCTTGGCCACCATCGCGGTGGTCGATCACAACGTGCCGACCACCGACCGCTCCAAGGGGATTTCCGATCCAGAATCGAAGCTCCAGATCGAGACGCTGGCGCGCAACGCCAAGGAATTCGGCATTCCCTATTTCGGCATCGACGATTTGCGCCAGGGCATCGTCCACATCATCGGCCCCGAGCAGGGCATGACCCAGCCCGGCATGACCATCGTCTGCGGCGACAGCCACACCGCGACCCACGGCGCCTTCGGCGCGCTGGCCTTCGGCATCGGGACCTCTGAAGTTGAACATGTCTTGGCCACGCAGACCCTGATCCAGCGCCGCGCCAAGAACATGCGCGTCTCGGTCCAGGGCGATTTGCCGCCGGGCGTAACATCCAAGGACCTGATCCTCGGCATCATCGGCCATATCGGCACCGCCGGCGGCACCGGCCATGTCATCGAATATGCCGGCGATGCGATCCGCAGGCTTTCGATGGAAGGACGCATGACGGTGTGCAACATGTCGATCGAGGCCGGCGCGCGCGCCGGATTGATCGCGCCCGACGAAAAGACCTTCACATATCTGAAAGGCCGGCCTTCCGCGCCCAAGGGCGCGGCCTGGGAGCAGGCGGTCGCCTTCTGGAAGACCCTCCCCTCCGACCCGGGCGCCGCCTACGACACCGAGGTGAAGATCGTGGCATCCAAGATCGCGCCGCAAGTGACCTGGGGCACCAGCCCCGAGGACGTACTGCCGATCACCGGGATCGTGCCCAACCCGGCCGACGTGGCCGACCCCGCCAAGCGCGCGGCGATGGAACGCTCGCTCGACTATATGGGCCTCAAGCCCGGCACCAAATTGATGGAATTGCCGGTGCAGCGCGTCTTCATCGGCTCCTGCACCAACGGGCGGATCGAGGATCTGCGCGCGGCCGCCAAGATCGCCCAGGGCCGCAAGGTGGCGGCCGGCGTCAACGCGCTGGTGGTGCCGGGCTCGGGCCTGGTGAAGCGCCAGGCCGAGGCGGAAGGTCTCGACCGCATCTTCCTCGAAGCCGGATTCGAATGGCGCGAGCCGGGTTGTTCCATGTGTCTCGCCATGAACGCCGACCGGCTCGAGCCGGGCGAACGCTGCGCGTCCACCTCGAATCGCAATTTCGAGGGCCGCCAGGGCCGCGGCGGGCGCAGCCATCTGATGAGCCCGGCCATGGCCGCCGCCGCCGCGGTGACCGGCCGGCTCGCCGATGTGCGCGCGTTGAACTGACCCGGCCAGGCGTCCCGGCCGACCGTCAAAAATCCGTCACGAAACCGCAACACGCTCGTCTTTTTGCGCGGGTAAGTTCCCGGGCGACGGAGCGTTGCGCGTGCGCGCCCGCGTTTCACCAGAGACCCAGAGGGGCAATTTTCATGAAACAACGAACCTTTCCGGCTATCGCCGTCCTGTCGCGGCTTGCCATTGCCACGGTATTCGTGGCCGGTTTCGCCGCCAGCGCCGCGGCTGCCGACGCCATCAATGGTGCCGGCGCCACCTTCCCTTATCCGATCTACGCCAAATGGGCCGATGCCTATCAGAAAGAAAAGGGCATTGGCCTGAATTATCAATCGATCGGTTCGGGCGGCGGCATCAAGCAGATCGAGGCCAAGACCGTCGATTTCGGCGCCTCCGACATGCCGCTGAAGCCCGAGGATCTCGAACAGAACGGCCTGACCCAGTTCCCCGCCATCATGGGCGGCGAAGTGCTGGCGATGAACCTCCCGGGCATCAAGCCGGGGCAGATAACGCTCACCGGCCCGGTCATCGCCGACATTTATCTCGGCAAGATCACCAAATGGAACGATCCGGCGCTGGTGAAGCTCAATCCCGGGTTGAAACTGTCCAATCAGGGAATCGCCGTGGTGCACCGCTCCGACGGTTCGGGCACGACCTTCATCTTCACCAACTATCTCTCCAAGATCAGCCCGGAATGGAAAGATAAGGTGGGCGAGGGTGTCTCGGTCGATTGGCCGGTCGGCATCGGCGGTAAGGGCAATGAGGGCGTGGCCGCTTTGACCCAGCAGACTAGCGGCTCCATCGGCTTTGTCGAATACGCCTATGCGATTCAGACCAATATGACCTACGCCAAGCTGGTCAACCGGGAAGGCAGCGTGCTCATGCCGAGCAGCAAGACCTTCCAGGCTGCGGCGGCCAACGCCGATTGGACGAAGGCGCCGGGCTTCTACCTCATCCTGACCGATCAGCCGGGCAAGGACAGCTGGCCGATCACCGGCGCGAGCTTCATCCTGATGCACAAGCAGCAGGACAAGCCCGAAGTCGCCAAGCAGGTGTTGGCCTTCTACGACTGGTCTTACAAGAACGGCCAGAAGATGGCGGAGGAGTTGGTCTACGTGCCGATGCCGCCGGGCGTGGTCAAAACCATCGAGGCGAGCTGGACGCAGAACATCAAGGACGCCAGCGGCAAGCCGATCTGGACGGCGTTGACGAACTGAGGCTTTTCTTCCGCCGGTCTCTCCAGAGACTCTTTCGTGAAAAGGGGCCGGGTCGAAAGACCCGGCCCCTGGTTTTTTTTCGAGAGGGAAATTTCCATGAAAAAACGAATCTTTTGGGTTATCGCCGCTCTGGCGGCATCGCTCGCGACGGCGCCGGCTCACGCCAAGGACTTGTCCGGCGCCGGCGGCACTGCGATCTACCCGGTCCTGTCGCAATGGGCCTATACCTATCAGAAGGCGACCGGCACCGTGGTCAATTATCAGGACATCGGTTCCGGCGGCATCAATCAGATCCAAGCCAAGACCGTCGATTTCGCCAACAGCGACAAGCCGCTGAAGCCCGACGATCTGACCCTGATGAACGTCGCGCAATTCCCGATGGTGATCATCTCCATCACCCCGATCGTCAACCTCCCCGGCATCAAGCCGGGTGAAATGACGCTCGACGGCAAGACGCTGGCCGACATCTATCTCGGCAAGATCACGTCCTGGGACAGCGCGGAAATCAAGCGGCTCAACCCCGCCGTCAAGCTGCCGCACACGGCGATCACGACCGTCCACCGTTCGGACGGCTCGGGCACGACCTTCAATTTCACCAACTATCTCGGCAAGGTCAGTCCCGAATGGAAACAGAAGGTCGGCGATGACGTGTCGGTCGAGTGGCCGAACGGCATCGGCGGCAAGGGCAATGCCGGCGTGGCCACCAGCGTCCGGCAGGTTGTCGGCTCGATCGGCTATGTCGAATACGCCTATGTCATGGAAAACAAGCTGACCTACACCATGATGAAGAACAAGGCGGGCAAGACGATCGAGCCCACCATGGACTCGTTCTCGGCGGCGGCGGCGAACGCCGATTTCAGCAAGGTGCAGGATTTCTATCTCATCCTGACCGATCAGCCGGGCGACAAGAGCTGGCCGATCACCGCGGCGACCTACATGCTGATGCGCAAGGATTACCCGGCGGATCAGAACGAGCCGGTGCTCAAGTTCCTGGATTGGTGCCTCAAGAACGGGCAGGACCAGGCGAAGGCGCTCGACTACGTGCCGCTGCCTCCGTCCGTCGTCCAGCAGATCGAGCAATCCTGGGCCCGGGATTTCAAGACCCAGGACGGCAAGCCGATCTGGACGCCGATGGCGGCCCACTAAGTCTTTTCTGCTGAAGGTTTAAAGGGGCCGGGTCGAAAGACCCGGCCTCTCGTTCTTTCGAGGCGCGCGCTCGATCCCGCGCTTGCCTTCCGGCCCCGCCTCCGCTAACCATCGGGCCGCCATGGACAGATTCACCACCCTCACCGGCGTCGCGGCGCCCTTGCCGATGATCAATGTCGACACCGACAAGATCATCCCCAAGCAATATTTGAAGACCATCGCGCGCACCGGCCTCGGCAAGGCCTTGTTCGACGAGCTGCGTTACAACCCGGACGGCAGCGAGAAGCCGGATTTCATCTTGAACCAGCCGGCCTACCGGAAGGCGCAGATCCTGGTGGCGGGCGAGAATTTCGGCTGCGGCTCGTCGCGCGAGCACGCGCCTTGGGCGCTGCTGGATTTCGGCATCCGCGCCGTGATCGCGCCGAGTTTCGCCGACATCTTCCACACCAATTGCCTCAAGAACGGCGTGCTGCCGATCGCGCTGCCGGCCGAGATCTGCGCCCAGCTGATGGACGACGCGCGCAAGGGGGCGAACGCCCGCATCACCATCGATCTCGAAAAGCAGACCGTCACCCGGCCCGACGGCCAGGCCATCCGTTTCGAGATCGATCCGTTCCAGAAGAGCTGCCTGCTGCAAGGGCTCGACGAGATCGGCCTGACCCTGCAAAAGGACAAGGCGATTTCGGGCTTCGAGGACAAGCGCAAGAAGAGCCAGCCCTGGCTCTGAGCCGGGAAAGATCGCCAGGGAAGATCGGATAAGGGGGATCATGCCGTCGAACAAGAAAGTGCTGCTCCTGCCCGGCGACGGGATCGGGCCGGAGGTGACGCGCCAGGCCGCGCGCGTGCTCGATCTCTTCGGCCAGAAGAAGATCGCCAGTTTCGAGGTGAAGGAAGACCTGGTCGGAGGATCGGCGCTCGACAAATTCAAGCTGCCTTTGACCGACGCGACCATGAAGGCCGCGATGGAAGCCGACGCCGTGCTGCTGGGCGCGGTGGGCGGGCCGAAATGGGACAATCTCCCCTTCGCGTTGAAGCCCGAGCGCGGATTGTTGCGCTTGCGCAAGGACATGGAGCTGTTCGCCAATCTGCGGCCGGCCTTCGTGTTCGGCCCGCTGGTCGGCGCCTCGACCTTGAAGAAAGAAGTGGTCGAAGGGCTCGACATGATCATCGTGCGCGAATTGACCGGCGGGATTTATTTCGGCGAGCCGCGCGGCATTTCCACCTTGCCCGACGGCAGCCGCAAGGGCGTCAACACCCAGGTCTACACCACGGCCGAGATCGTGCGCGTGGCGCGGGTGGGATTCGAGCTGGCGCGAAAGCGCGGCAAGAAGCTGTGCTCGGTCGAAAAGGCCAATGTCATGGAATCGGGCGTGTTGTGGCGCGAAGAGGTGCAGAAGCTGGGCGAATCCCAATACCGGGACGTGGCCCTTTCCCACATGTATGCCGATAATTGCGCCATGCAGCTGGTGCGCAACCCCAAGCAGTTCGACGTCATCGTCACCGACAATCTCTTCGGTGACATCCTGTCCGATTGCGCGGCGATGCTGACCGGCTCGCTCGGCATGCTGCCGTCGGCGAGCCTGGGCGCGGTGGACAAAAGCGGCCGGCGCAAGGCGCTTTACGAGCCGGTGCATGGCTCGGCACCCGACATCGCCGGCAAGAACGCGGCCAACCCGCTGGCAAGCATCCTGTCGCTCGCCATGATGCTGCGCTGGTCCTTCGACATGGAGGACGAGGCGCGTTTGGTGGAAAAGGCGGTCGAATCGGCGCTCCAGAGCGGCGCGCGCACCGGCGACATCATGCAGCCGGGCATGAACAAGGTTTCCACTTCGGAAATGGGCGACAAGGTGCTGGCCGAAATCGCCCGGCTGATCTAGGCGCCGGCCCCCGTTCCCGCTCGGGGACGGCCTACTGGCCTTCGTGGAAATGCGGCTTCACCTGCTCGGCGAAGCGCGCCATCTCCTCCTTCACCTGAAGGTGCGGCTTCAGCCCGACGTTGAAATAGAGGATCGTCTCGTTGAAGCCGGCGGCTTCGACCTTCTTGAGCTGATCGATGATCTGTTGCGCGCCCCCCATCAGCACCGAATTCTCGGTGAGATCGCCCGGCTTCACCTTGTGCAGCCTATCCACCATGTCGATGAAATAGCGGTAGCTCGGCGGCGCGGTCTTGGGATCGCCGGGCAAGGCCGGGATGACGCATTCCTGGTAGTAGCGGATCTGGCGGGCGCGGGCCGCGTCCTCTTGTTCCTTGGTGTCGAAGAAATGGGTGAAATAGCTGCACATCAGCCGGCCGGGCTCGCGGCCGAACTTGGCGCAAGTCTCGCGGTAGAGGTCCGAAACCTGCTTGAGCCCGCCGAAGGTCATGGAAGCGGCGAAGGGCGCCACGATCAGGCCGCAGCCCAGCCTGGCCGCCAGCTCGATCGAAGGCTTGGAGAAGGAGGCGACGTAGGCCGGGATCGGCCGTTGCACGGGTTGCGGCGTGATGCGCACATCCTCGAACTGGTAATATTTCCCCTGATGCGAGATGCGCTTGCCGTCCGCATCCCACAAGCGCCGCACCACCTCCAGGCCTTCCTCGAAAATGCCCTGGTTGTCGTCGAAATCGATCTTGAAGGGCGTGTATTCGCGCCGGTCATAGCCGCGCCCGGCGGCCCAATCGACCCGGCCGTGGCTGAGGAGATCGAGCGAGGCCCATTGCTCGGCGACGCGGATCGGGTGGTGCAGCGGCAGCACCGTGACCGCGGGCGCGAGGCGGATGCGCGAGGTCTTCGCGGCGATATAAGCCAGCACCAGATCGGGGCAGGACAGCACGCCCAGGGAATTGAAATGATGCTCGCCGATCCAGGCGGAATGGAGTCCGAGCGCCTCGGCGTGCAAGGCTTCGGCGACGATGTCGGCGACGAACTGGTTGGCCGAGCGCGGATTGTTTTCGTAGTGGTTGTCGCTCAGCGTGAAATAGCCGAAATCGAGCATCGCCCCTCCCCCCGAACAAGTTTTTTAACCATAGACCGGGAGCAAAGCCGCTTCCAAGCCGGAACTGGCCGCTGTTGCGCGCGGCTTAATCCAGTTGCCGCAAGACCAGCCGCGTCAAACCCGCGAGCGAAGGCGGCGCGCTTGACGAAGATCGTGGTGAATCCGCAGACCTGACGCCGCCATTAACCAGTTTGATGCTGCCGTTAAGTCTTCATCAACCAATTATTATAGTGGACCAAGACGAAGTGCCGGTATTTCTTCTATGTTATTACACATTATTACATAAATCACGATTTTCTTTGCACGAATACTCATTTATATATTGGAAATTCTTGCACATTAGGGTACAAGTTTGACAGCGGCGCCGTCTTCCGTCGGCGGCTTTGACAGGTCGGTGGTTCGCAGAACGCGCATCCGGTCCGTCTGGCGTCCTTGGGTCGTAAAGGAACGAGAGCGAACATGTTGCGTATCTTCGGTCATTTCGTGCCGCTGCCGGCGCTTCTGGTCGGACTGTGTGAAATCTTCCTGATCTCGCTGGCGCTGCTGGTGGCGCTCGGGCCGGCCCCGGCCGAAGCGCTGCAGCATCTCCACTTCATCTCGCCCTCGGCCCAGTTCACCGCCGGGTTCACCGGCCTGGCGATCGGCGCCTATCAGACGCGCGAGTTGATTCGCACGGCGGGCGGCGAACTCGAAGTCGTCTCATCCCCCGGCGCTGGCACCACCACGCGCATCGTTCTTCCCCTCGCGAGCGAAGGAGCCGTCTCAACCGCGGCGTAATGTCATGACAGACAGCAAAATCCATATTCTCCTGGTCGAGGACGACGAAGGCCAGGCGCGCCAATACAAATGGGCGCTCAATGATTTCGAAGTCGCCCAGGCGGGCAATCGCGAGAATGCGATCGCCGAGTTCCGGCGCGTGCGCCCGGCGGTGGTGGTGCTCGATCTGGGCCTGCCGCCCGATACCGACGCCGCCGAGGGCATGGCCACGCTCGAGACCATGCTGGCCATGGCGCCCGAGACCAAGATCATCGTCGCCACCGGCAATGAAAGCCGCGAGGTGGCGCTGCGCGCCATCCAGCTCGGCGCCTACGACTTCCACCAGAAGCCGGTCGATCTCGATGTCCTCAAGCTGATGATCGCGCGCGCCGCCAAGCTGCATGCGATCGAGATTGAGAACCGCCGTTTGCAGGAGCTGTCGCCACACTCGCCGGTCGATGGCATCGTCGCGGCCAGCCCGCAGATGACCCGGGTTCTACGCACCATCGAGAAGATCGCGCCCACCGACGTCGCGGTGCTGCTCTTAGGCGAAAGCGGCACCGGCAAGGAAGTGCTGGCCCAGGCGGTCCACCGCCTGAGTTCGCGCGCCAAGATGCCCTTCGTCGCCATCAATTGCGCGGCGATCCCCGAGACCCTCCTGGAAAGCGAGCTGTTCGGCCACGAGAAAGGCGCCTTCACCGGCGCGGTCAAGCAGACCATCGGCAAGATCGAAGGCGCCAATGGCGGGACCTTGTTCCTCGACGAGATCGGCGACGTGCCATTGCCGATGCAGGTGAAGCTGCTGCGGTTCCTGCAAGACCAGGTGGTGGAGCGCGTCGGCGGTCACCGTCCGATCCAGGTCGATGTGCGCATCGTCTGCGCCACCAATCAGGACCTCGACCATCTCATCGGCACCGGCCGCTTCCGCGAGGACCTCTATTACCGCCTCAACGAGGTGCGGGTGAGCGTGCCGCCCCTGCGCGAGCGCGAAGGCGACCCGGTGCTGCTCGCCAATTTCTTCCTCAAGAAGTTCAACGAGCAGTTCGACCGCAAGATCAAGAGCTTCGCCTCCGACGCGCTCACCGCCATCGCCGTCCATCCGTGGCGCGGCAACGTGCGCGAGCTGGAAAACCGCGTTAAACGGGCGGTGGTGATGGCCGAAGGCGTCGCGATCTCCGCCTCGGACCTCGAACTCGCCCCGGCCGAGCTGCCCTTCGGCTCGCTCGATCTGCGCGAGGCGCGGGCGCGCGCCGAACGCGGCGTCATCCAGATGGCGCTGGCGCAAAGCGGCGGCAATTTGTCGCGCGCCGCCAAGCTGCTCGGCATCAGCCGGCCGACGCTTTACGGCCTGCTCGAAGGCCTCGGCCTCGAAGTGAATTCCTGAGTTGCCAAAGAACCATCATGACCATCCACTCTCGCCTCATATACATCTGGACCGCCGAGGACTGGCTCTACGTCGCAGCGGTGCCCGATCTCATCTCCCAGCGGGTGGTCCGCTGGTTGATGAGTGCCACCATGACGGCACAGCTCGTCACCGACGCCCGGATGATGGCGATCTGGCGGCGGGGCTAACGGAACGAGTAATGGCCGATATTCTCCCTACCGATACAGCCGCACAATTTTGGGTTGACTCCCAGCCGACGACAGAACGTGTCGTAAGCAGAACGATTTCGCGCGAAATCATCTGCAATACTGTCCAGGTTCTCGACTTTTGCGCCTGTTTTCTTGGCGGAGCACTCGCGATCGTATTGTACTTTGGGATATTTGCAGGCAGTGGTCCCATCTACAACCTATATGCCTATCCGATCATCCTCGCGGCGATCATCATGTCGTACACGCTGTACAAGAGTGACAGCTATGAATTCAAGCAGCTGTCGCACTTGGCATGGCAGATTAGAAGGGTAACGCTGGTTTACACCGCCACCATGGCGGTCTTATCGACGGTGGCATTTGTCACCAAAGCGGCAGAATTCTATTCGCGCGGTTGGGCGATGTTGTGGGTGGTGCTGACGGTTGCCCAGCTTCTGCTCATTCGAGCTGTGTTGTACTACCTGTTGCAACGCTGGTCGCAGAAAGGTCTCCTGGCGCGTGTGGTAGCGGTCGTCGGAGGAGATCAAATCGGTGAACAACTCATCGCCAAGTTGCGGTTGGCAGGTGAAAACGAGATCGTGATCGCCGGCGTGTTTGATGACCGTCGGACCCGATTGCCGGCTGTCGTCAGCGGGTGCCGCATCCTGGGCACCACAGACGATCTTATTTCTTTTGCACGAAATACGTTGATCGACGAGATCATCATTGCCCTGCCGTTGCGCGCGGAGCAGCGCATTGGCGACCTAGTTGAAAAGCTGCGCTCGTTACCCATTGACCTGCGGCTGAATATCGATTCGATCAACAGCTTTCCCATGCAGGGTATCGGGGAGGTTGCCTCCGTGCGAACGATCGAGATCATCGACCGTCCGCTCAAGAATTGGAGCCGGGTCGTCAAATGGTTCGAGGATCGAGTTCTTTGCGCAATGATGTTGATTGCAATTGCGCCGTTGATGGCTTTGATCGCCCTCGCGATACGCCTCGACAGTCCGGGACCAATCTTGTTTGCGCAGAATCGATTCGGCTTCAACAATAAATTGATTGGGGTCCTGAAGTTTCGCACGATGCATATGGAAAAGTGCGACCCATCGGGCGCTACTCGTACCTTGCCAAACGACCCGCGTGTCACGCGGGTGGGGCGCATTCTTCGCAGCTTCAGCCTCGATGAGTTGCCGCAGCTCATCAACGTGCTGCGCGGTGAGATGTCTCTCGTCGGGCCACGGCCGCATGTGCCGGCCATGAAGGCTGGCGAGAGACTCTATCACGAAGCCGTTGACACCTATTTCCGCCGCCACAGGGTGAAACCCGGCATCACGGGTTGGGCACAGGTCAATAACGCCCGCGGCGAGATTGATTCACTCGAAAAGGCGCGGCGGCGCGTCATTTACGACCTATACTACATCGACAACTGGTCGTTCTGGTTTGACCTGAAAATTCTCTTCCTGACAATACGCGTGACTCTGCGTCGGCAAAACGCCTATTAGGTCCGGGCCGCGGGGTGCTAGGCCCCGCGGCAGGAATCATGGAATGCGCATTCTCATCATCGGCTTGAATTTCGAACCGGAAATCATCGGCGTCGGCAAATACTCCGGCGAGATGGCCGCTTGGCTCGCACGACGCGGCTATGACGTCTCGGTGATCACGACTCAACCCTATTATCCGCAACGGAACAAGCCAGCCGAATTGTTGTACGCCTCTCGGTTGGCGATCCGGCGCGCGCCGAGAAGCGCTTCGCCTTCAAGGCGGAGATGTCCTTGAAGGACGGGCTGATGATCACGCTGGCGGCGCAGAAAAAGAGCCAGGACACGCGTCTGCGCTACGCCTGAGTCGGGCTTTATCCCGGCTTTCGGAAATCCGCAAGCGGCCCCAGCGGCACGATGCCGGTGGGGTTGATGGTGCGGTGGCTGCCGTAATAGTGGCGCTTGTATTCATCGAAATCGCAGGTCGCCGCTATCCCCGGCGTCCCATAAAGCCGGCGGGCATGGGCCGACAGATCCGGGTAATCGGTCAGGCGCCGCAGATTGCATTTGAAATGGCCGAAATAGACCGCGTCGAAGCGCGCGAGCGTGGGGAATAGCCGCCAATCGGCCTCGGTCAGACGGTCGCCGACGAGGGTGCGGCGCCCCGTGAGCCGCGCCTCGAGCCAATCGAGCGTCTCGAACACGGTTTTGACCGCCGCCTCATAGGCCGCCTGGGTGGTGGCAAAACCGGCGCGATAGACCCCGTTGTTGAGGCCGTCATAGACGCGTTGGTTGACCGCGTCGACCTCATCCTTCAGATCGGCCGGATAGTAATCCGTCATGTCGTCCGTGAAATCGCGGAATTCGCGGTTGAACATGCGGACGATCTCGGAGGATTCGTTGCTGACGATGGTGTCGGTCTTTTTGTCCCACAGCACCGGCACGCTGGCCCGGCCGGAATATTTAGGATCGGCGCGCTGGTAGATCTGATGGAGGTAGAGCGCGCCGGTGAGCGGATCGGGCGCGGCGAAGGTCCAGCCTTTTTCCAGCATCAGCGGCTCGACCGTGCTCATCGACACCACGCCTTCGAGCTTCTTCAAGACGCGGAAGATCATGGTTCGGTGGCACCAGGGGCAGGCCTTGGCGACATAGAGGTGATAGCGGTCGGATGAAGCCGGAAAGCCCCTCAAGGAACCTGGAGCTCCGTCGGCGGAAACCCGGCGGCGGAAGCTCGATGCCGCGCGAATGTAGTGGCCGCCGGTGCTGCCGGTGTCGTGCCAGCCTTCGCGCCATACGCCATCGACCAAAATACCCACCGCTCACCGCCTTTCCACAGAGCCATTTCCCAAGGTTATCCACAGGCGCGTTCAAGGGAAGGAAATTATCATTTAAGGCTGTCACCATCCTTATGATAAAAATTGCTCCGGAAAAATAAGCAGCGATGGTTTCCGCTTCCGCCCGATAACCGGTAACGGAGCCAAACGCGGCCGTGACGGCGCAACCACGCTGAACCAATCGGGGGAGAAACCATGTTCACGCAAATTCTCGATCCCACCGGAAATCTGTTCGTCACCTGGCTGGTGGCGCTCATTCCGGTGGTGGGGCTTTTGTTCATGCTCGCGATTCTGCGCTGGTCGGCGTGGCTGGCGACGCTGATCGGCTCGCTGATCACGCTCGGGCTCGGGTTGTGGGTGTGGCAGATGCCGATCGAGCAGGGCATCCAGGCCTATGTCTACGGCTCGGCGACCGGCGTGTGGAACGTCGACTGGATCACCTTCTGGGGCCTGATACTGTTCAACACCATGGTCGTCTCCGGCGCCTTCGACAAGCTGCGCCGCTGGCTGATCGCGCAAGGAACCCAGGATGTGCGGATACAGACCATCCTGTTCGCCTGGGCCTTCGGCGCGCTTTTGGAAGGCCTGGTGGGATTCGGCTATCCCTGGGCCGTGGTCGCGCCCATCCTGATCGCCCTCGGCATTCCCGATCTCGACGCCATCCGCGTGGCGGCGATCGCCAACAACGCGCCGGTCTCCTACGGCGCGCTGGGCGCGCCGATCATCGCGCTCGCGGCGGTGACGGGCTATCCGCTGCTGGCGCTGTCGGGCTCGATCAGCAAGCTCGTCGCCATCCTGGCCTTGTTGCCGCCCTGGATCCTGATCTACCTGGTTTCCGGCAGGAAGGGCATGTGGGGCGCGTGGCCCTTGGCCATCGTCGGCTCGTTCGGCTATATCGCCGGCCAGCTGCCGGTGGGCACGTATCTCGGGCCCTATCTGCCCGATGTCGCCGGCTCGATCGTCTGCTTCATCTGCATCCTCCTCCTGTTGAAGGTGTGGCATCCGGCGCAGGTGCTGGGCTATGGCGGCAAGCCGATTGCAGGCCGCGTCGAGGCGGCGGCGCATGGGCTTTCGGGCGGCGATATCGTCCAAGCCTGGCTGCCGATTGTCGTGTTGGTGGCGGTGGTGGTCGCCTGGACCGGTCCGTGGTCGTGGTTGCCGGGATATGTCCAGTTGCATTACGCCGTGACGGCGGCGTCCACGATCGCACCGGGCGCGACCATCGCGGCGGTGTTCAACTGGACGCCGTTCGTGGGTGGCTCGGCCGTTCTGGCTTCCTGGATCGTCGCCTCGATCTTGATGATGATGACGGGGAGCCTGAAATTGAGCCAGATCGGCGAGATCTTCGCCAAAACCTGGCAGCAGATGTGGGGCGCCCTGCTGGTGGGCGTGTTCATCTTCGGCCTGGCCTTTGTCTACAACTTCTCGGGCATGGCCGCGTCCCTGGCCAAGGCGTTTTCCACCTTGGGCGTCGCCTTCATCGTGGTCGCCCCGATCCTGGGCTTCATCGGCGTGGCGCTGTCGGGGAGCAACACCTCGACCAACGCCATGTTCGGCAAGTTCCAGGCCTTGGTCGGACAGGTCCTCGGCTTTCCGCCGCTCTTGCTGCCGACCGTGAACTCGATCGGCGCCGAGATCGGCAAGCCGGTGGCGCCGCAGACCGCCAGCGTCGGCGTCTCGACCTCGCGCTTCGTCAGAAACGAAGGCGCGGTCATCCGCCACAATTTCGGCTGGACGTTGGTGATGCTGGTTTATCTCATCGTGATCAGCGTCGCCTGCTACCTGTTCTTCCCCGGCATTGCGGCCCTCTAGGCCCGGGGCGGAACGGCTTAACCGCTAAAGGCAAAGGGGCGCGGGTCCGTCAAGGGCTCGCGCCCTTTCCTGTCATTGCGAGCCGAAGGCGAAGCAATCCAGGGAGAACGGAGCGATGCTGCTGGATTGCTTCGGCCGCAACGCGGCCTCGCAATGACAAAAGCATTCCATGATCGACGCGGCCGTTAAAGAGACCCCGCCGGGCAAGGCGACCGGCTAAGAGAAAGGCGCCGCCGGTTTCCCGGCGGCGCCCCAATTGGATCGGACGAAAGACGCAGGCTTAGAAGGAGAGAATCGCGTCCACCGCCAAGGTCGTTTGGCTCGACTTGGTGCCGAAGCCCTTGCTTCCGACATCGTAGGGCTTGTAGTGAGCGGAACCGCCGACGATTGAGTCGAACCGCAATTCGGGCCGGATGACCAGGCCCAAAGTGCTCGGCATCGCCAGCGGCGGCGTGTAGGACGCGCCGAGGGTGAGCTCGCCATAAGTCAGGTTGTAGGCGGTATTGACGACATTGGAGGAAGCGGCCCCGGTATTGTTCGTACCGCCGGTGCCGCAGTAGGTCAGGTTGCCGACCGGGTTCTTGGTGTTGGCGTTGCTGAAGGGAATGCCACGCTCGCCATCAACCGCGTCCTGCGAGCCCGGACTGGCGCAGACGAAACCGGTGAAGCCGTTCTTGGCTTGGTCGGCGAAGGCCTCGGCCCGGGCGCCCAGGGTCCACTGATCGTTGAGGGTATAGATGACATATTGCGCGGCGCCGCCCCCGGTCACACCGAAAGCGTCATTCTTGATCATGTTTACTTCGGTAGTCGTGGTCCAGGAGTCGTTGATCTTATAGGTGCCGTTCGCGTCATAATACTGGACCAGCGACGAGTTGACGTTGAACTTAAGGGCGGAGCCAGCGGGGCCGACGGAGGTCGAACCGGTCGGGTTTTCCGCGCCGAGATGGGCGAGGCCGATGATGGTCAGATTGCCGCCCATGAGATTGTTGAGGCCGAAGCCTAAAATGCCGTGGCCGAGGCTGGCATTGTTGACGCCCTTGGAGCCGAGCGAGTCGTTGACGCCGGTGTCCCAGCCCGCCCAGACGTCGACCGTATCGTTGACGTGGAAGGTGCCGAGCACGCCGGTGTGCTTGTAGGGCAGGCCGTAGGTGAAGATGTAAGTGTGCGAATAGAACGGATTGCCCGTCGCGTCCATCACCTCGTATCCGAGCGGCGTGGCGAATTGGCCGATCTGCCAGTCGGAGCCGCCGGCGGAGACGACCGGAATCGCCGGCGCATGCACGTTCGCTTCGAGGTAGTTGATGTCCCACTGATAGAGGCTGTTGGTCGCGCGGTCGAACTCGTTGTAGAAGTGCGTGAACCGCGCATCGGTGCCGTACATGGCCTGGACCTTGAAGCCGTAATCGAAGCCGGTGGCCGCGGAGTCCGTATCATGTTCGACCGTGAACATGGTCTGGTTCATCCGGAAGGCGTCGGAGCCGTCGGTGAAGGGCTGGCCGAAATTCTTGTTGTTGGCCGGGCCGTCGGGATTGATCGACAGGCCCAATTCGGTATGGCCCGAGAATTGGATGTCGCCGATCGGCGAACTCCAAATCGGATGCTTGGGCGGCGCCGGCGTGGCGGGTGCGGCGGGCGCGGCCTGAGCCGTCTGATCGGCGGGTGCGACGAGTGCCTGGGCGTGAACGGATGGCGCGGCATAGGCGGCGGCGACGCAAGCGGCGGCGGCGAGCGAGATGACGGATTTCAGTGACATGGTTTCTTACCCCCTCTGCAAATGGCGCAACACAAACTCACCGCCCTCACCGCACCGGGTCGCCGATGCCTTTTTTCTAGGCGGTCTGCCTAGTGACGCGACAGTAGCAAAGGCCTCGTTTCTCGGATTACCTTGGCCATTGCTTGCCGGTCACAAACTGTGTTGCAAAATCTTTGCCAGAATTCCGGGTATCAAAAACGGCAAAACCGGCTTACATCACGGTTTTTGGTTAGGGACAGCTAAGCGTTTTGCGCTCGGCTACCGCCAAAACCTTGTTTCAATTAGCATGCTGCACCTCGCGGGCGATGCAATGCCGCGCCCATCCGCGCGGAAAAACGAACAGTGAGGCATTTCGGAGACAGTATTCGACATGAAGAAGCTCGCATTTGGAATCGTGATCCTGCTCCTGCTCGTGATCGCGGCGGCGCTGGTCGCGCCCTTCGTGGTTCCGACCGATGCCTACAAGGCGAAGCTGATCGCCGCAGTGAAGGAATCGACCGGCCGCGACTTGAAGATCGGCGGACCGATCAGCTTCTCGTTGCTGCCGCAGATCACGTTGTCGGCGCAGGACGTGTCATTCGCCAACGCGCCCGGCGGCATCGCGCACAACATGGTGCAGCTCAAATCGATGGCGCTGAAGCTCAAGCTGTTGCCGCTGCTCACCGGCACCGTGGCGGTCGACAGCCTGGTGCTGACCGATCCGGCGGTCGCGCTCGAGATCGACAAGAGCGGCCGCGCCAATTGGGATTTCTCCCCGCCGGGTGCTGCGCCGGCGGCCCCGGGTGCGCCCGCATCGTCAAGCGCGGGCAACCCGGGCGGCGGCCTGTCGGTCTTGTCCTCGTTGCGGCTCGGGCAGATCCTGCTGCAAAACGGCGAGGTGAGCTATGCCGACCAGCGCAGCGAAAAGCGCTGGGACGCGGGCGCGATCAACCTGACGCTGTCGATGGCCGATCCAGGCAGCCCGCTTTCGGCAGAGGGCTCGGCGATGTGGAACGGCGCGCCGATCAATTTCGCGCTATCCCTCGCCAATCCCGGCGCCTTCGCCGGCGGCGCTGCGAGCGATATCTCGGTCAAGCTCGCCTCGAATCCCTTCAATCTCGATTTCACCGGCAGCGGCGCGGTCGGCCCCGCGATGAAGTTTTCGGGTGCGGTCGATCTGGCCGTGCCCTCGGTGCGGGAATTGGCCAAATGGGCGGGATCGCCCATCAGCATGGCGGGCAGCGGATTGGGGCCGCTGGCGGTGAAGAGCCGGGTCGATGTGGCGGGCAGCAGCTATGCCTTCTCGGATGCGGAGATATCGGTCGACGCGATCAAGGCCAAGGGCGCGGTCGCGATCAATACGGCGCATGCGAAGCCCTATGCCAAGGGCCATCTCGATGTCGAAACGCTCGACCTGAACCCCTATCTCGCGGCCGAAACCCCCGCGGCCCAGGCGGGCGCGGGCGCGGGCGGCGCGGACCATGCGGCGCAGAAGACGCAAACCGGCTGGAGCACCGATCCCATCGATCTCTCGGCCCTGACTCTCGCCGATGCCGATTTCGCTTTGAGCGCCACTGCCATCCGCTACCGCGAGATATCGGTAGGCCCGAGCGCTCTGGCGGTCCATCTCAAGAATGGCGTGCTCGAAGCCTATCTCTCCGAGATCGCGCTCTATCAGGGCACGGGCCAGGGCAAGGTTGTGATCGACGGCGCGGGCGCGGTGCCGGCGATAACCGAGAGCTTCGCGTTGAAGGGCGTCGATGTGCAGAAGCTGCTGCAAGACGCCGCCGCTGTCAGCCTGATTTCCGGCACCGGCAGCCTGGAGATGAGCGTTTCCGGCCACGGCAAAAGCCAGCGCGATATCATCGCCGGGCTTTCCGGCAAGGGTTCGCTCGCGCTCGACAAGGGCGCCTTGAAGGGCGTCGACCTGCTGGCCAAGGTCAAGAACGCGGCCGCTTCCTTGACCGGAGGCTCCAGCCAGACCGATTTTTCGACGCTCACCGCGACCTACACCATCGCCAACGGCATCCTCAAGAACAGCGACCTGAAGATGACCTCGTCCGGGTGGCCGACGACCGGCGCGGGCACCGTCGACCTGGTGCAGCGGCGGGTCGATTACAAGCTCACGCCCAAACTCGCGGGCGCGCTATCCGTGCCGGTGAAAATCACCGGCCCTTGGGACAATCTCTCCTACCGTCCCGATCTGGCGGGCATCGCGAACCAGAACGGCAAGGCGCTGCAGAACATCCTCAAGAAACCGCCCAGTCTCGATCAGCTCAAAAGCCTGCTGGGCGGCAGCAAGAAGCAGCCATAGAGCGGGCGGGAATCGGCCGGGTGGGCCGCGCGGCGCTCCCGAGGCGGGCGCCGCGCTCTATCGGATGCGGCGCATCAACGCCATCCAATTACCCGCGGGCGCGGCGCAATCCTCGCCACTCGGCAACACCAGCGTGACGCCGCCGAACTTCCACAGCCGGCGCCAGAGTTCGAGCCGGGCGAGCGCCTGGTTCTCGACCCGGCGCTGGATGCGGCGGCGGACATAGGCGCGGCCGAGCGTCAGATAAACCGCGATGCCGAGCACCGCGACGGCTGCCGCCGGCTGCCAGCCGCCGAACCACAATGCCGCGAGCGCCAGGGCGATTCCGCCATAGACCCAGACATTGCTGTCGGCTTCGAAGCCGACCGGGCTGTCCATCTGCTCGAGCTTCTTGTAGTCGAGCCGCATGGAAATTTGCCCCCCGCGCGCCAGCCGGCCGAGCGCTGCGAACAGGGCCTCGGCATCGTCGCCGGCCATGGGAGATTCGGTTTCGGTCATGTTATCGGGATCCGGTTCGAACGCGCCGCTCAACGGGAAGCCGCCGCCTTGCGCCACCAGTCGAGAATCATCTCGCCGGTCCAGAATGCGACGCCCTTATGGCGCTTCGCATAGGCGAGGAAGGCCTCGAGATACTTGATCCGGTGCGGCACGCCGCTAATGTACGGATGGATCGCGAAGCACAGGATCTTGGCGCGCTGGGCGCCCTCGGCGTAGAGGCGGTCGAACTGGTCGCAGGCGCGTTTCAGGAAAACATCGGCGTGATGATTCTGCACCACCATCATCGGAATATCGTTCAATTCCACCGTATAAGGCAGCGTGACCAGCTTCCCGTGCGAGGTCATGATCTCGGTCGGCTCGTCGTCATGGACCCAGTCGCCGATATATTGGATTCCGGCTTCGGCCAGCAGGTCGGGAGTCTCGTAGGTCTCGGTCAGGCCCGGCCCGAGCCAGCCCACCGGCCGTTTGCCGGTGAATCGCTCGATGGTGTCGAGCGACTTGCGGATCGTGCTTGCCTGGTCCTCGAGCTTGTGGATGGGCCCCTGCACGTAGCCGTGGCCCATGAATTCCCATTGCCGCTCGCGCGCGGCGGTCGCGACGCGCGGGTAGATTTCGACCACGTTGGCGTTGATGGCGAGCGTCACGGGCGCCTTCACCTTGTCGAAAGCGTCGAAGAAGCGCCACACGCCGACGCGCATGCCGTATTCGTGCCAGCTCCAATTGGGCACGTCGGGCAGCAGCGGCTGGCCGCCCATCGGCGCGGGCAAGATCTGGCGCGCCATGGGGCTTTCGATCTGCCACACTTCGAGATTCACCACCGGCCAGACGACGAGACGGACGTGGCCTGGAAATTTCAACTTCGGCCGATCGACGATGGCGGAATAAGGCGCGCGCTCGCGCGGTTTCATGGCCAGGCTCCGGCTGCTGTGGGCGGGACGGCGCAGCATAACCCGGCCGCGCATCCATGAGCACCACCGATTCCGCGGCTAAAATCGCCGCGCTGATCAAGCAGGGAATAGCGCATCACCAGGCCGGGCGTCTAGCGGAGGCGGAACGGCTCTACCGCCAGGCGCTCCAGCTCGATCCCGGCCATCCCGAGGCGTTGACGCTAACGGGCATTCTCATGGGGCAGGCCGGAAAGCTGTCGGCGGCGGTCGAGCTTATGACCCGCGCGCTGAAGCGCGATCCGCGCAACGCGCAAATCCATTACAATCTGGGCGAGACCTATCGTCATCTCGGCGAAGGCGCGAAATCGGACACGGCGCTGCGCTGCGCCATCGCGCTCAATCCCGATCATTACGACGCCTATCAGAGCCTGGCCGATTTGCTCGTTGCCGAGGCGGCGATGCAAGAGAAGGCGGGACACGATCAGCGCGCGCAGGTGCTGCGTCTCGCCGCCGCCGAACCGCTCATCGAGGCGGGGCGCCGTTTGGCGGAGAAAGACATGCTCAATGCCGCGGCAAAGAAATACCGCGCGGCTGCGGCGCTCGCGCCGGATAATGCGGTAGCCTGGTGCGGCCTCGCCCACGCGCTCAGGATGCTGCCGAGCGAGGCGGAACCGGCCTTGCGCCGGGCGCTCGCGCTCGATCCCGAAAACCTCTGGGCCCTTGGCCTGCTGGGGGACACGCTGATGGCGCTCAACCGCCCGGCGGAGGCCGAGGCGGTTTATCGCCAAGGCCTCGCGCGCGCGCCCGACGACGTGATGTGCCGCCAAGGGCTGGCGTGGATCAAGCTGATGACCCCGCTCTACCGGCCCGAGGCCAGCCCGGATCAGATCTTCGAGGCGCACCGCGCCTGGGGCGAGGAAACGATGGCGCGGGCCGGGAATGAGGCCGCCCGGCCTTTCGCCAATGCGCGGGATCCCAAGAAACGGCTCAAGGTGGGATTTGTCTCGCCCGATTTGAAGCGGCACTCGGCCACCTATTTTTTCGAGCCCCTGCTCGCGACGCTCGACCCGGCGGCGTTCGAGACCTTCTGTTACTCGGAGGTCCTTCCCCAGCAAGAGGACGAGGTCACCGCGCGGCTGAAAAAGCTGGCGCGGCATTGGCGCTCGACCCGCGGCCAGACGGATGAGGATTTCCGCCGTCAGGTCCGCCGCGACGGCATCGATATCCTGATCGATCTCGCCGGCCAATCCGCTTACAACCGCCTCACGGCCTTCGCCGTGAAGCCCGCACCGGTGACCGCGACCTGGCTGGGCTACCCCGCCACCACCGGGCTGCCGACGATCGACTGGCGCATCACCGACGCGATATCCGATCCGCCCGGCGCGGACGCGTTTTACACGGAAAAGCTGATGCGGCTCGAAGGCGGGTTCCTGTGCTACCGCCCGCCAGGGAGCCTGCCCGAGGCGGCGCCGCTGCCCGCGCTCGCCAAGGGCTTTATCACCTTCGGCTCCTTCAACAACCATGCGAAGATCAACGAGTCCGTGGCCGGAATCTGGGCTTCCCTGTTGCGCGCGGTTCCGGACTCGCGCCTGTTGCTCAAATCCGCGTACATCAAGGACAAGACGGTCCAGGAAGCGCTGCTGCGCATGCTGGCCGCCCAGGGCATCGGCCCCGCGCGTACCGACATCGAGAATTGGCGGGGCGGAATCTCCGATCATTTCGCCGTCTATGACCGCGTCGACATCGCGCTCGACCCTTTCCCCTATAACGGCACCACCACGACCTGCGAGGCTTTGTGGATGGGCGTGCCCGTCATTGCCTTGATCGGCGACCGGCATTCGGGCCGGATCGGGCTCGATCTCCTGACGCGGGTGGGGTTGCCGCAACTGGCAGCGCCCGACGCGCCAGGCTATGTGCGGGCGGCGGCGGAATTGGCGCGCGACCGGACCGCCCTGTCCACTCTGCGCCAGGGGCTGCGCGCGCGCCTGCGCGCTTCCCCGCTCTGCGATGAAAAACGCTTCGCCCGCGAATTCGAATCCGCCCTCCGGGCCATGTGGAAACAGTGGTGCGAGGGCGGTGACGCTCGCTGAAGCTGTTGAATTCGACCGGCACGCCTTGGTACCAGATCGTGAAGCGGGCGTTCGGATTCGGCTGGCAGCCGAATAGTCCGAGCGTCATCGCCAGCTATGCCGAAACCGGGATGAATTTTTTCACGCTCGACTCCTCGCGTTATCGACGGGTCTTTTTAACTCGGTCCCGGCTCACGCCCTAGTCAAGACCATGACGCGCGCCGTGGCCTGCCCGGGCATCTCCGCAAAACCCGCTATCGGCGGCCCCGGAACCTGCCCCACGACCCTCAGGCCGGCTTCCGCAGCCGCCGCTTGCAAATCCTGCTCGCTGACGATCCACGCGTTGACGCCGGCGCCGTTGCGCCATTCGGGCGGATGGTTCGCCGCAACGAACGTGCTAGCCTGATGCACCAAGACCGGCGCCAGCACGAGCGCGTGCTCCGTCGCCCGGGAAAGATCGATGAACGTCCGCCGCCAATCGGGATCGAGGCCGAGCGTGCCGCGCACGAACACCAGATCGTAGCGCGGCATCCCGAGCGGCGCCGGGATCTCGTGGAACTGCACCGGGGCGTTGAGCGCCTTGCCGTAATCGCAATAGGCCGGCGCCTCGAAGACGTGCCAGTCGAGTTCGACGTCCGGCGCCGCCGCCTTGGCCGCGAAATAGCTCTGCCCCACGCCGCCGCGCCAATCGAGCACGGAGATCCTGCGCCGGCCTTGGGCAACGCGCGCGATGATCTGGCCGAGCAAGGTATCCGGGTTGCGCGCGCCGGCCGCTTCGAGATTGAAATAGAGCGCGATCGCCTCGCCGATCGCGGCGTCGCTCACACGGGCATCGGCCTTCGTATCGGGCCAGGTCCGGCCGACGAACCGCCACGGCGGGCCCGAAGGCCGCGGCGCCGCGCCGCGATAGCGCAAGCCGGCATATTCGGCGGCGGCGAGCGCGGGAAAGCGGCGGCGCAGCTCGACCCGCTCGCGCAGCAGACGCGCGGTATAGGGCCGGATGATGCGGCGCACCAGCACGCTCTCGGCCGCGCGATGGCCGTCCGGTATAAGGCCTTCGAAGCTGCCATCGGGTTCGATCCTGATGCTGCTGAAGTGGTAGCAGACGAGCGGATCGTCATCGGCGAAGAAGCGGCCGCCGCGCTCCGAAAACCGGTAGTTGTCGGCATTCCACGGACCGGCATTCACGCCCTTGTGCGTGACGATCGCAAGGCCGGGATAGGAATCGGGCCAGGCGTCGAGATAGCGCTGATCGGCGAAGCGGCCGTCTTCGAGCCGGTCGAAGCACCAGGCGAGACAGTTCGCCTTGTAGGTCTCAAGACAGTCGAGCCCTTCGGGACAACAGCGGAACGTCATCCAACCGACGTTGAAGCGGCCGTAGACGATTTTATCGCGCATCAACGGGGAGAAGTTGTGCGGCGTGATCGCCACCGAGGCTTGCGCTGTCGCGTCGAGCACCGGCTGCGGCGACGAAAAGAAATAGAGATCGGCGTCGACATAGATGACGCGCTCGACCGGCGCCAGCCCGAACACGTAGAGCGGCAGCACCGGCGTCAGCGTGAAGTTGTATTCGATGGGCGTGCGGTCGAGCTTGACCGTGAGGAGCTCGGGATAGGCCTGCTCGAGTTCGTAGAGCGCGATCACCTCGACCTTCGGCAAGTCCAGGCGCTTCAACGCCGCCTGGCACAGATCCGACAGCGCCAGCACGAAGACCGTGCTTTCGGCGTCGTAGGCGCGCAACGAGCGCAGCATGAGAAGCGCGCGGGAAAGGTAATTATGATCGAAATACGTGCAATAGGCGTGTTTCATGTGGGTTTCCGGCGATTTCCGTCCGCACGGCGCCAGGATCAAGGAAACCGGAAGGGGATCGCAGAGCCGGGCGATCAATAGCGGCTTTCCGCCGCGCGCTCAACCGATCATATAATCGGCTGCCGAATGACGGGGGCTCCGTCCCGCTCAACATGGGTGATCCAAATGGTCCAGTCGCCGGAATGGGAATATGTCGGCCTGTGGCGGAAGAACGACCCCCGGTCGCAAGGCTGGAGCCATCCTTCCATCGTCGAAACCATGCGCCAGCACTGGCCGGCATGGGAAGCCGCCGTCAACGGCGCGGAGCCGCTTGGGATCTTCCCGCTCGCGCCGCGCCTGCGCAACGAGAGCGGCCACAACCTGTCCATGACCTTCGGCTATGTCCTGGCCCGGGCCGCTTGCGGCCAGTCCAGACTGTCGCTGCTCGACTGGGGCGGCGCGCTCGGCCACTACGCCCTGATGGCGCAACGCCTCCTGCCCAAGCTGCCGCTCGACATAACGGTCAAGGACCTTGCCGAGATGTGCCGCGCCGGAAAGGAACTCCTGCCCTCCGTCACCTTCGTGAGCGAGGACGATGCCTGCTTCAGCCGCGATTACGATCTCGTGGTCGCGAGCAGCAGCCTCCAATATGCCGAGGATTGGCGAAGCGTGGCATCCCGACTGGTCAAGTCGGCGCGAAGCTGGATTTTCATCACGCGGCTTCCCGTGGTGCGCCGGGCGGCGACGTTCTGCGCCGTCCAGCGCCCCTTTGCCTACGGCTACCGCAGCGAATACCTTTCCTGGGTCTTCAACCGCGATGAATTCCTGTCTTTCATGGCGTCGGCAGGATCCCAGCTCGAGCGCGAATTCATCGCCGGCGGCGCCACGCAATATGCCGGCGGGCATGAGATCTCCGAGACCGCCGGATTTCTCTTCCGCGCTCGGGCCTGACCTGATATCCAAAACCGCAAGCCTTTACCCGATCGAACATTGCGCTGGTAAGGCTTGAAACCACGGTCACGCTCTGGGATATTCCGGAAATCAAAAGGGATACTTTGCTGGCACATCTGTTTGGTATGGCGGCCCAGAGGTATTACTGAAGAAGAGAATTCTATGGCGCTCTATGCAGAGCCACGTATCGTCGAAGATCTGAGCCAATGTCATTTCTATCACATGATGGATTTTCCCGGCGGCGTGTCGGTTCGTGGTAATTGGGACCTGCGAGCCCATTTCAAGCAGTACACGGCTAATGTCGATTTCGCCGGCAAACGCGTGCTCGATGTCGGCACGGCCAGCGGCTTTCTCACCTTCGAGGCGGAGAAGCGCGGCGCCGAAGTCGTGTCGTTCGACTCATCGTCGCCCAGGATGCATGCAGGCTTGCCCTTCATCGAGGTGCGGCGCCGCGGCGATGGTAGCGCGCCCGATGCCGATGAAGATTTCGAAGGACTGCGCAACGCCTACTGGTATGCACACAGAGCCTACGGCTCGCGCGCCAAATGCTATTACGGCGACGTCTACAATCTGCCCGACGAACTGGGCGAATTCGATATCGTGCTAGTCGGCGCGATCTTGGTGCATTTGCGCGATCCGGTCTCCGCGCTAACATCGATAACGCGGCGCTGCCGGGATAAAATCGTCATCACCGAGGGAATCATCGAATCTAAGCAACCCTTCATGGCATTTATCGGCAGCCCCCATAACGCCCCGGACGTAAACAAGTATAACAACTGGTGGAACCTGTCCTTCGGCCTCTATGACAATCTCCTTCAGATCCTCGGTTTCAAGTTGGCGTATTACGCGAAAAACAATTATCCGTGGCAAAATGCGGCGGGCTTGAAGCGTGATTACCTGCTTGGAACTCTCGGCGCGGAGCGCGTTGAGCCTCTTGTCTAAGGCGATCAACGAGGCCGATGGGTAACGTTCTGACGATTTTGAAAGTCAAATCAGATAGTAGGAATTTTGCGTTCCCGCCCCGCTGGGGGTGCCAATGGATACGGCCGCGTAGGCTGAAAAAGCCGAATTAAGACGGCAGGATCCCGGCTCGAGCGCGAATTCATCGCCGGCGGCGCCACGCAATATGCCAGCGGGCATGAGATCTCCGAGACCGCCGGATTTCTCTTCCGCGTTCCGGCCCGACCTGATATCCCATAGCCCTCGATGAAAGACGTGAGCTACATCGCGGCGTTCCCGAAATCCGGGATCACCTATCTCAATTACATGCTATTCCATCTCCTGTTCGACGCAGCGCAGGACGTGGAGCGCATCGACAGCGACTACATCTTCGACCTGCACGAGAGCCTCAACCGCGTGCCGCCCCCGGGCGATACGCCGCGCTATGTCAAGATCCACTTCGGTTTCGGGCCCGGCTTGCCGCTTTACGGCCGCGCGGCGCGCGCGGTCTATCTGGTGCGCGATCCGATCGATGTCATGATGTCGGTGTGGGACTTCAAGCACCTGATGGGCGAAGACGGCCTGCTTCGGTCGAGCGAAGATGAGCGCCAAGCCAAGTTCGCCGTCTTCCGCCAACGCTGGCTTTCGACCGGCGGCGCCGAATTCGCCTTCGCCGGAAGCTGGGTCCAGAACGTGCGGTCCTGGCTCGAGCAGAAATCCCTCCCGGTCCTGGTCGTCCGCTACGAGACTCTGAAAAGCGCCCCCGCCGCCCAGCTCGAACGCGTGCTGAAGTTCCTCGGGCGGAATGCTTCGGCCGAGCACATCGCGCGGGCGGTCGCGGCCGGGAGCGTCGAGAACATGCGCAGCCAGGAATCCCGCGAGATCGCCAACCGCAAGACGGGCACGTTCTATCGCTCGTCCCTGGCCGCGGGTTACGCGCAGGGCTACCGCTTCGTCGGCCGGATCAACCAGGATTCCTATGACAAGGTGCTGAGCGCCGCCGAACGCGGCTTGGCCGACCGGATCTTCGCGCCGGTTTTGGCGCGGGTGCGCGAACGGTCGGAAGCGTGAGCCTTCGAACCCCGGGAACGGCCGGCGGGCCGTTAGAGCCATATCGGGTTGAATGGAATCGGTGGTTCCATTCGACCCGATGAAATTGCTCGCCAACGAATGATCGCGCATTTGCCACAGGCGATCACGCTCTCGGCGCCGGCTCCGGGCTTGGCCGGGGGCCGGGACGGGCGGTGGCAGAAAAACGGGCCGATAGCCAATTTCCGGCCAGACTCTCCAGGCGAATCCAAGAGATAAATACATTATAGAGACTGTAGTTTTAAAAAATCCCCATTTTCATGAGGCAATAGACATTTCCACTGTGGCAACGCGGACACAGAGGATGGCGATTTTTTTAGGCAACCGGATCGGCCCTTGCCAAGGAATGAACAGAGTTGGAGATTAAAGGCGCGGGGGGGATGACCCTTCACGCATCCGCGGATTTTCATATGTGGGGGTTTTAAATGACAAGGAAACGCACTCTCTCCGCCGCGCTGGCAACGACCGCTTCGGTCGCTTTGCTCGCCGGCCTCTCGCCCGCGCAGGCCCAGATGGCCGGCTCGCCGGGTGGCCCGTGCTCCACGACAGTGGAATCGCCGGCGTTCAACAACTGCACCTTGCCGTCCTCTTCGGCGCCGGGCGCAGGCTCGTTCCCGGGCTCCTTCCTGGTGCCAGGCACCAGCACCTCGTTCGCCGTGCATGGCATCTTGTGGTTCCAAGCCGAACATGAGTTTGCACCGAACTCTGCCGAAGGCGGTCTGTTGAACACGACCGCCCTGCAAGGGCCCGGCGCAACCGCGACCAATCTGGGCGCACACGCCCTGAATGGCGGCACCGACTTCACCGTCCAACCGACGCGGCCCAACATCGAAACCCGCACGCCGACGGGTTATGGCGAGTTGAAGACCTACATCGAGATGGACTTCGTCGCCACCTCCAGCGGCACCAGCACCGTTTATGGCGGTTCGGGTGGCGCCTATGTTGCCAACACCGCTATCAGCCAGCCTGCGGGCAACCAGGCCGGCCTCCGTCTGCGCCAGGCCTATGCCACTTTGGGTCCGTGGCTCATCGGCCAGACCAAGACGTTGGTGGACGACGTTCAAGCCTATCCGGACATAGCTGACGCCGGTCTCGACCCCGGCATGCGGACCAGCACCAACGTGCACAAGCCGCAGATCCGGTACACCTGGCTTGCCGGCAATGGCCTCTCCATCGCCGCCTCGCTCGAGCAGCCGACTCATGACACGACGGGCGCCTTCTTCTTCACTGCTACTTCGACCGCACCGTCTCTCCAAGCGTATACCGAAGACAATAACGGTCTCATACCGGGGGCCAGCATCGTATCGATCCCCGATGTGGGCCTGTCGGCCCAATGGGACCAGCCGTGGGGCCATGTGCGCTTTACCGGTATGTACCATGATGCGAAAGTCGACATGATCGGGAGCTTCACCACTCCCGGTACGGTCGGACAGCAGAACCCGTTCACTGCGGGGCAGAATGGGTACCGGAGCGAAAACCCCGGCTATATCCTCAGCCTGAGCGGCCATCTCAATACCTGGGGCAAGGATAGGTTGACGGCCATTGCGGCTTACGATTCGGGCTTCTCTGCCGCGATTGGCTCGTTCGGCGCTTACGACTGGATCGTGGGTCCCCATGGGGTACGTGAGGCGGAAAAGTCCTGGAACTTGGACGCCGGCTACGAGCACTTCTTCACCTCGCAGTGGCGGGCGAACGTCTCGGGCGGCATCATCAAGTTCACGGAAGCGGGGTTACCAATGACCTCGACCAGTGGCACGGGTGCTGCTTACACGTCAGGTTTCACGACCTTCGCAGCCTCCATGCCGCTCATCGTATGGACGGCGCATGCGAACGTGATCTTCTCGCCGGTACCGCAGACCGACTTCATCTCCGAGTTTGAGCACGGTACTTACCACACCTACTCAGGTGCCAGTACCCGGATGGACCGGATCACCGAGCAGTTCAAGTTCTACTTCTAGTCTGAAGCAAGTTCTTCGGAACCCGCCGGCCCAAAAGGCCGGCGGGTTTTTCTTTGCCGCATCGAATACCCGGCATCGTCATGGCGAGGGGCGCGGCGACGAAGCAATCCAGTAAGCGGTTGCCAGGGATTGCTTCGCTGCGCTCGCAATGACGGGCGTTTTTCCGGTCTTGCGAACTTCGGAATCGCCGTTCTAGACCGGATGCTCCGCCTGCATGCGCGCGCCGATCTCCACGGTTTCCTTGACGCGCGGCCGCGTCGCGATCAGGTGTTCGCGCTGCGCCGCCGGGCGCTGGCTAAACCAGAGGAAGAAGCGCCGGCAATCGAAGGCCTTGCAGGTCGCGGGTTGGCGCCCGTGGATGGTGCAGCCCTCAGCCCCGAGATAAATGCAATCGCCGTTCGGCTGGTGGCGCAGGAACCGCTCGCGCTTGCCGGTCGTAGGGTTCACCGCCTCGAACGTGTCGTAGGACGACGGATCGTCGCCCCGCTCGGGGCGGATCGGGATCAGCTCCTTCTGGCAGCAATGGTGACACGTGCCGCACGGGACGTCTGTCGTTTCGGTGCCCATTGTGTTTCCGCCGGCAGAACGCCGGTGCCAGGATGGCCTCCGTCTTGCCGGATCGGGATGATACATACACTAATCTTCCGCCGTCTCGCAAACCCGGTCCTGACCAACCCGCGCGTTAAACGCGCCGCCATAACCGCGCTGAATGCCGCGCCCGCCGCGCATCCACCTGATGCGCGAGGCCGATCGGGTGTTTCGCCCTAGCGCCGGTCGTCGAGGGCGAAGTCGCAGTGAAGTCATGCAAAATCGTCTCCATTTGGATATATGTAGACGGGCAGAAAGTAACGCCAATGCCGAACCGGCATGGCGGTATCCCGAATATTCCGGCAAAAAGAACCATGGATTTGGAAGCTAGGCTCAGGGAAGGTTTCATGCTGTATCAGCAGGGAAAACTCGCTGAGGCAGAACGTATCTACGCTCAAATTTTGGAGCAGCAGGCTAAAAACTTTGATGCGCTGCATTTCCTAGGGTTGCTGGCCCTGCAGACAAACCGGATTGAGCGTGGCGTTGCGTTGATTAGCGAAGCGATAGCGATCGATTCTAATAAGGCACTGGCGCACAATAACTTGGGTATCGGGTTCCGAGAGCTTAAGCGCCACGCGGAGGCGCTTGCAAGCTACGACAGAGCGATCACGCTAAGGCCTGATTATGCAGAGGCTTATTACAACCGCGGGCTTGTGCTGCAAGATCTGCAACGCCCCGAGGAGGCGCTGGCAAGCTACGACAGGGCGATCGCGCTGAAGCCCGGCTTTGCAGAGGCATACAACAACCTTGGGAATGCGCTGATGGATATGAAGCGACCCGAGGAGGCGCTGGCGAGCTACGACAAGGCGATCGCGCTGAAGCCCAACTATGCGGGGGCATATAGCAGCCGCGGGAATGCGCTGCGGGATCTAAAGCGTCCCGAGGAGGCGCTGACAAGCCATGACAAAGCGATCGCACTGAAACCTGACCTCGCGGAGGCTTACAACAACCGCGGGAATGCGTTGCGAGATCTAAAGCGTCCCGAGGAAGCGCTGGCGAGCTATGACAAGGCGATCGCGCTGAAGCCCGGCTACGCGGAGGCGTACAGCAACCGCGGAAATGCGCTGATGGACCTGAAACGTCCCGAGGAGGCGCTGGCGGGCTACGACAAGTCGATCGCGCTGAAGCCCGACTATCCGGAGGCATTCAGCAATCGCGGGAATGCGCTGATGGACCTGGAGCGTCCCGAAGAGGCGTTGGCGAGCTACGACAAGGCGATCGCGCTGAGGCACGGCTACGCAGAGGCGCACAGCAACCGCGGGAATGCGCTGATGAACCTGGGACGTCTCGAGGAGGCGCTGGCAAGTTACAACAAATCGTTTGCCCTAAAACCTGACTTAGCTGAATTGGAAGGAAGGCGCTTTTATACGAAAATGCGTCTTTGTGAATGGAGCAATTTCGATACCGAGTGCGCGCATCTGGTTTCGTCCGTCAGGAACGGAAATTTAAATACGACACCTTTCGTATTGTTGGGCCTTCCTTCATCTTCCGACGACCGGTTCCGATACGCCAGGCTGTGGACCGCAAACCGATATCCGCCTTCTCAAAAGCCGATCTGGCGGGGCGAGCGGTACAATCACGATCGAATTCGCGTCGCTTATCTTTCCGCCGATTACCGCGCGCACCCGGCGGCCTATCTGATAGCCGGGCTGTTCGAGCGGCACGATCGTTCGCGATTTGAGGTCATCGGCGTCTCGTTCGGCATCGACGACCGCAGCGAGATAAGAACGCGGCTGGTCGCGGCATTCGACGAGTTTCACGACGTTCGGGGAAAGAGCGATAAGGAAATCGCCGGACTTTTACACGATCGTCAGGTCGATATCGCGATTGATCTGACGGGGTATACGCAGGATTACCGGTTGGGCATTTTTGCATATCGTCCGGCGCCGATTCAGGCGAGCTATCTCGGTTATCCCGGCACGATGGGAGCGCCGTTCATCGATTACATCGTCGCCGATAAGGTGGTTGCACCCCTTGAGCACCGGCAATTCTTTACCGAAAAAATCGTCCAGTTGCCTGATTGCTTTCTGGTGAATGATAGCAAGCGCAAGATCGCCGGGGGCACGCCGGCGCGCCACGCGGCGGGCCTGCCGGAGCAGGGATTCGTCTTCTGCTGCTTCAACAACAATTACAAGATCACGCCCGGGATATTCGACGTCTGGATGCGGCTGTTGCATCGGGTCGAAGGTAGCGTGCTGTGGCTGTCGCAAGCGAATAATACCGCCATCCGCAACCTTCGCCGGGAAGCCGCCGCGCGTGGCATCGATCCCGCGCGCCTGATATTCGCCCCGCGGCTCGAGGGATTGGACGATCATTTGGCGCGCCAGCGCCTGGCGGACTTGTTTCTCGATACGCTGCCTTACAACGCCCATGCGACCGCAAGCGATGCGCTATGGGCGGGGCTGCCGGTCCTGACCTGTCTGGGAGAGACCTTCGCGGGCCGGGTCGCCGCAAGCTTGCTCAACGCGATACATCTGCCCGAGCTCGTAACGACGACGCTGGAAGACTATGAGCGTCTGGCGATCGAGCTGGCGACCAGCCCGGAAAAACTGGCGCGAGTAAAACAGAAGCTCGCCGGCAATCGCCTGACAACGCCTTTGTTCGATACCAAGCTTTTCACCCGGCATATCGAAGCGGCATACGCCGCCATGCATGAGCGGCATAAAGCCGGCTTGGCGCCGGATCATATCGTTGTTCCGAACTCGATTTCGCCCTAGCGCCAGTCGTCGATGGCGAAAATCCCGGGCCGGTTGTAGCCGGTCTGGCCGGGGCGGTGCATGGCGACCCCGATGATCTCGGCGCGGAAGCCTCGGGCCCGCATCTGGCGATAGGCCTCTTCGCGCGCGGTGTTGCAGCCGGCGACGATGCGGGGGACGCCCTTGGCCCGCGCCAGGGCTTCGCAAGATGCCAACAGGCGTTCGAACCCCGCCTGGTCGCCCGGACGGCAAGCGGCGAATTTGACGAAGAGAGTGCCGCTGCCCGCCTCGCTGCCCGGGCCGATATGGCAGAGCGCGAAACCTGCCAAGCCGCCGCCGGCGCGCAGCAGCAAGGTCTCGCCCAGGCCTTGCGCCGCGATTGCCGCGATCTCGCGGGAAAGATCGAGGCCGGGAAAGACCGAACCCGAAACGGCGCGGCAATCGGCGAGCGCGGCATCCCGTTGGGCCCGTGAGAGAGCGGAATAAAGCGCGAAACTTCCGGCGGCATCAGGCGTCTTGACCGAAGGCGCCAGCTCCTTCGCCATCACCGGCGTCAGGGTGTTGGGCACGAAGCCGAAGCTTTCATAGAGCCGGATATGGGTCGGGCTGTCGGGGAAGGTGAAGAGGCCGGCCAGGTCGAATCCCCGCGCATCGGCCCGGCTTATCAATTCCCGCACCAGCTTCCGGGCGATGCCGCGCCCGGCGAAATCCGGGGCGACCGAGAGCGGCCCGAGCACGAAGACCCGGCCCCAATCCATGCCGACGATGCTGCCGGCGATGCGGCCTGCTGTCTCGGCGACGAAGGCGGCTTCCGGGCATGTGGCCCAGCGCGGCTGGAGAATGCGGGAATCACCGCGAAACTGCATCGGATCGGGCAGGCCCAGGCGCGTGCCGAAGGCCAGCCGCAGCGCCCGGTCGGACGCGTCGAGATCGGCCCGTTGCATCGGGCGGATCGCGACCCCGGCGGCGCGCTCTTGCATGGTCAATGCTTGCCCGCGCCCGCCACGCCCATGAGCCGGCTCATGCGCTCGGGCGAATCCAGCAGATCCCGGCTCGGGCCGGAATAGACCACGGCGCCGCGGTCGAGGACGATGGCGTCGGTGGTGAATTCGAGCGCGATGCGCGCATGCTGCTCGACCAGGACCAGCGCCAAATCGTCCTCGCGCTTGAGGCGGTCGATGCCCTTCAACACCGCCTCGACGATGACCGGGGCCAGGCCTTCGAGCGGCTCGTCCATCAGCAGGAGATGCGGATTGCCCATGAGCGCGCGGCCGATGGCCAGCATCTGCTGCTCGCCGCCCGAGAGCTGGTCGCCGCGGTTGCGGCGGCGCTCGGCGAGCGAGGGGAAGAAATCGTAGACCCGAGCGAGATTCCAGCGTCCCGGCCGCGACGCCACGTCCAGATTCTCCTCCACCGTCAGCGAGCGGAAGATCTCGCGTTCCTGCGGCACGAAGCCGATCCCGAGCCGCACCCGCCGGTAGGCCGGCAGGGACGATATCTCGGCGCCGTCGAGACGGATCGAGCCCGCGCGCAGCGTGGTGAGGCCCATGATGGTGGCGAGCAGCGTGGTCTTGCCGACGCCGTTGCGGCCGAGCACGGCCAAGGTCCCGCCGGGCTTCAAGCCGAGCGAGACGCCTTCGAGCACGATGGTGTCGCCATAGCCGGCGCACACGCCTTCGAGGGTCAATCCTTGCTTGAGCCCGCTCATGCGCGGCCTTTCTCGCCGAGATAGACCTGGCGCACGCGCGCATCGGCGGCGATTTCCTGGGGCGTGCCTTCGACCAGCACCGCGCCCTGCACCAGCACGGTGATGCGCTTGGCCAGGCGGAAGACCAGGTCCATGTCGTGCTCGATGATGAGGAGGGCGATGTCTTCGGGCAGGCGCTCGATGGTCTCGATGATGACGCCCGATTCGGCGGAGGGCACGCCCGCCGCCGGCTCGTCCAGCAGCAGCACCTTGGGTTTGAGGCCCAGCGCCACGGCGATTTCCACCAGCCGCTGGCGGCCATAGGCGAGCTCCTTGAGCGGCCGGAGCGCGTCCTCGGCCAGGCCCAATTCCTCGAGAAGCGCGAAGGCTTCCTCGATGATTACTCGGCGATTGCCGGCCGGGCGGTGGAGATCGCCGGCCATGCCCATTCGCTCCGACACCGCCAAGGTGACGTTCTCCAGCACGCTAAGTCCCCGGAACAGCATGGTAATCTGGAAGGTGCGGGCGACGCCGCGCTTGACCCGCTGGGCCTGGGCGAGGTGGGTGATGTCGGCGCCTTCGAGCCATATCGAGCCGCCGCTCGCCCTGAGCGCGCCGGTTACTAGGTTGACAAAGCTGGTCTTTCCCGCGCCGTTGGGGCCGATCAGCGCCTGGCGCGCGCCGCGCAATAGGCGAAAATCGATGTCGCTCGCCACGGTGAGCGCGCCGAAGCTCTTGCGCAGCGCCTTGGTTTCGAGCGCGGGGGTTTCGCCGGTCATGAATCCACACCCCCGCGCCGCCGCAGCAGCCGCTCGGCCGCGCCCAGCGCCCCGCCGCGGGCGAACATCACCACCAGGACCAGCAGCAGGCCTATCCAGAAATACCAATAGACCGGGTCGATTTCGGCGAAGCGGTCCTGGGCGATCATGTAGAGCGGCACGCCGATGAAGCCGCCATAGAGCCGGCCGATGCCGCCCAAGAGCAGCATGATGAGGATATTGCCCGAACGCTCGAAGCCCAGCGCATCGACCGCGACGAACTGGGTCGTTTGCGCCACCAAGGCGCCGGATATTCCCGCCAGCGCGGCCGAAATACTGTAAGCGGTGAGCCGGCGGCGCAACACCGACGTGCCGATGGCGTGCATGCGCGCCTCGTTCTCGCGGATGCCGGTGAGCGAGCGGCCGAAGGGCGAATGGACGATGCGCCGCACGACGAACCAGCCGATGAACAGCACGCCGAGACAATAGAGATAGGCCGTCCGGCCGTAGAGATCGAAGCGGAACAGGCCGAAGACCGGCTTGACCACCATGCCTTGGAGCCCGTCGGCGCCGCCGGTGACGCTGTCGGCCTTGTTCGCCAGCTCGTACAGCATGGTCGCCACCATCAGCGTCTGCATCAGCAGCGGCAGGCCATGGGTGCGCAGGATGATGGATCCGGTGACGAATCCCACCGCCGCGGCGGCCAGCGCCGCCACCGCCAGGCCCGAAAGCGGCTCGCCCATGCCATGCGCCGCCATCAGCCCGGCGGCATAAGCGCCGGTGCCGAAGAAGGCGGCATGGCCGAGCGTAACGATCCCAGCATAACCTAGCACCAGATCGAGCGAGAGCGCATAAAGGATGGTGGCGAGGACCTGTGCGCCCAAGGCGAGATAGTCCGGAAAGGCGAAAAATGCTCCGAGCGCCACGACCCAGGGCACCGCTTCCATGACGCGGAAGCGATGGCGCCGGGCAAAAATCTCCATCCGGCGCGATGCGGCCTGCTTGGCGGCGTCGCTGATGGTCACGCCATCGGTCATGCCATTGCCGCTCATAATGGCCCGCCGACCAGGCCGCGCGGCCGCCACATCAGCAGCGCCAGCGTCAGCGCGTAGATGAAGAAAGAGCCGAGCTCCGGCAGGAGATATTTGAAGGCGGTGTCGGAGACGCCCAGCAGCAGCGCCGCGAAGAACGGGCCGCGGATGGAACCAAGCCCGCCCACGGACACGACGATCAAGAAATCCACAAGATAATCAGTGGGATAGCCGGGGTAGATGGGCAGGATTTCGGCGCCGAGACCGCCGCCGAGCGCGGCCAGGCCGCTGCCGAGCGCGAAGGAGAGCGTGAAGAGCTGCGAGGTGTTGATGCCGACCGCTTGCGCCATGCGCAGATTGTCGACCGCGGCGCGGATCTTCGCGCCGAAACGGGTGCGGTCGAGGCCGAGCCACAGCGCCGTGACCAGAACCGCGCCGCACAGGATCAGAAAGCTGCGATAGGCGGGAAATTCGCGGAATCCCAAATCGAGCTGGCCGCGCAGGATTTCGGGCGGCTGGAAGAGCTGCGCCAGCGGACCCCAGAAATACTTGGCCGAGGCCACCGCCATGAACACCAAGCCGATGGTCAGCAGCACCTGATCGAGTTCGGCGGCGCCATAGAGCCGCCGGTAGAGCACGCGTTCGCACACCACGCTGGCCGCCGCCACCAGCACCACCGCCAGCGCCAGCGCCAGCGGAAACGGCACGCCATAGGCGTTCATCAGCGTGGTCGCGGCGTAGCCGCCGAACATGGCGAACACGCCATGCGCCAGGTTGACGAAGCCCATCAAGCCCATCGTCACCGAAAGGCCGACCGAAATGAGATAGAGCACCATGGCAAAGGCGAGGCCGTGGAACAAGATGCTGACGGATGCGGCAAGAATCTCGCTCATGGCCTCGAATCACGCACCCGAGCCGCGCTCCCTGAAACGGCGAACGCCGGCGGTTCGCCGCCGCCGGCGAGCGCCCAAATCCGGCCTTCGGCTATTGCGGCTTCGGCGGATTCATTTCCTTCCATATATCCTTGACGTTCGGGTAGGTCTGGAACTCGATATTGGCCAACTTGCCGTTCCGCTTCTCGACGCGGCGGATATAGACGTTCTGGACGATATCGTGGGTATCGGGATCGATCATGAAAGAGCCGCGCGGACTGTCCGTGGTCTTGTAGTGCCCGAGGATCGCCATCGCCTGGTCGCCGTTGAACTTGCCGCCGGTCTGCTTGATGACGTCGAAGATCATCGCCATGCCATCCCAGCCCTGGATGGCGGGGAAGTCGGCGATATCCTTGTCGCCGTATTCCTTGGTCCAGGCAGCGAGGAAAGCCAGGTTGGCGGGCCTGGTCGCCGCGGTGGTATAGGTTCCCGAGTTGACGACGCCCAGGGGCGCATCGCCCATGTTGGGCAACTCGCTATCCATCGCCAGATCCTGGGTCGTGACCAGGGTGATGCCGGCCTTCTTCAATCCCAAATCATTATAGGCCTTCATCATCTGGGTCGATTGCGGCCCGCCCGGGACGAAGATGAACAGCGCCTGGGGCTTGGCGTCCTTGACGCGTTGCAGGAAGGGCACGAAATCGGGGTTCTGCAACGGGAATTTGATGGTGTCGAGGACCTGGCCGCCGCCTTCGGTGAAGCCCTTGGCGAAGCCGCCGGCGGCGTCGTTGCCCGGGGCGTAGTCGCTGACCGCGATCATGGCCTGCTTCATGCCGTGTTTGGCCGCCCACAGGCCCATCGGATAGGCCACCTGCCACAGCGTGAAGGAATCGCGCACCACGTAAGGCGTCCGGGTGATCGGCGAGGCCGCCGCGTTCATGTCGACGAAGGGCACTTTGGCCTCGGCGGCGATGGAGGCGACGGCAAAGCCGTCGGGTGAATAGACCGTACCGGCCAGGAAATTGACCTGGTCGCGCGTCACCAGTTCCTGCGCCAGCCGCTTGGCGACGTCGGGATTTGGACCGGTGTCGTCGCGCCGCAGGATCTCGACCGTCACGCCCGGCGGCAGGTCTTTCTCATGCAGCTTGGCGTAAAGGCTGAGGCCCCGGTCCATCGACAGGCCGGGCGGGGCCAAGGGACCCGAATATGTGGTTATCACGCCGATCTTGATGACGGTTTGCGCCGAAACCGGCGCCGCCAGCGCCGCCGCCAGCGCCGCGCCGATGAATGCTCCGAAAAACTTCGAGCGAATTTCCATACTGTCCTCCCCTGCAATGGGACGGGCACCCGGCCCGTTGCGATGACGATTAAGGCGCTTGACCTTGGCCGCTTATTGCGGCGGCTTCGGCGGGTTCATCTCCTTCCACGGATCCTTGACGTTGGGGATCGTGTCGAATTCGACGTTTTCGAGCTTGCCGTTCACCATTTCGGTCCGGCGCATATAGACGTTCTGGATGACGTCGCGCGTATCGGGATCGATGCTGACCGGACCCTTGGGAGCATTCGGGTTCTTATAGGCGGTGAGAATCGCCATTGCCTGGTCGCCGTTGAACTTGCCGCCGGTCTGCTTGATGACCTGGTAGATCGCGTCCATGCCGACCCAACCGTCGGCCGAGAGGAAATCGGGAATCGCCTTGGGGCCGTATTCCTTCGCCCAGGCGGCAAGGAAGGCTTTGTTCGCCGGCCTGGGTGCCGCCGCCGAATAGATCCCAGAGGTGACCAAGCCCGCCGGCGTCACGCCCATATTCGGCAGTTCCTCATCGGGCACCAGATCCTCGGTCGAGACGATCTTGACGCCGGCCTCGCGCAGCTTGAGGTCCCTGACCGACTTCATCACGGCGGTCGCCGCGGGTCCGGCCGGCACCCAGATCAAGACGACGTCGGGCTTGGCGTCCTTGATTTTCTGGACGATAGAGGCGAAATCCTGCTGACTGGTCGGGAAGGTGACCGCATCGACGATCTGCCCGCCGCCCTCGGTGAAGCCCTTGGTGAAGGCGGCTTCGGCGTCGTGGCCGGGAATGAAATCGCTGACCGCGGTATAGCCCTTCTTCCAGCCCTGCTTCACCGTCCATTTGCCGAGCGGATAGCCTTGCTGCCAGAGGGTGAAAGAGTAGCGCACGACATAGGGCGAGATGCGCGTAATCCCCGCACCCGCGGCGTTGGTAATGACAAAGGGCGTCTTGGCCTCGCCGGCGACGGACGCGATGGCGGCGGCGATGGGCGAACCCACCACACCGGCGATGAAATTCACCTGGTCGCGGGTGACGAGTTCCTGCGCTAGCCGTTTGCCGACATCCGGCGCGCTGGTGTCGTCGCGCTTGATGATATCGACGGTGACGCCGGGGGGCAGATCCTTCTCATGCGTCTTGGCGTAGAGATAGATGCCTTTATCCATTTCATCGCCGGCGCCGGCGAGGAAGCCCGTATAGCTGTTGATGAGCCCGATCTTGACGACGGTCTGCGCCGGGGCCGGGCCAGCCCAGACACAAACGTAAGCCGCAAGCACCAGGCCCGCGAGTTTCACCCACACGCATTGGCGCTGAATCATCGCTCCCTCCCCTGTTTCTCCGCTTCCGTCCGGCTTACGCTCGGGGGCGGATGTCTTGCCGTCACTCTAACTATAGGCTTATAGGGAGGCAAGAACGGACGCGGCCCAAGGCCGGATCACCGCTTCCGGGCATTCCAAGAAACCGCTATCATGCCGGCCAATCGAGAAACCTCCGGGATAACGCCCGGTTCATGGAGGAACCCATTATGACCCAATGGATCAAGTTCGAACGCCAGGGACGCGCCGAGTTCGGCACGCTCGCCGATGGCACGATATCCGTCCATGCCGGCGACATGTTCGCGGGATCCAAGCCCACCGGCGAGAAATTGGCGCTGTCATCCGTGCGCGTGCTGGCGCCCTGCGAGCCGTCGAAGATGATTTGTCTCTGGAACAATTTCCACCAGCTCGCCGCCAAGAACAGTTTCCTGGTGCCGGACGAGCCGCTTTATTTCCTCAAGGCGCCCAATGCCTATTGCGCCGCCGGCACGCCCATTGAACGCCCCAAATCCTACGAGGGCCGCATCGTCTATGAGGGCGAGCTGGGCGTCGTCATCGGCAAGAAATGCTCGATGGTGACCGAGGCCGAGGCTCCGAACTACATCTTCGGCTACACCTGCGTGAACGACGTCACCGCGGTCGACCTGCTCAAGAAGAACCCGACCTTCGACCAGTGGGTTAGGGCCAAGAGCTTCGACACCTTCGGGCCTTTCGGTCCCGTCATCACCACGGGCGTCGATCCGATGAAGCTCAACGTCCGCACCATCCTCAACAACAAGGAGGTGCAGAACTACCCGGTTTCCGACATGTTCTTCCCGCCGGCGAAGCTGGTCGCGATGGTCTCGCGCGACATGACGCTGATGCCGGGCGACATCATCTCCTACGGCACCTCGCTCGGCGCCGGCCCGATGCCCGAAGCCTCCAACGTCATCGACATCGTCATCGACGGGGTGGGATCGTTGCGCAACCCGTTCAACCAGGTGCTGCCGAGCCCCTATCTGTTGAAGCAGGAGCCGAAGCCGATGCGCATCTGCGTGGTCGGCGCCGGCGCCATCGGCGGGCTCATCGCCGCGAAGCTGGCCCTTGCCGGCAACTCCGTCACGGTGATCGACCTGGGGCCGCAATTGGCCGCCATCAAAGCCAACGGCCTCAAGCTTGAATGGCATGACGGCAAGATCGAGACCGCCAAGGTCAAGGCGGTGGAAAAGGCGGCCGACGCCGGCAAGCAGGATTTGGTGGTGTTGGCGGTCAAGGCCCACCATCTCGACGAGGCGGCCAAAGACATCGACACTCTGCTCGATGCCGACACCATGATTCTCACCGTGCAAAACGGGCTGCCGTGGTGGTATTTCCAGAGGCTCGGCGGCAAGTACGACAACCGCAAGCTTGAAAGCCTCGACCCGGCCGGCATCCTGGCCAAGAAAATCGACCCCAGCCGCATCCTCGGCTGCGTCGTCTATCCGGCCGCCGCGGTGACGGCGCCGGGCGTCATCCACCATGTCGAGGGCGACCGCTTCCCGATCGGCGAGCTTGATGGCAAGGAGACCGAACGCGCGAAGCGGCTCCATGACGTGCTGGTGAAGGCCGGCCTGAAGTCGCGCGTCTTGAAAGACATCCGCTCCGAGATCTGGCTCAAGGCCTGGGGCAATCTGTCGTTCAATCCGATCAGCGCCTTGACGCATGCGACGTTGGTCGATATCTGCCAATTCCCCGAGACCCGCCATCTCGCGGCGCGGATGATGGAAGAGGCCGAAATCATCGCCAAGAAGCTCGGCGTGACTTTCCGCGTCTCGATCGAGAAGCGCATCGCCGGCGCCGAGAGCGTCGGCGCGCACAAGACCTCGATGCTGCAGGACGTGGAAGCCGGGCGCTCGCTCGAGACCGAGGCGCTGATCGGCTCGATTCTCGAAATGGCCAAGGTCACCGACACGCCCGCGCCGGCGATCGAAAGCGTCTATGCGCTGGTCAAGCTTTTGAACAAGGTGATGCTGGTCGAGCACGCCGCCGTGAGGGTGGAAAAGACCCAGGCGGCGTGAGGCTGCGGCAAATCGTCCCCGGTTCCGGCCGGGGTCAAGGGAAAGGGGCTCCAACCCCTGGCAAAGCGCCGGTTTTGGGCGCCCTCCAGGCGATTCCGTAGTCCCGCCAAAAAGGAAATTTGGGCAGGATACGAGGATCACGCTAGACTGACGGTTCTTGCCTGGCGCCCCGCCAGGAGAGACCGGGTTTCACCCCGGCGCCGAAGGAGCAACCGCCCCGGAAACTCTCAGGCAAAAGGACTGGTGGGGAACGGCACTCTGGAAAGCGGGCGCGGCGTCTTGAACGGGCGGCACGCCCCACCGACGAGGTAAGCGGCGCAGTTCAACAATCGGGCGCGCTGGCCAATCTTTCAGGTCTTCGGACAGAGGGGGCTGCGGACGGCCATCGTGGCCGCCGGCGGCTTTGCTATCCGGAGAGGATTCATGTCGGCTGATGTAGAGGTGAAGGCCAAGGGCGTCGAGATCAAGGCGCCGATCAAGCCCGGCTACGAGAAAATCATGTCGGCGGAGGCGGTGGCCTTCCTCGCCGGGCTCGAGCGCAAATTCGGCCCCGAGCGCAAGCGGCTCCTGAGACTCAGGGCCGAGACCCAGGCCAGGCTCGATGCCGGCTGGCGGCCCGATTTCCCGGCGGAGACCAAGAGCATACGCGAGGCGGATTGGAATGTCGCGCCGCTGCCCAAGGATCTTCTCGACCGCCGCGTCGAAATCACCGGTCCGGTCGACCGCAAGATGGTGATCAATGCGCTCAATTGCGGCGCCAATGTCTACATGGCGGATTTCGAGGATGCCAACACGCCCAGTTGGGACAATCTGATCGAAGGCCAGATCAACCTGATCGACGCGGTCCGCCGCACCATCGCCTTCGACGACCCGGAATCGAAGAAACACTACACGCTCAACCCCAAGACCGCGACGCTGCTGGTGCGCCCGCGCGGATGGCATCTGCCCGAGGCGCATGTGCTGATCGACGGCGATGCTATGTCGGGCGCGCTGTTCGATTTCGGTCTCTATTTCTTCCATAACGCCAAGGAATTATTGGCGCGCGGCACCGGCCCCTATTTCTACCTGCCCAAGCTGGAGAACCGCTTCGAGGCCAAGCTGTGGAACGACATTTTCCTCTTTGCCCAGAAGGCGCTGGGCCTGCCCAAGGGCACGATCAAGGCCACCGTGCTGATCGAGACCATCCTGGCCGCGTTCGAAATGGACGAAATCCTCTATGAACTCCGCGACCATTCCGCGGGGCTCAATTGCGGACGCTGGGACTATATCTACAGCTTCATCAAGAAATTCGCCGAGGATCCGAAAGCGGTTTTGCCCGACCGCGCGCAGGTGGTCATGACCACCCATTTCCTGCGCTCCTACAGCCTGCTGCTGATCCAGATCTGCCACCGCCGCAACGTCCACGCCATGGGCGGCATGGCGGCGCAGATTCCGATTCGCGACAACCCCGAGGCCAACGCCAAGGCCATGGAACGGGTGCGCGCCGACAAGCTGCGCGAGGCGGGCGACGGGCATGACGGCACCTGGGTGGCGCATCCAGGCCTGGTGGGGATCGCCAAGGAAATCTTCGACCAGCAGATGCCCGGGGCGAACCAGATCGCCAGGAAGCGCCAGGACGTCCATGTGAATGCTTCCGACCTGCTCAAGGTGCCGGAAGGCACCATCACCGAAGCGGGATTGCGCCAGAATTTGAACGTCGGGGTGGGTTATCTCGAGGCCTGGCTCCGGGGCGCGGGCTGCGTGCCGCTCTATCACCTGATGGAGGACGCCGCCACCGCCGAGATCAGCCGCGCGCAGATCTGGCAGTGGATCCGCCACAAGGCCAAGCTCGTGGATGGACGGGTGATCGACAAGGCGCTGTGCCGCAAGCTGCTGGACGAGGAGTTGCGGAAGCTCGCCTCTCTCGCCGGTCCCGACGCCTATGCCAAGGGCCGGTACAAGGACGCGGCCAAGATCTTCGACGATCTGATCGAAGCGCCGCGCTTCCCCGAATTCCTCACCATCCCGGCTTACGAGCGCTTGATCGGCGAAGGGGCCTAGTCTTTCGGCTGCAATGCGCCGGGAGCATGGCTGCCGTGGCGCTCGGCATAGGCCTTGGTGAATTCGGCGCCGAGCAGGAAGATCTGGGCCGAGTAATAGACCCAGAGCAGAACGATGATCAGGCCGCCCGCCGCGCCATAGGCGCGGGTCACGGCGCTGCTGCCGATATAGAGGCCGATCAGCGACTTGCCGACCGTGAACAGGAACGAGGTCGTGACCGCGCCGATCAGCACGTCGCCCCAGGCGATGCGCCTGTCGGGCAGGACCTTGTAGACCGCGGCGAACAGCAGCGAGATCAGGATGAAAGAGATGAGAAAATTGGCGCCCTGGAAGAACAGATGCGCGCCGTGGAAGAAGTGATTGATATATTTGTCGAGCGCCGAAAGCGCGGTGCTCACCGCCAGCGAAACCAGCAACAGAAATCCGACCGTGACCACCAGGCCGAAGCTGATGGCGCGGGCGCGGACGAAGGTGCGGATGCTCATGTGGCGCGTTTTGGTCTTCCAGATGGCGTTGAGCGCGGACTGCATCTCGATGAACACGCTCGACGCCGCCAGGATCAGGGTGCCGAATCCCACGGCGGTGGCGGCCAGACCGGCGCGGCGGTTGCTGGCGCTTTGGATCAACGCCTCGATCCCGTGGGCGGCCGTATTGCCCATGAGATCGCTCAATTGCGATGATATGGCGCCCTGGGCCGCCCGTTCGCCGAAAAGCATGCCGGCGACGGCGATGACGATCACCAGCAAGGGGGCGATGGCGAAGACGGTGTAATAGGCGATGGCGGCGCCGTGGCTGAGCGCCTTGTCCGACATGAAGTTGACCATGGTCACCTTGAGAAGCTTCCAGGCCCAAAACATGACGCTTGGCTCCGTGATCAACGGCCGGACCGGCCTTGGCCCATTTTACCGGGCGATTATTTCACCCGAACGTAACGCAGCGGGAAACTGTCATCGGCGGGCTGCACCAGCTCGATCGTGTCGCGCGCCGCCCAGACCACATCCTGCTGGTGCAGCGGGATATAGGCGAAATTTTCCCTCACCAGCGCCAACGCCTGGCCGAGCCGGCCGCGCCGTTTCGAGGGATTGGTGTCGGCCCGGATACCGGCCAGCAGCCTATCCAGATCGGGGTTGGAATAGCCGCCGATGTTGTATTCGCCCTGATGCTGCGCCGGCGAGCGGGTCGCCGCCAGATTGTTCAGCGCGTTGAACGCATCATGGCTCGAAGCCGTCCAGCCCAGCAGATAGAAGCTCGAGCGCCAGCCGGGATCGAAGATCTTGTCGAAGAACTGGGCACGCGGCTTGGCGTTGAGCCGCACCTGCACATCCACCTTGGCCAGCATCGCCACCACCTCCTGGCAGATCGCCTCGTCATTGACGTAGCGGTCGGTGGGGCAATCCATGTCGATGGCGAAGCCCTTGGGATATCCCGCTTCGGCCAGGAGACGGCGCGCCTCGGCCGGGTCGTAATCCGGACGCTGGTTCAAAGCCGGATCGAAACCCTCGATCCCCGGCCCGACCAGCAGCGCCGCCGGCGTCGCCAGGCCGCGCATCACCTTGGCGACGATGGTGTTCTCGTCGATGGCGTATGCTACGGCCTCGCGCACGCGGATATCCTTGAACGGGTTGGCGCCCTTGACGTTGCTGCCCATGAGCGCGGCGCGCGACTGGTCGAATCCCAAGAAGATGGTCGTGAGACCCGGCCCGTGGACGAGGCGGATGCCGGGCGCGTGCGCGAGGCGGTCGATGCTTTGCGGCGGCACGCTGTAGATCATGTCGATCTCGCCCGATTGCAATGCCGCGACCCGCGCGTTGTCGTCGGCGATCGGGCGAAACACCGCGCGGTCGAGATTGTGCGCCGGTTTGTCCCACCAGGCGGAATAAGGCGCCAGCACGATATCCGCGCCGGGTTCGCGCTCCAAAACCAAAAACGGACCGGTGCCGTTGGCGTGGGCGACGGCGTAATTGCTCTGGTCATCGGCGAGGTCGGCGGGCGCAGTGGAATCGTTCTGCTCGCACCAGGCCTTGCTCATGATGTCCCAGGAAGCGATCTCCTGGGGCAGGATCGGGTCGGGCAGATTGGTGACGATATCGACGGTATAGGCGTCGACCTTGCGCACCGACTGGATCGCGGACAGGACCAGGCCGAGCTTCGAGTTCTCGGATGTGGCGCGGATGAACGAGAACACCACGTCATCGGCGGAGAAGGGCGAACCGTCCTGGAAACGCACCGAGCGGCGCAAGTGGAAGCGCCACACCAGCGGCGCCGCCTGCGCCCAATCGGTGGCGAGATCCGGCTCGAGCGCCGAATCGCGGCCGCGGCGCACCAGCGGCTCGTAGATATTGCCGAGGAAGGAGAGCAGGAAGGTCTCGCGCCGGCTGTAGGGATCGAGCGAATCGACGTCGGCGGCCGCCGCCCAGCGGAAGGTCTTGGCCCAGGCAGGGGCGGCCCCGGAATCCCAGCCCAGCAAAACCGCCGCCGAGAGAAGAAGCGCCGCCGTTTTTCTCATTTACTCCGCCCGCGCCCGATATTTCTTCCCGCGAGGCTTATCGGATGCGCGGCTCATCGCCAAGCGGAATCGGCCGGTTGAGAATCGGCCTCTTGAGAATCGAGGGCCGGGAATCGACCGGCTGGAATCGGTTGACCCGAGGGATCGGGCGGCCTATGGCTCGATCACGCGCAACAAGGGGATGGGGGCGATGGGCGCGATCTTCGTGGCGCGCAGCGTCAAATTCTGCAAATGGGCCTCGGATGTCGGCCTGTCGAAGCATGTCTTCAAGCTCGGCTACAGCGAGGGAAACCCGAAGGACGATGTTGCGCGCGGCTGGGCGGGCGAGGATGACTGGGCGCTCGTCAAGCAGGAGAAGGCCGAAGGGCTGAGCGAGGCGCAACTGGTCGAGCGCGTCAGTGCCAAGATCAAGATGATCGACCCCAAATATTATCCGCGCCTCAAGGACGCCATCGGCCTGTTCAAGCTCGACCCCGTCCAGGTCGAAAACCACATCCTGGTCGCGCGCGCGCTCAAGAGCGAGGCGGAAAGCCTCGCCATCAAACTCAAGCCGGCGGATTTCGCGGCTTATCTCATCGAGCTGGCCCGATACTAAACCCTGGGCGCTAAGCCCCGGCCGCGCTTGGAATTTCGCGCCGGTCTTAACAAGTATTAACAAGCATTAATATTAATAATTATGAATCGAATTCTTGGCGAAGTCTTATTCTGTATTTGAATTCCTCGAATTCGAGTGATATATGGTTAATCCGAAATCCAACATGGTTAATCGAGCAGAATGCTCTTCGGTTCGAAGGAGGCATTCATGTTCGCGTATCCCCGCCGTCTGGCGCTTGGCATCGCGTCTCTCGCCGCGCTGCTGCCCGGCCTCGGCCTGGTCGCGCTGTCCGCGACGCCGGCCCTGGCGACGGCCTGCCCGTCGATCAGCTACATGGGCGGTCCGACGCTGACCGATTGCAGCACCACTTTCACCATCACCCAGTCGGGTGGCACGTTCAACGTCCAGACCAACTACAACATTTCCAACGGCGTGCCGCTGTCCTTCTCGAACGACAGCGGTTACGACACCAGCAACAACGTGCTGGTCGGGGTCTACAACAACACCGGCTCGACGGTTTACGACTTGCAGCTCACGAGCTTTAAGCCCCTTAACCCGTCGACCGCCATTTTCGTCATCCCTCCGGGTGAAACCCTTTGCAACACCTCGCCGGCGGTCTGTTTCCCGGGCGGCAATGGCATGGAAGGCAAGACCAGCTCCGGCCAAGAGGTGATCTTCAACAACAGCACCATCTACAGCGGCGGCGACGTCTTCGGCAGCGGCTTGTTGCCCGGCCAAACCGCTTATTTCGGCCTCAATTACAACGGCAGCGCGGTTTGCGTCACCGACCTATCGGGCAATTGCGTTCCCACCACCGTGTCCGAGCCCGCCGCCATCGGCATCTTCCTCGCCGGGCTGTTGGGCTTCGGCATCCTGCGCCATCGCTGGCTCGCCCGGGCGGCTTCGCCCCGGCGGCCTCGGCCGAAGCGGCAACCCCGTCAAATCCGGCATATCGGGTGGATTTCACGGCTTTGGGCCACCGCCTGAAGAATCACAGCCGGGTGTATCGGTCCGGCGCCAAATCCCTTTGTCGGGGCGGCGCCGGCCGTGTCACCCTTCCCCGGTATTACCCGGCATTAATCTTAACGCATCGAGACGAGACCGGCCATGACTGACATGTTGCAGGCAATGAAGGCGGGCCAGACCTCCTCGGGGATGGTGCAGCTGGCGGGCGGCGTCGAGCATATCGAACGCATCAAACCGCAACCCGCACCTCCGCCCTGCCCGCCGGGCCAGGCGCCCATACACTGCATCCCGGTCGAATCCAATGCGCCGATGGGTCCGCCCGTCGCGGTGCATGAACCGGCCCCCGGCCAGCGCGAAATCATCGAGGTCGTACCCAACCAGCCGCTGATCTTCGATTTCAATCCGCTCGATCTCAAGGCGACGCAGCATGACGGCTCGGTCACCCTCACCTTCCCCGACGGCGCGCAGCTCGAGTTGCACGACATCGTCGGCCCTTGCGGCGTGCAGCCGACGTCCTTCCAGCTGCCCGACGGCACCGTCATCACGCCGAGCGATCTGCTCCAGGCCTTCCATTTGGAGGTGCTTGGCCCCTGCGGACTGGTCGCGCCGACGCCGATCGTCCCGCATGAGGTGCCCAATACCGGATTCGCCGTCAGCCCGTTCGAGGTCGGCGAGCTCGGCCCGGGCCTCTACGGTCTCGGTCCGCTCTGGCCGACCGGCTTCGGCTATGGCGCCGAATTCCTTAGGGGCACCGGCGGCGGGCTCAACGTCCTTGAGATCCAAAGCGCGACGCAACAGAATCTCGACTTCACCTCGATTCTCGCCAGCGGCGGCGCCACGCCCAATGTCCTGAACATCGAGGTGTTTGACTTGACCGATACGGTCGGGACGGCGATCAATCCCGCGTTGGGAGCGACGGGGGCAGGCAATTCGATTACGCTCACGCCCCAGGACGTTCTCAACCTGTCGGCGAACGAGCCGGGCGCGGTCCAGGCCGCGGGCGGCGGCGCGCTCAGCCTTTGGATCAACGGCACCGCCGCCGATACCGTGACCCTCTCCGGTTCCTGGCAAGCGATCAGCGGCCCGACCACCAGCGGCGGCCAGACGAATCAGTCCGGGGTTGCCGATGACGGCTCGGGCAAAACCATCGCCTTCGCGGCCAATGCGAACAACAATACCGAGATGGTCGGCTACACCGAATATTCCGCGACCGTCGGCGGCAAGACCGCCCATGTCTATGTCGAGAACGCCGTCGCCCAGGCGGGCCATGTCCATCACGCCTGAAACCGCCAGACCGAAAAATTGAGGAAGGGCCAGCCATGACAAGGATTGCAGATAACCACATCGCCGGAAATCGCGCGATGCTGCTGCGTGTGCTGGTCGCGGCCATCGCCCTGATCGTCATCGCGCTGGCCGCGCGTTCCGCCGCCGCGGCGAATTCTCCTCATCACGAGTTTCGCAACAACGTGGCCTTCGGCGGCTTCTGCTGCGCGGTGATCCCGAGCACCGCGCCCGGCAACGTGATCGTCATCCAGGCTCCGCCCTTCATCCCGCCGCCGCCGCCGCGCCATACCGCCGACCAGCATTTTACATCCGAAACCCAAAACGACGTGGAGGTCGTGCGCGGCCCGCCTTCGCTGCGCTGAAATCCCGGGAACGACGGAGATCGGGCGGCTCCCGGCGGAGCCGCTTTTTTTATGAGTCGGGGAAGCGGACGCTCAGGCGCTGGCGATGAATTGGCGCAGCGCGTTGGCCTCGTGCTCGACCTCGTCGATATGGCATTTGACCACGTCGCCGATGCTGACGATGCCGATCAACCCGCCGTTCTCCACCACCGGCAGGTGGCGGATGCGGCGCGCGGTCATCTCGGCCATCAGGCCGGAGACGCTGTCCTCCGGCGCGCAGGTGATGACGTTCCGCGTCATCAACGCCGAGACCGGCAGATCGAACACGCGCGCGCCGTATTCGGCGAGCGCGCGGACGATATCGCGTTCGGACAGGATGCCTTCGGCGCCGCCGCCGGCGCGGGCGATCACCAGCGCGCCGATGCGCTTGCGCCGCAGCAACAGGACCGCGTCGTTGATGGTGGCGTCGGCCGCGACGGTGACCACGTCCCGGCCCTTGCTCTTGAGAATTGAGTCGACGTTCATAAGCGCCTCCTTCCTCCAGACCGTCCCTGGGACAGGCGGCTTGCGCCGGCACGGCGGAAGACCGCCCCCGGACCGGAACGGGCGCGGATGGAGCCCTCATTCCGGTTCATGAAATTATCATAAGGCCGATGCGACGGCCGGACCCAAGGCAAAATTTCCAATCGGCGCAAGGACTTGCCTTAATACCGACAAAATTCTAGTCTTAATCAAGCGAGGACGCGGACCCGCAATCGGACCGCGATCGCTCCGGGAGGATGTTCTCGATGATCGTCAGGATCGCAACCGTGTCTCTATTGATCGCGCTCTACGCCGGCGCGGCCTTGGCGCAGCAAGGCGCGGCCGCGCCCATCCCGCCGCCGGACGCGGCGGCCAGCATGCCGCAGACCGACGCGACCGCCGGGCCGCCGGCGAAGGCGATGAAGGCCGGGCATCGCAGGAAAATGGCGCACGGCCTGGACGCGCGCGAGCGGCGCGAGACCAAGGCGCTCAACTGGCTCGAGGTTACCGGCAACCGCGATTTCAGCGATGTGCGCCGCGACGGCCGGAATTACCGCGCCACGGTGACAAGGGACGGAATGCAGCAAGTCGTGATCGTCGATCCCGACAACGGGCGGATTACGCCGGCCGATTGAACGGGGCTAGTCCGCGGCGCGGACCGGCACGTCCATCCTGCCGATGCGCTCGAACTCGACCGCCATGACGTCGCCCGGCACGACGCGCGCGACGCCCTCGCAAGTGCCGGTCATGATGATGTCGCCGGGCAGCAAGTCGTACCAGTGCGACGCCCAGCTGATCTGCTTCGGTATGGTCATCACCATCAGCCTGGTGTTCGAGGCCTGGCGCAGCTCGCCGTTCACCGTGAGCGAGAAATCGAGGTTCGAGGGATCGCCCAACTCGTCCGCCGTCACCAGCCAGGGCCCCAGCACGCCGTAGCTGTCGATCGATTTGCGGAAGCTGCGGTCCTCGGTGCCGCGCACCACCATGTCGAGCGCGATGGCGTAGCCGGCGACGTATTGCAGCGCCTTGTCCTCGCCCACGTTCCGTGCGCGCTTGCCGATGATGAGGCCCAATTCGGCCTCGTGGTCGGTGCGGCGGTCGGGAAAGCGGACGGCAACGCCCTGGGACGGCCCGACCAGGCAGGAGCTGGCCTTGATGAACAGGCCCTGTTCCTCGATGGTGCGCGCGCGGTTGGCGCCGCCATAGACCGCGATCTGGGCATCCTTGTCGGCTTCCTCGCGGTGCTTTTGATAGTTGACCGGCGTGCCGATGATCTTGGACGGATTGGCGACCGGGCTCAGGAACTTCACATCGGATAACGGCGCCGGCCTAGCCTGGTCGGCCAATTTCTCCATCTTGGGACGCAGCTTTTCCAGAGATGCTATCAGCGGATCGCCCGGCGGCAGCGGATAACGCACCGCCGGCAATTCGTCGAGGATCGCGGTCACGTCATGGACATTGGCGCCGCGCACCAGGCCGATGCGATTGTCGTTGAAGCGGCAGAGTTTCATGGCCGGGTCATTATTCTTTATTCTTTTGCCTAGACCGAAACCGGATCGGTGTTGGGCGGCGCGAAGATGCCGGCTTTCGCGCCGTCCTTGAACTTCACGTCCTTGGACAGTTCGATGGAACAGGAGCGCACGCGCTGCGCCTTGGGATCGAGGCTCGGCAACGGCTTCCCCTCGCGATTGGCCTTGGCGGCGCGCCGCAGCCAGCGCCGGACCATGATGATGCCATTGTCGGTGGAAACCAGATGCTCGCGCGTGCGATCCTGGATCGGCCCCATGCTTTCCTGCAACGAGGCGTCTTGCATGGCGATGCCCTCGACGCCGCTATAGGCCCGGCCCGATTGCTGCGAGGACCGGTCCATCAGGTAGTCGTTGCCCTTGTTCGCGGCCGGAATGAAGGTGCCGGGCACGTATTTGACGTGGATGCCCTGGCCGTCCTGCATCGCCCGGCGCTCCTCGGATGAGAGCGCGCGCTTGGGGTGGTAGTTGATGCTCCAGGCCCAACAACGTTCGTCGTCGATGGGCACCCACATATGCGCGCCCAGCGGATGGCCGCCGCGCGGCGGGATGATGGTGTGGAAGGGCGCGATCCAGGGCGTGATGCGCCAATAGTAGCGCCCGTCATCGGCGTTGCGCCGCGCGCCGATCAAAAGCCCGCCCTCGAATTCCACCACTTCGAAGAACGGCATTCTGTCGTTCTCGTTGTAGACATTGCCCTTGGCGCCGCGGAACAGCGGATCGTGCTGGAGCGAAGCGCCGTGCAGGAAGGAGACGTGGCTGGAATCGATGCCGCCTTCGATCGCCTGGAGATAATTGCTTTCCTGCCGGCGTTTCGAGACGTAGCGGCGCTCATTCGGCACCTCGGTCCACTCCACCGCCGGCGGCTCGGGCTTCAATGCGGGCGGGCCCATATAGGTCCAGATCACCCCCGCCTTCTCGATGCAAGGGTAGGATTTGAGCTTGATGCGCGAACGCATGCCGGTTTCGTCCGCTTCGGAGGGCAGATCGACGCATTGCCCGGTGACGTCGTATTTCCAGCCGTGATAGGGGCAGCGCAGCCCGCATTCCTCGTTGCGGCCGAACCACAGCGACACGCCGCGATGGGCGCAGAACTCGTCGATGAGCCCGATGCGGCCCATGGAATCGCGGAAGGCGACCAGCTTCTCGCCCATCAGCTGGACCCGCACCGGCGGACAATCGGGACTGGGCAATTCGTCGGCGAACAGCGCCGGCACCCAATAGCGCCGGAACAGATCGCCCATCGGCGTGCCCGCGCCGGTGCGGCAGAGAAGCTCGTTGTCGTCCTTGGTAATCGCCATGAATGCGGGCCGCCTTCAGCGTTGCTCGGTTGGATCGATGCAAACGCGTCCATCCACCATGAACGCGGTCCAGGCCCGCACCGCCTCGGTGCAAGGCGGCAGCACCGGCTGCCCGGTCTTGATGTTGAAGCGGCCCTGATGGAACGGGCATTCGACCTCGTCGCCGATCACCGCGCCCTCGCTCAGCTGGCCGGGACCGTGGGTGCAGGCGTCGGCCAGGATGTAATAGGCGGCATCCAGCTTGAACACCGCATAAGCCGAGCCGTCGAACTCGGCGCGGCAAGGCACCTCCTCGGAGACGCCCGAGGCGGCGCACAATACGCGCAGGCCGTTGGTTGCTGACATGTCCATAAAGGTCTAAATTGCTTCGCCGGCCCACCTATCATAATTTTATGTCCGAAGCGAACAAAGCGGATTCGGGCCCGGTTCCCAGCCGGGAACCCCGGCCGCGCCACCAGGGAGGTTTGGCATGCGCCTGATGCGTTCCATGATTGCCGCACTGATCGCGGTCTTGCTGATCGCGGTCTGGGCGGCGGGCGGATGCTGCGCGGCCTGGGCCGATCCATTGCCCAATATCCGTATTGGCTGGGTGGTATGCCCGCCCGAGTTGCAACCGGTGCTGTTCGCCAAGGACGGCGTCGCCTTGCATCTCGGCAAGACCTACACCTTCGAGCCCATGCATTTCCAGGGCACGCCGCCGATGATCACGGCGCTGGCCTCGGGCCAGCTCGACATCGTGCCCTTCACCTATCCCACCCTGGGCACCGCGATCGAGAACGCCGGCATCGGCGATTTGCGCATCATCGCCGACGAATTCGAGGACGGCGCGCCGGGCTATTTCACCGAGCCCTACATGGCGCTGAAGAATAGCGGAATATCCAAGGTCGAGGATTTGAAAGGCAAGGTCATCGCCACCAACGCCATCGGCAGCGGCGTCGACATCGCCATGCGCGTGATGCTGAAAAAGCACGGCCTCGTGGATCGGCGCGACTACACCGTGGTCGAGGTGGGATTCCCGAACATGAAGGCGATGCTGCTCAGCAGCAAGGCGGATCTCATCACCGCCTCGGTCCTGACGGCCTATGATCCCGAGCTCACCGACAAGGCCCGCACCCTGTTCACCGAACGCGATGCGGCCGGCCCGACGCAATTCGCGCTGTGGACCGCACGCGCCGACTATATCCGGAAGAACCGCGCCGTACTGGTCGACATGCTCGAGGACAGCTTGCGCGCGCTGCACTGGTATCTCGACCCCAAGAACCACGACGAGGCGGTCAAGATCATGGCGGATTTCACCAAGCAGCCGCCCGAGCGCTTCGCCGGCTGGCTTTTCACCAAAAAGGACCAGTTCCGCAACCCCTCGGGCTTGCCGAACATGACGGCGTTGCAGAGGAACCTCGACACGGCCCAGCAGATGGGCTTCATCAAGGAAAGGCTGGACGCTTCGCAATACACCGATCTCAGCCTCGTCAAAGAGGCGGCGTTGCGGCTGAAGCAGTAACCCGGAACCCGCGTCCGCGAGGGCGCGCAAGCCAAGGCGGTACCATGAAAGACCAAGGCGCGAGCAAGATCAGCGGAGCCCATGCGTTGCTCGATGGGCTCAACGAAATCGGCGTCGATTACATCTTCGCCAATCTCGGCACCGACCACACGCCGATCATCGAGGAATTGGCGAAATGGGACCGCTCCAACCGCAAGCGCCCGCCGGTGATCATCTGCCCGCACGAGAACGTCGCCGTGCACATGGCCGGCGGCTATGCGCTCGCCACCGGCAGGGGCCAGGCGGTGCTGGTGCATGTCGACGCCGGCACGGCCAATGCCTGCATGGCGATGCACAATCTGTTCCGCTCGCGCATCCCGGTGCTGATGATGGCGGGACGCGCGCCTTTCACCATCCATGGCGAGATGACCGGCGGGCGCGACACCTACGTGCATTTCGTCCAGGACCCTTACGACATGGCCGGCATCGTGCGGAATTTCGTCCGTTGGGAATACACGCTGCCCTCGGGCGTGGTGGTGAAAGAGGTGCTGCGCCGCGCCCACGCGATGATGCAGAGCGATCCGCCGGGCCCGGTCTATCTGGCGCTGCCGCGCGAAATCCTGGCCCAGGCGATCGACGCCGATTCGGCGCAATCCTTCCCGGAGGCGAAATACGGTCCGGTGCAATCGGGCGGCCTCTCACCGGAGACGGCCGACAGGATCGCGGCCGAGCTGATGGCGGCCGGCAATCCCATTGCGGTGACGGCCTATCTCGGCCGCAAGGCGGAGGCGGTCGCGGCGCTCGACGAGTTGGCGCGCGAATGCGGCATCCGCGTGGCCGAGAGTTCGCCGGACGCGGTCAACATTCCCCATGATTCGCCCTGCTATGCCGGGCTCAATCCGGGCGCGTTGCTGAAGGACGCCGATCTTGGATTGCTGCTGGATATCGACGTGCCTTGGATACCGATCGATCAGCCGAAGGCCTCGTCGATCCGCTGGATCCAGATCGACGTCGACCCGCTGAAGGCCGATATCCCGATGTGGGGCTTTGCCACCGATTTGCGCCTGCGGGCGGATTGCGCGACCGCGCTGCGCCAGGTGCTGGAGGCGGTGCGCAAGCGGTCCGACGGCGCCTTCCGCGCCCGCGTCAAGGCGCGGATCGCGTCCTGGGCCCCGGCGCGCGCGGCGCGCAAGCAAAGCCTCGCCGATGCTGCCGCAAAAAAGGACGGAATCATGTCGGTCGAGCATGTCTGCGCGGCGCTCAACGCCAAGCTCACGGCCGACGACGTCATCGTCAACGAGGCGGTCACCAACGCCTCGGCCGTGCTCGGCCAGCTGCCGCGCACCAAGCCGGGAACCTATTTCGCGCATGGCGGCGGGGGCTTAGGCGGCTCGGGCGGAATGGCGCTCGGCATCAAGCTGGCGCAACCCGGCAGCCGCGTGGTGCAGATCGTCGGCGACGGCGTGTTCCACTTCTCCAACCCCGACGCGGTCTATGCGGTGTCGCAGCAATTCAATCTTCCGATCTTCACCGTGGTGCTCGACAACGGCGGCTGGCGCGCGGTCAAGGCGTCGGTGCTGCGGGTCTATCCCAAGGGCACGGCAGCGGAGGAAAATTCGTTCCAGGCCCGGCTGCAAAGCGGCCGGCAGGGCGAAGAGCGGCGTTTCGAGCAGGTGGCGAGCGCTTTCGGCGCCCATGGCGAGAGCGTGCGCAACGCCGCCGATCTCGATACCGCGATCGACCGCTGCCTCGCCGCGCTCCAAGCGGGCCGCAGCGCGGTGCTGACGGCGCAGGTGACGCCGCTTTAGGGCGGCCGCTGGCGGAGGGAGTGGGATTCGAACCCACGTTAGGGTTTCCCCTAAACACGCTTTCCAAGCGTGCGCCTTCAACCGCTCGGCCACCCCTCCTCGCCTCAGGCTGCGCGAAGCCTATCGAAGCGAAGGGATGCGTGCAACCGGTGGCCGTGGCTCGGCCGCGCGGCGCGGCCTCAGGCGACTTCGGAATCGGTCTCGGGCAACTGGTCGGGCGCGGCTTCGACCGGCAGCGCGCTATAGGCCTCACGCGCCTCGGCGCGGAACTGGTTGATCGCGTGGATGATCCGCACCCAGATATCGGAGGCGCCGGGATTGCCCGATTCCATCAGCGCCCCGGCGCGAAAGCCGGCGCGCACCGCGGCGGAAGTGCCGTGGCGGCGGAGCATCAACAGGGCGGCCTGCCGGATTTCGGAGTCGAGCACCATCGGCTCTAGTCATAATTGTAACTCGTGAATATCGGGTTTACGGCGCGGCAAGCTTTCTTGGCTTCGGACGGCGTAGCACCTGCCGTGCGAAGCCAATACATGGATAGCGGGTGCTACGCGGGGTCTTTCCTGGCTACGCCGGTCCTTGCCAATGCAGCCTTCATGCCGCACCATGACCATGCCGCCGTCATGTTTAATCCGCATTAAGTTTGAATCATTGATCCGAAAGGCTGCCGGGAGATGAGACGGTTTTTCGCCCTAATCGCGCGTCTGATCGGTTTCTTGCTGCTGCTGGCGGCCTTGGCCGTGCTCGGCCACGACCTGCTGGCCTGGCGCGAAAGCGGCGTGTTTTCGCCCACCGCCACCGGCCAGTTTTGGCACTATATCCACCGCGCCAGCTTGAGCGCGATCCAGGAAGCGGTGCAGCGCTACATCACGCCCGGGCTGTGGGACCCGGTCCTCGTCACCGCGCTCAGATTCTGGGTGGTGCCGATGCTGGCGCTGCCGGGAATTTACCTGGCGTGGCGGTTCCGCAAGCGGCGGCGCTAGGCTATTCGTCGCCCATCTTGAGCGCGGCGATGAAGGCGGATTGCGGAATCTCGACCTTGCCGAACTGGCGCATGCGCTTGCGGCCTTCCTTCTGCTTCTCCAGCAGCTTGCGCTTGCGCGAGACGTCGCCACCGTAGCATTTGGCGAGCACGTCCTTGCGCAAGGCCTTGATGGTCTCGCGCGCGATGACGCGGCCGCCGACCGCCGCCTGGATCGCGATCAGGAAAAGCTGGCGCGGGATCAATTCCTTCAGCCTTTCGCACAGCGCGCGGCCGCGCCGGTCGGCCTGGCTGCGGTGGACGACGGTGGCGAGCGCGTCGACCGGATCGCCGTTGACCAGGATGTTCATCTGCACCAGATCGCCGGGCTCGTAGCCGTCCATCTGATAGTCGAAGCTGGCATAGCCGCGGCTGACGGATTTGAGCCGGTCGTAGAAATCGAACACCACCTCGTTCAAGGGCAGGCGGTAGACCGCCATGGCGCGCCGCCCGACATAGGTCAAATCCTTCTGCACGCCGCGGCGTTCCTCGCAGAGCGCGAGGACGCTGCCGAGATAATCGTCGGGCACCAGGATGGTGGCCCTGATCCACGGCTCTTCCAGATGCTCGACCTTGACCGGATCGGGCATGTCGACCGGGTTGTGGAGCGCCACCATCGACCCGTCTCTGAGATGGACGTGATAGACCACCGAGGGCGCGGTGGAGATGAGGTCGAGGTTGAACTCGCGCTTCAAGCGCTCCTCGATGATCTCTAGATGCAGCAATCCGAGAAAACCGCAACGGAAGCCGAAGCCCAGCGCGGCCGAGGTCTCGGGCTCGTATTCGAAGCTCGCATCGTTGAGACGCAGCTTCCCCAGGCTGTCGCGCAAATGATCGTAATCGGCGGAATCGGACGGGAACAAGCCGCAGAACACCACCGGTTGCAACGGCTTGAAGCCGGGCAGGGCATGGGAAGCCGGGCGGCGCTCCTCGGTGATGGTGTCGCCGATCTTGCAATCGGCCACCGTCTTGATGCCGGAGGTGATGAAGCCGATCTCGCCGGGATTGAGCTCGGAGACCGGCAAGGGTTTGGGCGTGAAGACGCCGACGCGCTCGACCACGTGATCGGCGCCGGTCGCCATGAAACGGATTTTCAGGCCGGGCTTCAACACGCCATCCTTGACCCGCACCAGGATCACCACGCCGAGATAGGAGTCGTACCAGCTGTCGACCAGCAGCGCCTTCAAGGGCGCCGATGCGTCGCCCTGGGGCGGCGGCAATCGGGAAACCAAGGCTTCGAGCACGCCGTCGATGTTGAGCCCGGTCTTGGCCGAAATCTCGACCGCGCCCGAGGCGTCGAGGCCGATCACCTCCTCGATCTGTTCCTTGACCCGGGCGGGTTCGGCCGCGGGCAGGTCGATCTTGTTCAGCACCGGCACGATCTCGTGCCCGGCCTCGATCGCCTGATAGACATTGGCGAGGGTCTGCGCCTCGACGCCCTGGCTCGCATCCACCACCAGGAGCGAGCCTTCGCAGGCGGCGAGCGAGCGGCTCACCTCATAGGCGAAATCCACGTGGCCGGGCGTGTCCATGAGATTGAGCTCATAGGTCTCGCCGTTCTTCGCGGTATAGCCGAGGCGCACGGTCTGCGCCTTGATGGTGATGCCGCGCTCGCGCTCGATTTCCATGCTGTCGAGCACCTGGTCGCGCATCTCGCGCGCCTCGAGCCCGCCGCAACGCTCGATCAGCCGGTCCGCGAGCGTGGATTTGCCGTGATCGATATGCGCGATGATGGCGAAGTTGCGGATGTGGGCGAGATCGGCTGCCATGGGCTATTTGCGCAAACTGCCGCCGGTCGCCTGCTCCACCGCCGCGACCAGCTTGGCCGAGAACGCCTCGATTTCGGCGTCGGTCAATGTGGCATCTTCCGGCTGGAGCGTCACGGTGATGGCGAGCGATTTCTTGCCCTCCGGCAGGCCTTTGCCCTGATAGAGATCGAACAGGCGAACATCGGATACCAGCTTCTTATCGACGCCGCGCGCGGCCTTGAGTAGGGTTTCGGCCGGAAGCGCCGCGTCCACCACGAAGGCGAAATCGCGCGAAACGGGCTGGAACGGCGACAGGCGCAGCAGCGGCCGGGCCTTTCCCTTGGCGCGGGGCTCGGGCACGGCATCCAGAAACACCTCGAAGCCCGCAACCGGGCTTTTCACGTCCAGCGCCAGCAACACGCCGGGGTGGATTTCGCCGAAATTGGCCAAGAGATTCGGCCCCTGGCGGAGCGATCCTGCGCGGCCGGGGTGATACCAAGGGGGCGCCGCTGCCGAAAGCTGCAGAGTCTCGGGCGGAATGCCGGCGGCATCGAGCGCCGCCAGCGCGTCCGCCTTGGCATCGAAGACGGAAACGGCGCGCGCGGGATTGTCCCAGCTCTTGGGCCGCGCCATACCCGCGCGCAAACCCGCCGCCACCAGAACCTGGCCTGCGGCCGTGTCGTCGCGGTATTGCGGCCCGATTTCATAGAGCGCGCAGTCGGCGATGCCCCGGCTGGCGTTGCGCCACGCCGCATCGAGCAGATTGGGCAGGATCGAGGGGCGCATGACGTCGAGATCGGCGCTGATCGGGTTGAGCAGTTTCAGGCTTTCCGCAACGCCGCCGAAATAAGCCCCCTCTTTCAAGGACATGAAGGAATAGCTCACGGTTTCCACCAGGCCGCGCGAAGCCAGAGACCGCCGCACGAAACCCGTACGGCGCTGCGCCGGCGTCAGCGCCGGCTTGGGCAAGGCCTCTTCCCGGGGCAAGGAGACCGCCGGGATGTGCTCGTAGCCGTGGATGCGCAGCACCTCTTCCACCAGGCAGGCCTCGCCCTCGATATCGGCGCGCCAGGAGGGCGGCTCGACCGAGAAATGATCGGTTTCCTCGGTCACGGCGCAGCCGAGATCCTCCAGAATCCGCTTCTGCTCGCCCGCCGCCAATTCGAGCCCGCCCAGGCTGCGGGTGCGGTCGGGGCGGAAGCGCAGCTTGCGCCGCCAGTCCGGCACGGCTCCGGAGACGCGGATTTCCGACGCCTCGCCGCCGCACAGCTCTTGGATGAGACGGGTCGCGATCTCGACGCCGGGGCGGGTGAATTCGGGATCGAGGCCGCGCTCGAAACGGTAGCGCGCGTCGCTTTGCAGATTGAGCATGCGGCCGGTGGCCGCCGTCCGCAGCGGATCGAACAGCGCGCCCTCGATATAGATGTTGACGGTTTTCTCGGTGCAGCTCGAAGCAACGCCGCCGATGACGCCGCCCAGGCTGAGGACGCCCCTGGCGTCGGCGATCACCGTCATTTCTGCGTCAAGCTCGTAGAGCTTGCCGTTGAGCGCCTCAAGCTTTTCGCCCTGGCGCGCGCCGCGCACGGCGAGGTCGCCCTGGAGCTTGTCGGCATCGAACACGTGCAAGGGCCGGCCGAGATCGAAGGTCAGGAAATTGGTGACGTCGACCAGGGCCGAGATCGGCCGGAGCCCGATGGCCTTGAGGCGATCCTGCAGCCAAAGCGGGCTCTCACCATTTCTTACGCCGCGGACGAGCCGCCCGAGAAAGAGCGGGCAGGCCTTGTCGTCGGGACCGGCCAGGTGAACCGCGATCGGGCAGGCGAATTTTCCCGCAACCGGCGTCGTGTCCAAGGGCTTGAGCTTGCCCAATCCCGAGGCGGCGAGATCGCGGGCGAGGCCGTGCACGCCCAGGCAATCGGCGCGGTTGGGCGTGACCTTGACGTCGAAAACCGGGTCGTCGAGCCCCACCGCCTTGGCGAAATTGGCGCCGACCTCCAGCCCTGCGGGCAATTCGATGATGCCTTCCTTGTCCTCGGACAGGTTGAGCTCATAGCCCGAGCACAGCATGCCGTTGGACGTGATTCCCCGAATCTTGCTCGCCTTCAGCACCATGCCGTTGCGGGGGATGACCGATCCCACCGGCGCGAACACGGCGAGCATACCGGCGCGCGCATTGGGCGCGCCGCACACCACTTCGAGCTTCTCCGTGCCGGTATCGACCAGGCAAAGCTGCAGCTTGTCGGCGTCGGGATGGCGCTTGGCGGAAAGCACGCGGGCGACCAGGAAGGGAGCGAGGCTCTTGGCGCGGTCCTCGACGCTTTCGACCTCGAGCCCGCGCATGGCCAGCGTGCCAACGATGGTGTCGAGCGAAGATGACGTTTCCAAGTGTGTCTTGAGCCAGGCGAGCGTGGTCTTCACGGCGCGCCCCCGGCCAGGGACGGCACGTCGAGCGGCAGAAAACCGTAATGCTTGAGCCAGCGCAGATCGCTTTCAAAGAAGGTGCGCAGATCGGGGATGCCGTATTTGAGCATGGCGATCCGCTCGATCCCCATGCCGAAGGCGAAGCCCTGATAGATTGCGGGATCGATGTTACAGTTCTTCAGCACCTTGGGGTGGACCATGCCGCAGCCCAGGATTTCGAGCCAATCGCCGCCGGCGCCGATCTTGAGGCCGCCGCCGTCGCGCGAGCAGCCGATATCGACCTCGGCCGAGGGCTCGGTGAAGGGGAAATAGCTCGGGCGGAAACGCACCGGCAGATCGGCCAGGCCGAAGAAGGCGCGGCAGAACTCGATCAGGCAGCCCTTGAGATGGCCCATATGGCAGGATTTGTCGATCACCAGCCCCTCGACCTGATGGAACATCGGCGAATGGGTGGCGTCGTGATCGCTGCGGAAGGTGCGGCCCGGGACGATGATGCGGATGGGCGGCTTCTGCGCCAGCATGGTCCTGATCTGCACCGGCGAGGTATGGGTGCGCAGGAGCTTGCGGCCGCCGTCCGGGGCGGGTGCCGCGAGATAGAAGGTGTCCTGCTCCTGCCGCGCCGGATGCTCGGGCGGAATGTTGAGCGCGGTGAAGTTGTGGAAATCGTCCTCGATATGCGGGCCCTCGGCCACGCTGAAGCCCATCTCGCCGAATAGCACGGTCAATTCGTCGATGGTCTGGCTGATGGGATGGATGCGGCCCGCCACCTCGGCATCGACCGGCAAGGTCACGTCGAGCTTCTCGCCGGCGAGCCGGGTTTGCAGCGCCGCACCCGCGAGACTCTTTTGCGCTTCATCCAGCGCCGCCTCGATATCCTCCTTGAGCGCGTTGAGATCGGCGCCGCGTGCTTTGCGCTCCTCGGGCTTGAGCGCGCCCAGGCCCTTCAAGAGCCCGGTCAGCCGCCCGCTGCGGCCGAGCGATCCCACCCGGATCTGCTCGAGCGCGTCGAGGGATGCCGCCGCCTTGATGAGCTTCAACAGCTCGTCGCGGATATGGTCGAGACTCTCCAATCGCGCTCCTTCTATTTGCTTCGCACGACGGCGAAGGCCGATTTAGCCTTCGCCTGTGCTACGCTCGCTTCTCTTCACTTCGCACGGGCGGCGCTACGCCCTCTTCGCTTCGCACGACGAAAAAGGGGCCCGATCCGGCCCCCTGTCCCGCCCGGAGCCCGGCCCCGGCATATTACACGTCGGCTTTGCGCGAAACCTAATTCTACGCCTTGGCCGGAGCCGGCGCGGGTTTGGGCAGAGCCGCCCGCGCCTGCGCCACCACCGCCTTGAAGGCCTCGGGCTCGCGCATGGCGAGATCGGCCAGCACCTTGCGGTCGAGCAGGATGCCGGCATGCTTCAGGCCGTTGATGAATTGGGAATAAGTGAGCCCCTGTTCGCGCGCGCCGGCATTGATGCGCTGGACCCAGAGCGCGCGGAAATTGCGCTTCTTGTTACGCCTATCCCGATAGGCGTAGCGCAGCCCCTTCTCGACTTTTTCAAGCGCGATGCGGAAGGAGGAATTGGCCCGGCCGCGATAGCCCTTGGCCATGCCGAGAATTTTTTTGTGGCGGGCGCGCCCGGGCACGCCGCGTTTGACATGCGCCATGGCTCAGCCCCGCATATAAGGCATGTAGGTGTGCACCAGCTTGGCATCGCCCTTGGTGAGCGTCATGGTGCCCTTGGCGTTGCGTTTGCCGCGCTTGGACTTGTTGATCAGCAGGTGGCGCTTATGCGCGTTGCCGGACTTGATCTTGCCCGAGGCGCTACGCCAGAAGCGCTTTTTGGCGCCGCTCTTGGTCTTCATCTTGGGCATTTCCGGCCTTTCGAATTGGGTTCGTTTCGCAGTTTTAATGTTTGGGCGGCGAGGCATGCCCTTGAGCCAACCGCCCGGTTGAGGCGCGGTTTATAGCGGCAGAACAGGGGATTGGCAAGCACCCGCGTGGCACGAGGTCTCATCAGCCTGACGCTGCATAGGCATCCTACACCCTTCACCCTTCGACAGGCTCAGGGTGAGGAAACATCGTCGATGGCATTAAGAAAAGCGCCTTACCCTGAGCTTGTCGAAGGGCGCACAACGCTTATCCAGTACTCAAAATGAGACACGACCCGAGGCCGACCCGCCTTATCTAGGCGACATCGCCCCCGCCTTCTACTTCGGCGACATCACCATGGTCATCTGGCGGCCTTCCATGCGCGGCGAGGATTCCACCTTGGCCACCTTGTCGAGCCCATCCTTGACCCGCATCAACACGCTCATGCCGATTTCCTGGTGCGCCATTTCGCGGCCGCGGAAGCGCATGACGACCTTCACCTTGTCGCCTTCGCCGATGAATTTGAGCATGGCGCGCATCTTGACGTCGTAGTCGTGATCGTCGATGCCGGGACGGAGCTTGATCTCCTTGACCTCGATGACCTTCTGCTTCTTGCGCGCGGCGTTGAGTCGCTTCTGCTCCTCGTATTTGTACTTGCCGAAATCGAGGATCTTGCAGACGGGGGGATCGGCTTGGGGAGCGACCTCGACCAGATCGAGGCCGGCTTCGGTGGCCCGGGTCAGCGCCTCTTGACGGGTGACGACGCCGACCATGTTGCCGCGTTCATCCACCAGGCGCAGGCGCGCCGAGACGATTTCGTCGTTGACCCGCGGGCCGTCGCGGCCCGGCGCGGCGGCGGGGGGAACTCTAGGCGGGATAACGCATCTCCCTTAAACCAACCTCCTTCAAAGTCCCGGTTCGGCGGGGCGCCCTTGGGGCACCGCCGCCTCGGCTTTCAATCTAGCGATGGCCAGCCCAAGCGCAAGGATTTCCTGTTCTTTTCCGCCCAGGCGGCGGATCGCAACGCTTTGCGTTTCCGCCTCGCGCTTGCCTACGACCAGTAGGGCCGGGACCTTCTTCAGGCTGTGCTCGCGCACCTTGTAGTTAATGGTCTGGTTGGAAAGATCGGATTCCGCCCGGATTCCGGCGGCGCGCAGAGCCTCCATGACCGTCCCGGCATAGGCATCGGCATCCGAGGTGATGGTCAGGACCATGGCCTGCACCGGCGCCAACCAGAGCGGAAAGCGCCCGGCCTGGTGCTCGATCAAGATCGCGATGAAGCGCTCCATCGAGCCGAAGATGGCGCGGTGGAGCATGACCGGGCGGTGGCGGGCGCCGTCCTCGCCGATGTAATGCGCGTCGAGGCGCTCGGGCAGGACGAAATCGACCTGGAGCGTGCCGCATTGCCAGTCGCGGCCGATGGCGTCGCGCAGCACGAATTCGAGCTTCGGCCCGTAGAACGCGCCTTCGCCGGGATTGACGGTGTAAGGGAGATTTGCCGCCTCGATCGCCGCTTTGAGCGCGCCCTCGGCCCGGTCCCAGACGGCGTCGGAGCCGGCGCGTTTTTCGGGCCGGTCGGAGAATTTGATCGAGACCTCGCTGAAGCCGAAATCGCGGTAGACCGAGCGCAGCAGATCGCAGAAGGCGATGCTCTCCGCCGTGATCTGGTCCTCGGTGCAGAAGATATGCGCGTCGTCCTGGGTGAACGCCCTCACCCGCATGATGCCGTGCAGCGCGCCCGAGGGCTCGTTGCGGTGGCAGGAACCGAACTCGGCCATGCGCAGCGGCAGATCGCGGTAGGAGTGCAGGCCCTGGCGGTAGATCTGCACATGGCAGGGACAGTTCATCGGCTTGATCGCCAGCACGTGTTTTTCGCCCGGTTTTCCGTCGGACCCCTTGCCGCCGGACCGTTCCTCCAATGTTTCGACCGTGAACATGTGCTCGCGGAATTTCTCCCAATGGCCCGAGGCCTCCCACAGCGAGCGGTCGACCAGTTGCGGCGTGCGCACCTCGACATAGCCCGCGTGTTCCAGGCGCCGGCGCAGATAGGCCTCGATGGTGCGGTAAAGCGTCCAGCCCTTGGGATGCCAGAACACCGCGCCCGCCGCCTCTTCCTGCTGGTGGAACAGCTCGAGCTCGCGCCCCAAGCGGCGGTGGTCGCGCTTCTCCGCCTCCTCCAGCTGGAAGAGATATTGCTTCAGGTCCTTCTCATGCGCCCAGGCGGTGCCGTAGATGCGCTGGAGCTGCGCGTTCTTGGCGTCGCCGCGCCAATAGGCGCCCGCCACCTTGGTCAGCTTGAAGGCGTGGCCGAGCTTGCCGGTCGAAGGCAGATGCGGGCCGGTGCAGAGGTCGACGAAATTCCCCTGGCGGTAAAAGCTGATCGCCTCGCCCTTCGGGATCTGTTCGATCCATTCGGCCTTGTATTTTTCGCCCAGGCCGGAAAAGAACTTCACCGCCCGGTCGCGCGGCCATTCCTCGCGCGCGATCGTCTCGTCGCGGTCGACGATCTCGTGCATGCGTTGCTCGATCTTCGCCAGATCCTCGGGCGTGAAGGGCTTGGGCCGCGCGAAATCGTAATAGAAGCCGGTCTCGGTCGCCGGGCCGAAGGTGACCTGGGTTTCGGGATAGAGCTCCTTCACCGCCTCGGCCATGACATGGGCGGCGTCGTGGCGGATGATCTCGAGCGATTCGGGCGAGTCGCGGGTCAGGATGGCGATCTTGGCGTCGGATTGGACCAGGGCATTCAGATCCTTGGCCACGCCGTCGACCTTGATGGCGAGCGCCGCCTTGGCGAGTCCCGGGCCGATCGACTTGGCAATGTCAGCGCCGGAAACGGCATGGGGAAAGCGCTTGACCGCCCCGTCGGGCAAGGTCACGGCAACCGGCGCGTCGTCCTGTTGGTCGGGCGGCATGGAGAGCGGTTTATCCCAAGGGAAGCGTGGCGGCAACGTCCTCGACCGACAGCTGCGCCAGATCGGGCCGGCGCAGGATGGTGACGCGGGCGCCGCGCGGCGCGGTGAGGCCGGGATCGGATTCCCGCGAATAGAGCAATGTCGCGGGGCAGCCCGAGGCGACGATCAGATGCATCGGCCCGGTGTCGTTGCCGAGGGCATGGAGCGCCCAGCGGCCGAGCGCGACGATGTCGCCGAAACTGGTCTTGCCGGTGAGGTCGCGGGCCTGGGGCACGGCGTTCAGGATATCCCTGCCGAGATCGCTTTCGGCCGCGCCGCCCAGCACCACCGGCGTCACGCCGCGCCTTGCCGCGAGGGTGGCGATCTGGGCGAAACGCCCCGCCGGCCAGCGCTTGGCCGGCCGGTGCGGCGATCCGCCCGGAACCAGCAGCAGGAATTTCTTCGGCAGGTTGAAGCGCTTGACGTCGCCCGAAGCCCAGGAGAGATCGGGCGGCGGAACGTTGTCGATGCCGGCCATGTGCAGCTGCTCGGCCTGGCGGTCGATGGTGTGCATCGCATCGCGTTCGGGATTGGCGTGGGGATGCGAGGCGCCCGCTGCGATGCCCGACCATTGCGGCCGCGCCGGCCAGAGCAGATGGAAATAGAGGCTGGAGCGTTGGGAGGTCTGGAGATCGTAAACCCGGGCGAAGCCGGCGCGCAAAATTTTATGCCTCAGGCGCCACAGCGCCCAAGGCCTGGCCCAGCCCGGGCGGTCGTCGAGCCAGACCCGGTCGAAGTAAGGCGCCTGCTTGGCGAGATCGGCGAAAGCGGGCGCGGTCAAGAGAGTGATTTCGGCTTCTTTGTGATGCGCGCGGATGGCCGCACAGGGCCCCATCGCCTGGACGAAATCGCCGAGCGCGCCCAGCTTGATCACCAGGATGCGTTCGCGCCCGGCGGCGGGGGCGTCCTTTCCGGCGCCGCTCACGCCGCGACCGAGCCCCGGGCGCGGCCGCCGCGCAGCAGCTCCCGATAGACCGCGAGCGTGCGCGCCGCCATCGTCTCGCTGGTGAAGTCCTTGCGGATATGCTCGATGGCGCGCGCGGCCATGGCGCGGCGCTCCTCGGGAGAGAGATCGAGCGCGCGCGCGATCGCCTTGGCCAGCGCCTCGGAATCGCCCGGCGGCACCAGCCAGCCGGTCTTCTTGTCCAGCACGGTTTCGACCGCGCCGCCATGCGCCGTGGCGATCACCGGGCGGCCCATCGCCTGCGCCTCGACGATGACGCGGCCGAAGCCCTCGGGCTCGGTGGCGGGCGAGATCACGACGTCGGCCAGCTTGTAGGCCGCCGCCATGTCGTTGCAGTTATCGAGGATGCGGAAATTTCCCGGCGCGCGCGCGCGCGATATGGCGAGGGCGATCGCCTTGCGATAGCTCGGGCTGCCGGAGCCGACCAGCAGGCATTGGACCGCGGGACGGTTCAAATGCACCATCGCCTCGATCAGGATGAGATGACCCTTCCAGCGCGACAGCCGTCCCGGCAGCATGACCACGGGCATGCCATCGGGCAGGCGCCATTCCTCCATCAGCTTGATGATGCGCTCGGCCCGGACCTTTTCGGGATCGAAGCGCTTCAAGTCGACGCCGCGGTGGACGACGCGGATGCGCTCGCGCGGCACGCCGTAGACCGATGCCACGTGATCGGCGACGAAATTGGATATGGCGATGACCAGCTCGCCCCGCGCCATCACCGAGTTGTAGAAACGCTTCACCGCGTTTTCGGCGCCATAGGCGTTGTGGAAGGTGGTGACGAAGTGAACGCCGGTGCGCCGGGATGCGGCCCATGCGCTCCAGGCCGGCGCGCGCGAACGCGCATGGACGATGTCGATGCCATGATCGCGGATGATCTTGGCCAGCCGCCCGATATTGGCGTGCATCACCAGGGGGTTTTTCGAAGCCAGCGGCAGCGCTATGTGGATCCCGCCGGCGCGCTCGATCTCGCGCACCATCGGCCCGCCTTGCGAGGCGACCACCGCCTTCCAGCCGGCGGCCGTCAACGCTGCCACGATCTCGACCGTGCCGCGTTCGACCCCGCCGGATGCCAGGCGCGGCAGAACCTGCAGCACGGAATGCTGCCGGCGTTCCTTGCCCTTCGCCGCGGTGCTAGTCTCGGCGTCTGATATCCTCATGCCTGCGTGATGTCTCGATGAATTCAAATCCGGTATCCGATCCGTCCATATTAACACGCGAGGATGGCGCGACAATCGCCTACCATCGAATGGCCGGGAATGCCCCGGGCGTGGTGTTCCTGGGCGGGTTCATGTCGGACATGACCGGCACCAAGGCCACGGCGCTCGACGCTTTTTGCCGCGCGCGCGGCCAGGCCTTTTTGCGCTTCGACTATTTCGGCCACGGAAGATCCTCGGGCGAATTTTCCGAGGCCACGGTGGGACGGTGGAAGGACGACGCGCTTTGCGTGCTGGACAATCTGACCGCGGGCCCGCAAGTCCTGGTTGGGTCGAGCCTGGGCGGCTGGATCATGCTGCTCGTGGCGAGGGATCGGCCCGCGCGCGTCAAGGCGCTCATCGGCATCGCGGCGGCGCCCGACGCCACCGAGGATTTGATGTGGAACCGGTTTGCGCCGGAGCTGCAAGCGGCCATTTTGCGCGACGGGCAGGCGCGCATCCCCTCGGCCTACGGCGCGGAGGGCTATCTCATCACCCGCAAGCTCATCGAGGACGGCCGCCAGCATCTGATTTTGGGCAAACCCATCCCGGTTTCGTGTCCGGTGCGGCTGCTCCACGGCATGCGCGACGCGGACGTGCCCTACCGGGTGAGCATCGAGCTTGCGGAGAAGCTCCAAAGCGAGGATGTGCGGGTCACATTGGTCAAGGACGGCGACCACCGCTTGTCGCGCGGGCAGGATTTGGCGCTGCTGACGCGCCAGCTCGAATTGCTGCTCGGCTGAACGCCGTCGGTTGCGCCCCCGCCCGGCCGTTAAAAAAACGGCGGCGGTTGTTTTAATTCTTCAATATTGCGGCGCAGCAGAAAGCGCGAAACCAAGGGATATCCGGACGAATTCTGGCATATCTCAATATGGCCGCGTATAGTAACGGGTACCATGTTAAATCATTGGCGCCAGCGGCGCTTTTCGGGGGTGGGCGCTGCCGCCCTCGGCAAAGCGGAGCAAAAACGTAATCTGCGACGGATCGTTCTGATCGTCGCCGCGCTGGGCGTCGCGGCCATCGCCTATGAATTGTTGTGGCCGGCGCGCGTCGCCCCGGTCAGCGCGCGCCCGGCGGTGCCGGTCACCGTGGCCGCGGTCGCGCGCCAGCCGATGCCGGTCAGGCTCGACACCATCGGCACGGTCCAGACCATCGCCAACGTCTCGGTCAAGACGCGCATCGACGGCGTCATCACCGACGTGCTGATCCGGGACGGCCAGTACGTCAAGACCGGCGACGTGATGTTCAAGCTCGACGACCGCGCCGCCAAGGCGCAGCTCGAGCAGTATCGGGCGCAACTCGACAACGCCAAGGCCGACGTGGCCCGCTACAAGCCGCTGGTGGGCAAGGAATTCATCTCGCGCCAGCAATACGACACGGCGGTGGCGAACCAGGACATGCTCCAGGCCCAGGCCGACAATTTCGCCGCGCAATTGAGCTATGACACCATCACCGCGCCGATCGACGGGCGCGTCGGCACCATCACCATCAAGACCGGCAACAGCATCAAGGCGAACGACGTGCCCTTGGTGACCATCAATCAGGTTTCGCCGATCTACGTCGGATTCACGCTGCCGCAATCCGAGCTGCCCGGCATCCGCGAGGCGATGCACAACGGCGATGTCGCCGTCACCGCCTTGGCATCCGGCGACAGCGGCGCGCCGGTCGCCGGCAAGATCGCCTTCTTCGACAACACCATCGACACCAATTCCGGCACCATCGCGGTCAAGGCGGTGTTCGACAACGCGCAGGAACGGCTCTGGCCGGGCGAGTTCGTCAACGTCTCCGTGACCGAACGCACCGATCCCGACGCCATCACCGTGCCGCAATCCGCGGTGTTGATCGGCCAGAACACGACTTATGTCTACGTCATCAAGGACGACAGCACCGCCGAGATGCGCCCCGTGAAGGTCGCGCGCACGGTGGACCGCATCAGCGTGATATCTTCCGGCCTCGACCCGGGTGAGCGCGTCGCCACCGACGGCCAGCTCCGGCTTACCACCGGCAGCCGGGTCGACATCCGTTCCTCCGGCGATAAGCCCGAGACGGATTCCAAATCATGATGTTGCCGGAAACCTGCATACGTCGTCCGGTCATGACGACGTTGCTGATGATGGCCTTCGTGATTTTCGGGATGTTCAGCTACCGCCTGTTGCCGGTGGCGGCGATTCCGCGCGTCGACTTCCCGACCATCGTGGTCTCGGCCCAGTTGCCGGGCGCCAGCCCCGAAACCATGGCGTCCTCGGTGGCGACGCCCTTGGAGAGGCAGTTCTCCACCATCGCCGGCCTCAATTCGATGGTTTCGACCTCGGGCCAGGGCGTGACCTCGATCACCATGCAGTTCGACCTCAACCGCGACATCGACGGCGCCGCGCTCGACGTGCAGGCGGCCATGACCACGGCGGCGAAGCTGTTGCCGGTCACCATGACCACGCCGCCCTCCTTCCAGAAGGTCAACCCGGCCGACCAGCCGGTGATCTTCCTCGCCCTCGGCTCCGACACCTTGCCGCTTTCCCTGCTCGACGAATACGCCGAGACCATGATGTCCGAGCGCATCTCGACGCTGCCGGGCGTGGCGTTGGTGAACGTCTATGGCGCGCAGAAATTCGCGGTGCGCGTCCAGGCCAACCCGGAAGCGCTCGCCGCCAAGGGCCTGACGCTCGCCGACGTGCAGAACGCGGTCGCGACCGCCAATTCCGACACGCCGGTCGGCACGATGATGGGGCCGGGCCAGAGCTTCACCTTGCAGATGAAGAACCAGTTCAACACCGCCGCCGACTTCAAGCCGATCATCGTGGCATACCGGGACGGGGCGCCGGTGCGGCTCCAGGACGTGGCATCCGTGGTCGACGGCGTCGAGAACGACCAGGTGGCGGGCTGGTACAACGGCCAGCGCTCGATCATCCTGGCCGTGCAACGCCAGCCCGACGCCAACACCGTCCGGGTGGTGGACAGCATCCGGGCGCTCTTGCCGGTATTCGAGGCCGAGCTGCCCGCCGCGGCGAAGCTGTCGGTCTTGTTCGATCGCTCGGTGTCGATCCGCAATTCGGTCGACGACGTGCAGTTCACGCTGCTGCTGACCGCCGCGCTGGTGGTGCTGGTGATCTTCCTGTTCCTCAGGAACGTCACCGCCACCATCATCCCGGCCTTGGCCCTGCCGGTCTCGGTGATCGGCACTTTCGCCGGCATGTATGCCATGGGCTACAGCATCGACAATCTGTCGCTTCTCGCCTTGACGCTGTCGGTGGGATTCGTCGTCGACGACGCCATCGTCATGCTCGAGAACATCGTGCGCCATGTCGAGGGCGGCGAGCGGGTGATGGACGCGGCCTTCCGCGGCTCGCGCGAGATCGGCTTCACGATCATCTCGATTACCCTCTCTCTCGTGGCGGTGTTCATCCCGGTGCTGTTCATGAGCGGCGTGGTCGGCCGGGTGTTCCGCGAATTCGCCGTCACCATCAGCATGACCATCCTGATCTCGGGCCTGGTGTCGCTGACGCTGACGCCGATGCTGTGCTCGCGCCTCCTCAAGCCGCACGACCCCCGTGAAAGGCAATGGGCGCTGCTGCGCTATTCGGAAGCCGGGTTCAACCGATTGCGCCGCGGCTATATATGGGGGCTGAAGCGGGTGATGATATGGCGGCGCGCCACCTTGGCCGTGACCATCCTGTCGATCGTCCTCAGCGTTGCCTTGTACATCGTCGTGCCCAAGGGCTTCTTCCCGAGCGAGGACACCGGCAACATCTTCGGCTTCACCGAGGGGCCGCAGGACGCCTCGTTCCAGGCGATGGTCGATCATCAGAAGATGGTGGCGCAGATCGTCAAGGACGATCCCAACGTCTCCGACGTCAATTCCTTCATCGGCGCCAACGGCTTCAGCCCGGCCTTGAACAACGGCCGGCTGTTCATCCAGCTCAAGCCCCGCTCCGAGCGCAGCCTTTCGGCCGACCAGGTGATCCAGGAATTGCGGCCCAAGCTGGCGCAGGTTCCGGGGATGAACACCTATCTCCAGAGCCTGCAGAACATTCAGCTCGGCGGGCGGCTGGCCAAAAGCGCCTATCAATACACGCTGCAGGATGCCGACACGACCGAGCTCTACCAATACGCCACGACCATGCAGCAGGAGATCGCGGCGCTGCCGGATTTCCAGGACGTGAATTCCGATTTGCAGCTGAGGAACCGCCAGGCGGTTATCGATATCGACATGGACAAGGCCGGGCTGCTCGGCATCACCATGGATCAGATCCGCAACACCTTCTACAGCGCCTTCGGCACGCGGCAGATTTCGACCATCTACGAGCCGTCGAACGACTACGAGGTGATCCTCGAGATCGACAAGCGGTTCCAGCAGGACCCGGCCTATCTGTCGAAGATCTACCTGAAGAGCGCCAACGGGCAGGCGGTGCCGCTCGCGGCGGTGGCGAAGCTCAACCCCGGCGTCGGCCCGGTGACGGTCAACCACCAGGGGCAGCTGCCCTCGGTGACCATCGCCTTCAACCTGGCGCCGGGCGTGTCGCTCGGCACCGCGGTGCAGGAGATCGCCAAGCTCGAGCGCAAGAACAACCTGCCGGTGACGGTGAACACCGGCTTCCAAGGCAACGCCCAGGTGTTCCAGGACGCGCTGAAGGGCCAGGGCCTGCTGCTGGCCGCCGCGGTCGTCGTCATCTACATCGTGCTCGGCATCCTGTACGAGAGCTTCATCCACCCGATCACGATTCTCTCGGGGCTTCCGGCTGCGGGATTGGGCGCGCTCGCCACGCTCATGCTGTTCCATCAGGATTTGAGCGTCATCGCCATCATCGGCATCGTCATGCTGATCGGCATCGTCAAGAAGAACGCGATCATGATGATCGACTTCGCGCTCGAACGGCGGCGCACCACCGACGCCACCGCCGACCAGGCGATCTACGAGGCCTGCCTGCTGCGCTTCCGGCCGATCATGATGACCACCATGGCCGCGATCATGGGCGGGCTGCCGATCGCCGTGGGCTTCGGCGCCGGTTCGGAATTGCGCCGGCCGTTGGGATTGGCCGTGGTCGGCGGCCTGATCGTGTCCCAGGCGCTGACGCTGTTCATCACCCCGGTGATCTATCTCTATCTCGACAAACTCAGCGCCGCGCTGACCCCCAGCGAGGCCAAGGAATTGCCGGAAGCCGCGGGAGCGCAGGACAAGGCGCTCGGCGACCACCATGCGCCGCAGGCCGGCTCGTAGCGCCGCCCTCCTCCTGGCATCCTCGATCCTGGCGGCGGCCTCGCCGGCGCCGCCTGGCACGATCATGGAAAGTCCCTCGGCGCAATACGACCGTTGCCTGGCGATGACCCGCGACGATCCGCAAAAGGCGCTGACCCAGGCGGAATTCTGGCACGACCAAGGCGGCGGCTTCCCGGCGGAGCATTGCGCGGGCGTGGCGTTGATCGCCCTCGGCCGTTATGACGAGGCGGCGCAACGGCTCCAAAAGCTCGCCGCCGCGATGATGCAGGAACCGGGCGAGCTGCGCGCCGCGGCGTTGGAGCAGGCGGGCGAGGCCTGGATCCTGGACGGTCGGCCCGACAATGCCCGCGGCGTGTTCGACGCCGCGCTCGCCTACGATCCCCACAATCCCGATCTGCTGATCGATCGCGCCCAGGCTTACGCCCTGGGCGGGCACTACTGGGAGGCGATCGACGATCTGAACCGCGCGCTCGATATCGACCCCAACAACATCACGGCGCTGGTCTACCGCGCCTCGGCCTACCGCAACGCCGGGGGAGCGGACGGGCTGGAGCTGGGATTGGCCGACGTCAACAAGGCGCTCCGGATCAACCCGGGCGATTCATCCGGGCTGTTGGAGCGCGGCAACATTCTGCGCCTCAAGGGCGACGCCAAGGGCGCCCGCGCCGATTGGGAGGCGGTGATAAAACTGGCGCCGGATTCCCCGGCCGGGCGGGATGCGCGGAATAATCTGTCGCACATCAACGAGAACGCCGCGGCGGCGCGGCTGATGACCGAAGCGCCGCAGCAGCACTAGCGTAGCTCGTCGCGTAGCTCAATAAGAGCGAAGCTAAATAATGGACGCGAAGCCAAATAAAAAACCCGGAATTCAGAAGTCGAGATCGGCGTAGTGCTTGGGCGGCGGCGCGCCGGGAATGAGATCGGACAGGATGGGACGGAAGGAGGGGCGCGACTTGACCCGCGCATACCAATCGCGCGCCTGCGGGTGATCGTCCCAGGGGATGTCGCCGAGATAGTCGATGGCCGAGAGATGCGATGCCGCGGCGATGTCGGCGAGCGAGAACTCGGATCCCGCGAGCCAGCGCCGCCGCTCCGCCAGATACGAAACGTAGTCGAGGTGATAGCCCAGATTGGTCTTGCTCGCGCGCAGCACGGCCGTGTCGGGCGTGCCGAAACCGAGAAAGCGTTTCATGATTTTTTCGTTGACGAGACCGTCGGTCACCTCGCGCGCCATCTTGCCGTCGAACCAGGATACGAGGCGCCGCGTCTCGGCGCGGTCGAGCGGCTTCGCCCCCAGGAGCGGCTTGTCGCGGTAGGTCTCCTCGAGGAATTCGCAGATGGC
>Ga0187803_10000009_pt1 | contig 82344 bp, 58 predicted proteins | sample NC_wetland_sal_i_2_FD_132425 | JGI IMG/M metagenome (GOLD analysis project Ga0187803, IMG submission 132425) | Wetland sediment microbial communities from Neuse River Estuary, North Carolina, USA - Control_3 | ecosystem: Environmental > Aquatic > Freshwater > Wetlands > Sediment | place: USA...
CTGTTCTTTGTGAATTTGAACGCGGAGGAAGCGGCGGGCTCCACGGGCTGGCTGAGTCCGCGGATTTACACCGTCGTGCCGCTGGCGGTGGTGTTCTATTTCGTTTACGAGCGATTGCAGGGCCGCGCCGATGAAATTCTGGCCATGGACCGCCGCTGGCGAATCGCCGAAGCGCACTGCTGGATGGGATTGCTGACGGCGGTGGCGCTCGCGCGGTTTGAAGCGCCGATTGACTGGGTGGTGGCAGTGTGGGCCGTGCTGGCGGTCGGGCTGATTCTCGCGGCGTCGCTCAGCGGGCGGCGGCTGTTTATTTCGCAGGGACTCGTCGTGGGGCTGGCGGTGGCGGTGCGCGGGGTGCTCCACAATTTTTATGAGCGAAGCTACTTCCCGCTCGGGGCGCCGTTCTGGTTCGGACGCGTCCTGGTGCTGAGCGTGACGGCGGCGGTGCTGCTCGCGGGGCTGCCGCTGGCTTATCGGCTGCGGGTGAAGGGCGGCACGGCGCCCGCGGCGGGGCGCGTGCGGCGCGGCTGGTTCCACTTTGTAAATCGTCCGGAACAGACGCTGTTTTTCGTGGCGCTGCTGCTGGTCACCGCGCTGTTGGCCGCGGAGTTGAAGAAGGGCATGGTCACGATGGGGTGGGGCCTGGAGGCGGTGGTGGTGTTTTTGTTCGCGTTGAAAGTGGGTGAGCGGAGCTACCGCCTGGCGGGGCTCGGATTGCTGCTGCTGTGCGTCGCGAAAATCCCCATCGTGGACATCTGGGACATGACCAAGATGGAACGCGCGCTGACGTTTGTGGTTCTGGGCGCGTCGATGCTGGGCGTGTCGGTGCTCTACACGCGATTCCGTGAGCGGGTGAGGCAGTACTTGTGAAACATCGCGCCTATCTTCTGGTGGCTGTGCTGCTCGCCGCGCTCGGGCTGGTGATGAGCGAGGTGCGGAAGCCCGACGTGCCGGTGAGTCCTGCGCCGCTGCTGTTCTTCGTTGCCGACACGCAGCGCGAATTGACGCGCATGCAGATGCAGGCAATGTCGCTGTCAGACGAAAGAGAAATCGAGATTGGTAATCAATTGGCGCGGCAATATACGGCCATCTTCCCGCGCGTCGGTCCCAATACGGAGGCGGCCGCGATCCAGGCGTATGTCCAGTTGGTGGGAAAAACGGTGGCAGCACAGGCGCACCGCAAGTTGCCCTACCAGTTCCATTACGTGCCGGACGTGAATTTTATCAATGCGTTTGCGCTGCCGGGAGGCCACGTCTTTATCGGCGAAGGAATCATGGGGCTGATGACGACCGAAGACGCTCTGGCGGCGATATTAGGACACGAGATCGAACACATCGATCATTATCACTGCGCCGAGCGCGTGAAGCTCGAACTGGCTATGCGGCGAATTCCTCTCGGCGGCCTGGTGGCGATTCCCGTAACCGTATTCGTTGCAGGTTACACGAAGGACCAGGAACTCGAGGCCGATCGCGAAGGCGCGAAGCTGGCGGCGGAAGCGGGGTATTCTCCGCTGGAAGTGACCGCTGTATTCGAGGAGTTCGACAAACTCTACAAACGGGCGCATGACCCGGCGCGGAACCCGGGGGAAGAAATGTCGCGGGTCGCGCTCGAGACGCTCGAAGGATATTTCCGTTCGCATCCGCTGCCGCAGGAACGCATCGCGGCGGTGCGGCGCGAGGTGGGGTCGCTCCCGCCACGGCCGCCGAGGCCACTGCAGTTCCAGGAGGTGTTCGCGCGGGAGCAGGCCGTTCGCGCGCTGGCCGAGGGAAGATATGGCGCCGCATCCACGCTGGCCACGCGGGTTCTCACCACCAAGCCGGAAGACGTTGCGGCATTGAAGGTGCTGGCGGAGGCGCGGTTCGCGCTCAAGGACTACGCCGGGGCGCAGGAAAATTACCAGAAGCTGGTGCCGCTCGATGCGATTGCAGCAAACGACGTGCGAACCTTTGCTGTGGGCCTGGCCTCCGCCGCGCTCCGGCGGCAGGACCTAAAAGCCGCGGCGGAGATCGCGCAGCACGCCATGGATTTCGAGCCCGTGTCGCTCGAGGCCTATCTGGTGCGGATTCGCGCCCTGCTGCTGGCCAACGACGTGGACGCGGCCTGGGAGACGACGCAACAGCTCCTGAAACTCGCGCCCGGCGGACAGGGAGAGCTGCCGGAGTTCGCCCGGGCGCGCGCATACCAGTTGATGCAGCAGCACAACTATGCGCAGGCTGAGCGCTTGGGCGAATACCCGCTGCGGATTCTGCCCAACGACCCGGCCTACCTGCGGGGATACGCGGACGCGGCATTTGCCGCGGGAGACTTTGGGCACGCCGCGGACGCTTACCTGAAGCTGTTCGAGGCGCTCTCAAAATCCGTTACGCCATCGGCAGCGGCCGGCCAGTCGCCTCGCTGGGGGGCGGCGCTCCACACGGCCAGCGACGCCTTCGCGGCCGCGGGCGAGGCAAAGCGGGGGATCGCCGCGCTCGAAGCTGCCCGCGCCGGGCAGAAACCGCGCGACCCGGCGCGCGATGCCGCGCTCGCAGCGGAGATTGCCGGCTTGAAATTGTTTGGCGGAGATGAAAAAGAGGCCAAACACTACGCAGACTATATCCGTGCCGCTCACTGGGGCGAAATCCCGCTAGTGGGGCTGGACCGCATCGGCTGGTGGTATTACCGGACGGGGCGGTCACTGGAGGCTGTTGAACTGCTCTCCCGCCTGGTGGGAGTGACGCCGAATTCCGACGAGGTGATCCTCGAACTCGGCTGGGCGCAGCTCGAAGCGGGAGCGTTCCAGCCCGCGCTGGCCGGTTTCCGAAGATCCCGCAATGCCTTCTATGACGAATGGCGGCCGCGCGCCGATAATCCGGTGATGGGCCTCGCGCTCGGCGCGTGGATGATGGCGGACCGCGAGGAGGCCTTGCGCGAGTTTGCCACCGCAGTCGAGCACCATCCGGAATGGCAGAACGCGGCGTGGGCGCGCGCCGTCTATCCGCAAAACACGGTGCATTTGGCGCAAGATATCGGCCGCGAGCGGGCGCGCCGCGAGGCCGCGCAGAAGGCTCTCTCCCAACAGCGGCGCTGAAAAACCTGTCACGCGCGAATGACCCATCGCGTCTTGCCCAGTCTATTCATCCCTTCAGTGGTGTATTTAAGGCTTGGAGAGCTTCTTCAAAATGCTCCGTGACCCTGGCCAGAGCTTCTTCGCAGTATATCTTCGTGTGCCTCGCCATCCATTCCGAGATCATTCGCCGGGCCTCCAAGTCCTGACCGCACCTGGCCAGATAGAAGGCATAGGCGAGATGAACCTGGGTAAACATGGTCAGAGTCCAGCCCCAGTCATTTGGCCGCTCATGCGCTTTGAAGAGTTCGCCGAGGTCCCGCAAGCCACGGACAGACTCGAAGAGCGCCAGGGCCTTCGGAAGCATTTCCGAGCGTGTCAAGAGTGCGCTCCGACGGAGTTCCCCCTCGCCCCGCGTGGCCTCTATGCACCATCCGGGCGCCGGTTTGCGCCCAAATCCAGAGTATCGCAAGTCCATGCGTGCGCTCTTGACGGTCCGATGCCACCGTACTTCTCCAACTCCTTCCGTAAGGTGGGGAACAAAATTCAGAGAGAAGCCCCAGACAAAATTCAGGCTCAGGTGGTCTCTGTGAAACTCAACCACGTCGTTCATTTCGGCGAAGCGGGATCGTACGAAGACTCTTTTTCGCACCTTCTGAAATCCCGCTTTGGAGAGAGGCTCTTCGAACACCTCTCCGATCACCGTGTCAATCAGGCCGGGAGGACATAGCTCGAAAGCCATCGAGTGAACTCCCCAGCCGAGAGTAAAGCCGATGGAGGTTCCCCGCAACGTCGGCACCTTACTACGGGCCTCCGCCCGGTAGTAGGCGAGCGCGGATTGGAATACTGTTTGACCTGGGCGTGTATTGTTGGTATTCAACGGACATTATGGCTATCGCACGCAGGCAATTCTTCCGGCAAATGTTCATGGGCGTCGGCGCGGCAGCGGCGCTGCCGGTGCTGGGCGAGCACGCGTGGGCGGCAAACTGGCGAACCCTTCAGGCCGGCGGCCCCAGCGGGCCGATTCGCCTGGACGCAAATGAAAATGCGTATGGCCCGTGCCCGCAGGCGTTCGCGGCGTTGCAGGGCAGCGCGGAGATGGCCAATCGCTACCCGAAGCATGAATACGGGGATCTGGCCGAGGCCATCGCGGCGAAGCATGGAGTGAGCAAGGAGCGCGTGGTGCTGGGCTGCGGCTCTTCCGAGAATTTGCGTATGGCGGCGAACGCGTTCCTGGGACCGGGAAAGACCCTGATTTATGCTGAGCCCACATTTGAATTCATGGTGGGGCAGGCGAAAGCGAACGGAACGCAGGTGGTGTCCGTGCCGCTCACAAAAAATTACGCGCACGACGTGGACGCGATGCTCGCGCGCGCGGCGGGCGCGGCGGGAGTGGTGTACATCTGCAATCCGAACAATCCCACCGGGTCGCTCACTCCCCGGCACCAACTGGAAGCGCTGCTCGCAAAGTTGCCGCCATCGTTCTACGTGGTGATGGACGAGGCCTATCATCATTTTGCGGCCGGCGCGCCCGAGTACACATCGTTTCTCGACCGGCCTGTGGATGACGAGCGGCTGATCGTCACGCGCACCTTTTCGAAAATTTACGGGCTCGCGGGAATTCGCGTCGGCTATGCCGTGGCTTCGCCGGAGGTGGCCAAGCTTATGTCGGCGCAAAGTGCGCAGTACGCGATCAGTCTGCCGGCTGCGCGCGCCGCACTCGCGGCATGGAACGACTGGGACACGGTTCGCACCGGCTCAGCGAGGAATGCAAACGACCGGCAGGAATTTTACCGGCAGGCAAAGACGCGCGGCCTCGCACTGATTGATTCGCAGACAAACTTCGTGATGGTGCAGTCCGGCCGCCCCGTGAAGGATGTAATCGATCACTTTAAAGCGAACAATGTGCTGATCGGCCGGCCGTTCCCCCCGTACACCGATTACGCGCGCATCTCGCTCGGCACGCCGACTGATATGGAGCAGTTCTGGCGCGTGTGGGATTTGCTGCCGGCGAAACAACTTCCAGCGTAGAAGAAGCCTCGCCAGGGTAGAGCACTGATCTCCAGTTCAGCTCGGACAGGACTCTCCTGGGGACTTCCAAGCGAAGGGACGGGTTTCGGATTCCTGCAGGCGCACCAAATCGCCGGGGCGCCCCGCACGAATGCCGGCATCGCAGCCCATCCGCGCAAAAGCGCACAGGCACGATTGCCTGTGCTACTAGGACAAACCCAGGCGCTCGACGAATGACTGGAAGCGCGGCTCTTTGCGCATCCCGTCCACCATGGGATCGGCATTGAGGAGGACGAGGCCGTCGGCGCGCTCCTCAAACGCGCGTTCCAGCCACTTGAAGGCGCGGTCGTAGTCGCGCAGGCCGGCGCACAGAATTCCCAGATAAATGGCGGGGATGTACCGCTGCTTTCGTTGCTCCTCGAGCCGCTCGAGGATGGCTACGGCATGTTTTTTGCGTCCGGCGATGGCTTGTGCCAATCCCACGCCCGTGGCCACCAGAGGCACGTCGCGCCACGCGGCTTTGGCTTCCTTAAAGGTGGCGAGGCCCGCAGCAAGGGCTCCTTTGCGCAACTGGGCGCAGCCCAGAAGGTAATGGAGCAGGAAGTCGTTCTTGTCCAGCGCGAGCGCGGCGCGGCATTCGGCGATGGCAGCGTCGAAATTGCGGGCATAGTAGAGCGCGGCAGCGCGCGTGGCGCGGATGGCGACGAGCAGGTGCGGGTCGAGCTCCTCGGCGATTTCCTGCGCGCGGGAAATGCGGGCGAGCGCGTCTGCGGCGCGGCCCCGCGCCAGCAGCAGCCAGGCGTAACGCAGCAGCGCCGCGGAGTAGTCCGGATTCAGCTCGAGCGCACGCTGGTAGCATCGTTCCGCTTCATCCCACTTCCATTCGTAGTGATGCAGGACGAGGCCGAGAGCGGCTTGAGCCTCAGGGAGCGAAGGATCGAGCTCGAGCGCTTTTCGCGCCGCGGCGGCGGCTTTGGGCATGGCCTCGCGCGGAGGCAGCGCGTCGAACGGCACGGTCGTCAGCAGCCCGTAGGCCTGCGCAATGCCGGCGTAGGCGAGCACGAGCGACGAATCTTTTGCCACCGCGCGCTCGAACCATTCGAGGCTCTGCGCGAGCGAATCGGGCGTCATTTTATTGAACAGGTAGCGGCCCATCAGGTACGCCTGGTAGGCCTCGGGGTCCACGGCGCGGCTCGCGGCGGTGCCGTGAGATTCGGGCGTGATGGCCAGGCGAACTTCGCGGGCGATGGCAGCGGCGAGCGAGGCCTGCACTTCGAGCACGTCGCTGAGGCCGCGATCGTAATTCTCAGCCCACAGGTGGGTGTGCTCGCGCGCGTCCACGAGCTGCGCGGAGACGCGGATGCGGTCGCCGGCTCCGCGCACGCTTCCTTCGAGGATGTAGTCGAGGTCGAGCTCGGCGGCGATCTGGTCCGCGGGCTTGGCGCCGGATTTGTAGGAGAGCGCGGTGGTGCGCGCGATTACTCCCAGACGTCCGGGGTGGAGGCGGGCGAGGCGGTTGATCATCTCCTCGGTGAGGCCGTCGGAGAGGTAGTCCTGCTTCGCGTCGCCGCTCAGATTCACGAACGGGAGCACGAGCAGGCGGCTTCTGCGTTCGCCTGCCTCGCCACGGCGGGCAGGCGCGCCCGGCCGAGTGACGGGTCTAACTGGGGCGGCGCGGCGTTTGGCCTCGCGCGATTCCCACCAGGCAGTCACTTCGGATTTGAGCGCGTAAACGGAGCCCAGCTTGGCGTGCTGGTGACGATGGACGGGCAGGCCTTCGGTGGCCTCCCAGCGCTGCACGGTGCGCACACCGCGGCGGAGGAAGGCGGCAATCTCCTTCCAGGAGTCGAGACGCCCATCCTGATCGTGGTTCACCAAGGGGCTTACCAAGGGACTGACCACGGGCTGCGCAGCCATGCGATTCTACCTGCCGAATCCTGTGGCATCAATTTTTGCATGCGGTGTATGCGCCACACTGCGCCAAACCGTGCCAGGCGCGGTGTGGCGCTTGTGGCTTTCGAGGGCGCGTGCCTAGCATGGTCCGAGGCTGCGAATCCCAGCCGCGGCTCGAGGAGGACGGCGATGAAAAAATCATTGGCTCTACTGTTCACCATCCTGATGTGCGTCCCCGCGGGCTGGGGCCAAAATCAATGGAAGCAATTCGGGCGGCCGGGAGATCCGCAGGAGCCGCCTGCACAGGCACCGCCGCAGGGCGAGCCGGACATGGACGAGCCGGGAGATATTCCGGACGTCATCAGCATCCCGGCGGGAACGCACGTGCCCATGACCATCGTTCGCGCGCCGCAGGAGTCGCAGGCGCACGAGGGCGCGAAAGTGTATTTGCGGACGCGCAATGCCGTGCGGGCGGAAGGGGGTGTGGTGATTCCGGCGCGATCGCTCGTGGTGGGTGTGTTGACGAGCAATGCGGCGACCGGCTCGGGCAACCCGACCATGTCGATCCGCCTGAAGACGATTGTGCTGCCCAATGATGTGCGCCTGCAGGTTTCCGGCCGCGTGCTGGGCACGCTCGGAGGGCAAAAGGGGCCATCCGCCGCGGCTGTGGGATCGAATCCGATGGCCGCACTCTCCGGATTGACGCCGGAACAGATCGCCATGATCAGCACGTTCGCGCTGGTGGGTGCAGAGATCGGCCAAGCGGTGGGAAAAAGCCAGAAAGGTGCTGTGGTGGGCTCGATGGTAGGTGGAGGAGTCGGCCTGGCCGCGATTCTCGCCAGGAACGGAACGCAGCTCCATCTGCGCGCCGGGTCCAATGTGGACGCGGTGCTCGAGGAGCCGCTCGCGCTCGACCCGCGCGCCATCCGGTAGCTCGCAAAGGCGCGCGGGCAGGAGTGCCCGCGCCACTAAGGCAGCGGCTGCAGGCGGGCGTTGGTCAGGAACGGATCGGAGAAATCGGTCATGTCGCCGGGGTGTTTGCCTGCAACCGGCATGAGCCGCGCGGCTAGCGGCTTCTTCCAACGCAATGCCAGCGCCGCCACATCTTCATAAATGCGCACGAGCTGCTCGGCCGTCACGTCGCCGGGGAGCGGGACCGTGTCCAGGCCCGTGGCGCACACCGCGGAATAGGAGAGCAGGGCGTCGAGTGTGAGCAGGCCCTCGCTCCACCGCTGCGCCAGCCGCGCGTCTTCCAGCACGGGCAGCATCAGGCCGCAGTAACCCACGTGACGAGCGGGCACAGCCTGAACCGCGCTGGTCACCAGAGCGCACGCGGCCAGCGTGCCGGGCGTGCCGAAACGCTGACCTGTGAACGCTTCGATGGCTGCGCCGATGGAAACTTCGTGGAGCGGCGCGGGCGTGGGGTCGAACCCGAGATAGCGCCAGCCGGTCGGGCGTTCGATGTCGCGTGCCGCGTCGCTCATGGCGCGCGCGTGAACCGCCAGCGCCGCCACCAGTTCCTGTCGCGCGCGTTGCGCATCGCCGCGAGTCTCCCTCAACACTTCCTCAACCACTCCGGCGGATTCGACGCCGATGGCAAATTCATTTCCCGGGCCGTCGTGCCAGGAGCCGGGGAAAAACGGCGAATTCTGAGGCACACAGGCGAGCGCGGTAAAATTGAACGGACCCTGGCTTCGCGGGCTTCTCGCCGCGGCGTGCAGAACGGTTTCCGCGGCAGCGCGCATGGCGCGGGGGTGCGCGGCATTACCGGCGGCGATCAGCAGATTGGCCTGCAGAAGTCGCGCGGTCTCGAGCGCGTCAGCCAGGAGCTGAGCCATCGCGGAGTCGTCTCCATCGTTGCGCATGGCCGGGCCGATGGAGAGCTCGAAGGGCGTGGCAACCGCGAGATCGTCCATCCTGCGGAGTGTGGCCAGGGCCTGCGCGCGAGGGACGTCACGCAGCCATTCCGGGAACGGCTGCGTGCTGATGCGAATGGATTCGACCTCGTAGCCGCGGGATTCGACGATCGCGCGCGCGGCGCGGAGTTTCTCCAGTGTTTGCGCCAGCACGTGCTCCCAGCGAGAGTGCTCGATGCGAACAAACACGGCGATGGCGCGGACTTTAGGATTGGCCATGAAGGCTGGATTCTCGCATGAGAGGTGAAGAGGAAGGATGGAGATTTAACACGGAGATCACGGAGCCACGGAGGACGCGGAGGAAAACATAGAAGAAGCGGGGATTAGCGGGCGGGGCGGGCGGTGCTTTTGAACTGCTTGCTCAGCGCCAGCGCCTGGCCCTGATACGAAGAGCCGATTTTCGCGCCGTACACCTTGTCGGGAATGGAGAGCAGGTGCATGTAGTAGAGGCGGCCGACGGCCTGGCCATCTTCGATCTGGAAGGGAACTTCGTGCGCGCGGACTTCCAGCACGGCGCGCGTGCCTTTGATGTCGTCGTTGACGCCGAAACCGAAGCCGGGGTCGAAAAATCCGGCGTAATGGATGCGGAACTCGCCCACGGAGGTTTCCAGCGCGACCATTTCCGCCGCGTACTCCGGAGGGACGCGCACGCGCTCCTTGGAGGCGATGATGTAGAAGGCCCCGGGATCGAGAATCAGAGAGCCGGTGCGCGGCGAGTAGATCAGCTCCCAGAAATCGTCCGGCTCGTAGTGGTTCACTTTGCTCAGATCGATCACCGGGGCGTTGCTGCGGGCTTTGTAGGCCACGACTTCGGTTGGGGAATCGGCCTGCGTGCTCACGCGAATCCACAGCCCTTCCTCGATCTCCGCCTCGGCGCGATTGTCTTCGGTGAGATACACGAGGCCGTGCTGGTGGTCCAGCGCACGAAGGCTGTGGTCGTCCGAGGAGGGATCACCCAGCAGAAAACGCATCTGGCTGAGCTTCATGCCCGCGGCCAGGACCACGCTGAACGTTCGCGGCACGACTTCCGCGTAGAGGCGCCCTCGATAGCCGTTGCGCACCCACTCAAAATCTTCGCCGTAGTCGGTGATCAGGCGCGTGAAGATGTCCAGCCGGCCCGTGGTGCTCTTGGGATTGCACTTGGCGGAGACCTCGTCGGGCAGAAACAACTCTTCCATCAGCGGCACGATATACACGCAGTTCTTCTCGAACACGGCGGGCCGGGTCAGGTCCACTTCAGACATCTTGAGGTCTTCGATCTTCGCTTCGACCGTGGACGATTTGCCGGGAAGAAAGCTGGCGCGCACGCGGTAGGCTACGTTGCCGAGGCGCAGGTCGATGCTGGCCGGCTGTATCTGGTCCTCCGAGATTTCCGCGCACAGTTCCCTGCGCGGAGTGATGCGGCCGGATCCAATCAAGTTGCGAATGGATTGCGACGGCAGAACGCCGCTCGAATTCTGCGCGCCGGTCCCGCCCTGCGGGACCACGCCGGGAAATAGAAGCTGTTCGTGAGCCATCGGAATGCGGAATCGCCCGCGCGAAAGTATAGCAGGGAGCGGGAATTTGGGGCAGGAACGGGAAATCACTGCTGTGTGGATTTCCTGTCCGGGGAAAAGCGGGAAAAAGCAGGTCACTCTCCGCCCAAGCAGAATCGGGATCAAAAGATGACACCTCGGGAGGCGCACTCGAAAGGCCAAACGGCTTACTTGCGGGTTCGTTCGTCGGAGTGGATGCGGCCGTCGCGGATGAGAATTACGCGATGGGCATAAGCGGCGATGTCCTGCTCGTGCGTGACGAGGATGATGGTGTTCTGCTGTTCATGCAATTTTCCGAACAGGGCCATGATTTCAGCGCCGGTCTTCGAATCCAGGTTGCCGGTGGGCTCGTCGGCCAGCAAAATCGACGGCTTGTTGACCAGCGCGCGCGCCACCGCAACCCTCTGCCTCTGCCCGCCGGAAAGCTCGTTGGGCTTGTGCATCATGCGGTCAGCCAGGTCCACCGTACGCAGGGTTTCTTTGGCCCGTTCCAGGCGCTCCTCGGCGGGCGTGCCGTTGTAGATCAAAGGCAGCTCGACGTTGTGGAGCGAGGTGGCGCGCGCCAGCAGGTTGAAGGTCTGGAAGATGAAACCGATTTCCTTGTTGCGGATGTACGCCAGTTCGTCGTCGTCCAGCGAGCTCACCAGCCGCCCGGCCAGCCAGTAGTTGCCGGAGGTCGGCGAGTCCAGGCAGCCGATCAAATTCATGAGCGTCGATTTGCCGGAGCCGGAAGGGCCCATGATGGCAACGTACTCGCCGCGCTTGATCTCCAGGTCCACGCCGCGCATCGCGTACACCTGCTCGGAGCCCATCTGGTAGGTCTTGGTCAGGTTCTCGGTGAAGATGACGGTGCCGCGGTCCACCAAGTCCTGGCGGAGATCTGACGGACCGACTGTGACGGCCTCGACGGGCATGGGTGCCGGGCTCCTCTGGAACTTCTCGCTCAGGACTGCTCTTCAGCCTTCTTCGGTGCTTCGTTGTCCACTTTCACGCGGTCGCCGGGTTTGAGCGCGCGCAGCGCCTTGTAGCTCCCCGTGACGATTTCGTCGCCTTCCTTCAGAGAGTCCTTAATCGAGCCGGGTTTCACTTCGATGTCGGCCACTCCGGTGATTCCCGTGTCCACCTGGACGAATTTGACCTTCCCGTTGCGGACCACGAACACACCTTGAATTTCCTCTTTCTTGGGGTCCGCGCCAGGAGGAAGCGTCTTGGCAGCGGCGAGGACGACGCTGCCGGATGTGTCTGCCTTGGCCTTTTTTTCCGCGGCCTTCTGCGCCTCGTCCAAATCCTTGCGCGTGCGCAGGGCCAGGGCCTGCAGGGGAATCGCGAGCACGGCCTTCTGCTGCGCAGTCTGAATCTTTGCCGTGGTGGAAAGGCCCGGACGGATGTTGTCCGGCGGGCTATCGAGAGTCACGACGACTTTGAAATCTTTTGCTTCCTGGTTGCTGGCCGTGGTCTGCGTGGTGGCCAGACCCGAGGAACGCAGGATGGCCTGGTCGCCCATCTCCGTCACCCGCCCCTTGAAGACCTTGCCGGGGATGGCGTCGATGGTCACATCGGCCACTTGTCCGGGGCGCACGTTCACGATATCGGTTTCGTCCGCCATCACTTCCGCGGTAACCACGGACATGTCCGAGAGGGTCATCAGGTAGCTGCCCGAGGAATTCTGAATTCCAGGCACCACGTTTTCGCCCATGCGGACGGCGATGAAGCTGACGATACCGTCAATCGGGGCCACGTAGGTCGTCTTGCGCAATACGTCGTCGAGCCGCGTAAGCATGGCTTTATTCTGGTCCAGCGCCCCGCGCTGGCGGTCCAGATCGCTCTTGGCCTGCTGCATCTGCGCCTGGCTGGCGGCAAGGGCCGCCTTGGCGCCGTCAAAAGTGGCCTTGCGGCTATCGTAATCCTGCTTGGGGATCAGGCCGTCCTTCAGCAATCGTTCGCCGCGCTCGAAATCCAGTCGGGCATGCTCGAAATCGGCCTGGCGCTGGGAGACGGTAGCCTGCGCGGAGCGGTAACTCGCCTCCGACGACTTCACGCCATCCTGCGCGGATTGAATTGCGGCGCGCTGGGCGTCCACGTCGGCGCCCGGCTGGATGCTTTCCAGCCGCAGCAGCACATCGCCGCGCTTCACGTGGTCGCCTTCCTTCACCACGATTTCCTTGATCTTGCCGAAACCTTCGCCCAGCACGTTTGTGTAGGTGCGCGGCTTGATTTGCCCCGAGGCAGTGACGATGGAAACCAGATCCTCATGCCCGACCTTGCTGGTCTGCACCGTCACCACATCTTTTGTGGTCTCGTACCGGAATACGCTCCAGGCGATCAGCAGGACAACGAGCCCAGCTACGCCGAGCAGAACTTTTTTCCAAGTCTTCATGGCATTCTATCCTGACTCATCCCCGGGGCAGACCCCACCCCAACCGGAGACACCCCAGAATTCCGGGCTCCTGGTTTTATACGCTGCGCAGCCCCCAAAAGTTTCCTTGTCCGGCGGGGGCCGTATCCGACCGCGCAAGAGGTTGACGGGAGAGAGGCCAAAACCAATCTCCCCGCCTATGCTCCTAGGCGGTTTCCCACCTGGCACTTGGAGCGCGTCCCTTTCGAAATGTTCCCCAACATAATTTTACAGAAAAACTCCCGGAAAACACCAGCATCGCGGCTTTCAAACGTGCCCCGCCCTCTCGCGGTGGGCTGAAGTACAGACACTTCCCGTGCCCCTCCAGATGCTTGGACGACCGAGATTCGGAATAGGACTGTCCGCCAGCAGTACCTTGGACTGCCGCACAGGGGTTCTGACTGGCAAATGGGGCAGGGAGGGCTGGATTCCATAAATGGTAGGGGCCTGCGAAAAGTGGGAGGTTTGCCCCGGTTTAGCGCCTGCGTATGCTTCATAACTGTAAGAAAAATATAGGCTTACAACTGTATAGGCTTGGCCGATGGATTGCACCTATCTGCTCGACTAGTAGTGGTTTCGGTCGGTTTAGTGTTGGTGGTTTGGGGTTGAGATGGCAAAACACAGCAAAATCTCAGGAGGCGAGCAGATGTCCTATAGGGGAAAGGCTTTGCTGAGTGTGGCCTTACTCGTCCTGGCGCTGGCGGTGGCACCTTCACTGTACGCGCAGGCGGTGAATACCGGCACGATCGTCGGACAGGTCACAGACCCGTCCAGCGCCGCTGTTGCCGGGGCTACGGTCACGCTCACTGACGTAACAACGAACACGTCACGGTCGCTTCAGACGAACGCGGATGGCCGCTACGTCTTTCCGGCCGTGCCGCCGGGCACCTACGACTTGACGGTGACGGCGAAGGGCTTCCGGGAGTCCAAAGTCTCGAAGTCAACGGTGACGGTGCAGACCCAGCTCACGCTCAACGTGCAGCTCCAGATCGGCGTGGCGACCGAGGTGGTGGAAGTGGTCGCGGGTACCGGCGCCGAACTGCAGACGCTGAACTCCACGGTGGGCACAACCTTCAACCAGTTGTCGATTGATGCGCTGCCTGCTATTGGCCGCGACGTGTCGTCCTTCGCTACGCTGCAGGCGGGCGTGGACGTTTCCGGCGCCGTGGCCGGCGCGATGTACGACCAGAATACCTACCAGTTAGACGGTGGGCAGAATACCAACGACATGGACGGGAGCATGACGATTTACACTCCCTCCCCCGGCAACGACGCGTCAGGCGTGGGCGCAAACTGCTTCGACTGTTACGGCGGGGTTCCCGGCGGCGTTATGCCCACTCCGATCGACAGCATCGAGGAGTTCAAGGTCAACACCACGCAGCAGACGGCTGACTTCAACAGCTCGGCAGGCGCGCAGGTTTCCATGGTCACCCGGCGCGGCCATGACTCCTGGCACGGCACGGCGTACGAGTATTATCTGGACAACAACTGGAACGCCAACTCGTTCCCCAACGACGCCCTGAGTCGGCCGATTCCGAGCTTCCACTACAACCGCTTCGGCGGGGCAGGAGGCGGCCCGATTATTCCCAAGAAGATTCTGGGTGGAAAGACCTACTTCTTCGGCAACTACGAAGGGTTCCGCTACCCGAATTCGGTCACGCTGAACCGAGACGTTCCCGGGTTCGGCATGCGGCAAGGCCTGCTCGCGTTCGACACCTGCACGGCGAACTGCGGAACGAAGACTGAAGTGGACACCCCCATGGTCTACAACCTGCAGCCCGGAAATGTTACGTACAACGGGCCGACGATTAATTACCCGAAGACGGCTATCGTAGCCCTCAGCTCGGGCGCAGTGTATAGCCCCGGGGCCAGCCTTGCTGCCGGTGGCGCGGGTACGGCAGTGGCCGCCTGCCCCACGCTCACGATGGCCGGCGCTCTCAACTGCGATCCCCGCAACCTGGGTATCAGCCCCACGATGACAGCCCTGTGGAATCTGATGCCGGAGGGCAATTTGAAAAACTCTGACGGCACCTTCGCCAAGAACGGCGGTTACGCCGACGGGGTCAACGTGCTGGCATTCAACGGCAACGTTACGGTCCCGACTCGGTCCGATTTCGCGGTGGCCCGCATTGACCACGATTTCGGCGACAAGGAGCACTTCTTCTCCACCTATCGCTTTTACCGCCTGACGCGCGGCTCCACAGTCCAGACGGATTTGTTGACCGCAAACGGCGGCTCGATTGTCGCGCTCGCCAACCGTCCGCAGATCCCCTGGTTCTTCGCGGCCGGCCTGACCAGCAACATCACCAGCAACTTCACCAACGACTTCCATTACAGCTACCTGCGCAACTGGTGGCTGTGGGGCGATATCGGCGGCCCGAACCAGGGCCTGACGTGCGGAGGCGGAGCCGCTTGCAACAACCTGACGGGGTTGGGAGGAGCCTTGGAACCCGGTGGCGACACCTCCGGCAGTTCCAACAGCGTCCTCTCTTCCTACAACGTCAATAACCAGGCTACCCGTCAGCGCTACTGGGATGGCCAGGACCACATGCTTCGAGACGACATGACGCGGCTGCTGGGCAACCACCTGCTGCAATGGGGCGGTAGCTACCAGCACAACTACAACCAGCATTCCCGCGACGACAACGGGGTCAATTCCAATGTGTACCCGACCTATGTCCTCTCGGACGGTATCCCCTCCAGCAGCAGCAGCGGAGTGGGCATGGCTGAACTTAACGCGACAGGTATACCGACGGGTGGTAGCTATACGCCTGCCGGCGTCCCCCTGCTCGGATGGAACAGAGACTACGCGAACTTGCTCGGGTTGCTTTCCATCGACCAGTACGTCGCTACGCGGAAGGGCCCGCAGTTGACCATTCAGCCGCCGCTCACCCCGATCACGGACAAGGTCACAATTCCCTACTACAACGTCTATTTCATGGATAGCTGGAAAATCCGGCCCACGATCACCCTCACCTACGGTCTGGCATGGACGTTGGAAATGCCGCCGGTCGAGGCGACTGGACAGCAGGTGTTGCTCGTGGATCAGGCCAACCAGGAAATCAAGGTTCAGGATTACCTGAACACCCGGAGGAAGGACGCGCTGAACGGCGTGGTCTTCAATCCGCAAATCGGGTATTCCCTGGTGGGCAACGCCGCCGGCGGGCAAAAGTACCCCTACAACCCCTATTACGGCGAGTTCGCTCCGCGGGTCGCCGTGGCCTGGAGCCCGAACTTCGACAAAGGGATCATGGGTGACATCATGGGCCGCGGCAAGACCGTGGTTCGTGGCGGCTTCTCCGTCATCTATGGTCGCTTGAACGGAGTGGACTTGGTGCTGGTGCCTCTGCTTGGCTACGGCCTGCTCCAACCGGTGCAGTGCTTTGGCCCAGTGGCCCCGGCAGCCCAGGCGGGGTTGAAAACATCCTGCGCGGGTAGCGGTATCACCACTCCCGCGAACGCCTTCCGCATCGGCCCAGGGACAGGAGGAGCAGGGCAGTGGGATGGTCTAGTGGCGCCGCTCGCAACGCCTAGCACGACTCTCCCTCAACCCGCTTTCCCCGGCATCAATTCGCTGGCCAGCGGAGACGTCACAACGACGGATCCGAACTTCCGCCCGAACAAGAGCTACGAGATGGACTTCACCGTCCAGCGGCAGATTACCCCCAAGGTTATCGTCGAGGCGGGGTACATCGGCCGCATCATCCGCAACGAGTTCCAGCCGGTAGGCCCCAATGCCATACCGTACATGTTCACCGAGGGCGGCCAGCAGTTCCAGAAGGCTTATGCCAACCTGGTGATGCAGTACTGCGGCGGTGTCAAGGGGTTGGCTGGCGGCGGGTGCAACTTCATCGCCAACGTCAACACCCTCACCCCGCAGCCGTTCTTTGAAACGGCCCTCGGCGGAGCCGGTTCCAAATATTGCTCCACCAAAGTCGGGTTAGTTACCCCTACCAGCTGCACCGCGGCAGTAGCTCTCAACGAAGGCGGGAACGGCGGCAACCTCTCCACTCAGGCAGCTTGGTACGTGTGGAGCGATCTGGATGCCGGGCCGTTCCAGCCGGACATTGTCGGTGGTGTGAACGTCGGTGGTGTACTCTCTGGCCCGACGATGATGCAGAACTCCGGCCAGCTCACCTCCGACGGCATTGGCGTCAACGCCAGCGTCGGCTACGGAAACTACAACGCCCTGTTCATCACCACCAGGATAGCGGACTGGCACGGGCTGACCCTGCAGTCCAACTTCACGTACGGGAAAGCGCTGGGCACTGGTTCCTACGTTCAGGCCAGCAGCGCCTATACGGAAGACGACCCGTTCGATACGAGTCGCGGCTACGGCCCCCAGGCTTGGGACCGGAAGTTCCTGTTGAACACGTTCCTCGTCTACCAGCCCGCTTACTATAAGAACCAGCAAGGGGTCATCGGACACTTGCTGGGTGGCTGGTCCATTGCCCCGATTCTCACCGCAGGCAGCGGCAACCCACTCTTTCTGAGCACCTATTCGGGTGCCGACTTCGGAGCAAGCGGCGCCGCCTCTCTGTTCGGCAACGAACAGGCCGTTCCGGTTACGGGCTGCTCGTTCAGCCGAAGCACTTCCCGGCACGACAACGTTCCCGGCTCGAATGGGATCGGCGTGAATGGCGCGTTCAACCTCAACCTGTACGCCAACCCTTCGGCCTCGTTCAACTGCTTCCGGAACCCGGTGTTGGGCTTTGACAACGGCCACAACGGGGGACTTGGCAACACTCTCCGCGGCCAGCCGTTCTGGAACGTCGACATCCAGATTAAGAAGACCACGCGCATTACCGAGCGGGTCAGCGTCGAGTTCCAGGTCATCGTCGCCAACGTGTTCAACCACGCGCAGTTCTTCGACCCATCCATGTCCCTCAGTAGCCCGGGTGACTGGGGCGCACTCGAGGGGCAGGAAAACACAAACCGCCAGTTCGAATTCGGCGGCCGTATCCGCTTCTAACTTCTACCAGCGAGCTTTTACCAACTCGCTTCGACAAAGGGAAGGCCGGTTCCGGCCTTCCCTTTGTTTTTCCGGCCAAACATTCCACTGCTCTTGGCAGGGCAACTCAGGCCTAATCCCCCGAATCCAAAGGGTTAAGCAACAAGCGGCAGAGGGCTGTGCAACGTCCAGTTTGACGGGCGTTTCTGGGGGCATTAGAATCGGGGCTTCGAAAGAGACGATGTGTCGGATTGGGGTGTCCTGGTGAAGTTCGAGAGACTCGCCATCATTCTTGCCTTAGCCGGGGCCACGTTCCTGCCCGTCGTGGCCACCCGCGCCAAAGCTCAGGACAAACCCGCACCGCAGGAGACTGAAAGCGTCGGCCCGCCTCAGCAGCCAAGCAAACAGAAGAAGGCAAGCGACCGCAAGCTGCTCAAAGAGTTGGATACGCCGTTCCGCCGGTGGCTCGACGAGGACGTGGTCTACATCATTACGCCGGAAGAGCGAAAGACTTTCCTGCGGTTCACGACCAACGAGGAGCGGGAGCAGTTCATCGAGGCGTTCTGGCAGCGCCGCAACCCCGACCCGGAATCCCCGGACAACGAGTTCAAGGAAGAGCACTACCGGCGCATCGCCTATGCGAACGCACGCTTCACCTCCGGCCTGCCCGGCTGGGAGACGGACCGCGGCCACATCTACATTATGTGGGGCCCGCCCGATGAGAGGGACATCCACCCGAACGGCGGAGCTTACGAGCGGCTTCCGGAAGAAGGCGGCGGCTCCACCAACACTTACCCGTTCGAGGACTGGCGCTACCGGCACATAGACGGGATCGGCGACGACATCAACATCGAATTTGTGGACACCACGTGGAGCGGTGAATACCACCTGACCATGGACCCCTGCGAAAAGGACGCTCTGGCGAAGACCAACGCTGGCTCGTCCATGACGGAAATCTCGGGGGATTCGAACCGCAACTACCGCAATTCGAACCCGAACGGTACCTCGTGCTCCAAATCGCAGATGATGGACCCCATCGACCCGTTTGAGTTCACGCGCGTCCAGACGTTCGCCGATATCCTGTCCACTCCCCGCTTCCACGACAAGGTGATGGAAGGGCTGGTGACCAGCAAGATCCTGCGCAATCAGATCACGTTCGACTACAAGTTCTACTTCATGCGCGTCACCTCCGACACGGTGCTCGTCCCGATCACCGTGCAGGTGTCCAACCGCCAGCTCACCTTCGAAAACAAGGATGGGGTGAACTCCGCGGCCGTGAGCATCTACGGGCGCATCACCACGCTCACCGGAAAAGTGGTGCAAACGTTTGAAGACACGCTGACGCGCGACTTCCCCGACTCGCTTATGAAGCAGTCGCGCGAAGGGCTGTCTGTATATCAGAAGGGCGTGCCGCTCCGGCCCGGGCTCTACCGTCTGGACCTGGTGGTCAAGGACATCAAGAGCGGAAACGTGGGCGTACAGAGCACACGCCTGGCGGTGCAGCGCTTCGACGACGAAAAGCTGACCGCCAGCACTGTGATGCTGGCCGACCAGATGGAGCGCGTCGGAGAAAAGCAGATCGGTTTGGGCCAGTTCGTGATCGGCGATGCCAAGGTACGCCCCAGGGTCAGCGGGAGTTTCACCTCCGCGGAAAGCATGAGCGTCTACCTGCAGCTCTACAACCTGACCCTCGACGAGAAAACGCACAAGGCGGACGCCGGGCTTCTGTTTACGATTACGCGGGTTGACGGTAATGAGCCGCGAGAGGTGTTTCGCAAGCGGGAGACTTCCGTGGAGCAATTTGGACCGGCGGGGCGGCTATTGACCATCGAGAAGCGCATCCCGCTGGCCAACCTCGAGCCGGGACGCTACCGGTTTGCCGTGGAGGTGACTGACAACATCTCGAAGGAGACCGTCACTCCGTCCGCCGACTTCACCGTGAAGGCGGCAGCCGTAGCCGCTGCCAAGAATTGAACCGGAAGGGTGAAGAAGTGGAGAACCGGGCAGCACATCTCCCTGGAAAAGCTCCTGCTGCTGAATACCTTTGATCCCGGCTGGTACAACCTACCTTGCAGATAAGCAGCAACCTCGCCAGGCGAACGCTAGTTACCGCTACCGAGTTCATGGTTCGGGCTGCGTTGCTCGCAGCGGCCAGAGAAGTGAGCCGAGGAAATCCTCCGAGCGACGAGCACCTCTTGCGGGGCAAGCTGGCTTCCGGTTCTTATAGTGCGCCCCTCGGTCTGTGGAAATCCCGCATTTTGTAGTTAGCTTCCAGAATTAAAAGTTAAATAAAATTTCCACAATTGTAGCCTTTATGTAAATAAATGGAATTGAGTGACTTGGGGATATCTCCGCCACGGCATTCAGATTGCTGGCCTTCGCGCAACTTGGAGTGTTCCAGGAGTGACGCTCCAATTCCTTCTTTCGGTCAGGTCGGTCAGATTGCATCTTAGCGCCGGGGGGTGGGGGAATGTCATTTCAACATAAGCCTTTGGTGATTGTGGCATTGGTGCTAGTACTCGCCGTCACTGCCGCTCCGCTGTATTCCCAGTCAACTACGACTGGTACGGTCACGGGGACCGTGGTGGACGAGGCGAAGGCGGCCGTGGCTGGCGCCACGGTGACCCTTTCGAACAAGTACACCGGCGCCGTGCTGACGACTACCAGCAATAGCGCGGGCATCTACCTTTTTGCCAGCGTTCCGCCGGGTGAGTACAAGCTCCGCTGCTCGGCAAAGGGTTTCTCGACGGCCGAGGTCCCTGACGTCATTGTGGAGGTTACGAAGTCTTTTACCTACAACATGACGCTCAAAGTCGGCCAGACCACCACCACGGTGGAAGTCACCATCACTCCCGGGGCCGAACTGCAAACCCAGGACGCCTCCATCGGAACGGTCATCAGCGGCGATTCGATCCTGTACCTTCCCCAGCAGCAGCGCAGCGTCACGGCCCTGCTCCTGTTGCAGCCCGGCGTGTCTCCCAGCGTCGCTGGTAGCGGCGACATCAACGGTGGCCAGGTGAACGGCGCGTTGGCCGATCAAACCACGTTCTATGTGGACGGGGGCGACGCCACGAGCGACTTGGAAGGCACGAATAACTACGTCTCGCCACCGGGCGAGCCGCAGCCGGCGCCCTTTATCGCTGTCCCCGCCGAGTGGACACAGGAGTTCCGCGTGGTCACGGCCAGCCCCACGGCCAGTTTCGCCCGCTCCCAGGGCGGCGAAGTCTCCGTGATCACCAGGAACGGAACCAATACCTACCACGGCTCCGCTTATGAGTACTACTACGGGGATGCGACCAGCGGCAACTCGTGGATAAACGACCGCTTGGGGATTCACAAGCCTCACCAGGTGAACAACCGTTTCGGCGGCAGCGGCGGCGGCTACATCATCAAGGACAAGCTGTTTTTCTACGGCGGCTACGAGCAGCGCGATCTGTTCCAGTCCGCGAACATCGAGCAGCTCGTTCCTACAGCCACTGCCCGTATGGGAATTCTCCAGTTCGAGGACTGCGCTTCGGCGGTGTATAACGGCAAGGGCGTTTGCACGGGCGGCGGTAACAACATTCAGTACAATCTCGCCACGACTACCGGCTGCAGCAGCACTCCTCCGCCCATTTTCACGGCCGTCGCTTGCGACCCGCGAGGCCTGGGCATCAGCCCGCTGATCAAGGCCGACCTTGCTACCCTTCCCGTTGGGAATGACCCGAGCACTGGCGATGGCTTGAACACGATTGGATACGTTCAGTCCTTTGCGCTGCCGACCCTCGAGAAGCTGGCGGTAGCCCGGCTGGATTACACCCTCGGCCCCCACTGGAGCCTGTTTGGCACCTTCCACTTCAACAAGTACAACCTGACCACGACGGACCAGTTCAACATCACCTGCCCCACCGCGAACTGCACCACGGGCGCGGATACCATTCTCAGCGGCACTCCCGCGCAACCCCGGTTCGTCACGGCTCAAATCAACGGAGTCATCGGGTCGAACTTCACCACCCAGACGCATGCTTCCTACCTCCACGACTGGTGGAACTGGAACCGCGCCGCGCTGGCTCCGGAAGTGACCGGATTGCCGGCGAACTCGGCGATCGATCTGGGCGGCGAGGCCCGGATCGCAAACACAACGAGCACCAGCAAAGTGTTTGGCGACCCCATCAATTTCAATACCCAGAATGCCCGCGCGCGCGTTTGGGGCGGCAAGGACTGGTTCATGGCCGAAGACGCGAGCTGGCTGCACGGGAAGCACACCATCCAGTTCGGCGGCGGCTATTACCTATGGAATCTCTACCACCAGCGCACTGACGACGTGATTGGGGGCTTGACCATCGGCCCCCAATTCTATGTCGGTGAGACGGTGAACAACGGCGGGACCGCTATCAACATCCCGACCTTCGAAGCACCGCCTCTGTGCACTCAGACCGGTACCTCGACGGATTGTCTGAGGTCGGCGTCGGCGCAGCAAATCTGGGGCAACATGTACTCCACCCTCTTGGGCATCGTGGATCGCTCCTCCCAGATCGGCGTGCGCAACGGCCAGTTCCAGGCCAGCCCGCTCGGCACCCAGCTCTTCGACCAGGTTCGCACGCACACGTTCGACACCTACGTTCAGGACTCCTGGAAGCTCACGCCGAATCTCACGTTCACTTACGGCGTGAATTATGGCGTCTCGTTTGCCCCGCACGAGGCTACCGGCAAACAGGTGGTGGAGGTGTACGCTTCCGACAACCAGCCGGTACAGAACGTCTTCGGCTACTTTGCGCAGCGCAACACTGCCCTGAGCAACGGCGCGTTCTTCGGAGCCGGCCCTGCCAAGTCCCCAAGCGGTTTCTTCGGCTTCAGCCCCATCGACGCTATCCCGGCGCTGCACGGGAGTGCCGTGCGCACCCAGTTCAATGAGTTTGGCCCGCGCGTGGCAATTGCTTGGAATGTGCCCTTCAAGAACTGGGTCTTCGGCAACAAGCAGACCGTGGTCCGCTTCGGCTATTCGCTGCAATGGAATCGCACCAGCGCCGTGGGGGAAGTCTTGACCCCACTGCTCGGCGACGGCCTCGCTTCAGTCCAATCCTGCAGCCCCATCATGAACGGAACGTGCAACACCGGAGCGACTCTGACAGGGGTCAATGGCTTCCGCATTGGCGTGGATGGGAATGGGAGCACCATTCTTCCCCCGCAGCCGACCACTATCGTACCCCCGCTGGTGCCCTGCTCCCCCTTGTGCGCCAAGTCGGGCACCGAGGACCCGGGCATCCACACGCCGTACTCCCACGTGGTCAGTCTGGACATCCAGCGGGCCTTTAAGCACAACTGGTTCATCGATATCGGCGCCATCGGACGGTTCTCCAAGAACTTGTGGCAGAACCAGGACCTCAACTCCACGGACATGTTTGCCAAGACCCCGGCTTGCGCCGCAGGAGCCGCAGGATGCACTCTTGCGACCTCCGGTCAGACTTTGGCACAGGCATACGACGCTGTCGTCACGGCGAAGAGGGCCGGCACGCCCGTCGCACCCCAACCGTTCTTTGAGAACGCTCCTTATGGCGCGCCGGGCGATACGGCGTTGATGGCCGCTAGGCCAGGCGCCAGTTCGCAGTCCCTCTACGTGTTCATGGAGGGCAGCGGGAACTACGATTACATCGCCCCCCAGCCCCTCGATGACCTGCAATTCGGGAACGGCGGCAGCGACAACATCACCACCGACCACGGCCTCGGCAACTACGGCGCCGGGTTCGTCACCGTCCGCAAGGCCTTCTCGCAGGGCTTGGACATGACGTTCAACTACACCTGGTCGCACGCGCTGGGCACCGGTTCCCAGGACTTCGTAGGCCAGCAGTACACGGCATACGCATCACCCACGCCGTTCAATATCTACAGTGGCTACGGTTCGAACAACGGCGACCGGCGGAGCGTCATAAACTTCACCTTCTACTACCTGCTGCCGTTCGGAAAGGGCCGGGAGTTCCACACCGGCCACGATGTTGTGGACCGCATCATCGGCGGATGGTACGCGAGCGGGATCTATACGTTCCAGACGGGCATACCAGCGTGTGTCGGAACGGGCGGCGACTACGGCTCCCCCAGCGGGTTCGAGTGCGCGGTTGGCTCGACCCAGTTCGGCCAGCTTAGCGAGCACAAGGGCGAGGCCGGCGCGGGGGGTGTTGGCACCACGGCCAACCCGGCCAATCACGGCACGGGGCTCAACATCTTTGCGAACCCCACGGCTGTTTTCAACTCCTACACCTTCCCGTTGCCAGGTGTGGATGGCCGGCCGGACGCCGAGACCTTCAACCTTGCCAATAGTTGGAACGTGGACTTCGGCCTCGGCAAAAACCTTTGGACGACCGAGCGGTACAAGCTCACCTTCGATGCCGAGTTCTTCAACGTCTTCAACCATCCGAATTTCACCAGCGCTGCGTCGACCAGTCTCACGAGCCCGGCGAATTTCGGCGTCATCACCGGACCTTCCAACCCAGCGCGCCAGATCCAGTTTGGCCTGCGGTTCGATTTCTAGAGCCGCTCGGACCCTCTAACCCCTGTGCCGTCCCTGGCTCTCCAGCCAGGGACGGCACAGTTTTCTTATCCCGACCCATCGCTCGCCACATGCAGGCCGATAGGTCCAACCATGCCCCCAGTTCCGAATTCTTCCTTCGCGCAGCGGGACATCCCTCGTCCGCTCTGCGGAATCCAACGGAAAAAGCAGGGGAGGGTTTGACGCAATGAGCCCCGGGGCAATAGAATCCGAACGCCCAAGAGCGGAGGTTTAATTCCTGTGAGTCCCGGCCGGACTGGCCACGTCGTTCTCATTGCAGCCTGCTTTCTGCTTGCCCCGGCGTTTGCCGAGGGCCAGTCGAATGCCGGGCCCAGTGACGGGCCGCAGGCCGTTCCCCAGAGCGCAAAGGAGAGGAAGAAGAGCGAGGCCAAAATCCTTAAGGAACTGGACTCCTCCTTCCGCGACTGGCTCGAACAGGACGTGGTCTATATCATCACGCCGCCGGAGCGGACGTCATTCCTGCAACTCACCACGAACGAGGAGCGCGAGCAGTTTATTGAGGCGTTCTGGCACCGGCGCAATCCCGACCCGGAGTCGTCGGATAACAGCTTCAAGGAAGAGCACTACCGCCGTATCGCCTATGCGAACGACCGTTTTTCGTCCGGGTTTCCCGGTTGGATGACGGACCGCGGCCGCATCTACATCATGTGGGGCCCTCCCGACCAGATAACAAGCAAGCCGGGCGGCGGGACCTACCAGCGCACGCCGGAGGAGGGGGGCGGCACAACTCAGGCGTACCCCTTCGAGCAGTGGCGGTATCACCACCTCGAAGATGTGGGGGACGATATCATTCTCGAGTTCGTGGATCCCACGCTGAGCGGCGAATACCACCTGACCATGGACCCTTGCGCAAAAGATTCCCTGGCCAAGATTCCCAACGCGGCCCCCACGTACGCGGAAAACATGGGGTTTTCCACCTACGCCGACCGCAACGGGCTCAACAATGGCGGCACCACCTGCGGAGCAGGGGAAGATATGATGCCGGCCAATTTCAATGAATTTAAGCGCTTTGAGAGGCTCGCCAAGGTGTCGGGCGGGCCGCCGGTGAAGTTTCCGGACCTGGCGCCTCTGGTAAGCACGCGGGTGTTGCGGGACCAACTCCACTTCGACTACCGCTGCGATTTTCTGCGTGTAACGTCCGACACGGATCTCGTGCCCATCACCGTGGGGATCCCCAACCGCCAGCTCACTTTCCAGTCCAGGGACGGAGTGAATTCCGCGTCGGTGGAAGTGTACGGGCGCGTTACTACCCTCGGCGGTCGAGTCATTCAGACGTTTGAAGACACGCTCAACCGCGATTTCCCCGACTCGCTGATGCAGTCCTCACTCCAGGGTCAGGCTGTATATCAGCGCGCCGTGCCGCTGCGGCCGGGGCTCTACCGGCTGGACCTGGTGATCAAAGACGTGAACAGCGGAAACGTCGGCACGGTGTACGCCCGTCTGGCGGTTCCGCGCTACGAAGAGGGAAAACTGCAAACGAGCACGCTGATCCTCGCGGACCAGATCCACCACGTGGCCTCGAAGCAGGTCGGGCTGGGCCAGTTCGTCATTGGAGACGCCAAGATTCGCCCGCGCGTGGGCCAGACGTTTACCCCCGCGGAGAGCGTGGACGTGTACCTGCAGATTTACAATTTGAGCGTGGACACTACTACGCACCATTCGAGCTTGAAACTCGAGTATGCCATCTCCAGGCTGGACGGTCCGGCACCCAAGGAGGTCATTCACCAGAGGGAATCTACCGGCACTTCCGGTCATTTCGGCCAGCAAGCGACGATCATCAGGTTTTTTCCACTATCCCAGTTGGAACCTGGCCGGTATAAGTTCACGGTGCAAGTCACCGACGATGTGTCGAAGCAAACCGTCTCCCCGGCTTCCGAGTTCACCGTGACGCGGGCAGCGCCGGAGGCTGCCAAGAATTGAACCGGAAGGATGAGGAAGTGGAGAACCGGGCAGGAACCCTGGGAAGCGCACGACGCGCGGCCCGTTTTTCCAGCATCCGGCTCGAAGGCCCGGCAAAGATTCTGGATTCTACGTTCCGCAAGCGGGGAGGGGCGGGTTCTGTGGGTCCCGGGGCAGCGTTGCTGTCGCCTCGGTGTGCACGTTCCGCTCCGGGGGCTGGGCGGGTCGGCAGAGCACCGTACATACAAATCTGAACGACGGAGAGGCCGGAAACCGCGCGTTGCATTGTCCGGCAGTTGTAGAAGTTTCGAGCCGTTATCGCTCCGAGTCCGGATAGAGTTCATCCTGGAGCAACGGTTTGCGATCGCGGGGATCTTGTGGGGGGAGTTTCAAGCTGGACTCCAAGCCGTCCTCAACATCCGACCGTAGATCAGGGGTAACTCGCAAGTGCTGTGCAGGGATTGCGTGGGGGCCGGTTCAGGGCTCCACGCGCGTACTGCGCTAGGGTTGGCTGGCCGGGAAATGCGGTGGTGGAACGCGAGCCCTCTCCGGGGCAGTTGTTAAGGGCTCGGCAACAGGTGCGGAGAGAGATTTTACTAAGGAGCACACGGATACTATGAAAAAGCTTCTGCTTTTCGGAGTGGCTTTCCTGATTCTCGGGCTTTGCCCGGCTCTTCGGTCGCAGACGGTCAGCGGAGAAATTGACGTGGCCGTGCGAGACGACGCGGGCGCCCCGATTGCCAAGGCCACCATCAGCCTGGTGAGCACGGCGACGGGCTTCCGCCGCTCCGCCACGGTCAACGAACTAGGACACTATCTCTTCCGCGACCTGCCCGTGGGCTCGTACGACATCACGGTCGTCGCCCCCGGCTTTGCCAAGAGCGAGCAGACGAATTTTCCGGTGCAATTGAGCCGCACGAACACCGCCACGTTTATCTTGCAGGCGGGGGGAGAGAAGGCCACTCCCCAAGTGGGCGTGGCGCCTCCTCCGCTGAATACTACGTCGCCCCAGATCGAGGGCACCTTCGATAAAAAGGAGCTGGCCGATCTTCCCACGGCCACGATTGGCCTGGGAGTCGTGAACCTCTCCCTATTGCAGGCAGGGGTGACCAACAGCGGCGGGGTCGGCGCTGGAGTCGGCCCGGTGGTGGGCGGCGAGCGCCCGACGAATAACAATTTCACCATCGAAGGCGTGGACAACAGCAACAAAACCTCCAGCGGGCCCGAGATTCGCGTGCCCAACGATGCCGTGGGTGAATTCACCGCCCTGCAAAACGACTTTGGTCTTGAGTTCGGACACTCGAACGGTGGCCAGTACAACCAGACGATTGTGAGCGGCACGAAGAATTATCATGGCATGGTCTACGACTACACTCAGAACCGCTACCTGGATGCAACCGATCAGGCCGCCATTGTGAGCGGGGCGGACCCGCAGCGGCCCCGCTATGACTTCAGCCGCATGGGCGGCCAGGCAGGCGGCCCCGTGCCCTTCTTCTTGAAGGGCAAGTTGTTCTTCTTCGGCAACGGCGAATACGATCCACTGGGACAAGCCACCATCGCTGCGGGTGGCGTCTGTGCGCCCACGGCGAATGGCTACGTCACGCTGGGAGCGCTTGCGCCGGGGCCGGACCCGAACGGCAACGGGACCATGGTCGCGGCGAACTCCAACAACCTGAACGTTCTGAAGTTCTTTCTGCCTCCCGCTAAGACCGGCGGCAACTGCCCCACTACGCTCGGCAACCCGCCCACCGGGCCTGTGGCGAATCCGCTCTACGTCTGCACCGGCGGCTGGGTGAACAGTGGGGGTCTACCCTGCCCAGGGGGAACTCCGGTTGCCGTGGACGTGGGACTGTTGAACCTGGTGGCCCCGAATTACACCAACACCTACTATTTGGTGAGCGGCGTGGATTACAACCGCTCGGCCACGGACCAGTACCGCTTCCGGTACATCTACGATCGTTCGAACTCCATCGACACGGCGGGCGAGCTTCCCGCGTTCTACGAGCTTCGGCGCATCCGCGACCATATCGCGGCGGTCGATTGGTATCACACCTTGCGGCCGGATCTGACCAATGAGCTCCGCTTGGGATACAGCCGTTTCTCCACCATCACTCCCGCCGGCAATTTTCCGTTCACCGGCTTGGACGCGTTCCCGAACCTGCAGTTCTTCGATTTAAACGCCCAAGTGGGGCCGGACCCCAACGCCCCGGGGTTCGTGGTTCAAAACGACTACCAGGTGAGCGAGAGCCTGAATTGGTGGCATAAGAAACACAATATCCGCGTGGGTGTGGAAGTCCGCCGCTATATCGCTCCCACCAGCCTCACCCAGAATTCCCGAGGCAATTACCAGTACTCCTCCCTGGGATCGTATCTCTATGACATCAACCCCGACATCATGGCCGTCCGAAGCAACGGCTTTGTAAACTACTACGGCGACCTGGTGGACACGAGCTGGTATGTGAGCGACACGTGGCGCATCAAGCCCTCGATCTCGTTGAGCTACGGAATTCGCTACGACTACGCCACCGTCCCGTTTGGCGAGCGGGACCAGAACTTGAACAATTCCTCGAGCGTACTGGGCTTGATCGGCTGGCAGGAACCACGGGCCCCGAAGAACGAGTTTTCGCCGCGGTTCGGCTTCGCCTGGTCGCCGGGCGCCAGCCGCGTGTGGTCGGTTCGGGCTGGCATCACGATGGGCTATGACGTTTTGTACGACAACTTGGGCATCAATACCATCGCGTCAGGTGCGGTGCCGCAACTCGGGGCCACCATTGACAAGAGTCAGGCGGCGGAGGCTTTGATCGGCGTACCCGGCGGGATCATCAACAGTTTTCTGGCCGGCGGCGGAATCCCCGCCGGCACGGGCGCGTTCAATACGTTTGGCGCCTGTCCGCCTCCCGCGGGTTGCGGCACGGCCCACACCGGAGCGACAGCCCTGGCCAATCAGCAAGCCGCGACCAGCGGACAAGTCCCCGTCAACCTCGTCAACCCGGTGGCCATCACCTGGACGGGCGGCATCCAACGCCTCCTGAAAAAGAATTACGTCATCGAAGTGCGTTACCTGCAGACCCACGGCTATCACGAGCCGGTGTCGGTGTTCCTCAACCGCCGGAGCGCAATTTCCCCGACCACGTATCTTCCCACGTTCCTGAACACACCCACGCTTGCAAACCTGACCTCGCTGACTACGACCTTGGCTTCCATCGAGTCCACGCCACCACTGGCAAGTTTCGTCCCAGGTTATGTCTCCGGCTGCGCCGTGGTTACCGGACTAGCGACGGACGGGCTGATTCTGAATTCGAGGGGACAACTGGCTCCCGCGCCCTGTTTCACCTCTAGCATCGCCTCGTTCCAGCCCGAGGGTCACTCCATGTATCGCGGCGTGACCGGGCAGGTCAAACGGAACTTTGGCCATGGCTTGCAGTTCCTTGCCGCTTACACGCTCAGTTATGACAAGGACGACAGCTCTTCCGCGTTCCCGAGCTCGGTGATCAACCCGGCCCGCCCGCAGGATTTCCAGAACCTTGCTGCCGATTGGGGCAATTCGGCTTTCGACCATCGGAACAGGTTTACGCTCACCGCGTATTACGAGCCGACATTTTTTCAATCCGGACCTAAATGGCGGCAGATGGTGCTGGCCAACTGGTTCTTCGCGCCCGTGTACACCTACCAGACCGGTGGCTGGGCCGATTTTCAAAGCGGGATGGATTCAAACCTGAATGGCGATTCGAGCGGCGACCGCGTGCTGATCAACACCTCCGGGGTCGCGGGAACATCGTCGGGTGTGCTGCCGACGTGTGTCGTCAGCGGCGTCGTCATCGTCGGAACAGGTCTCGCCGGCGGAAAAACGGTAAACTGTACGCCCAACAACACCGTAGCCTATACGGCCAACACGGGGACCGCACAGTACGTCATAGCGGGGCCGGGCGCGCTCGAACCCAACAACCAACTGGTCGTGGCCAAGCGGAACACTCTTCGGATGCCTGCGATTAACAACGTGGACGTGTCCGTGGGCAAGAAGATCTCCATCACCGAGCGATTCCGCCTGCAATTGAATGCTGAGTTGTTGAACGCGCTGAACCACCCGCAATACATCGCGGGGAGCCTCGACCAGATCAACGCCGTCAGCTACACGTCGAGCCTGTTTTCGTCCTACGTAACGCCGGGTAGCAATGCGTTCAACAAACCCTCGGCAGTGTTCTCAAGCAACCCGCGGGTCATCCAGGTGGGCGCGAAATTCACGTTCTGAGGGCCGGGCAGGGCTCGAAGCCCTCCCCGCTGAGCCCCTCAGATTCTCAGGGAACACGCATACAGCCTGGGGAATTGATTTGGCATCTCAATGTAAATAGAATGGTTGGGCCCTGAGAGGGGAAGGGGTGTCCGGCCCGTGATCTCCTTGAAAGCGGTTTTGCATAGCTTGGCCGTGCTTTTGGCGCTGGGGCTCCCCGTGGGCCTGGCCGCCCGAGCGCAGTCGGACGCCTCCCAAGCGACGCAACCGCCGGCGAGTTCTCCCCAGGCCAAGCAAAAAAGCGACCGCAGGCTCCTCAAAGAGTTGGATACCCCCTACCGGAAATGGCTCTCGGAAGACGTCGTCTACATCATCACCGACCAGGAGAAGAAGGCCTTTCTCCAGCTCTCCACCAATGAGGAGCGGGAGCAGTTTATCGAGGGCTTCTGGCAGCGGCGCAATCCCGACCCCGAGTCTCAGGACAACGACTTCAAGGAAGAGCACTACCGCCGCATCGCCTATGCGAATGAGCATTATGCCTCGGGGATTCCGGGATGGAAGACGGATCGCGGGAGAACCTACATTATCTGGGGCCCGCCGGATTCGGTCGAATCGCACCCCAGCGGCGGCACCTACGAGCGGCCTCAGGAAGAGGGCGGCGGGGCAACCTCCACTTATCCCTTTGAAATCTGGAATTACCGTTATCTGGAGGGGGTCGGTCAAAACATCGACCTGGAGTTCGTGGACACCACGATGACCGGCGAGTTTCACCTGACCACGGACCCCTGCGAGAAGGACGCTCTGTCCAAGGTGCCCAACGCCGGATTGACCATGGCGGAATCGCTGGGGCAGGCCGACAAGTCACAGCGGTTCACGAACACCGACGGGACGACCTGCGGTCAGGCTTTGGCCGGCCGGCCGGCAAGCTGGAATGAATTTGATCGCATCTCGCAGTATGCGAAAATCTCCGCGCCTCCGCCGCTCAAGTTCAAGGATCTCGAACCCCTGGTGACCTCCCGGGTGCTGCGGAATCAGCTCAATTTTTCCTATCGCACGGACTATATGCGGGTGACTTCAGATACGGTGTTGGTGCCGATTACCGTGCAAATTCCGAATCGGCAACTCACTTTCCAATCGAAAGACGGTGTGCACTCGGCAGTGCTGGAAGTGTTCGGGCGCGTTTCCACGATCACCGGGCGGGTGCTGCAGACCTTTGAGGACACGATCAACCGGGACTTCCCGGAATCGCTCCTGCGCCAGTCCCTGCAGGGACAGTCCGTCTACCAGAAGGCGGTGCCGCTGCGGCCGGGACATTACCGGTTGGACCTCGTGGTCAAAGACGTGCACAGTGGCAACGTGGGCACCACGTACACTTCGATCCAGGTCCCGCGCTATGAAGACGACAAGCTCACTTCGAGCACCTTGATCCTGGCAGACCAGATCGAACGCGTCTCCTCCAAGCAGATTGGGCTGGGCCAGTTCGTCATCGGAGATACCAAGGTGCGGCCCAGACTGGATCAGATCTTTAACAAGGAAGAGCGCCTCGGCGTTTATTTGCAGATTTACAACCTTTCCGTGGACGAGAAGTCGCACAAATCCGACGTGGATTTCGCTTACATTGTGACCCAGGGTGAAGGGAAGGAAAGCAGGGAAATCCTGCGCAAGACGGAGACCTCAGCCGACCTGGGCCAGACCGGCCAGCAGGTTACGCTCGAAAAAATCGTTTCGTTGGCGCCCTTCGACCCGGGAAGGTATAAGCTTACGGTGCAGATCACCGACAAAATCAATAAGCAGACGATTTCTCCCACTACGGAATTCACCGTAAAGGCGACGGCGCCGTCCGCCGCGGCCGCGAATTAGCGGGGAGAAGGAGGAAACGCAGTGAGGAAGCAAGGCAGAACGCTGGGGATCGCGGTGCTCGTCGCACTGCTCTCCGCAGCGTCGGCGGCTGGCCAGACGCAGAGCGGCCGTCTGGCGGGTGTGGTGCTCGATTTCGCTGGAAAACCGCAGATGGGCGCCACGGTCTGGGTGGCGCCTCAGGGGCCGTCCGTCTCCGAGACGCTTCGCGCACGCACCAACCAAGCGGGACACTTCCTGCTCGATAAGCTGCCGGTGGGCGCCTATACCATCCGGGTGACGCTGTCCGGGTTTCTCCCCGCGCTCTCGCGAAACGTGGTGGTGAGCGCGAATGCCACAACGGTGCTCAAGCTCGAGCTCGATTCCGTATTCTCCACTGTCGCGCGCATGCGCCAGCCCCCGAAGTCGGGCTCCGAGCCGGATGATTGGGATTGGGTACTGCGGAGCTCCGCTGACACGCGTCCGGTACTGCGCTGGGGGGGCGGCGGGGATGACACCTCCTCCGCAGATGGCTCCGCCCGTCGCAACACTCCGCGCGCCCGCGTGGAGCTGACCTCGGGAGGCACCGAGCCCGGAGTCGTCAGTTCGCTCACGCAGAGCGCCTTCGCTTACGATCAGCCGGTCGGAATGTATGGAAAACTGCTTCTGGCCGGGCAGTTCAGCTACGATGCCGCGGGCACGGCGGGGCTGGCGACCACCTGGGCTCCTTTTGGCTCTTCCGCCGACGCACCGCGCACAACTGTGGCAATGCAGCAATACCGCATTGGCGAACAGGGCCCGATGCTGCGGACGCTGCGAAGCGAGCAGGCAGGCAGCCTGCACCTGGGCGGGCGAGTGACGGTTCACTACACCGCGGAATACGTCTGGGTGAGCCTGCGCGAATCCTCCTCCGCTCTCCATCCGCGGGCTGACGTGGCAGTTCGACTAACTAGGAACTGGACGGCAACGCTGTCCGCCGGATCGCTCCCGGCCAACGGGCCGCTTGGCCCGGCCGACCTGGAGTCGGCAGTGAGCCAATTGGGTGTGTTCCCGGCGGTGATGTTCCGTAACGGGAACCCAACCATCGGCAACGCTTGGCACGAAGAAGTCCGCCTCGAGCATCCCATAATGAAGAACGGCACCCTCTCCGTCGCCGGTTTCCGCGACCAGTCCTCGAATACCGCTGTCTTCGCCACCTCCGTGGGCGGAGATGTTCCGCTCGACGCGCTACCGATCCCGCACGCGGTCGATGGCGGAGGGATCTCCACCTATGGGGCGCGCGCCGCCTACCGCCAGAAGCTCGCTGAGAACCTCGAGGCCGCCGTGATTTATGCCTGGGCGGGCGCGCTGAGCGCGGATGTGCCGGTGGAGGGCGCCGCGCTTCAGGCGCTCTTGAAAGATCGCTCCCGGAACAGCGTGGCAGGGACCGTTAGCGGCCGCATCCGGAGATCCGGGACCCGATTTACGGCGGGTTACAAATGGGTGGATGGTCTTGAGGTGTCTCGGCAGGATCCCTATGGCGAGACGCTGTACAACGCCGATCCCTTCCTGAATGTAAACTTCCGCCAGACTTTGCCGGCCTTCCTCGGTGGGAGAAAGCTTGAGGCTGTGGCTGACCTTCTAAACGTGTTGGGCGAAGGAACCGTCTACCGGAATACCGCCGAGGGACGCGTGGGGCTCACTCCTTCGCCGAGAGTTCTGCGGGCCGGTCTGAGCTTCCAGTTTTAGTAGCGCCGCTGCTTCCAGAGATTCACAGAGAGCTTCACAAAATAGAAAGTGCTGCCTCAATTGCCTGCCGACGGATTCGTAAAGTCTTTTATTCTATGAGGTTAGCAGTGATGAGTTATCATAGCTCCTGGCCACAGACGTGCTCGGAATTCTCCGTGGTTGGGTGTGTTTGATCGTTAGGGAACGCTGATGTCTGGCCTCAGAATGCGACCGGGAGCGGTAGTCCTCGCCGTGGTAACCGCGGTTGCCCTCTGCTTTGCCTGGGTGAATTTCCGGCAGGCTGCCATCTTTTTGAGTCCCGATGACGGGGTTACCTGGGTAGACAAGCCTTCCGGCGTGACCGCCGGGTGGATTGCGCAGAATTCACCGGCCGCACGTGCGGGAATCCGTCCCGAAGACATCCTGGTAGCAGTCAATGGCTCGCCCATCAAGGGCGCGCTGCAAGTTCCGCGACGGTTGTGGAAGATCGGGACGTGGAACGAGGCGCAGTACCGGCTGGTGCGGGCGGGGCGCGAGTTCGAAATTTCGTTCGTGCTGGAACCGGCCAACCGGCCGACCTCTCTCCACAATTATCTCCGCGTCGTGGGACTGCTGTACCTGTTCATTGGGCTTTTCATCCTGTGGCGGCGGTCCACGGCGCCGCGAGCGGTGCATTTCTATTTGTTCTGCCTGGTCTCGTTCGTTCTGTACTCGTTCCATTACACCGGAAAGCTGAATTGGTTTGACCGCGAGATCTACTGGTCAAACATCGTAGCCACGGTTTTGCAGCCCGCGCTGCTGGTCCACTTTGCGCTGCTGTTTCCGGAGCGACATCGCAAAGTCAAACCGGCTTTGCTCGCGGTGTATGGGATCCCCGGAGCTTCCCTGCTGCTGCGCGCGGCCATCGCCGTTCAGGCGGCTGGATTCGTGCCCTCCGTCGAGGCGGAGCGCTTGCTCGACCGCTTTGATCTCTTCCTGCTGGGCGCCTATTTCGTCATAGCGGCCGGTCTTTTCTTTATGAGTTTCCGGAGGGCGCCGAGCGGCGTCCTGCGTCAGCAACTGAAGTGGGTGGCCGGCGGGACGGCCACGGGAGTGCTCCCGTTCCTCCTGATTTACATTCTGCCCTACTTCGCAGGCGCGGTGCCCAGCGCTTGGATGAAGCTCTCGGTCATCTCGCTGGGCCTGCTGCCGCTCTGCTTCGGCTACGCCATCATCCGCTACCGGCTGATGGACGTGGACATCATCTTCAAGCGCGGCTTGGCCTACACAGTGGCCACGCTGGGCGTCGTGGTGGTGTATTTCGTGGTGATCGCGCTGGTGGGCGAGCTTTCGCACCTCTTTGTGCCCAACAGCAGCATGGTGAATATCATCGCCGTGCTGCTGGCCGCCTTCCTGTTCCAGCCCATGCGCGAAACGGTGCAGACACGGCTCGACCGCTTCTTCTACCGTGACCGCCTGGATTACCGCCGCACGCTCATTGAGTTCGGCAGCACCCTGACGCGCGAGGTGCGCCTCGAGCCCATGCTCGAATCCGTCTTGGATCGCATCTCGCAGACCTTTCTGGTGGACCGCCTGGCTCTCTTCCTTCGTGATGCGGGACCGGCGGGACGCCTGCGGCTGGCGCGTTCGATGGGCATTGCATTGGAAGCCGCGGACGATCTCAGCTTCCTGGAAGAGGGCGCATTCCCGCCGGGGCGGAATTACCTGTTCTTTGAGACCGGGCGCGCCGCGCACATTGAAGATGAGAAGACGCGCGCGACGCTCGAAAAGCTGGACCTGAACTACTTCGTTCCCTGCCGCGTGCGCGACGAGGTGGTGGCCGTGCTCGGCGTCGGAAAAACCGTGGACGGCGACTTCCTGACCAGCGACGACGTCGAGCTCCTGGAAACCATCGCAGGCTACGTCGGCATCGCCGTGCAGAACTCGCGGCTCTACGAGTCGCTGGAGCTGAAGGCCGAGCAGGTCGAGCGGCTCAAGGACTTCAGCGAAAACATTGTGGGCTCGTTAAACGTCGGCGTAATGGCCCTCGACTTGAATGGGCGCGTGGATTCCTGGAACCCGCAACTGGAAAAACTGACGGGGATCCCGCGCGACGAAGCCTTCGGCCGCGGCGTGGATACGCTGCTTCCCCCCGACCTCGTGGCGGAGCTCGAATCGCGCGCAGGCAACGGCCACGGCGGCGAAATCTACAAATTCCCGCTGGTGAACCGCGCCGGACAGGGGCTGATCGTCAACGTCTCCGTGACCCCGCTCGAGGACAAAAACGGCGCCCAGCTCGGCCGCCTCGTCCTGATGGACGACATCACCGAACGCATGCAGCTCGAGCAGCAACTCTTGCAGACCGAAAAACTCACCTCCCTCGGGCTCCTGGCCGCCGGCGTGGCCCATGAGGTGAACACCCCCCTCGCCGTGATTTCGAACTACATCCAGATGCTGGCCCGGCAGCTTCCTGGCGACGATTCGCGGCAAAAGATCATCGAAAAGATTGTGAAGCAGACGTTTCGGGCCAGCGAGATCGTGAACAACCTCCTGAATTTCTCGCGCACGGGCGCGTCGGAGTTCAGGGCCGTAAACCTGAACGAAGTGATCGAGGAAACGCTCACCCTGATGGCCCACCCCTTCCGCGCCGCGCAGGTGAGCGTGATCAAGACTTTCGAGGAGCAACTGCCCACGGTGAAGGGCTCGGGCAACCGCCTGCAGCAGGTCTTCCTGAACCTGTTCCTGAACGCGCGCGACGCCATGCCCTCCGGCGGGATGGTGGAGGTGCGCACTTCCAGCCAGAACGGCTCCGTCGAGGTGGAAATCACCGATACCGGCGCCGGCATCCCGGACAATATTCTTCGGCGCATCTTCGATCCCTTTTTCACCACTAAGGCCACGGGCCGCGGTACCGGTCTGGGCCTTTCCGTGAGCTACGGCATTGTGCAAGAGCACAAGGGCCGCATCGAGGTGAGGAGCACGCCGGGCAAGGGCACCTCCTTCCATCTGGAATTCCCTGCCATGGCTAAGAAGCCCGTACATGCCTAAAGCCAGCATCCTCGTGGTGGACGACGAGGCCGAAATCCGGGAAGGTCTCCAACTGCTGCTGACCTCGGAAGGCTACGAGGTGGACCCCGTGGATTCGGCGAAGGCCGGGTGCGAGCGGCTCGAGGCGCGGCCGTACGATCTGGTGCTGCTGGACGTGAGCCTCCCGGACCGCAACGGAATTGAGCTGCTGCGCGAGCTGAAGCAGCGCGACCCGCATATCCTCGTCATCCTCATCACCGCCTACGGCTCGATCGACATGGCGCGCGCGGCCTTCAAGAATGGCGCCCTGGACTACATCACCAAGCCGTGGTCGAACGACGAGCTGCTGGCGCAGGTGGCCCAGGCGGTGGAAGGCCGGCGCCTGCGCGAAGAGAACGTCCAGCTTAAGCGCGCCTTCAAGGAACGCTACAATTTCCCGAACATTGTGGGGCGCAGCGAGCGCATGCTGGCGGTGCTGGATCTGGTGGCCCAGGTGGCGCCCTCGCGTTCCACCGTCCTGATCAGCGGTGAAAGCGGAACGGGAAAGGAGCTGATCGCCAAGGCCATCCACTCCGCCTCGCCGCGAGCGGAAAAGCCTTTCGTGCCCGTGAATTCAGGCTCCATTCCCGTGGATTTGCTGGAGTCGCAGCTCTTCGGACACGTGAAGGGCGCCTTCACAAGCGCTGTCGCGTCGAAGAAAGGACTGTTCGAGATCGCCGACCAGGGCACGATTTTCCTGGATGAAATCAGCACCGTGGGCCTGGAGACGCAGGCCAAGCTCCTGCGCGTGATCCAGGAGCGCGAGTTCATGCGCCTGGGCGGCACGGAAGTGATCAAGGTGGACGTGCGCATTCTGGCCGCCTCCAACCTGGACCTCATGCAATTGGTGCGCGAAGGCCGCTTCCGCGAGGACCTCTTCCACCGCCTCAACGTGATTAACATCCATCTGCCGCCCCTGCGGGATCGGCGCGAAGACGTGCCTAGTTTGGTGGACATGTTTCTGGCGCGCTATTGCCTCGAAAACGAAAAAGGCACGCGGCGGTTCAGCACCAACGCCTTGAAGCTCCTGCTCGATTACGCCTGGCCCGGCAATGTGCGCGAGCTGGAAAACGCGGTGAACCGGGCCGTCGTGCTATCCACTCAGGAAGTGATGGATGTGGACCTGCTGCCCGAAGCGGTCCGCACGCGCGAGATCGTGAAAGGCGTGCGCCTCCAGCTCTCGGAATTTCTGCCTGCGGAGAACGGCGCGTCGCCGGACAAGCCGGTACGCTCGTTGTTCGACATCATGGAAGATATCGAGCGGCGGATCATCCTGGGCATGCTGGAACTCACGAACTGGAACCAGACGGAAGCGGCGGAGCGGTTCCAGGTCCCGCTCTCCACCCTCAACCAGAAGATCAAACGGTTGGGCATCGAAGTGCGCCGGCGCGGACCGGCGGCCCGCGGCGCCGCTCCCGGCCTGCCGGGCGCCGAAGATTCCGCGAAACTCCCCATCAATTAACCCGCTCTTGTTCGCTGTTTCCTCGGAAGCTGGCCCGGCGGGCCGAGGATCAAATCGCGGATCTCACAAACGGCATCAGGCCGGCGGCTCGGGGTCCTTCTTCGCGGGAGGGGTGGCCGGTGGCGCAGCGGGCGCGGCAGTGGAGCCGGAGCGCAGCTTGTCGAGCATTTGGCGCGCCGCCCCGTCATCGGGCTTCTGCCCCACGTAACGTTGAAGCACGCTGATGGCGCGATCCTTTTTTCCCTGAGCGATCAGCATGTCTATGAGCAGGGGTTCAATGCTGACGGCCTGGTCGTGGCCGACCTCCACAGCGCGCTCGGCCTCGTGAATCGCATCGTCGTAATGCTCCTGCCCTAGCCTCTGGTCCGCCCGGGCGAGCAGGGCGTGGGAGCGCCATGACGCGGGAGCCGCTTCGATCGCGCGCTTCAGGTAGGAAGTGGCTTCCTCCGGCTTCTGCGTCTTCAACATCGTCTCGCCCAGGGACATCAGCGCGCCGTAATGCTTCGGGTAGAGGTTCAGGGCCTTTTCCCAATAGCTCACCGCGCCGGGCACGTCCTTGGTTTCCATGCAATAGACGCCGTAAAGGTACTGGACATCGGGATGTCCCGGAGCCAGACGCATCGCCTGATCGAGCGGCGCGCGCGCCTGCTCGGGATTCTCTGCGCGAAGCGACTCCGTGGCTTTGGCCAGCAGCTTCTGCGCCTTCGGAGCCAGCACCGGCACACCCGGCACTCTTCCCAGCGCTGCGGGGTCTCCGGACCCGCCCGGCTTCAATTGGATGTTCGCGAAAGAGGCCTGACTAATTACGTTGATTCGCTCGTGGACGGTTTCATACCCTGCGGCGCTTACGTCCAGCGTGTATTCTCCAAGAACGAGGTTGTCAAATTCCGCCCGCCCTCCTACGGTCGAGGTCTGGGAAAGCATCCCACCGTACGATGGGCTGAGCGCCGCTAGGGCCATGTCCACTGGCGCGCCCGAAGCGTCGCGAACCAGCACGATCAGCGAGCCCGTGGTTGTCGTAATGGAATCGTTCGGTGTGGACGTGGAAATGTTGTTGGTTCTTTGCTGCGCCGAGGCACACAGGGGGGCAAGCAAACCTGCAACCAGGAATACGACGCACCGCAAGAGACGCTTCGTGCAATTCAGCATGACCCACCTCGGCCCTTTGCCCGATCATGCTTAAACTCTACACCCGCGAGGCCGCCATTACCAGAACGTGGTTCGTTCCGCGGCCGGGCTAGACCTTCCGAACAATCGCGGTTTGCATGTCCGCCCCGTCGAGTTTTGCCCCTTCCATGTCTGTCTGGCGCAGGCTCGCGTTGTTCAGATCGGCGCCGGTGAGGTCCGCGTTGTGGAGGATGGCCTGGCGGAGATTGGCAGCGCGTACTTTTGCCTGGTGCATCACGCTCCCCGTGAAGTCCGCGCGGAAAAGTTCGGCGCCGGACAGGTCCGCGCCGGACAGGTCCGCGCCGGCGAAATTCGCTCCGGTCGCGTCGCAGGTTCGCAGGTCGGCATTCCGGAGCCTGGCGCCGGAAAGATCGGCGGAGCTAAGTTTTGATTCGCGCAGGCAGGCGCCATCCAGGCGCGCCCCGGAAAGGTTCGCATGCGTCAGCACCGCGCCGCTCAAGTCCACGCGCGCGAGGTCTGCGCCGGCGAGTTCGGCGCGTGCTCCGCCTTCAGCCGCCCGCGCGAATCGCTCGTGCCCCTCGAGAATCCCGCTCAGACGTTTTCCCGCGATGCGTACACTCTTCGGCTTTCTGAGTCCCCCAAACATTTCCACCAACCTCCGGAGGCGATCTGTGGTTGCCTGCGGACGTTGATTTTACCGCAAGCCGGTGCTTACCGGGCGGGCGACCCAGAGCAGCCGGATGGACAACCGGGCCCGACGGGCGTACTCTGCATTTTTCGTCATTCCAGCTTGGCGGGGTGGGCCACACGTGTTCGAAAGACTCACGGAACAGGCGCGCCGCTCGATTTTCTTTGCCCGGTATGAAGCCACGCACTATTCCAGCACCTTCATCGAGACGGAACATCTGCTGCTCGGAATCTTGCGGGAAGATAAGCCGCTCGCAGCCACTCTCCAGCGTCGTGGCGCCAGCCTGGATGAAATCCGCGGAAAGCTCGAAGAGCGCATCTCTGCGCCCGGGCGAAAGAAAAATTCGGACACAACCGAGGTGCATCTTTCCGCCGAGTGCCACCGGATTCTGAAGAATGCCGCCGGCGAAGCCGACCGCTTCAGCGACCCGAACATCGGAACGGCGCACCTGCTGCTCGCTCTTCTCTCCGAGCAGGAGTCCGGAGCCGCAGGGATTCTGCGCGACTCCGGGGTCAAGGCGGCCCAGTTGCGCCAGGAACTCGAGCGGGGCGCGAACGCGCAGCGCGATCGTCCCCTGCAAGCCGCTCTCGAGGAATTCTTCCAGTCCTGGGTTGGCGGCGAGTTCAAATCCTTCTCCTCGTTTTTTGAAGACGATGCCATGCTCATCGACGAGCGCGGCACCCAGTATCACGGCAGCGCTGCCATCGCTGAGTATTGCGCCAACGTCCGCACCGGCGGCATGGATATGAACACGCTCGAGGTCACCCCTTCCGAGGCCTACTTTCTGCAAGAGAAAGTAGCCGTGGTTCCCGTCGATTGGGTCTTCGCCGTTGCCGTGGCCGGTCAGTCCCCGCGCTTGGTGCGCTCCATGCTCGTGATGCGCGAGCACGACGGCCAGTGGTGGATTGCCGCCGCGCAGTTGACCGAAGTTCGCCCTCCCGGTGTGGATACGAACGAGCCTCTGGATCCCCCGGCGCACTGGCCTGCAGGCGCGCCGTAGCGAGTGCAGGCTCACCCGTGTCATTCTAAGAAGTTCTATGGCGGTGAATCGCGATCCACGTTCCTCGCTCGTCCTTGGCGCGTCCGTGTGCGCGGTCCTCGCGGCGCTTCTCGCCGCACCCGCGGGAGTTCCTGCGCCGTCCAGCGTACACGCTCTGGCCTCCCAACAATCCGCCGACGAGGTGGTGGCGAACCTAGCGGCGGGGCGCGTGGCCGTCTTGATCGCGAAAGATGGGATTGCGGTGGCCACCGCGCAATCGCAGGTCGAACCTGGAACCCTGCCGCCCCTGATTGTTCCGCTGGGAAGTCTTCGCGTCGCGGTTCTTCTGGGCCCGGTGGAATGGACGTGGCCGGGGACCAGCCGGCCGCCGCTGCGCCTCGATGCCGAGATTCGGCGCATCTCCCCGGGAGGGCGGCGCGCGGCCAATTCGAGTGACTACGCCATCCCGGCCACGGACATCGAGACCATCGGGCTGGGTTTCCTGGAACCCCTGCGCAACGCCGCGGCGCTGCTCCACGGGCCGCTTCACCTGCAACCGCATGAGCTGTTCACGGAATTGCTGTTGGTGGATTATGCGCCGGACTACGGCCCGGAAGCGTGGAGCCTGCGCTACCGCGCGGAACAGGAGTTGATGCGTGGCGATTTCTATCGCACCGCCGTCCATCGTCCCGAATACGTTCAGCTCTATCCGCCCGACAAAGGCCAGCCGAAAACGCTGATGGAAACCACCTATCCGCCGAACGATCCGGGCGAACCCGCGATTCTGGACCTCTTGAAAGCAAACGACAGCAGGCTCGCGGCACTGCGCAACGCCGATCCGGGGATGGGACGCGCCGCGGATCTGCTGGTTCGCGGCGAAAGCCAGAAAATCAAAATCGAAGATGGACTCGAACTTCTGCGCGCCGCGTTCCAGACCGTCACACCACACGACGCCCGGCAAATGATTCTAAAGATCACCGTCCAAGACGGCATGAAATGGGTGCTCGGTGAAGGAGAAGTGACGCCCCTCTCACCGCAGCAGCAAAAAGAGAGCCAGTCCGCGGCGCCGACGCTCAGAAAAAAGCCTTCACCGCGATAGCGGGCTATTGTCGGGATACTGGATGGCTCGTCCGTACCTCATCCAGGAACTTCAGCAATTCCCGCCGGACTGAGGCTGGATCGACCAGGGCAGCTTCCTCGTGGCATTCGCCCGTGATCGCGAGGAACGATTTGGGCTGCGGCGCGCGATCGTACACCTGCTGGCCGAACTCGAAGGGGATCACGGGATCGCGCGTGCAGTGAATCACCAATAGGGGCGCGGCGAATTTGCTGTTCGCCAGCGCGAGATTCTTCGCCGTGTCGAACCGCGAGCGGATGAGCCACGGCAGCCCAGGCACGAACCAATAGAAACGGCGGGCCAGCGCGTGCGCGGACGGAAACGGAGCTTCCAGCACGACGCCACCGACCTCGTGCTGCGCGGCCAGCTCCGCCGCGACGGCCGTTCCGAGCGACTGTCCGAACGCGATGATGCGCCGCGGCGGCACGCTCCGCTCCTGGCTCAGATAGTTGTAGGCGGCGTCCGCGTCGCGATAGATGCCCGCCTCGCTGGCCCTCCCCTCGCTTCTCCCATAGCCGCGATATTCGAGCGCCAGCACGTTGGCGCCCAGGCCACGCAGGAAGCGATACACATCCGCTCGCCACGCGATGTTCGCGGCGTTTCCGTGGAAACAGAGAAGCGTGGGCGCATCGCTCGGCGCGGCTGCGTTTGCGGCCGGAGCCGGCCCGCCCTGCGAATCGGCTCGCGCCGTCTGCGAAGAAATCCACCAGGCGTGCACCCGCACGCCGTCGGCAGCCGTCAACCAGACGTCTTCATGCGCCAGATCCGGAGGCGACCAGTCACCGGAAAGACGGCCGGGAATCTGCGGGAAAAATATCAGGCGGTTCTCGAAAACCAGCAGCAGAACCACGATGACGACGTACGCCGCGAGTAGTATCTGCACGAGCCTGCGCACCCAGGCCTTCGCCGCCATCACGCGCCGGCGCTGTGGAAGATGGAAATCACCGCGCCCGCCATTCAGGCCTGGCTTCCGGTGCCACGACTGGCGCTCGGGGCGCCTGCCCTCTCCGCCGCAGCGCCAATGTCACGGCGATACTGCGCGCCTTCGAAGGAAATCTTTCCGGCAGCCTCGTAGGCGCGCGCCACGGCCGCCGCGAGATTGGCGCCGGTGGCGGTGACGCCGAGCACGCGGCCTCCGCTCACCACAACGTCGCCATCTCGAAGCTTCGTGCCCGCGTGGAACACAACGGCATCGGGAACGCTCGCCGCTGCAGCCAGTCCTTCGATCTTCATGCCCGTGCGCGGCTCGCCCGGATAATTCGCGGCCGCCATCACCACGCACGCGCTCGCTCCCGGCTTCCAGCGCGAGGCGATTTCGCGCAACTTCCCTTCCGTGACGGCGTGAAGAGCTTCGGCGAGAGGAAAATCCATGCGCGCGACGATCGCCTGCGTTTCCGGATCACCCATCCGGCAGTTGAATTCGAGAACCTGCGGGCCCGCGGCGGTAAGCATCAGCCCGGCGTAGAGAAATCCACGATAGGGATGGCCTTCGCGCGCCATCGCATTAAGCGTGGGGCGGATGATCGTGTTCAGAATCCGCGCTTCGAGCTCGAGGTCGATCATGCCGCCCGCAGAGTAGGCGCCCATCCCGCCGGTGTTCGGCCCGCGGTTCCCGTCGAAGATCCGTTTGTGGTCGCGCGTGGGGACCAGCGGAAGAATCGTCTCTCCGTCGGTCAGCACAATGTAAGAGAGTTCCGGGCCGGTCAGCGCTTCCTCGAGCAGCACGCGGTCGCCGGCCGCGCCGAATTCGCGATCCACCATCAGCCGGTCGATAAACGCGGTAGCCTCATCGGGGTTGGGCGCCACGAGCACGCCTTTACCTGCGGCCAGGCCCTCCGCTTTAATCACACAGGGCCAGTCCACAGCGCACAGCGCGGAATACGCGTCGCCCGCGGAGTCGTAGATGCCGTAGAGCGGGCCGGTGGGAATGTTGTTGCGCAGCAGAAATTCTTTCGCGAATGCTTTGCTGCCTTCCAGTTGCGCCGCCTGCCGCGACGGGCCCACCAGCCGCAGCCCGCGGCGGCCAAATTCATCGCCGATGCCGTTCACCAGCGGCAACTCCGGACCGACCAGCGTCAGATCTGGGCCGAGGCCTTCGCCCAGCGCCGCAAGTGCAGCGACGTCTTTTATATCGGCTGCCACGCACTCGGCGCCTTCCATCTGCGCCATGCCGCCGTTGCCGGGAGCGCACCACACGCGCTCGACGTTCGAGCCATTCAGCAAACGCCAGGCGAGTGCGTGCTCGCGGCCGCCGCTTCCGATCACCAGAATCTTCATGTGCGGGAAGACGATAGCGGCGCGTGTACGCCCGTGTCAACGGCGAGAAGTTCCCCGCCGTTTGGATTTGCGGAGATTGGGGCGGGGCTTCGAAGAATCGTGCTGACTCTCTCTCGCAAGACCCGTGCCCTCGCGGTAAGCCGGAAGCATTTGCGCAAACTCCGCCCTCACCGCTTCCACCATCCGAATCTTTTCCTCCCAGGTAAGTGCCTTCCGGCCTTCCTGCCAGTAGCCCTGCTTCCTCAGGAGCTCTCGGGTGCTTCTATTCATCCAAATGCCTTTTTACGAAGCGCTGCCACTTCCTGCCTAATCCAAAAGCCTTCGCCAGCTTCGCAATCCTTCGGCGATTCGTCTTCCCCGATTCTAACAGCGCTAAAATCCGCGCGTTGTCTTTCTCTCGGCCCGTGCTTAGCGCAATCGTGGCAAGGTAGTCGGCACTTACCACGCGAACGGGAACTCCGGACATTCGAGCCGTCTGGGCCTCCCTGAGCGCTTCATGTGTGAGCGAGTCATAAGCCGGCAGGAACTGCACCGGCCAGGCCCCGATCCGGATTGCTTCCCCTTCAGGCTGGAACCCCCGCTCTGCACAGAATTGATAGACTCCCCCCAGGATATCGATGCGGGACGTTGACGGCAGCTCCAGGAGTACATCGAAGTCCAATGTGACCACCGGTTGTGTGTAGCGCATCTGGGCAATCGCGCCGAACAGCGCGTAATCAAGGATTACGCCCGCGGCGCGCATTGCATTCAGCAACTCGACAATTTCCTTCACGCGCCGAGTCTACAGAAATACGGCGGGACTGTCATGCCGGCCGCCCCACCCACGGTTTGACTTTGCCGCATGCGGCCAATAGCATGCGCGCCTGTGCAGACGGAATCGATCTCGCGCGCGCGATTCGCATTGCTGCTCCTCTGCTTTTTTCTCTCCGGCGCCGCAGGACTCGTCTATCAGGTGGCCTGGGGAAAAGCGCTCGGACTGATCTTCGGCAACACGGTGTACGCGATCTCCACGGTGTTAGCCGTCTTTATGGGCGGGCTGGCGCTCGGCAGCGCCTGGTGGGGTCGCTCGAGCGAACGCCGCGCGAATCCAGTGCTGCTCTACGGCTGGATGGAACTCGGCGTTGCGCTGACGGGAGCGGTATCGCTCGGAGGCCTCGCGGCAGTTCGCCGCCTCTATCTGGTGGCACATCCCCTGGTGGCGGGATCGGGGCCCGCGCTGCTCCTTTTGCGATTTGTTGGCGCCGCGATTGTTCTGTTTCTGCCGACCTTTTTGATGGGAGGAACGCTGCCGGTCCTGGTGCAAGGCCTCACACGGCACTCGGCCGAACTCGGCCGCCGGCTGAGCCGCCTCTATTGGATCAATACGGCCGGAGCGGTCGCCGGCACATTCGCAGCAGGGTTCTTTCTGCTGGCGCATGCCGGGCTGCGCGCCACCGTGGAAACCGCCGTGGCCGTAAATGTCATTGCCGGAGTGCTCGCGGTTGTCCTGGCGCGGGGTTTCAGCTCCCAGGTGCGCGCGGCAGACCCTTCCGCGAAGCCCGCTGAATCACGCGCTCGCCAGCCGCTTTCTCTCTTTCTGCTCGCCGCCTTCGGCGGGGTGGGAGCGACAGCCATCGCCTACGAAGTGGCCTGGACGCGCCTCCTCGTCACCTTTTTCGGCAGTTCCACCTATGCCTTCACGCTGATGCTGGCCACATTTCTGGCCGGCATCGTGCTCGGCAGCCTGCTCTTCGAATTGTGGGTCGCGCGCGGAGGCGTGCCTTCCCTCGGCGGCTTTGCGCTCACTCAGATCCTCACCGCTCTCGCCGCGCTCGGTTTTCTCGTCTTCTACCGGCAACTCCCGTCCATCGTGGTCGCTGTTCTGCACTGGCCGTATGACCGGCTTCCCGCATGGCTCACCGGGCCGCTCGGTTTGCAGGAAGACAGCTTTGCCGCGCTCGCCCTGGCTCAGTTCGCCACCAGCGCCGCCGCCATGCTGCCCGCCGCCACTGTCTTCGGCTTCAATTTTCCGCTGGCCACCGTGGTCATCGCGCGCCCGCCGGGAGAAGAACGCGCCAGCGGCCCGGCCGTCGGAAAAGCCTATGCCGCGAATACTTTCGGTGCCATTGCCGGCGCCGTCCTGAGCGGCTTTCTGCTGATTCCCCGTCTGGGCGCCTTCCGCCTGGTCGGCCTCATGGCGCTGGCCAATGTGCTGGTCGCGCTGGCCCTGCTCTCCCGCTCCGAAGGACCAAGGGCGTTTCCTATGGCCGCGACGCTGGCGGTCGGTGGCTCAATTGTTGCGGCCATGGCCTCCGGCCGCCTCAACAACCCGGCCATCGCCACGTTCGCTCCCTTTCTCTACTACGATCCCGCCAAAACCCACCTCACCATCGAGGAATGGGCCGAAACCTTCGACATCCTCTACGCCAGGGACGGGCTCAATGCCAGCGTCTCCGTGGCCGCCGGGGAGGATTATGTTGCCCTGCGCACCAACGGGAAAGTCGACGCCTCCAACCGCGATATCGAGACCCAGCTTTTCAGCGGCCATCTCGGCGCCATGTTCCACCCCTCCCCCCGGCGCGTTCTCGTGGTCGGTTTCGGCAGCGGCATGACCGTCGCGGCCCTTGCCCGCTACCCGGAGATCGAACGCATCGACTGCGTCGAGATCGAGCCGGGAATCATCGAGGCGGCGCCGCTGCTCGAGCGGTTGAACCGCGGCGTCCTGCGCGACCCGCGCGTCCACGTCGTTCTCGACGATGCGCGGAATTTTCTGCTCACCACGCGCGACTCCTACGACCTGATCATTTCCGAGCCCTCCAACCCCTGGATCGCTGGCGTCGCCACCCTATTTACTGATGAGTATTATCAGGCGGCACGCAGACGCCTCCGTCCGGGCGGCCTGCTCGTACAGTGGATCCAGGGCTATTCCATCTTCCCGGACGACCTGCGCATGGTCCTGGCTACCGTCGCCGGACAGTTCGAGAGCGTCTCCGTGTGGCGCGGCGAGGAGCCCGATTTCCTGCTTCTGGCGCGCCGGGAGCGGGCTCCGCTCACCCTCGACCGCCTGCGGGACCTGCTCGGAAACCCCGGAATCAGCGCAGATTTCGGCGCATTGAACGTCTCCGTTCCGGAGGGGGTCCTCGCCTACCATCGCCTCGACGACGAGGATCTGCGCCGCTTCGTGGCCGGCGAACGCCACAATACGGACGACAATACCCTGCTCGAATTTCACGCCCCGCGTGCCCTTCTCCGCCATGGACTCTATGAGGAGAATATCGAAACCGCCTGGAAGGCGCGTACCTCGCACCTGCCTCGCGACGTGCGCGTGACGGATTCTCGCGCCGCTCTCTTGGCAGCGGCGGATACGGCGTTGTGGAACGACGACTGGACGCGCGCTGCCGCCTTTCTCGACGCGGTCCCCGAATCCAATCCCAGTGCGTTCGTCGAACTGCTTCGCGGGCGGCTGGATTTCGGGACCGAGGATTATATCGCGGCTGCCGAACACTATTCCGCTGCCCTGCGTCTGGACCCGAACCTTACGGCTGCGGCCCGCGGCTTGGCGGAAGTGGCGCGGCACAACGACGATCTGGACACTGCCTATCTGTTTTACCGGCAAGTCCTCAGCCGCGAGCCACAGAATCTTCCGGCACTCGCCGGCCTGGTAAAAGTGCTGGACCGCAAGCACGAACGAGGCCAGGCGGCAGTCTGGCTGACTAAGAAACTGGAACTGGACGCCGACCCGGATTCTTCCGAATTTGCGCTCCTGGGCGACTTTTTCGTAGAGACCGGCCACCGCAAAGAGGCGGTGAACGAATATCAGGAGGCGATCCGCCGCGATCGCTACTCCTATTCCGGCCATCGTGCGCTGGGCGACGTATATCGTGCGGACGGCGATTGGCAAAAGGCGAGGGAAAACTACGAATTCGCCGCCCGCTTCGACCCCGAATCCTCCGCCGAGGTCTTTGCCGGTCTCGTCGACGCCTACCACCACCTGGGCCGCGAGAACGACGCGCGTCGCGCTTTGGAAAAAGGGCTGCGTTTATTTCCAGGCGACGCAACGCTCGCCGCGCTTGCCTCTTCCCGCTGACGCCCCGGGTTCTTCCCTCAACTTGCATACCAGCCTCCCCACGTGTTGAACTGCTGCGCGGCATGGGTAGGCAATACACGCAGCGTGCGGCGGGGCGGGTGGCGGCATGAGCCCGCGGCACGCGCGCGGTAGTTCACGCGGTATATTACTATCGAGTAAACAGATTCGCGAAGTGGTCGGCCTGAATCAGCACGCACTCCGCGCCGCCGGAATCGACCCCGCCCCCGCCTTGCTCGATTCCATCGCCACCTACATCGAACTCCTGCTCCGCTGGAACCGTAAACTCAACCTCACCGCGATCACCGACCCGCAGGAGATCGTTACCCGCAATTTCGCTGAAAGCTTTCTCGCAGTTCGCTGGCTGCCCGGCGAGCGCGGGCGCTTGTGTGATGTCGGCAGCGGAGCCGGTTTTCCCGGATTGGCATTAAAACTGATCCTCCCCTGCTGGCGCATAAGTTTGCTGGAACCCACTGTAAAGAAGGCGGCATTCCTGGCTGAGGCAGCCAGGACGTTGGGGCTGCAGGACGTCGAGGTCGAACGCTGCAGGTGGGAGGAGTCGAAACTGGCGCCCGGATCGCTCGATGCCGTCACTTCACGTGCCCTGGGGGGATATGGGAAGCTCGCAGAGTGGGCGCAAAGCCGGCTCAGGGCAAATGGAAAGCTGATTTTGTGGTTGGGCGCGCAAGCTGCCGCGGAAGCTAGTGCGATGAGCGGATGGCATTGGGAGAGTGCTGAGGTACCCGGCTCGCGGGAAAGGGTGATCCTGGCCGGCACCCCGTCGTAGCAGCCAACCCCAAGCCTTTGACCGGACGCGCCGGAATGTTCCACGTGGAACACTTGCCGCAATCCGGTGTGTCTGTTAGATTGCCAAAGTCTGCGCAAACTGCTCTGGGGGTGCTGTGGGACGGGTCATCGCAGTCACCAATCAAAAAGGCGGCGTTGGGAAAACCACTACCGTTGTCAATCTTGGGGCTTCGCTGGCCGCTGCGGAGCGCCGCACCCTCATCCTCGACTGCGATCCCCAGGCCAACACAACCAGCGCACTGGGCTTTCCTCGAAATCCTGCTCGTCGTTCTCTCTATCACGGGCTCATCCTCGACGAGCCGCCCGCGCGGCTCCTCCAAAAAACACAGGTGGAAGGGCTCGACCTTATCCCCTCCGACAAAAATCTGGCCGGCGCCTCCATAGAACTCGTCGCAGTCGAAGAACGAGAATTCCGTCTCCGAAAATTTCTCGAACCCATTCGCGGTGAATACGAATTCACTCTGCTCGATTGTCCGCCCTCGCTCGACCTCCTCACGTTAAATGCGCTCGCCGCGTGCGATACGGTCCTCGTTCCCATCCAGTGCGAATACCTGGCGCTCGAAGGCGTTTCCGAACTGCTGGACACACTCATGCGGATTCGCCGCACGTTGAATCGTGAACTGGGTATCGAAGGCATCCTGCTGACAATGTACGATGAGCGGACTACACTCTCCAAGCAGGTCAGTTCGGATTTGCGTAGCTTCTTCGGTCAACAGGTTTTCAAGACGGTGATCCCACGGAATGTTCGCCTGGCCGAGGCACCGAGTCACGGTAAGCCTATTATTTTCTATGACATACATAGTACTGGGGCGGCGAGCTACATTCAGCTCGCCCGGGAGGTAATTGCCAATGGCGAGAAACGCGCTGGGCAGGGGATTGAGCGCTTTGATTCGGGAGCCGGAACCGAAGCGCAGTCCCGAGCCTCCTGACGCTCGAGCGACTGCTGGTCCGCGAGAAGTTGATATCGACCTGGTCGATCCAAATCCGCACCAGCCACGCACTCGCTTTCGTGAGGAGAGTTTGGAAGAGCTCGCGCAATCCATCCGTTCGACGGGAGTGATTCAGCCCGTGGTGGTTCGGCCGATGGGCTCGCGATTTCAACTGATCGCGGGAGAGAGACGCTGGAGAGCCGCGCAGCGCGCCGGCCTGCATCGCATTCCCGCAATCGTTCGCGAAGTCCCGGACCACCAGGCGCTGGAGATGACGGTCGTCGAAAACCTGCAGCGCGAAGATCTGAACCCCGTCGAGCAGGCGCGCGCGTTCGATACGCTCATCACCACCTTCGGATTGACGCAAGAAGAAGCCGCGGCGCGAACCGGCAAGGACCGCGCCACGATCGCAAACGCCATCCGCATCCTCAAACTCGAATCGCAAATTCTTACGCTGCTCGAGGACGGACGACTCTCAGCCGGGCACGGCCGTGCGCTCCTGTCGTTTGAGAATTCTGCGGCGCGAATCGCGGCCGCAAAGCGCGCGTCGGACGGGAAGCTCACGGTTCGCGCCTTGGAGCGTCTCGCTGCGCGCAAACAAAGGCGCCCGCGCGGCATTGACGAGCTGCCCGTAGCAGATCCCAACACACGCGCCGCACTCGAGGATCTTCAGCGCGAGCTTGGCACCCGAGTGACCCTACGTCCTCCGAAAGGGAAGCGCCCAGGCGCACTTGTGATTGAGTATCATGAGGACCGTCAACTGTATGCGCTGTACGAGAGGCTGCGAAAGAGTAAAGACTATTGATGTAGTAGACGGCTGTTCCAGCTTGACACCGCATCGCTAGCCCGGTAGAAACGCTTACCCGGCCTCGGAGGGGCGTAATGAGCCTATTAGACCGTAAAGGATCCACGCCGTCGGGCGAATGGATCGGCTTCCTGGACAAAGGCGTGATGCTCGAGGGCAAAATCGAGCTCGCCGGGACATTTCGCATTGACTGCCAGATGAAGGGCACCATCGTATCGAACTCCACCGTGGTGATTGGGGAGAATGCACGGGTGGAGGGCGAAATCAACGGCAACCATGTCGTGGTTGGCGGAAGATTCGAAGGCGTGCTCTCGGCCAAGGGTAAGGTCGAGATCCTGTCGAAAGGCGTAATCCGCGGCGAAGTTCGCGCTCCCTGCCTGGTGATCGAAGCCGGCGGGATTCTCGACGGCCGCTGCCACATGACCAACGTGGAAGAGGGCAAGCAACCGCTCACCATCCCTATCCGCGCCGCATCCGCGACCACAACTTCGTAATTGTCCCGGGCGCACACACGAAGCTGCAGTAATGGCTGGCCCGAGTTCGCTTAAGGAAGCTCGAAACCGAGAAACCGCGGCCCCTCACGGTCAAGTGTGGGTGTGTGGGAATAGCCCGGCCGGGACTCCAGCCCTGCGATCACGGCATCGGCGAACGAGCCTTGTCCTTTACCTACAAGGCCAGCCACCAGATCCCCGCAATCTTGCGCTTATTCCCTGCAATCGGTATAACTCGGCGGCCGAACCCGGAATCTGATACGTTTACGGCGCGGAGGATCTGTCATGATAGCGATTCGAGTGCATGAATTCGGCGGGCCGGAAGTGCTCAAGCTCGAAGAAGTATCCAACCCTTCGGCATCTCCGGGCCAAATTGTTATCGGAGTGAAGGCTGCCGGCGTGAATCCGGTGGATATCTACATCCGCGCGGGTACCTACGCGTTCAAACCCTCGCTGCCGTACACGCCCGGGATGGACGCTGCAGGCGTCGTGGAAGCAGTGGGCCAGGGTGTGACCCGCGTGCGCGAGGGCGACCGCGTGTACGTGGCAGGCACCTTGACCGGCACGTATGCCGGAAAGACCGTGTGCGCGGAGACGCAGGTGCATCGCCTGCCGGCAAAGATCTCCTTTGCGCAGGGTGCGGGAGTCAACGTTCCCTATGCCACCGCCTACCGGGCGATATTCCAGATCGGGCAGGCGCGCGCGGGAGAAACCATATTCGTGCACGGAGCCAGCGGAGGCGTCGGAGTGGCCGCAGTGCAACTGGCGCGTGCCGCGGGGATGATGGTCATCGGCACGGCGGGCACGGCAAAGGGCCGGGAGCTCGCTTCGCGCGAAGGAGCCCATCATGTGCTCGACCACACCGCCCCCGACTATCTCGAGCACCTCCGTTCGCTGACCGGGGGACGCGGGGCGGACATCATCATCGAGATGCTGGCGAACGTAAATCTGGGCAAAGACCTGCCGCTGCTCGCGGCGCGAGGCCGCGTGGTCGTGGTGGGGAGCCGCGGGGCAGTGGAAATCAATCCGCGGGACATCATGGGCCGGGACGGGAGCATCCGCGCCATGTCGCTGTTGGTCGCGCCGGCAGAGGAGCTCGCAGGAGTGCACGCCGCCATCTACGCGGGCCTGGAGAACGGCACGCTCCGTCCCGTGATTGGCCAGGAGATTCCGCTGGCGGAAGCCGCGCGCGCGCACAAAGCGGTGATGGAAGCCGGTGCGCACGGAAAAATCGTTCTGATTCCGTAGGGGCGCTGCTTGCCGCGCCCTCCGAGAGGTCTCATGAAGGCGTTTCAAATCGTGGGAAGTTTTGGGCTGGAGAATGTGAAGCTCGTCGAGTTGCCGGAGCCGAAGCCCGGGCCGGGACAGGTGCTTGTGCGCATGCGGGCGGCCTCGCTGAACTATCGCGACCTCGTCGTGATCAAAGGAGGTTACGGCCCGCGGCAGAAGCTGCCGCTCATTCCGCTCTCGGATGGCGCCGGCGAAGTCACAGCCGTGGGCGCCGGAGTGAGCCGGGTAAAAACGGGCGACCGCGTGATGGGCTGCTTTGCCCCTGCGTGGCAGGAGGGCCCGCTCACGCAGGAAAAGCTGGATTCGTCGCTGGGCTGTTTCGTGGACGGCGTGCTGGCCGAATATGTTTTGTTCAACGCGGACTGCGTGCTGCCGATCCCCGCGCATCTTTCCTTCGAGGAGGCTGCGGCATTGCCGTGCGCCGCGCTCACGGCATGGAACGCGCTGTTTGTGGCCGATCACCTGCAGCCCGGCGCCACGGTTGTGGTGCAGGGCACCGGGGGAGTGTCGCTCTTCGCGCTGCAATTTGCGCGCCTGGCCGGAGCGCGCGTCATCGCCACGTCGAGCAGCGACCAAAAGCTTGCCCGCGCGAAGGAACTGGGCGCCAGCGGGGGAATCAACTACAAAACCACCCCCGATTGGGATAAGGAAGTGCGGAAACTTACTGAAGGCCGCGGCGCCGACCACATCGTGGAAGTGGGCGGCGCGGGAACCTTCAACCGCTCGCTCAGTTGCGTCCGCATCGGAGGCATGATCAGCATGATTGGCGTGCTCGCCGGGGCCAGCGCGGAAGTTCGCACGACTTTGATCCTCTTCCGCGCCGTTCATGTGCAGGGAATCTTTGTCGGTTCGCGGGTGATGTTCGAAGACATGAACCGCGCCATCTCCGCGCACGGCCTGCACCCCGTGCTGGACCGCACCTTTCCGTTCGAGGAAGCGCCCGCGGCGCTGCGGCATCTGGAGAGCGGCGCGCACTTCGGAAAAGTCGTGGTGGCCATCTGAGCCCGCGGGCCCCGGCCGCGAGGACCACGATCCAGGAATCCGATGAGAGCCGTTGAAGCCGCGCTGGGAATTCTTATTGCCGCGGTCGTGTTGTGGGACGCGTTCGAAGCCGTGGTTCTGCCCCGGCGCGTCACGCGCAAACTCCGGCTCTCCCGCTTCTTCTACATTTTCTGGTGGGGCATCTGGTCCGCCGTCGGGCGGTCCATGCGGCCGGGAAAATTCCGCGAAGTCTATCTGAGCGTTTTTGGCCCGCTCTCGATCCTGGTACTGCTGATGACCTGGGCGCTCGGGCTGATTTTCGGCTTCGCGCTGGTGCACGCGGCGGTGGGCGGCTCGGTGATGGCTTCGGGCGAGCCGATGAATTTTCTGCTGGACCTGTACCTGAGCGGCACCACGTTCTTCACGCTGGGCCTGGGCGACGTGTTGCCGCGCACGACGCTGGACCGCGTGGTGGCCGTGGTCGAATCCGGCATGGGGTTCGGTTTTCTCGCCCTGATCATCGGCTACCTTCCCATCCTCTACCAGGCATTCTCACGGCGCGAACTCACCATTTCGCTGCTCGACGCGCGCGCAGGCTCGCCGCCCACGGCCGCCGAGCTCCTCAAGCGCTATGGCCGCGAAGAGAACCGGGCCGCCGTGGGCGATCTGCTGCGGGAGTGGGAACTATGGTCGGCGCACGTGCTCGAGTCTCACCTTTCCTATCCGCTGCTGGTGTATTACCGCTCGCAGCACGACAACCAATCCTGGCTGGGCGCCATGACGGTAATCCTGGATACCTGCGCGCTCTGCATGGTGGCATTCGAGAAGCAGAAAACGCTCCAGGCGCGGCTCACGTTTGCGATGGCACGTCACGCAGTCACGGACATCGCGCAGGCGCTCAACGCCGCGCCGCAGCCCGTCCAGCCGGACCGCCTGCCGTCGGCTGATTTCAAACGGCTGTGCGCGGCCCTGGCTCCCACCGGCATCCGGTTTTGCTGCGGCGATGCGGCGGTTGCCGAAGCCGAAAAACGTCTGAGCGAGTTTCGCGCCATGTACGAGCCGTACCTCAACGGTCTCGCGTTGCGTTTTCTGCTGCCGCTGCCGCCGTGGATCCCCGAGGGCGAGGCGCATTACAACTGGCGCACTACAGCATGGCAGCGCAGCCTGGAAGCAGCGGCGGCGAACGCCGCATTCGATCCGAACGACGATCACGCCTGAACAGACGCACGGCAGAAGCAGGGGGAAAGATGAACATCGGATTTATCGGGCTGGGAAATATGGGCCGCGCAATCGCGGAGAACCTGCTGAAAGCGAGACACGCGCTCGTCGTGTACAACCGCACGCGGGAGCGCGCCGAATCACTGGGCGCGCAGGGCGCGCGCATTGCAGCCACACCCGCTGAATGCTGCAGGGGCGACGTGGTGTTTACGATGCTCGCCGATGATGCCGCGCTGGAAGCTGTGGCGCTGGGCGATGGCGGCATCGTCGCGACGTTGCCTCGTGGCGCGGTTCACATTTCGCTCAGCACCATCAGCGTGGCGCTCGCCGGCCGGCTGGCGGAGGCTCATGCGCGCGCGGGGAGCGAATACGTGGCTGCACCCGTGTTCGGCCGGCCGGAGGCCGCGGCGGCGGCGAAACTGTTCGTAGTGGCAGCCGGACCTGCGGCCGTTCTGGCGCGCTGCCAGCCCCTCTTCGACACGATCGGGCAGCGCACCTACCTGATGGGCGCGAAGCCTTCGAGTGCGAATGCGGTGAAGCTGGCCGGCAATTTCATGCTCGCCGCGGCCATAGAGAGCCTAGGCGAGGCGCTCGCTCTGGTTCGGAAGCACGGGATTCCACCGGCACAGTTTCTCGACATGATCACCAGCAGCGTGTTCATGGCGCCGGCATACAAATCGTACGGCTCGCTGATTGTCGAAGAGAAATATCAGCCCGCGGGATTCAAGCTTCCGCTGGGGCTCAAAGACGTCCGCCTGGCGTTGGCCGCCGCGGAGGCGGTAAACGTGCCGCTTCCGCTGGCGAGCCTGGTGCGCGACCACATGATTGCTGCGCTGGCGCGCGGCTATGCCGAATCGGACTGGTCGGTGATCGGAAAAATTGCCGCGGAAAACGCGGGCCTTTGAGCCGCAAGCTAAACCTGGCAGCCGCGATCCCGGACCGCGCCGGCAGGGCGTAACTCAGCGCCACGACCGTCATCCAATTGCAGTCGGCACAACCAATCCGGAAGGAGCCGCAAATGGCTAGCGCACCCTCACAAGACTTTGCAGCGATTCCCCAGCGAAGGCTGGGCCGCGGCCCGGCGACAGTCTCGGCGATCGGACTGGGCTGCATGGGCATGTCCGAGTTCTACAGCGGCCGCGACGACCAGGAAAGCCTGGCGACGATGGAACGCGCCGTCGAGCGCGGAGTCACGTTTTTCGATACGTCGGACATCTACGGCATGGGCCGGAACGAAGAACTGATCTACCGGTTCTTCCACGGCACCAGCGGCTCGGGACGGCGGCGCGAAAAGGTGTTCCTGGCCACGAAATTTGGCGTCGTGCGCGGAGCCGATGGCGGCTTCCCGGGAGTGAATGGCCGGCCGGCATACGTGCAGCAGGCGTGCGAAGCAAGCCTCAAGCGGCTGGGGATCGGGACGATCGACCTGTACTACCAGCACCGCGTGGACTCCGACGTGCCAATCGAAGAAACAGTGGGAGCGATGGCGCGCCTGGTGGGGCAGGGCAAGGTTCGGTTTCTGGGGCTATCCGAAGCGGGCGTGAACACGATCCGCCGCGCGGCAAAAACGCATCCCATCGCCGCGCTGCAGACCGAGTATTCGCTTTGGACGCGGGACCCTGAAGAGGAGGTCTTGCCGGCCTGCCGCGAGCTGGGGATTACGTTTGTGGCCTACAGCCCGCTGGGACGCGGCTTCCTGACTGGGGAAATCAAACGCTACGAAGATCTCGCGCCGGACGACTATCGCCGCCACGCGCCACGCTTCCAGGGAGAGAATTTCCAGCGAAACCTGGAATTGGTGAAGCGCGTGGAAGAAATTGCGCGTGAGAAGGGCTGCACCCTGGCGCAGCTCGCCCTGGCCTGGCTGCTGGCGCAGGGACCGCAAATCGTGCCCATCCCGGGCACGAAGCGGCGGAAGTATCTGGACCAGAATGCCGACGCCGCGAGCGTCCGGCTTTCCGCGCGAGATCTGGAACGCATTAACGCGGCCGCGCCACAGGGAGCGGCAAGCGGCCTGCGCTATCCTGAAGCGGCAATGAAACGGGTGAACCTGTGAGCCCGGCGCCGGAAAATTCCGTGAACATGCTGACGGAAATCACCAGAAAAATTGCCAGCGGAGAGGCGCCCCCGCCGGCCATCGCGCAACTCATCGGCTTCCACCCCGTGTCTCTCGGCGGCGGCGAAGCGGTGTTTGAAATGGAAGCGGACGAACGCCACTGGAATCCAATGGGGACCGTGCATGGTGGGGTGCTGTGCGACGTCGCGGACGCGGCCATGGGATTTGCCTTCGCCACGACCCTCGCTGAGGGCGAATCGTTTACCACCATCGAGCTGAAGATCAATTACCTGCGCCCGGTATGGAAGTCGCGCTTGCGGGCGGCGGCGCGCGTTGTGAAAAGAGGTCGAAAGATCGGGCTGGCGGAATGCGACGTCACCGATGAGAAGGGCAATCTGGTGGCGCGCGCGAGTTCCACGTGCATGACGCTGAGCGGGGAGGATGCCCGCGGGCGGTGAGTCCCACCACTCGGTCGTGCTGTTCTAGTCCACGCGATATACTGGCACGCGAACGATGCAGCATTGGGAGGGCACTGCTTTGGCGGAAACCGTGAAGCTGACGGCGAAGGCCAAGGCTGCGGGTTGAGCGGCGAAGCTGAGTCCCGTGACGCTGGACTCTGTTTTGCGCCGCCTGCCGCGGCAGACTGACCCGAACGTGCTCGTAGGTTTCGACACCTACGACGACGCGGGGGTGTATCTGCTCGGCGGCGGCCAGCCGGCACTGGTGCAGACGGTGGACATCCTCACGCCCATCGCCGACGACCCGCGTGAATTCGGACAGATTGCCGCCGCGAATTCGCTGGGCGATGTGTATGCGATGGGCGGCCGGCCGATTTCGGCGCTGTCCATCGTGTGCTTCCCCGAGAAGGAATCACCGGATGTGCTGGAAGCAATCATGCGCGGCGGCCTCGAGAAGATGACGGAAGCGGGCTGCACCGTAATCGGCGGGCATTCGGTGCGCGACGAAGATTTGAAGTTCGGCTACGCCGTGACCGGACTGGTGAACCCGGAGAGGGTTTGGCGAAATATCGGGGCGCGGGCGGGCGACGTGCTGGTGCTGACGAAACCGCTGGGCACCGGCGTGCTGGCCACGGCGCTGAAGCAGGGACGCGCGGCGGAGCGAGACATGGCTGTGGCCATCGCCTCCATGGCGCGGCTGAATCGTGCTGCCGCCGAGGCGCTCGAGGAAATGGCCATGGCGGCGGGGAGCGGCGACGGCGCTGGACCCATCCACGCGGTGACGGACATTACCGGCTTCGGACTGCTAGGTCATGCACGAGAAATGGCCGCGGCCAGCGGCGTGTCCTTTGAGATCGAGCACGGAAAAATTGCGCTGCTGGCGGGAGCGCTGGAGGCGGCGCGCGGCGGCTTTCTGGCCGGCGGGTTGAAGAATAACCGCGATTTTGTTGGCGGATGCGCGGGTTTTGCGGATTCCGTGCCTGAAGAATTTCGCAACCTGCTGTTCGACCCGCAGACTTCAGGCGGGCTGCTGGCGAGCCTGGCGCCGGAAGCGGTGCCTGCGGCGCTGGCAGCGCTCGAACGGCGCGGCGTCGAGGCGCGCGCAATCGGCCGCGTCATCGAAAAAACCTCGCCGTTGCTCCACGTGGTATAGCGCCGCCGCCCTCCTCATGGATCCAGTCACGCATGCACTTTCCGGCGCCGTGGTTGCCCGCGCCATCCACCCTTACCGCCTGGACGAGCGTCTCGGTCGCACTGCGCGCTGGACGCTAATCCTCGGCTCGATTTTTCCGGACATCGACATTGTGGCAAACCCGTTTGACCCGGACCATTTCGCCACCATCCGGATTCATCGCAGTGTGACGCATTCACTGGTGTGCCTGCCGGTATGGGCTTTCTTGTTCGCGCTCCTCGCGGCGGAGTTCTGCCGCTGGCGAGGGATTCCCGCGCCGCGGCGCAGCGTGCTCGGCGTTTTGTTCGGTGCGGGGATCGGATTGCACATCTTGTTTGACTGCATCACGTCGTTCGGGACGATGGTCTGGAGCCCGATTTCCTGGACGCGGGTGCAGTGGGACTGGACGTTCATCGTTGACCTGACGCTGACGGGAGTTCTGTTGTTTTTCTTGTTGCTTTCGTGGGTGACGGAACGGGAGGAACGCCGCACGCGGCGTGCGTCGTGGATGCTGGTGCTGGTGGGCGGGCTCGTAGGCTTGTACGCGGCGGGCAGCTACGCGCTGGAACGGCCCATGCCGGCATGGATGGCGGCGGGCATCCTGCTGCTGGGGGCGCTGCCGCTTGGCGTCACGCTTGCCGACGGGCGGGTGCCGCTCGCGGCGCGGAGTTGGTGCTGTGTCGGCATGCTCGCTACGGCTGCGTACCTGGGCGCCAACGCCTGGGCGCACGCGCGCGCACTGGAACGCGTTCGGGAGTTTGCCGCTGTGGAGCACCTGAATGTGGTGGAGGAGGCAGCGATTCCGCTGCCGCCAAACGTGAGTGTGTGGCAGGGATTCGCGCGCACGTCCGACAGCGTGCACCACTGGACGATGTCGCTCACGGACGCTCCGTTCGCGCCGCTGGCTGTCTCCGCCGCTCCGGCGGTTAGCGGCGAGGCGTGCCCACCGACGCTCTGGACGATCCCGCAGGTTCGCGCGTGGATGCGATTCGCACGATTCCCCGTAGTGGTCTGCGGACATGTGCCGGGAGGCGAAACCGCGGAGTTCACCGATTTGCGATTTGAACGGCCGGCGATGCGGGCGGACGAGAGAGCGGGGCGAGAAAGACCGATTCCATTCACATGGCGCGTGACATTCGACCTTGGCGGGCGCGTGCTCTCGGAAGGTTGGGTGATCGAATAGTCTCAGGATTCCGGAAAGTTCCGCCCAAAATACAAATGCGAGACATTTGAAAATCCGCGGCCTATAATGCGCCCGAATTCAGGGGCACCAGGGCTCCCGAACCGAAACCCTCGACCAGGAGGTACACTGCCGTGAAATCGTTTTGTCCCATCTTTCCGCGCGCGCTGACGCGAGTTGTCATGCTCGCGGGTCTCGCCGCGACGCCGTTTGATTGCCTAGCCCAGGCGCAGACACCGGCGGACATCCCCGTGGGCCTGGTGATGCCCATCACGGCTCGCGAAGCAAGGTCTGGCCAATACCAGCGGGAAGGCGTGGAACTGGCCATCAAACAGATCAACGATAGCGGCGGCATTTACCTGAAGAGCCTGAACAAAAAGCTGAAGGTGCGTGAGGTGTTCTACGACGACGGGTCGGACTCGGCGCGGTCGGCCTCGCTGGTGGAGCGCGCGATGAACTCCGACAACGTGGTGGCCGTGATCGGCGGGGTCTCGACGGCCCTGGGCGAGCCCGAATCGGTGATGGCGGACCGCTACAAGACCCCCTGGATCACCCCGGGGTCGGCGGCGACGAGCATCTTTAGCCGCGGCTACCAATACGCGTTTGGGACGCTCAGTTCGGTGGAGAACCTCGGCTACACAACGGGGCGGTTTCTCGGCTCGCTGGCGGACCAGGGAAAACTGAAGAAGGGGCTCAAGATCGCGCTGGCGGTGGAGAACACGGATCATGGCATCGACTACGTCAACGGAGTCCAGAAGTGGATTGGGGAGCACCCCGGCTACTTCACGGTGGTCTTCGATGAGAAATTCCCGCTTGGTGGGACGGATTTTTCTGGGCTGTTGCAGAAGGTGAAGACCGCGCACGCCGACATTTTTCTCTCCGACGCCCACCCGCAGGACTACATCACGATGCAGCGCCAGTACCTGCAAGCCGGCATGTATCACCAAATGATCAGCTACGGGGCGCGCGGTCCAGAGGTGGACGCGCGGAAGGCCTTGGGCGCGGGCGTGGATTACATTTTTGCGGGGATCTGGTGGTCCAGAGACCTGGGCTATCCCCAGGTGAAGAAGTTCAACGCCGACTATACCGCTTTCACCGGACATGCTCCCGATTCCTGGTATGCGGCCCCGGCCTATGACGCCATGCGCATGCTGGCGCAGTCGATCGAGCGGGCTGGCAGCCTGGACAAAACCGCGATCCGCGACCAATTGCACGCCGGGGAGCTGAAAGACTCCCTGCTTCCCGGCCAGACTCTGAAATTCGGGCCAAACGGCCAGGTGTCGTACCCGTTTGTCATCGTGCAGAACAAGCCGGACGGAAAGGTGGACATCATCTTTCCCGCAGACGCAGCCACGGGGCCGCCGGTGGCTCCCAAACCCCAGAGTTAGCCGGGCGGGCGGGAAGGCTGCTCAATGACCGCTCCCGTCCGAAGCTGCGACAGCGAATTCATCAACACGGAGTTCACGGAGGCGCCGAGAACACGGAGCTACAGAGGGGGCGCCGTGTGGGCAATCAGAACGCGAGGAATCAGGCGCCGAGGCTCGGATGACTGCCAGTGATTACCTGAACCTGCTGATCTCTGCCCTGCTGCTCGCTGGCACATATGCGGCCATGGCAGTTGGCATGACGGTGATCTATGGGGTGATGAAGATCGTGAACCTGGCGCACGCCGGCTTCCTGATGCTGGGGGCCTACTTTGTTTACGAGGTGCACGAACGCGCCGGACTGCATCCGCTCGCCGCAGCGGTACTGGCATTTCCTTTTTTTTATGGCCTAGGCGTGGTGGTGCATTGGGCGCTGGGGCGTGGAGTTCCGGTTTCCGACACTCCCACGCTGGCCTCACTGCTGTTGATGTTTGGGCTGTGGCTTGTGCTGCAGAATGTGGGTTACCTGGTGTGGGGCACCAGCGACCGGTCCATACTTACGCCGATGACCTTTGCCACCATCCGCTTCGGCGAGATCACGATTCCAAAAATCGGCCTGGTGGTGTTCGCGAGTGCGGTGGTATCGCTGGCCGCGCTGGAATTTGTGCTCCACAAGACCTGGTTCGGCCGGTCGATTCGTGCGCTGATCCAAAATCGTTACTCCTGCCGCATCGTAGGCATCAACGTGGAGCGGACCGCGCGGCTCACGTTCGGGCTGGGGATCGCATTTGCCGGAACCGCGGGCGGCCTGCTGGCCTTGCTCTATCCGTTCAGTCCGGACTTCGGCCGACCATTCCTGCTGCGCTCGTTTGTGATCATCGTGCTGGGCGGCTTGGAGTCTTTTTCCGGTGTCTTCGTGGGCTCGCTGATCCTGGCGCTGGTGGAAACCTTCAGCATTTTGATTGTCCCCTCGAGTTATCAGCCTGCAATTTCGTTCGGCCTGCTGGTGGTGGCGCTGATCGTTCTTCCCGGTGGGGTTGCTGGATTCGTGGCGCGGAAGCGATCCCGCAGGGCAGGATGAGCGCGGAAACGCAACGACCGGGGTTCGCCTTGCAGGCAGTGCGGGCGCTCCCCCCGTTGGTTCTGCTCGGCTTCCTGGCGGCTCTTCCGTTGTTCAATCTCGGTGCGAACAGCGTGAAGGTGCTATTTCTGACATTTGTGTCGATCGCGGCGAGCGTGGGGTGGAACATCCTGGGCGGGTTTGCCGGGCAAGTTTCGTTCGGTTTTGCGGTGTTCTACGGGCTGGGCGCCTACACCACAGCGGTGGGAATCAACGAGGGTCTGAGCCCGTATCTTACTTATCCCCTGGCTGCAGCTGTGGCTGCGGTGGCCTCGCTGCTGGTGGGGCTGCCGACGTTCCGCTTGCGCGGGCCGTATTTCGCCATCGCCACGATCGGGGTGAGCGAAGCAACGCGCGTGATCATGTCGAATCTGGAATTCACGGGCGGGGCCAGCGGCTACCGGATCACGGAACACGTGCCATTCCGGCAAACCGAGCATTACTACACAGGCCTGGCGCTGGCGACAGTGGCGGTGCTGATTTCGATTGCCGTGCGGCGGTCACGCTTCGGGCTGGGCCTCCGCGCGATTCGCGACGATCAGGACGCCGCGGCGGACACCGGCGTCAATCCCTATGCCTACAAACTCGCGGCGCACGCCCTGGCGGCGGCGCTCACCGGCGCGGCCGGCGGAGTGTACGCGCGCTATGCGGCTTTCATTGACCCGGAAGGCGTGTTCGGATTCCAGCGCAGCGTGGGAATTCTCTTGATGCCGGTGATCGGAGGGGTGAACACGATCTGGGGGCCGGTCATTGGAGGCGGCGTGTACGGCGTGATTGAAGAAGAATTGGTGGCGCGATTTCCGCAGATTCACCTGCTGCTTTACGGCGCGCTGGTGATGCTGATTATCCTGTTCGAGCCGGGGGGCGTGCTGGGCCTGCTGCAACGGGCGCGGCGGCTGGTGCTGCGGAGGAGGGTGGCCTCATGGCAGCCCTCCTGAACATCGAAGATTTGACGAAATACTTTTTCGGGCTGGCCGCGCTCGATCGCGTGAGCTTCGAAATCCGCGAAGGCGAAATCGTGGGCCTGATCGGGCCCAACGGCGCCGGGAAGACCACGCTGTTCAGCATCATTGCGGGCTCGCAGCCGCCGACTTCGGGGAAAATCACGTTTGAGGGGCGCGATTTCACGGGGGTGAAGTCCTTCCGGGCGGTTCACGCCGGAATCGCGCGAACGCACCAGATTCCCAAGCCGTTTCTGTCCATGACCGTGAGCGAAAATGTCGAAGTCGGGTTGCGTTTCGGGCGCAGCCGGACCACGCGCAACCTCGGCAAGGAAGCCTTGGAGATTCTGGAGCTCGTGGGCATCCCCTCGCTCGCAGGGATGGCTGCCGTCGCTCTTTCCGTCGGCGACCTGAAACGTCTGGAGCTGGCGCGCACCCTCGCCGCGCGGCCGCGCCTGCTGCTTTGCGACGAAGTGTGTGCCGGACTCACGGAAAGCGAGATGCAATCCATCCTCGGCCTGCTGCGGCGAATTCAGTCGCTGGGAACGACGATCGTCTACGTGGAGCACAACCTGCGCGCGATTGTCTCCACCTGCCATCACGTGATCGTACTGAATTTCGGAAAAAAACTGGCGGAGGGGCCGCCGGAGAAGATGCAGAACGATCCCGCGGTGATCGAAGCTTACATTGGAAAGAAGGCGAGGGTCTAAGGCTCGGGCGGAATTGAATCCGCCGGCGACAAGCTACAAACGACCGATGGCTGAACTGCTCAAGCTCGAAGATCTGGAAATTGCCTACGGCCAGATCCAGGTGGTGTGGGGCATCTCGCTGGCGGTCGAAGCGGGAAGCGTGGCGTGCCTGATCGGACCGAACGGCGCGGGAAAGACCACCACGCTCAATGCCGTGATCGGAGTGCTGCCGGTGAAGGGCGGGCGAATCCTTCTCGAGGACCGCGACGTGACGAGGGAGCGCGCGCATCGCCGCGTCCAGCGCCAGATGGCCTTGATTCCGGAAGGCCGCCAGCTCTGGCAGCGCATGACGGTGGAAGAGAATCTGCTCCTCGGCGCCTTTCCCCCGAATCTGCGCCGAAAGGCGAGCGCCTCGCTGGAGCGCGTGTACAGCATGTTCCCGCGGCTCAAGGAGCGCAGGCACCAGTCCGCGGGCACGCTTAGCGGCGGCGAGCAGCAGATGTGCGCCGTGGGCCGCGGGATGATGGCAGACCCGGTGCTGCTGATGCTCGACGAGCCGTCGCTCGGCCTCGCCCCGCGGCTCGTGGATGAAGTGTTCGATCTGATCCGCAGGATCGCGGAACAGGGCGTTACAATTCTGCTTGCGGCCCAGAATGCCAACTACGCGCTGGCCGTCTCGCGCTATGGCTACGTAATGGAATCGGGGCGAATCGCGCTGGAAGGCCCGAGCGAAAAGCTGCGCGCGGACGACCACGTGCGCCAGGCGTATCTGGGAGCGTAGGGACTAGAGCGGAATTCTTGCGTGACCGCTACACGCCCCCCACAGGACCGTTAGCTAGAGCTGGTAGAGCGCCTGATCGTCACTCACCGCGAAGTCTGCAGGTCGTAGGGGCAAGACATGTCGTGCCCCTACACCCAGCCCGCTCGGCAGCCTTCGGAAAGAGTCTCTGAGAGCTTTTGGTGAGAAAAGCAGCTCAGCGCCTCTCCGGCTTTTCCGTCGGGTAGATCACCACGCGGCGGCGTTCCCCGTCACCCTCGCTCTCCGTCCGCACACCCTTCTCGTTCGCCAGCGCCAGGTGGACCACGCGGCGCTCGCGCGCCGACATGGGGCTCAAGCGGAAGGGCTGGTGGAGTTCGCGCACGCGCTGCGCGGCCACCTGCGCGGAGAGCCGCAGTTCGGCGAGCCGGGTCGCGCGGAAGTCGGCGGCGTCGAAGCGCACCAACTCGTGCGCGCGGGGATCGAGCCGGAGAGCGCGCATCATCAGGTGTTCGAGCGCGAGCAACAGCTCGGCGTTGTGTTCGAGTAGCAGCTCGGTATCCCGGCCTTCAAATACGACGGAAACGGCCGCCTCACCGGCATCTTTGCCCGCGTCGCCCCCGGTGTGGATTTGAAACCGCAGATCCAGGCGCGCGGCATCGAGAATCGAGCGCAGGACGGGCGCGAGGTCGGCGGCAAACTTCTCGCGGTCAAACGTTTCGCCGGTAAAGTAACGGAATGCCATGAGTGCGGGGCCCTCCCCGGGATGGGCGAACCTACTTGGGCTTCTGCTCCGCCGAGCCCTTCTTCTTTCCGGTATCTGGTTTCGAATCCGGAATCACCTTGTACAGGAACCACTGCTGGCCGGTGGCGATGATGTTACTCGTCAGAATGTAGAGCACAAGCCCGCTGGCCAGCTTGAAGAACAGCAGCCCCATCATGAAGGGCATGAAGGTCATCATGCGCTGCTGCGCCGGATCCGTGGTGGTCATCGGCGTGAGCTTCTGCATGAAGTACATGGTGATACACATGAAGATGGGAAGAAGATAGTAGGGATCGCGGGCGGAAAGGTCGCGGACCCACAAAAACCAGGGCGCCTGGCGCAGCTCGATGGCCACATCGAGCATGCGATACAGGGCGAACCAGATGGGCATCTGCATCACCATGGGCAGGCAGCCGCCGATGGGATTCACGCCCTCGCGGCTGTACACCGCCATCACTTCCTTGTTCATGTCCTGCTTTCGCGGATCGCGCATCGAGTACTTCTTGTAGCGGTCCTGGATCTGCTTGATCTCGGGCATCACCCTCTGCATCTTGAGCTGCTGGTGGAAGCTCCGCCACTTGAGGGGAAACAGGACCATGTTGATGGCGATGGTCATCAGCACGATGGCCCAGCCGTAATTCGCCACGTAGCGGTTGATCCACAGCAGAAAGTCGAACAGCGGGCGCGCGATGATTCCGAAGGTGCCGAAGGTGACCAGGTCGGTCAACCGCGGCTGGTTGTTTTCCAGCACCGCCAGGGCTTTGGGGCCGACGAAGAGCCGCAACCGCAGCGGATCCGCGCCCGGCGCTCCCGCGGCAATTTCCGCGACCGGCTCGGTGTCTTTCTTTCCGTCCACCGTGATTTCTCGGTCGTATTTCCAGTGTTCGAGTAAAACCCCGGGCTCGCCCGCGGGGAGAAACGCCGCGGCGAAATAATGGTCCATCAAGCCGGCGAAGTCGGATGTGCCGGAGACGAGCACGCGCTTCTCGGGATGGTCGGAATCGCCGGCCTTCTTCGCGGCGATGTCCGTAAGCGATCCGCCGCGGCTGTACACAACTTTCACCTGGTCCGCAGCGGCGAACGCGGTGATGTCGCCGAACCCTCCCTGCCAGGCGACGAAATGCGGGACCGGCTTGCCGTCGAGGGTCACGCTGGTCTCGAGGGACACTACGTAGTCCGCGAAGAACTTCAGGCGCTTCGTCACGGCCAGGTGGCCATCGCTCCAGGCAAACGAGACCTCGGCGGGGGCCTCGAGCGTGCCCGATGCGGGCGTCATTTCGTAGAGCGCGCTGTTCGCTTTGGTTTCCTGCTGCGCGTCGTCCATCGCCAGCATCAGCGGCCACTTGCCGGATTGCTCGGAGACGGCGGTATGGATCAGGTCCAGGTCTTTCCCGATGTCGTCCTTGTACTGAACGAGCTTCCAACTGTGTGCCGTCGCGCCTTGATTGGAGAGCTCCACACGGTAGAGCTTGGTTTCGACGACCAGCGACTCGACGCCCGACGCTGCTCGTGGAGCGGGCGCGACTGCCGCCGGGGCCGCACTGATCGTGGCCGCAGCCGGGGGAGCAGGTGCGGCAGCGGCACCGGCCGGAGGGGCCGCGCCCTGCGATCCTGCGGGCGAAGTTGCCGCGGGTTTTGCGGCGCCGGGCTGTTCCGGCAACTGCGCAGGAGCCTTGGGGCGGAAGTAGTATCCCCACACCACGACCACCAGCATCGAGAGGACGATGGCCACAACGGTGCGGGCTTCCTGGGAATATTCCTTCACCGGGCAAAATCCTCTGCGGGCCGGCGGTCGGCAATCTCCGGAGCGCCCGCGACCGGGGTAGCCGGATCAGTTCCAGTAGCTTCCGGCACCAGATCCACGCCTCCGGGCGAAAAGGGATGGCAGCGAAGCAGGCGGCGCAGCGCAAGCCACGAACCCGGCCGCACTCCGTGGCGCTCAATCGCTTCTGCGGCGTAATGCGAGCAGGAGGGATAGAAGCGGCAGTTCCCGCCAAAAAATGGGCCAAGGACTTTCTGGTAGGCCCGGATCAGAAACAAGCAGACGTTCTTCATGACGCTGGTCCTGGATCGAGCGTCCCGCTGCCGGGACTCTCGACCCCATTCTGTGGAACGGAGGAAGAGGGGATGGAGTTCCGCAGCAGGGCGAGCAACTCCCCGCGAAGCGAAGTGAACTCTGCTCCCGCCACTGATGCGCGCGGATGCACGATGATGTCCCATCCGGATGGAATCCCCCCACGATCGAGGCGCAGAATCTCGCGAACGCGCCTGCGAATGCGATTGCGAACCACCGCGCCGCCCAGCGCGCGGCCCACGCTCATCCCAAAGCGGTTCTCCCCCAGGCCGTTCGAGGCAAAAAACACGGTGAACTGGCGGCTGGATCGCCGGCGGCCGTTGCGGTAGACGGCGTCGAACTCAGCACGGCGGGTCAGACGTCCCCGGCGCCGCGCTTCGAGGTGCCCGCACGAGGCGGGCTCGCCGGAAGGTCTTGGCGGCCGCCCGCTAGTGCCGGTCCAACTGTTCTCGCCTGCGCGCATACTCAGAGTTCGGCTGAGAGAGACCCGCCTGATCTCGGAAATGGCTCGCCGGAACAAGTTGGAACGGCACTAGACGCGCGTGAGTTCGTGCCGCCCTTTCCTGCGGCGCGCCGCAAGGACTTTCCTCCCGCCTTTGGTCTTCATACGCGCGCGAAAGCCGTGGGTCATGTGACGGCGGCGCACCTTGGGCTGAAACGTACGCTTGGGCAAACCCGTTTCTCCTCGACTGGATTTGGCGCCGCGACTCTACAGGCTGCGCCGGCAGACGTATGTGAACCAACTAGTGTAAACGGGGCGTTCGGCGCGGTCAAACTGGAAGATGGGTTCGAGAGGGCCTCCCACCGGACACGCCAAGAATAGCGTGAATATGGCGCCGCCTTCGCGCACGGAGTTTGGGCGGCATCCTTCGAAGACCTTCTTCGATGATCCCCGCGATCTCGGCCGCGGCAGCCTCGAATGCCTTGTCTTTCTTCGGCCGTGACATCCCTCGTTCAGGCCAACAGCAAGCGTAAGAGCGCTGCAAGCGGCCTCCTAGGCAGAATTGCGGTTCCACGGGCTCGCCCTTAGAATGAGGGATTGCGCGGCGACCGGTTTCGTTCGCCGTGCGAGTCGAACATGTTTGAAACGCTGACTGAAAAATTCCAGCGCGCGTTCAAAAACCTCCGCGGCCAGGGAAAGCTCTCCGAAGAGCACCTGGATGCGGCTCTGGGAGAGATCCGCGACGCGCTGCTGGAAGGCGACGTAAACCTGCAAGTGGCGGACGAGCTGCTCGCCGGCATCCGCGCGAAGGCGCTCGGCTCGGAAGTGATGCTGCAGCTTTCGCCGGACCAGCAGGTGGTCAAGATCGTGCACGACGAGCTGGGCGCGCTGCTGGGCGAACACTCGAAGCCGCGCTACGCCTCGAAACCGCCTTCGGTCTGGCTGATCGTTGGGCTGCAAGGCTCGGGCAAGACCACCACCACGGGCAAAATCGGCCGCTGGCTGCAGCACAACGGGCATAGGCCGCTGGTGGTTTCGACGGACGTCTATCGTCCCGCGGCGCGCGAACAGCTCGCACAGGTGGCACGCGGGGCCGGAGTGGCATGTTTCCCCGCCGCAAACCTCAACAAGCCGCTCGATATCGCGCGGGCGGCGCTTCGCGAGGCCAAACTCTCCGCCAGCGACGTGGTGATGGTGGACACGGCCGGGCGGCTGCACATCGACGACGAGCTGATGGCCGAGTTGGCAGAGCTGAAAAAGGAGCTGCAGCCGGCGGAAATCCTGTTCATCGCCGACGCCATGATCGGGCAGGACGCGGTGCGCTCGGCGGGCGAATTTCACCGCCGGCTGGGACTGACCGGGATCGTGCTGACGAAGCTGGACGGCGATGCGCGAGGCGGTGCGGCGCTTTCCATCCGGAAGGTGACCGGCGCGCCGGTAAAGTTCGTGGGCTTGGGCGAAAAATACGACGCGCTCGAACCCTTCTACCCCGACCGCATCGTCTCGCGCATCCTGGGCATGGGAGACATGCTCAGCCTGATCGAGCGGGCGGAGCAGACCTTCGACCGCAAGAAGGCCGAGGATCTGGCCAAAAAGCTCCGGCGGGAGGAGTTTTCGCTCGAGGACTTCCGGGACCAGTTGCAGCAGTTGAAGAAGATGGGCTCGCTCGAGCAGTTGGTGGGCATGCTCCCGAAGATCGGACCGCTGCAGAACCTGCCCAAGGACCTCGATGTGGACGAGCGGCGGCTGAAGCGCGTGGAAGCCATCATCAACTCGATGACCGCGGCGGAGCGCGCCGACCACAACGTGATTGACGGCAAGCGGCGCAAGCGCATCGCGCGCGGCAGCGGCACCACGGTGCAGGACGTGAACGACGTCCTGAAGCAGTACATGGAAATGCGCCGGATGATCAAGCAGTACGGGGCCTTGGGGCGGATGAAGGGACGGGGGCTAGGAAAATCGGGCCGGCCGTCGTAAACTATACAGTCAGTACAGGGTCGCAACCTTTTCCGGTACAATACTGCGGCTTTATAGGGAGGACGTGAGTGCTGTCCATACGTTTGTCCAGAATTGGAAAGAAAAAACAGCCTTTCTACCGCGTGGTGGTGATCGACAAGCGCCGCCCCCGGGATGGGCGTTTCGTGGAGATCGTGGGTACCTATAATCCGCTGAAAAACCCTCCGGAGGTGAAGCTGGATACTGAGCGCGTAAAGCACTGGCTCGGCCACGGCGCACAGCCGAGCGACACGGTCCGCACGTTCATCCGCAAACAGAAGATCGCCTGAGGCACGGGCCCTCGCGACGCCGGTCGGAATTCACTGGGCATCGCAAACGGGGAGTGCCTCATCTCACGTTCCTGAACGCGCTTCCACAGACCGTACACCCAAAGTCTGTTTGAGGAGGCGGTATGAAGGAGTTGGTGGCAGCCATCGCAAGGGCCCTGGTGGACCACCCCGACGAGGTTCAAGTGCGCGCTGTGGACGGTGAGCAGGTAACCGTGCTCGAATTGCGGGTGCATCCCGAGGACATCGGCAAAGTGATCGGAAGGCAGGGCCGAACGGCGAAGGCGATTCGCACGCTCCTGGGTGCCGCGGGCATGAAGCAGCAGAAGCGATATACGCTCGAGATTCTGGAGTAACAGCCATCCCAACCGGGGCACGAGTCACACTCGCTCGCATTGTCCGCCCCCGGGGCCGCAAGGGCGAAGTTGCCGCGGAAATTCTCACTGATTTTCCCCAACGGCTGGCAAAGTTGCGCGAAGTGTGGCTGGCCGGCGCCGGCGGGACGGAACGCCGCGCCCGCGTGCGCGGCTTCTGGATATCGCCGAGCCGCGGAGGCCAGGCGATCTTCCATTTCGAAGGTTGCGATTCGATCTCCGATGCGGAAACGCTCGTGGGGCTGGAAGTGCAAGTGCCGCTCGAAGAGCGCGCGCCACTTCCCGCCGGTCGGCATTACGTAAGCGATCTGGCCGGATGCGAGGTCTGGGAGCGCGGCGGAAGCGGCGCGGCGCCCGAGCGCCTGGGCACCGTCCGCGATGTGCAGTTTCCGGGCGGAGGCACTCCGCTGCTGGTGGTAGACGGCCCGGCAGGCGAGGTGCTCATCCCGCTGGCGGAAGAAATCTGCGTGCTCATCGATCCCGCGGGACGGCGCATCGAGGTGGTGCTGCCGGAAGGATTGCGCGAACTCAATTCCTGAGAGCGAGCCGACGCTCAGAATCTCCTGGACGGCCGTATTCGAGGCTGATAGCCTCGGGACATACGGCGGCCACAGGCCGAATCCTTTCTCTGTGGATCACCCCACAATTTCAGCAGGAGGGTCCATGTTCTTGCATTGGCTGCTTTCGATGGCGCTCGCGCTTATCGCGCTAAGCCAGCAAAAGAATGGGGAGGCTGCGAAACCTGATTTCAGCGGGAAATGGAAACTGAATTTGGCCGCGAGCAAGCTGCAGATTCCGCCTCCCACATCCTCACGGTTCGAAATCGAACACCGTGAGCCGAAGTTTCGCCTGACCCGCACGCACGTCTACGGCGATCGAGCCGACACGATCACGGTGGAGCTGACCACGGATGGAAGGAAAACCGAGCAGGTGTTCGGCGAACGGCGGGCCAGCATCCGCGCGCACTGGGAGGGGTCCGTCCTGGTGGCCGAGATGCACGTCCGGACAAAAGACGACGAGGGAACCAACGTGGTCCGCTACTCGCTGGCGAACGCTGGGAAAACGCTCGTCGCAGTCGAGCGATGGCGCTCCTCAAAGGGCCGCTACGACAATACCTGGGTGCTCGACCGCGAATAGCGGCTCCGCTCCGAACCGCGCCGTCGGGGCATTCCGCGCGGGGAAGCGAATTGCGTTACAATCCGGCCCGCACGAATCCACGCTTCAGGGGGACCACGTGAGCAATCCTCGGAAGACCGTCATCCGCATGACGTGTCGAATCGCAATTTTTGCCGTCTTCGCAGGGGCGGGCGCCGCGGCTCGCGCGCAGGAAACACCTCCAGGCCGCGATCCCAAACAACCGGTGGACGAGGTCTATACGGCGAAGATGAAGAAGTACACTACGGCGCCCTATTTCACGTCGCCGCTCGTCGATTATCTGCCCGCGTCGAAGACCGTGCCGACGCCGGAAGCCGTGCTGGGCGACGTGGCCGGAGCGCCGGGAATCCTGCCGTACGCGGCGGAGGTTTACAAGTACATGCGGCTGCTCGAAAAGAACAGCCCGCGTGTGAAGGTCTTCTCCATCGGCACCACGGAAGAAGGACGCGAGATGATCGCCGTGGCCGTCTCGTCGGAAGCAAACCTGAAGAGCCTGGAAGAGAACCGCGCGCGCCTCGCCAAACTCGCCGATCCGCGCACGATTCACCTGGACGACGCGGAGGCGGACCGCCTCGTGGCGCAGTCCGTGCCCGTCTATTACATCACCGGGACAATTCATTCGCCGGAAACAGGCGCGCCGACCGCGTTGATGGAGCTGGCCTACCGGCTGGCTGTGGACGAGAGTCCCTACGTCCGCGAGATTCGCGAGGGCATGATCACGCTGATCACGCCGGTTACGGAAGTGGACGGCCGCGACCGCATGGTGGACATCTACCGCTGGCACCTGTCACATCCCGGCCAGTTCTGGCCGCCTCTGCTCTATTGGGGCAAGTACGTGGCGCACGACAACAACCGCGACGCCATGGGCGTCACGCTCAAGCTTACGGAAAACGTGCTGAACACATTCGTGAGCTGGAAGGCGCAGGTGCTGCACGACCTGCACGAGTCCGTGCCCTACCTCTACGACAACACGGCCGGCGACGGGCCCTTCAACGCCTGGGTGGATCCGATTCTGGCGGACGAATGGGAAATGATTGCGTGGCGCAATGTTTCCGACATGACCAAGTTCGGAATGCCGGGAGTTTTCACGCACGGCGTGTTCGACACCTGGTCGCCGGGTTACCTGATGTTTATCGCGGCAATGCACAACGGGATCAGCCGTCTGTACGAAACCTTCGGCAATGCGGGCGCGGACACGGTGGAGCGCACACTGGACAAGCAGGACTACGCGCGAACGTGGTTCAAGCAGAACCCGCCCCTGCCGAAAACGCTCTGGTCGCAGCGCGACAACAACAATTACGAGGAGACGGGTCTCCTCACCTCGCTGCATTTCTTCGAGCAGAACAAACGGCTGTTCCTGAAGAATTTTTATCTCAAGGCGAAGCGGTCGGTGACCAAACCGTCGGGGGAAGGCCCCGCCGCCTACGTGCTCCCCGCGGACGAACCGCGCCCCGGGCTGCAGACCGAACTGCTCCGCGTGCTCGTGAAACAGAAGGTGGAAATCTCGCGCGCCACAGCGGCATTCACCGTGACTCTGCCTGCGAAAAAGCCGGCCAAAGGCGCAACGGGGAAAGGTGCGGGAGAAAAAGAGGCGGCAGCGCCGCCGGAAACCCGGGAGTTCCCCGCCGGCAGCTACATCATCCGCATGGACCAGCCGTACTCGCGAATTGCCGACGCGCTGCTCGATCACCAGTACTGGAGCCCGGACGATCCGCAAAAGACGCCGTACGACGACACCGGCTGGACATTCGGCGAGTTGTTCAACGTGCAGGTAACTCGCGTGACGGACGGGAAGGTGCTGGACGCGGCCATGGAACCCGTGAAGGAGCTGTCCGCGCCGGGCGGGGTTACGGGAACGGGCGGGGTATTCCTGATCAACAACGCGGCGGAGCCGGCGCTGGCCGCGCTGCGCTACCGGCTGCGCGACGCGCAGATCGAGGCGGCGGAAGAGCCGTTCGAAGCCGGCGGCAAAAAGTTCAATCGCGGCTCGTTTGTGCTGCGCAACGCCAACCGCGCCGATCTGGAAAAGGCCGCGGCGGAGCTGGGACTGCGCGTGGTGGCGCTGGCGGATGCGCCCGGCGTCAAGACGCACCCTGTGCGTTCCGCGCGCGTGGCTCTGCTCCACACTTGGCTCAGCACGCAGACGGAGGGCTGGTGGCGGCAGGCGCTCGACCTGCTGCAGATTCCCTACGACTACATCAGCACCCAGACGGTGTCGCGCGATGACAACCTGAACGCGAAGTACGACGTGATCCTGTTTGCGCCCGTGGGCTTCGCGGGCAGCACGACAAATATCGTGAACGGGTTGCCCACGAATTGGGGAAATCCGCTTCCGTGGAAGAACACGCCCGAGACGCCGAACCTGGTGGGGAAAAATGATTCGACGGACGACGTGCGGCCGGGGCTGGGCTGGAACGGCGTGGCGCATCTGCAATCGTTTATCCAGAAGGGCGGCGTGCTGCTCACCGTGATGGACACGGCGCAGTTTGCCGCGTCGCTGGGGCTGGAGGACGGAGTGAACGCAGCGCGCGGACAAAAGCTGAAGAGCGTTGGCTCCGTGCTCAAGACCAGCGTGATGGATGCGTCCAGCCCGATCGCCTACGGCTACGGAGATACGCTCTCCGCGTACTGCGACAATGGGCCGGTGTTTTCTCTCACCAGCATCGTGGGCGGGGGCGGCTTCCGCCGGCTGGGAGGAGAAACGCGTACCCGTGCGACGGGGCGCGGAACAGTGAACGATCCGGACTTCGCGCCGGGACGTCCGGGCACGGAAGCGCCGGAAGAGCCGCGGGCAGAGGCCTGGGAGATGCCGCCGGTAACGAGCGAACAAATGCGCAACGGCTACCGGGTGATTCCTCCAGCCGAACGGCCGCGCGTGATCCTGCGCTACGCGGACACCAAGGATCTGCTGGTTTCCGGCCTGCTCGAAGGCGGCGACGATATCGCGCAGCACCCCGCGGTTGTGGACGTGCCCGCGGGACAGGGCCACGTGGTGATGTTCTCCATCAATCCGGTATGGCGCGGCGAGACGCGCGGCAGCTACGCGCTGGTCCTCAACACCATCCTCAACTTCGACAATCTGAACGCAGGCCGCAAGCCCGCCGAAAAATAATCACGGCGCGCTGCAGCGATCATCTGTTCCTGACCGGGAAACTGCTATCGAGTCTATGCTTGGTCTTGGTTCCTGGGCGGATGGGCTTGGAATGCTGCCTTCACGTGGGGGCGAAGCAGATACCAAACTATCCAGGCCCAGATTCCGACCTTGAGGACTTCATTCAACGGGACCATGGTCCAACCGATGAATTTGTCGGGGAATTGAGCCACCAACATGTTGGGACCCGAAAAAATGAAGGTCACGTAGCGCGCCCAGTTTTGCAATCGCCAAAGGCCAATGCCGAGTGCCGCTGGGAACACACAAAAGAAAAGAAAGAAGACGACGATTTTCGTCCCCAGAAGGTTGGCATAGACCGGCATTTCCCGGGCCATTGACGGCATGGCCGCGGCCACGTACAGGCCAAGGGCGGCACATTGGAAGTCCAGCACCGCCAAAATCGTGATCCCGGCAGGCCGCTTCATTCTGTAGCGTCTCCCTCGCTGCCGTGGCCGTGTGTCGGCATCGCTCTGAGACTCAGATCAGGGAAGAATAATCAATGCGCTATCTCCTCAGAGGCTACGCCTCATCCCCGGTTCAGTCCATCGGGAGGAGACCAGAAACTTTCAAATTACAGAGGCGGGCGAGACACCAGTTTGTCTCCGGTTCGTCCCCATCTCAAAGTCAGTCATTTCTGTCCGTTCTCGTCACTCGTCGCTCGCCACTTCCCTCCAATCCGGCTATCCTTCCACCGTGCCGCTCCGTTTCGACATCATCACAATTTTCCCCGGCTTCTTCGCCGGGCCGCTGGAGCACGGAATCGTGCGGCGCGCGCGCGAGGCGGGCGTGGTGGAGGTGGCGGTTCACGACCTTCGCGAGGCCACGCACGACCGCCATCGCACCGTGGACGACCGTCCGTTCGGCGGCGGGGAAGGCATGCTGCTGAAGCCGGAACCGCTGTTCGACATGGTGGAGCGAATCCTGGGCGTGCCGCGAGAAGAGTTGCCGCCGCGCACAGCCATCGTTCTTCTTTCCGCCGCTGGAAAACTCTTCCGGCAGGAAACCGCGCAGCGCCTCGCGGCCCTGGAGCGCATCGTGCTCATCTGCGGGCGTTACGAAGGCGTGGACGAGCGGGTGGCCCAGTACCTGGCCACCGACGAGCTTTCCATCGGCGATTTTGTGGTCTCGGGCGGCGAGCTGCCCGCCGCGCTGGTGATGGATGCGGTCACGCGTCTTGTTCCCGGCGCGCTCGGGAACGAAGCCTCGTCCGTCAACGAATCGTTCAGCGCGCCGGCAGCGCAAAGCGAAGCGATGAGCGGCCCGCTTCGCAGAGACGGAGCAGGCGGCGTGCTCGATTGCCCGCACTACACACGCCCGCAGAGTTACCGCGGCTGGGGCGTGCCCGATGTGCTGGTCGGCGGCAACCACGAGGAGGTGCGTCGCTGGCGCCGCCGCATGGCGCTCGCGAAGACGCTTGAGAATCGCCCGGAATTGCTGGAAGGCGCTGCGCTGACGGAGGAAGACCTGGAGATGCTGGACGAGCTGAGGGCGGAGGGATAGGAGAGCGGGGAGGACATGCTGAAAGCCTGTCCCACTGAAACCGATTTGGCACCGTGGCGAGTTCTGCTATACTTTCAGTTTGGCTCTGCGGTGCCGGCCCCGCCTGAGTGGGTCTGCCAGGGAATACGTCCATGAATCTGACGATCGAAAAGGTGCAGCAGTCCTATTTGCGCGGCGAGGTGCCGGAATTCCGTCCGGGCGACACGGTGCGAGTACATGTGCGCCTGCGCGAGGGCGAAGGCGAGAAGGAAAAGGAAAAAGAGCGCATCCAGGCCTTCGAGGGCGTGGTGATCTCGCGCCGCGGCCGGCTGACCTCCGCCACCTTTACCGTGCGGCGGGTGAGCTTCGGTATCGGCGTGGAGCGCATTTTCCCGGTGCACTCGCCCATGATTGCGCAGATTGAAGTGGTTCAGCGCGGACGCGTGCGCCGGTCGAAGCTCTACTATCTGCGCGAGCTGCGCGGCAAAGCGGCGCGCATCCGCCGCAAAGAGCGCACTCTCCAGCCAGCCGAGCCGGCTGCAGCACCTGCACCGGCAGCCTCGGAATAGCGCGGTTCGGCCCGGCGCCTCAACGGCGTTTCCGCCAACCCAAAACCCTCTCTCTGCTCGCTACTGCAACGGGGCCCATTTGCGGCATTCCGACGCTCGGATCGGCGCAGTCAGCGGCGGGCCCACGCTGTAGCGAATCACCCCATCCTCGACGGAACAGAAGTTTCTTTTTCCCGTGTCTTCAGAAACCGGAGTGCCAACCACAACGTACTGCGCGCACATTTGTTGAATGCAGGTGGCCTTGAGGGTAAAGCGGTATCCCGACTTCGTGCACCACTCGCCCGCGGTACAGCTTGCATTCCCTATCCCCGAGTCAATGATATCCGCGTGGTCGGCCGATGGGCCCCCGCCCTCATGGGGATCCGGCCCCAGTGTGGCCAGATCGGGCGCGTAGCCCCTCTGGGGATATATCGAAGCATAGGTAACCTGGGCGGTGTTCACCGAGCGAAGCGTGCCCACCGCGGAGGCCTCATTCGCAGCCATTCTCGAGCGCAGGAGGTTGGGAATGGCGATAGCCGCCACGATCAGGATCACGCCGGCGTCCAAGGCCGAGGCGGAGCTTGTGCTCTGCTCGCGAATTGCCGTTTGCTCGCCATACGCGCAGATCACGGTCGGCGGAGCCTCTCCTCCCAACTGCGCGAGAGATTGCGCCATCTCCGGCGGCAACTGCTGCAGACCGAGCGAAGTCATGGCCCCGGTGTCCTGGTAGAACATCGCGGAAAAGCCCAAGGGATGGCTCGGAGGCAAGGAGGCCTGGAGTTTTGGGGACTTCCCCAACGCTTCGCCGCTCCTATGCAGCCGAACCGACTCTGCAACCGCGGCACGACTCGAAGCGACGATCATATAGCCATCCACAAACGCATAGCCGACTTCGGTGGGGGTCTTCGCGGAAGGGATACGAATCGTACGGTAGGTGACACCCCCTTCGTCTGACTGCTCGGCCAGATAATTCGCGACTGCCAGCAGCGTGCTCAGCGTTCGCTGCAAATGGTCGGGATCGTTCACCCGGAGCATTGCTCTCCAAACGAACTCCTTGGGAGGGAAACTGTCCAGTTCCAACGTGATCTCTCCCCCAAGCAGACTGAGCAAATCGTCCTTGAGGCTGACCTTCAATGCCTGTTCCATCTGTGCGACGCCGGCGATGGCGTTGGAATTCGCGGCGGTAGCGAGCTCTTTGACATCCTCAAATATCTGAACCGGGTCCTTTAACACCACAGTGCCCGCCAACGCGGCCTTGGGAGAGACGAAATCCAGGCTGCCCAGCGCAGCGGGCGCCGCCAGCCAGGATGCCACTCCGTGGCGGGGACCCGTGAAGCTCAATTCCGCCTCGCTGAAGTCCAGGCCGGCCGCACTGCGGTGCTCCCAAATCGCGTACTTCACGTCGGCAAAACCGGAGCGCTGCAATAGCAACCGATTCTGCTCCGTGGGGATTGGGACGAAGCTCAGGATCTTCTGTAGATCGACGGCCGACACCATGGTCACGCCGCCTTGATAGGCCTGTGCGACTCGTTGGCCAAAGGGAACAGAGGCGAACTCGCGGCTGCCCCGGTCCATCCGGGCGTTGAAACTGCGGAGTGTGGCCAGATCGTTGGCCGCGACGATAAAATCCTGGCGAACCAGGACCAGGAGCTGCTCCGCACCGGGCTTTTCTTCTCTAGTGGCCAGTTCCTGCGGGTCAAACAGGCGAACCGGCGGTTTCGATTTGCCGGCAAAGTCATCCACCATCTGCTGGAGGAACTGCTTGAGGCCGGGCTTCCTGAGTTCTGCAACAACGAGCAACTTCGGATCCTTGCCTTCGGCTCTGCCCGAAACCACAATCTCGTCCCCCAGGTAGAGAGAGAGTTGATAGAGTTTCTCGAGAGCATCCTCCACCTTAGGCCCGGCTGCGGCCACCTCGCCGTGCTGCCACCAATCGCGGAGCACCGAGTTCTCCTCCCGCTCCTGCCGAAAAATCGTCAGCGCCTGATGCAGAACATCCCCATAGTTGGGAGACGCGACATAGAGCAGCGTGGATTCCGGCAACAGCGGCAAGAGACGGCTCTCGGCTCGCGCCGGCGGGTACTGGATGTTGTGCTGGAGTTTGCCGAGCAATCGTCCGAGCTCCGGCAACAATCCCGGATACTTCTTCAAATCTGAAGGAAGTTGCACCTCAGGCGGTTTGCTCTCCGGCGGCGCCTGTGCAGCGCATGCCGGGACAACGAGAACGATCGCGGCGAGAAGCGCCGCACGATTCGAGAGGCACCGCCGAAGTCGCGGCAGAGTTCGCACGTAGGGCATTCGTTTCGCCTCCCGTCTGGAGTGGGTGAGAGGATAGGCTGCTGCCCCAGTTTCCGCCACCAAAATACCAACGACAGCCAAGCGGGCGCCGAGGGAAAGGAATGGAAACTTGCTCCGCCTTACGCTTTCTCTTCGCTACTGAATCTTGCACAGGCGACCCGCGCCGCGCGGGTCGCCGCACGGTGCCGGTGCTAGACTTCGCGGTGATGAGCCGGCTGTGTTGCTCGCGATACGAGCGGTTGGCGAGGCAGGCGGGATGGATGTGCATCGCGGGGCTGGATGAGGCGGGCCGCGGCGCGCTGTTCGGCCCCGTCGTGGCGGCCGCCGCCATCCTGGACCCCAAGCGCGTGATCCGTGGACTGGATGATTCGAAGAAGCTCTCGCCGGAGCGGCGCGCGGAGCTGGCGCCACAAATCCGCGAACGCGCCGTGGCCTGGGCCGTGGCCCAGGTGGAAGCGGCGCGCATCGACGCCTGGAATATTCTCCAAGCCAGCCGCCAGGCCATGACGCTGGCCATCGCCCAACTCGCCGTTGCGCCGGACTATCTGCTGCTCGACGCGGTTACGCTCGATCTTCCGCTTCCGCAGAAGTCGCTGATCCACGGCGACGCGCGCTCCGTCTCCATCGCCGCCGCATCCATCCTCGCCAAAGTGACGCGGGACGAGCTGATGGAGCAACTGGACGCCTCCTATCCACAATACAATCTGCGAAGCAACAAGGGGTACGGGACGCCGGACCATCTGGAGGCGCTGCAAGTGCACGGGCCCACGCCGCTGCACCGTTTTTCGTTTGCGCCCGTGCGCGAGGCGAGCTCCTGGACGTGGAAAGCCCGCCAGCAGCCTTTGCCCCTTGGAGGGGTGGGTGCTGAAGGCTAGTGCGAAAGCGCCGCGTTGACCTATCTTTTTGCCGTGTGTTAGCGTAGGGCAGTCTTGTTGCCGTCCCACCCAGGGGAGTGTCTCTGGTGGTCTCCCGCCCAGACCTGCCCCGATGCATCGGGGCGCCCGGCTGTGCCGGGCAGGAGCCGGCTGCCGGGCGGGCAGAGTGAGAGCAAGAGAATCGCTGATGGCGTTCAATAAATCCAAGCATCTCGAGGCTGCGCAGAAGTACCTCGGGCAGGGGAAAATTCCGCAGGCCATCGCGGAATACAAAGCCATTCTGAACGCCGAGCCGACGGATCAGATCACCCTGATGACCGTAGGCGACCTGTTCGTCCGCGCGGGCGATCTGGCGCAGGCCACCGAATATTTTGAGCGCCTGGCCTCTGCCTTCCTCGAAGAGGGATTCACCAGCAAAGCCATCGCCATCTACAAGAAGATTGCCAAGCTGGGCCCGGACCAGATTGAGCCCCTCGAGAAACTGGCCGACCTTTACGTGCAGCAGGGCGTGATGAGCGAGGCGCGGCCCATCTACATCCAGATGGCGGAAGCGCACTTGAAATCCAAGGAGCCGCAGAAGGCCGCGGACGTGCTGCGCCGCCTGCTGGACATCGAGCCGGACAATACCCGGGTGCAGACGCGGCTGGCCGATCTCTACATGGCCATCGGGCAAAAGGGAGAAGCCGCGCGCGCCTACTTTATGGCCGCGTTCCGCGGGTTCGAGCGGGGAGAAATGGATTCCGCGCTGACCCTGGTGGAAAAAGGCCTGGAAATCGACCACGGCAATCAGCGCGGCATCCTGGTGAAAGCCCGCATCCTGGCGGCCAAGGGCCGCCCTGGAGACGCCGCGAAAATCCTGGAGGCGCTCCCGGACGTCAACGAGGGCGGGCAGAGCACACTGCTGCTGTTTGAGGCGTACATGAAAGCGGGCCGGCCGCAGCAGGCCGTGGATCTGGCGCAGAAAGTCCTGAAGGTGACCCCGGACAAATACGACCCGGTGCTGCCGCTGGTGGATTCGCTGGCGGAAACGAATCACGAGATGCTGCTGGAGCTGGCGCGGGGATTGCGCGAGCCCATGATGGCCGCACAGGATTACGAGCGGCTGAGCGGCGTGCTCACCAAAGTGATTGAGGGGAATCCCAAGGAGATCGATCCCCGCGAATGGCTCATCGAAGTGCACCGGAAGACGGGCGACTCCTTCCGGCTGACGGAAGCGCTGGATCAAATGGGCGACGCCGCGGTGACCGCGGGCCAATTGGAGAAGGCGCGCGCCGCGTACGAAGAACTGCTCGAGCGCGAGCCGCAAAATGAATTCAACAGCCGCCGGCTCGGCCAGGTCCGCGAGAAATTGGGAATGCCCGCGCTCGAAGCGGAACCGATGCCGGTGCGCCCCAAGCCGAGCGAAGCGGTCGCGCAGCCGGTGGCGTCTCAAGAGCAGGACATTACGCTCAGTCCCAAGAAGGCGCCCGAGCCTGCACGCGTGGAAGCGCCGCCGCAGGACGAGCTCCAGCGTTACGTGCAGCAGGCCCTCACCGACGTCGACCTCTTCTCCAGTTACAACCTGACGCAAAAGGCCGTGGATCTGCTCGAGACCGTGTTGAAGCGCGCGCCCGGTCATCCCCAGGCCCTCGAAAAGCTGCTGGACATGTGTCTTGGCGCAGGAAACGAGCGGCGCACCGCCGAGTTGGCCGCTCAGCTCGAGGCCATTTATCGCGAAAAGGGCGATGCGCAGCGCGCCGAACGCTTTGCCGATTTGCATCGCCGTTATTCGCGCGCGGCCGGCCGGGCCGGGGAAGCGCTCGCGGCTGCCGACGAGAAGGCGCCTCCAGAATTCCAAATCCCCGTGGTAGAGGTCGAGCTTCCCGCCGCGCCGCCGCCGCCGGAGCCCACCGTGCAGGAAGTGGATCTGTCCGACGACTGGGCGGCGAA
>Ga0187803_10000010_pt1 | contig 81927 bp, 80 predicted proteins | sample NC_wetland_sal_i_2_FD_132425 | JGI IMG/M metagenome (GOLD analysis project Ga0187803, IMG submission 132425) | Wetland sediment microbial communities from Neuse River Estuary, North Carolina, USA - Control_3 | ecosystem: Environmental > Aquatic > Freshwater > Wetlands > Sediment | place: USA...
CAGGCGCAGCCGGTGCGATTGGAGCGCCGCCGCCAGGTCGAGCCGCACCGGCACCGCCATCTCGGCGGCGGCGGTGGGCGTCGGCGCGCGCCGGTCGGAGGCGAAATCGATCAGCGTGGTGTCGGTTTCGTGGCCGACCGCCGAGATCAATGGAATCTTGGAAGCGGCGGCGGCGCGCACCACGATCTCCTCGTTGAAGGCCATCAGGTCCTCGAGGCTGCCGCCGCCGCGCGCCACGATCAGCAGATCGGGCCGCGGCACATCGCCGCCGGGAGCGAGCGCGTTGAAGCCCGCGATCGCCGCCGCGATTTCCGCCGCCGCGCTTTCGCCCTGCACCGGCACCGGCCAGACCAGCACGCGGCGCGGGAAGCGGTCGGCGAGGCGATGCAGGATGTCGCGGATCACCGCGCCGGTGGGCGAGGTCACGACGCCGATCACCTCGGGGAGATAGGGCAAGGGCCGCTTGCGGCTTTCGTCGAACAGCCCTTCGGATGCTAGCTTCTTGCGCCGCTCCTCGAGCAGCTTCAGGAGCGCGCCGATGCCCGCCAGCTCCACCGCCTCGATCACCAGCTGGTATTTGGAACGGCTCGCATAGGTGGTCATCCGCCCGGTGCACACCACCTCCATGCCGTCCTCGGGCTTGAGCGCCAGGCGCTGGGCGAGCGGCCGCCAGATCACGGCGTCGAGCACCGCATCCGCGTCCTTCAAGGACAGATAGCAATGGCCGGAGCTGTGGCGCTTGAATCCCGAGACCTCGCCGCGCACCCGCACATGGCCGAAATCCGACTCGATCTGGCGCTTAACCGCTTGGGAAAGCTCGGAAACCGAGTATTCCGGCAGATTCGGGCGCGCGGGCGCGGCGGGGAGGTGGCTTTCCGGCATCGCGGGCTATGATACAAGAGCGCGGATCAAGGGAAAACGCCGGGAATCGGGCCCGGCGGGAGGGGTTCGGCTTGAGGGTTCTGGTGGTCGGTTCGGGCGGGCGCGAACACGCGCTGTGCTGGGCGATTTCCTCCTCGCCCTTGTGCGACGTGCTGTTCTGCGCCCCCGGCAATCCCGGCATCGCCGACGAGGCGGCCTGCGTCGACATCGCCGCCACCGACAATGACGGCATCCTCAAGCTGTGCAAGAAGGAGAAGATCGATTTCGTCGTGATCGGCCCCGAAGCGCCGCTGGTCGGCGGGCTGGTCGACAAGCTCGAATCCGCCGGGATCGCCGCCTTCGGGCCGACCGCCAAGGCCGCGGCGCTCGAAGGCTCCAAGGGCTTCGCCAAGGATCTGTGCGCCAAGTACAACATCCCGTCGCCGGCCTATAAGCGCTTCACCGACCCCGACGCCGCCAAGGAGTACGTCCGGAAACACAAGGCGCCTATCGTCGTGAAGGCCGACGGTCTCGCCGCCGGCAAGGGCGTGACCGTGGCCGCGACCACGCGCCAGGCGATTGCCGCGATCGACGCCGCCATGGTGGCGAAGAAATTCGGCGCCGCCGGGTCCGAAGTGGTGCTGGAGGATTGCCTCGAAGGCGAGGAGATCAGCTTCTTCGCGCTAGTCGACGGCAAGCACGCCCTCGCCTTGGCCTCGGCGCAGGACCACAAGCGCGTCGGCGACGGCGACACCGGCCCCAATACCGGCGGCATGGGCGCCTATTCGCCGGCGCCGGCGATGACGCCCGAGCTCGAAGTCACGGTGATGGAGAAGATCATCCTGCCCACCGTCCACGCCATGCGCGACGAGGGCCGGCTTTACAAGGGCGTGCTCTATGCTGGGCTGTTCCTGACCAAGCAAGGGCCGCAGCTGATCGAATACAATTGCCGCTTCGGCGACCCGGAATGCCAGGTGCTGCTGACGCGGCTCAAGAGCGACCTGCTGCCGGCGCTGATCGCGGCGCGCGACGGCGAGCTCGAGGATTTCGACCTGCGCTGGCGCGACGAGGCGGCGTTGTGCGTGGTGATGGCGGCCAAGGGCTATCCCGGCGCCACGGTGAAGGGCTCGGAGATCCGCAATCTCGAAGCCGCGGCCTCGGCCGATCCGGCGGTGAAGATCTTCCACGCCGGCACCAAGCGCGTGGGCGAGAAGCTGATCGCCGACGGCGGGCGCATCCTCGACGTGGTGGCGCGCGGCAAGAGCGTGCGCGAGGCGCAGAAGCGCGCCTATGCCGTGGTCGACAAGATCGACTGGCCGCAGGGCTTCTGCCGCCGCGACATCGGCTATCGCGCCATCGGCCGCCGGCGCGCCTCAGCGCCGGCCACTGAAAAAGCGCCGCAGTAATTCCCCCGCCCGGCTTTCCTCGATGCCGCCGTAGATCTCGGGCCGGTGGTGGCAGGTGGGCTGTTGGAAGAATTTGGGCCCGTGCTCGACCGCGCCCATCTTGGGATCATAGGCGCCGAAATAGAGCCGGCGGATGCGCGCGAAGGAGATCGCCGCCGCGCAGAGCGCGCAGGGCTCGAGCGTGACATAGAGATCGCAATCCTCGAGCCGGGCCGCGCCGCGCGCCTGGGCGGCTTGGCGCAACGCCAGGATTTCGGCATGGGCGGTGGGATCGGACAAGGCTTCGACCCGGTTGCCCGCTTTGGCCAGAAGCCGGCCCTTTGCGTCGACCAGCGCCGCGCCCACCGGCACCTCGCCGGATGCCCCGGCCTTCTCGGCCTCGGCCAAGGCGAGGGCCATGGGAGATTGGGGCGATTGCGGCGATGCGGGCGGGGACATAGATTGCCAGCATGGCACAACCGGTCATCGGCCTCACCCTCGATCACGAGAAGCCGGGGGGATATTCCAAGACCCATCCCTGGTACGCGCTCCGGGAGAATTACTGCGCGGCGGTGGTTGAGGCGGGGGGATTGCCCGTGCTGTTGCCGCATGAGCCGGCGCGGACCAAGGAATATCTGGCGTTGCTCGACGGCCTCATCGTCACCGGCGGCGCCTTCGACGTCGATCCCAAGCTGTTCGGCGCCAAGACCAAGCATGAGAGCGTCTCGACCAAGGACCGCCGCACCGAATTCGAACTCGTCCTGTGCAAGGACGCGCTCAAGGCCGACAAGCCGGTGCTCGGCATCTGCGGTGGCGAGCAGCTGTTGAACGTGGCGCTGGGCGGCACGCTGATCCAGCACATTCCCGACGAGGTGAAAGGCGCGCTGGCGCATGAGCAACCCCATCCCCGCACCCGGCCCGGCCACAGCGTCGCCATCACCAAGAACACGCTGCTCCACCGCATCACCGGGACCTCGACGCTCGAAGTCAACTCCGCGCATCACCAGGCGGTGAAGGACGTGGCGCCCGGGCTGGTGGTCGACGCGGTGGCGCCGGACGGCGTGATCGAGGGCATCGAGGACCCGAAGCGGCGCTTCTGCCTCGGCGTGCAGTGGCATCCCGAATACCTGCTGAGCGAAGGCGACAAGCGCATCTTTTCCGCCTTCATCGCCGCCGCGCGCGGCTGAAGCCGGCCCGATGCGCATCATCGCCGGGCGTTATCGCGGCAAGCGCCTGACGGCCTTGGCAGGATCCGCCATCCGCCCGACCGGCGCGCGGGCGCGCGAGGCGCTGTTCAACATCCTGGCGCACGGGAAATTCTCGCCCCGCCCGGTCTGCGAGGACGCCGTCGTGCTCGACGCCTTTGCCGGCACCGGCGCCTTGGGATTAGAGGCGCTGTCGCGCGGCGCGCGTTATGCCATCTTCATGGAAAAGGACCGGCTGGCGCGCGCGGCCTTGACCGCGAATATCGAATCCCTTGGGGTAAAATCCGCGGCCGCGGTGCTGGCGGCGGACGCGCTGAAGCCGCCGCGCTCGACCGCGCCGGCGAACTTGGCCTTTCTCGATCCGCCCTATGGCGAGGATTTGACGGGGACGGCGCTGGGTGCGCTGGCCTCGGCCGGATGGCTCGCGCCCGGATCGCTGGCCGTGGCCGAGATATCGGCCAAGCGGGGCTTCGTCGTGCCCGAGGGGTTCGATCTGCTCGACGAGCGCCGCTACGGCGCGGCCAAGCTCCTGTTCCTGCGCTACGCCCGCTAGAAAAAACCGGCCGGCCCGCGGAAACGGGCCGGCCAGCCTTGGGGAAAGAGCAGGAATTACTCCGCCGCCACCGCCTCATCCGGGTGGAGCGGGTTGTGGAACTGCGCCGTCTCGGTCGAGCCGGCCATGGCGACGGTCGAGGATTTGCCGCCGGACAGCGCCATCGCCACCGCGTCGAAATAGCCGGTTCCGACCTCGCGCTGATGCTTGATGGCGGTGTAGCCGTGGGCTTCGGAGGCGAACTCCGCCTCTTGCAGCTCGGCATAAGCCGCCATGCCGCGCATGCGATAGTCGCGCGCCAGCTCGAACATGCCGTGATTGAGCTGGTGAAATCCGGCGAGCGTGACGAACTGGTACTTGTAGCCCATGTCGCCGATGCGCCGCTGGAACTCGACGATGTCGCGGCCCACGAGCTTCTTCTTCCAGTTGAACGAGGGCGAGCAGTTATAGGCTAGAAGTTTGTCCGGGAAGTGATGCCGGATGGCCTCGGCGAAGCGCCGCGCGTCGGCGAGATCGGGCTCCGAGGTCTCCCACCACACCAGATCGGCATATTCGGCGAAGGCGATGCCTCGCGCGATGGCGTAGTCCTTGCCGGCATCCGGCTTGATGCGGAAGAAGCCTTCCGCCGTGCGCTCGCCGGTGAGGAACTTGCGGTCGCGCGGGTCCACGTCGGAGGTGAGCAGCTGCGCCGAATCCGCGTCGGTGCGCGCCAGCAGGATGGTGGGCACGCCTTCGACATCGGATGCCAGCCGCGCGGCGTTGAGGGTGCGGATGAACTGGCTCATCGGCACCAGCACCTTGCCGCCGAGATGGCCGCATTTCTTCTCCGAGGCCAATTGATCCTCGAAATGCACGCCGGCCGCCCCCGCCTCGATCATCGCCTTCATCAGCTCGAAGGCGTTCAACGGGCCGCCGAACCCGGCCTCGGCATCGGCGATGATGGGCGCGAAGAAATCGGTGTCGCCCTTCCCTTCCATCCGCTGGATCTGGTCGGCGCGTTGGAAGGCGCGGTTGATCCGGCGCACCACGTCGGGCACCGAGCTCACGGGATAGAGGCTCTGGTCGGGATACATCTGGCCGGCATTGTTGGCGTCGGCCGCCACCTGCCAGCCCGAGAGATAGATCGCCTTCAGCCCGGCCTTGACCTGCTGCAGCGCCTGATTGCCGGTGAGCGCGCCGAGGGTCGGCACGTAGGGCTCGGTGTTGAGCAGATGCCAGAGTTTTTCCGCGCCCCGCGCCGCCAGCGTGTGCGCGATGCGCACCGAGCCGGAAAGACGCGCGACCTCGTCGCTGCCGTAATCGCGTTTGACGCCACGCCAGCGCGCGGTCTGAAGATTGGTGTCCATGGTCATGCTTTGCTCCTTCGGCCCAAAACCAACGGGCTAAGGATAAGTTTACATTGCGCTTGCGAAGGATCGAGTTAAATCTGTAATTTAATTAGTAAAGTTGTGAATTTTCTTTCTAAGAGTTGTTTGTTTTGTAAATCTGTAAATCGGAGACCGGACAATGGCAGCGAAAAAGGCGCTTCTCGGCCAGAAAATCCGCCGGCTCAGGCAGGAGCGCGGCCTCAGCCAGCAGCTCATGGCCGGCCGGCTCGGCATCAGCGCGAGCTATCTCAACCTCATCGAGCACGACGAGCGGCCGGTGACGGTGTCGCTGCTGTTGAAGCTGGGCCGGGTCTTCGACGTCGATTTGCAGGAGTTGTCGGACGATTCCGAGCGGCGCCTGGCCGCAGCCTTGCACGAGGTGTTCGCCGATGCCGGCCTCAACGCCGCCGGCATCGAGCCCGATGAGATCGGCCGCCTGGTTGCGGCGGCGCCCAAGGCCGGCCGCGCCATCGTCGAGCTCTACCGCGCGCTGCGCGCGGCGCGCGAGGACGCGCAGGCGGTGCAAATAGACCTGTCCGACGGCCGCAAGCGTCGCGTCGTGCTGCCGACCGAGGAGGCGCGCGACTTCTTCGAAAACCACGCCAATCATTTTTCCGAGATGGAAAAAGCGGCCGAGGCGCTGGCGCCGCCGCCCGGGGCCGGGCTGGGCCGTGCGCTGGTCGAGCGGCTGGCGACCAAATACGGCATCACCGTCGAGATGGCGCCGCTGGAGCGGATGGACGGCGCCTTGCGGCGCTTCGACCCGCGCGCGCGGCTGCTGACCCTGTCCGAGGCGCTGCCGCGATCGAGCCGGCATTTCCACCTGGCTTACCAGCTCGGGCTGCTCGAGGCGCGCGAGGCGATCAACCGCGTGATCAAGGCGGCCAAGCTGTCGGCTCCCGAATCCGAGACACTGTGCCGCGTCGGCCTGGCCAATTACGTCGCCGGCGCGGTGCTGATGCCCTATGGCCCGTTCCTCGCCGCCGCGCGCAGCCTGCGCTACGACATCGAGGGATTGATGTATCGCTTCGCCGTTTCCTTCGAACAGGCGGCGCACCGGCTGTCGACGCTCAACCGGCCGGGCGAGGCCGGAATTCCGTTCTTTTTCGTCCGCGCCGACATCGCCGGCAACATCACCAAGCGCTTTTCGGCGGCGGGATTCCATTTCTCGCGCTATGGCGGCGCCTGCCCGCGTTGGGTGGTACACGAGGCGCTCGCCACGCCGGGGCTTATCCGCCGCCAGCTGGCGCGGCTGCCGGACGGCACGACGTTTTTCTGCATCGCGCGCACGGTGGAGAAGACCGGCGGCCGTTTTCACCTGCCCACCAGCCACATGGTGGTGGGGCTGGGCTGCGACGTGGCGCGGGCCTCGGAGCTGGTCTATGCCGAGGGTCTCGACCTTTCGCGCGGCGAAGGCGTGACCGAGATCGGCGTCGGCTGCCGGCTGTGCGAGCGCAAGGATTGCCGCCAGCGCGCCTTTCCGCCGCTGCAACACCGGCTGGTGGTCGACGAGATGGTGAAGGGCCCCTCGGCCTACGCCTTCCGGCCGTAAACCCCGGGCGGGCGCGTTCAGGCAAGCGCGGCCGAGATCCCGTTCCACCGCCACGCTATTTAGCGCGCGATCATCTTCCGCGGTCCCGGCAAACATGATATAGACCTTGAAGGTCTCGCCGTTCCCGTTTCGCTGGTGAAACATGGAAAAAACCGGATTGCCCGCGCCCTTTGCGCGCCGCGCGATGATGCTTATGCCGCCGCCGGTGTTGCGCCACGGGATCGGGGTTCTGATGCGCCGCATGGCGCGGCGGCATCCGCGCCTGTTCGACAATCTGGCGCGCATGGAAGCGGCGACGATCCGCATCGAGCCGCTCGACCTGCCGCACCGGTTTTTGCTGAGTCTCGGCGAGGACGGCCCGACGCTGCAATGGCTCGACGGGGCGGACGCCCAGGTTCCGGCGAATGCCATGGTAAAAGGGAAATTGCAGGCGCTGCTCGATCTGCTCGAAGGCCGCAGCGACAGCGACGCGATGTTCTTCCGGCGCGACATCGTGATCGGCGGGGATACGTCCGTGGTCGTGGCCTTGCGCAACGCGCTGGATCGCGATCCGCTCGATTTGTTCGAGGACGTGACCTCGATATTCGGTTCGTTTGCATCGCTGGCGCGCCGCGCGATCGTCGCGATCAACCGCGCCGCCGGCGGGGAAGACAGCGGGGAATTGGAGGAATATCGGGCGCGGACCGGGCGCATGGAGGCGGAATGCGGCGCCTTGCGCGAGGAGGTCGCTTCCCTCAAGGCGCGCCTGGCCAAGCTCGAAACCCGGCGCGCGAATAAGGGCGAGGCCGCGGCGTGAGCGCGCCGCCCGCCTATCTCGAACTGGTCTGCCCGGCGGGGACGCCGACGGCTTTGCGGGCCGCCGTGGATGCGGGGGCCGACACGGTCTATTGCGGTTTCCGCAACGAGACCAACGCGCGCAATTATCCGGGACTGAATTTCGACGCCGACGAGCTTGAAGACGGCATCGCTTACGCGCACGCGCATGGGTGCAAGGTCCTGGTGGCGGTCAACACCTTTCCGCGCGCCGGGAATCTGAAATTGTGGCATGAGGCGGTGGATATCGCCGCCGATCTCGGCGCGGACGCCGCCATTCTGGCGGATATCGGCGTGCTCGATTACGCGACCCGCAAGCATCCCGGGCTGCGGCGGCATCTGTCGGTGCAAGCGGCCGCGTCCAATCCGGCCTCGATTGCGTTCTACCGGGACAATTTCGGCATCAAACGCCTGGTCTTGCCGCGGATCCTGGATGTCGGCGAAATCGCCGCGCTCATCCGCCAGATCGGCGTCGAGGCGGAGGTTTTCGCCTTCGGCAATCTCGGCACCATGGTCGAGGGACGTTGTTATCTGTCCTCCTACATCACCGGATTGTCGCCGAGCTGCGACGGCACCTGCGCGCCCGCCAGCCACGTGGCCTACCGGGAGGAGGGCGACCGGCTGGTCTCCTGCCTCGACGGCGTGACGATCAACAGTTTCGGCAAACACGAAGCCGCCGCCTATCCGACGCCGTGCAAGGGGCGTTACGTCGCGCGCGGCGAAACCTCCTATCTGTTCGAGGAACCGTTCGGCCTGAACGTCATGGCGATCCTGCCGCAACTCAAGGCCGCGGGGGTGACGGCGCTGAAGATCGAGGGACGGCAGCGCAGCCGCGCCTATGTCGCGGAGGTCGTCGGCAAGTTTCGCCGGACGCTCGATGCGCTCGCGCGCGGCGAGCAGCCCCTTGAGGCCGAATCCGGGCTCAGCGCGATCATGGAAGGCGGACGCGAGACCTTCGGCGCCTACAAGAAGGGCTGGCGGTGATGAAAGGGAAAGCGGGGAAACGCGGCGCGAAGCCGCCGCAACGCCGGGAAAAGAGCCGGCTGACCCTGGGGCCGCTCTTGTTTCACTGGCCGGTGGAAAAGCGGCGCGACTTCTATTTCCGCATCGCCGACGAAGCCGATATCGACGAGGTTTACCTGGGCGAGGTCGTCTGCTCCAAGCGCGAGCCCTTTTTTGAACCCTATCTGTCCAAAACGGCCGACCGGCTGCGCGCCGCGGGGAAAAAGGTGGTTTATTCGACCTTCGCGCTCGTCACGACCCCGCGGGAGATCGAGATCGTCCGCGCCAAAAACGCCCGGGAGGCGCTGATCGAGGTGAACGACATGGCGGCGGTCCAGGTGCTGGACGGCAAGCCCTTCGTGATCGGTCCGCTGATCAACGTATTCAATGAAGGCGCGCTCGATTTTCTCGCGCGCAAAGGCGCCGTCCGGCTGGTCGCGCTGCCGGAATTGTCGGCCGCGTCCATCGGGATCCTCGCCAAGGCGGCGAAAGCGCGCGGCGTCGAGATCGAGGTTCCGGTTTTCGGGCGGCAGACCCTGTCCGTCTCCATGCGCTGTTACCACGCGCGTTCGCTCGGACTGCACAAGGATAATTGCCGGTTCGTTTGCGAGCGCGATCCGGATGGGTTGCCGGTCGGGACGTTGGACGGGCAGGATCTGCTCACGGTCAACGGCGTGCAGACCATGTCGCACGGCTATCTCGCGCTGTTGAACGATCTGGCGGCGTTGCGGAAAATGGGTGTCGGCGCTTTCCGCCTGTCACCCCAGGACACGGACATGGTTCGCGTGGCGGAAATCTATCGTGCCGCTCTCGACGGCAAGGACGATCCCGGCGCGTTGCTGGACGAACTGCGCGAACAATTGCCGTCCACGCCCTTCATCAACGGCTATATGCGCGGCGGGCGGGGATTGGACTGGACGGAGTGACCGGAACCCGCCGGAAGCGGGCCGCGGAAAGATTTTGAAAAGGTTGTCCCGTGCCCAGGCTTTTGATCATCCAGGCGGCCACCTATCGCTCTCGCGACGAGCGGCGGCCGCACAGAATCCGCAAACGAAAGCTGGTGGGCGCGGTGATGCCTTATCTGGCGGCCCTGGCGCCGCGAGGCTGGGACGTGACGCTCGCCGACGACGCGATCGAGGAGGCGGATTACGACGCGCCCGTCGACGTCGTCGCCATCACCGCCCGGACGGTGACCTCGCTGCGGGCCTACGAGATCGCGGATAAGTTCAGGGATAAAAAGGTCCCGGTCCTGATGGGCGGGCCCCATGCGACCTTCTACGGCGATGAGATGGCCGACCATGCCGACGGCGTCTGCGTCGGGGAAGCGGAAGGCATCTTCCCCAAAATGCTGGAAGATGCCGCCGCCGGGCGGCTGCAGAAATTCTACCGGCGCGACGACGCCGCCAGCCTCGCGGGCATGCCGACCCCGCGCTGGGATCTGCTCAATCCCAAGCATTACGTGTTCTACCGGCCGTTCGTCATCCAGCAGTCCCGCGGTTGTCCCTACACCTGCGATTTCTGCGCCGAGCGCCGCCTGAACGGCGATTACGGATACCGCGACCGCCCGGTCGAGGAGGTGGTCGAGGAAATCAAGCAATGCGGCGGCCGCCACATCTTCTTCGCCGCCAGCCAGTTCGTGGGCCACAAGGCGCGCACGGTGGCACTGCTGGAAGCCCTGATTCCGCTCAAGGTGCGCTGGTCCGCCCTGTTTTCGCCGCGCTTCTGTCTCGACGCGGAATTCCTCGACCTGGCCAAGAGATCCGGCCTGTTGCACGTCAACATGGGGATCGAGAGCATCTCCCAAAGCACCTTGAAATCCATGCGCAAGGAGTTCAACCGCTCGCAGAGCTACGAGGAGATGATCGGCAATCTCAACCAAAGGAACATCAGCTATTCCTTCAATTTCGTGTTCGGCGCGGACACCGACGACCGGGACGTTTTCCCCGCGACCCTGAAGTTCCTGCAGGACCACAAGGTTCCGGCGGCCTATTTCAACATCATGGTTCCGCTGCGCGGCACACCCCTTTACGAGCGCATGAAAGCCGACGGCCGCATCATCGACGAGCCCAACATGGAACGATGGCCCGGCGTTTCCTACCACTTCCATCCCGCGCAGATGTCGGGGGAGGAACTGGTGGCTCATGTCCAGAATCTCCAGCGCGAATTTTATTCGCTGCGCTCGATGACGCGGCGGCTGCGGATTCCGCGCACGCAGTCGGATCTGGCGTCCTGGAACGTGAATCTGACCCAGAGAAAAGTGGCGCGCCATTCGGACACCATGAACGAGTTCAGCGAATTCTGAAGCCGCCCGGCAGGATCGCGAGTTGTTTCACGGCTTGCTTCCGGTGACGAGCCGGGGCCGCGATTTGCGGGAGGCCGCATAGGCATCCCAGCCGCGGGCGCGCAGCTTGCAGGCGTCGCAATCGCCGCAACCGAAGCCCCAATCGTGCCGGCGGCCGCGGTCGCCGCGATAGCAGCTCACGGTTTCATCGCGGATCAGCTCGACCAGTTCCCGGCCGCCCAATTCCTCGGCCAGGCGCCAGGTGGCGGCCTTGTCGATCCACATCAGCGGGGTGTCGATCGCCAGGCGGGAATTCATGCCGAGATTGATCGCGGCTTGGAGCGCCTTGATGGTGTCGTCGCGGCAATCGGGATAACCCGAGTAATCGGTCTCGCACATGCCGCCGATCACGTGCTTCAGGCCGCGTTGCTCGGCGACGATGGCGGCGAAGGTGAAGAAGACGAGATTCCGCCCGGGCACGAATGTCGCCGGCAGCCCGTCTTGCCGCTGGGCGAAGGGCAAATCGGAGGTGAGCGCGCTGACGCTGACATCGCCCAAAACGCCCAAATCCACCACCCGGTCGGGGCCGAGGCGCTTGCCCCATTCCGGTTTCAGGCCCGCGAGCTTGCGGCGGATGGGTTCGCGCACCTCCATCTCGGCTTCGTGGCGCTGGCCGTAGGAAAAACCCACGGTCTCGACCCGCGCGTAGCGTTCGAGCGCCCAGGCGAGGCAGGTGGTCGAATCCTGGCCGCCCGAGAACAGCACTAATCCGGTGGCGGGACCGGGTTCGTTCATGGCTCGGATCAGCGCCGGCCGAACAGTTTTTCGATGTCGGCCAGGCGCAGCTCGACATAGGTCGGGCGGCCGTGATTGCACTGGCCGGAATGGGGCGTCACCTCCATTTCGCGCAGCAGCGCGTCCATCTCGGCCTGGTTGAGTCGCCGCCCGGCGCGCACGCTGCCATGGCAGGCGAGCGTGCCGCATACCTCCTCGAGCTGTTCCTTCAAGGACAGCACGTCGCCCAACTCGGCCAGCTCGTCGGCCAAGTCGCGGATCAATCCCTGGATGTCGATCTCGCCCAGCAGCGCCGGCACCTCGCGCACCACCACCGCGCCCGCGCCGAATTTCTCGATCACCAGCCCGAGCTCGGCAAGTTCCTTGGCGCGCGAGCAAAGGCGCGCGGCCGAAGCCTCGTCCAGCTCCACCACCTCGGGCAAAAGCAGGATCTGGCGCCTGACGCCGCTCGATGCGATTTCGCGCTTCATGCGTTCATAGACCAGGCGTTCATGCGCTGCGTGCTGATCGACGATGACGATGCCGTCCGCGGTCTGCGCGACGATATAGGTCTCGTGCAATTGCGCGCAGGCGGCGCCGAGCGGATAGGCCTGGGCGTCGGGCGCCGCAACCGCGCGCGCGGATGGGGCGGCCTGGGGCAAGGGCGCCTGATAGGAAGCGGCCTGCTCGGCAAACCCCGGCGCCAGCGCGGGCGCAGCCCCGCCGCGCGGGCTCCACTGCACCGGCTGGAAAGCATTGAGCGCGGCCTCGGCCACGGTGGTGGAAGCGCGGTGGCCGGATGCCGCCAGCGCCTGGCGCAGCGAGCCCACGATCAAGCCGCGCACCAGATTGGCGTCGCGGAAGCGCACCTCGGCCTTGGCGGGGTGGACGTTCACGTCCACCTGGTCCTCCGGGCAATCGAGAAACAGCACCACCATGGGATGGCGGTCGCGCGCCAGGAAGTCCTGATAGGCGCCCCGGACCGCACCGGCCAGCAGCTTATCGCGCACCGGCCGGCCGTTGACGAAGAGATACTGGTCCTTGGAGGTCGCGCGGTTGAGGGTCGGCAATCCGGCGAAGCCCGAAAGCTTGAATCCTTCGCGCGCAGCATCGATGGCGAGCGCGTTGTCGGCGAAGTCGCGGCCCAACAGCGCGCCGAGCCGCAGTTTACGCGCCTCGGCGATGCCCGCCCCGGCCAAATCGCCGGCGGGATTGAGGCGCAGGATGGTTTTTTCCTCGTCGCCGGTGACGGTGAAGGCGATCGCCGGATAGGCCATGGCCAGGCGCTCGACCGCGTCGAGCGCGGCGTCGCGCTCGGCGCGCGGCGATTTCAAGAATTTGAGCCGCGCCGGGGTGGCGTAGAACAGCTCGCGCACCTCGACCCGCGTGCCCGGGGGATGCGAAGCGGGCCGGACCTCGCTTTTGGCCCCGCCCTCGACCGCAATGGAGGCGGCTTCAGCCGAGCCCCGCTTGCGGCTGGTGATGGTCAGGCGGCTGACCGCGCCGATCGAAGGCAGCGCCTCGCCGCGGAAGCCCAGGGTCTTGATGCGCAAGAGATCGTCGTCCGGCAGCTTGGATGTCGCATGGCGCTCGACCGCCAGATCCAGCTCTGCCGCGCTCATGCCCTCGCCGTCATCGACCACCAGGATCAGGCTCGAGCCGCCGTCGCGCAACGTGACGTCGATCCGCCTGGCGCCCGCATCAATGGCATTTTCGACCAGCTCCTTCACCGCCGCGGCCGGGCGCTCGATCACCTCGCCGGCGGCGATGCGGTTGACGATGACGGGCAGCAGCAGGCGGAGGGCCATGGGCTATTGTGCCTTGGGCCGCCCGATCTCGCCAAGGTGCTGGCGCGCGAGTCGCTTGCCTTCCTCCACCGCCGGCTGATCGAAGGCGTTGACGCCCAGCAAATCGGCGGCGATCACGGTTTCCAGCATGAAATGCATCAACAGCGCGCCGAGGCTCTTCTCGTCGAGTCGGGCGAGATTGAAAATCCGCGTCGGCCTGCCGTTGCGGATGAGCGTGGCGGCGGTTGCCCGCTGCTCGGCCTCGAGCAGATCGCCCATGCGCTTGCCGGCGAGATAGGACAGTTCCTTGTTGGTGGACAGGCTCATGGGCAGGGACGGCCCCTGCCCCGCCTGCGCCAGCATGATGAGGGTGAACATCTTGTCGGACGGACCGCCGAGATAGAGCTGGAGCTGGCTGTGCTGATCGACCGTGCCGAGCGCGCGGATCGGCGTCGTGCCCTTGCCGTCCTTGCCCAAGCTTTCGGCCCAGAGCTGGCGGAACCACAGGCCGAACGGCGCCAGCCGGTCGGCATAAGGCATCATCACCGTCGCCGCTATGCCGCGCCGCTCGGCCAGCGCGACCGATACCGCTGCGCCCAAGGCGGGAGGGGATAAGCGCGCATCATTGGCGACGAATGCCTGCGCGAGCGCTTCGGCCGCGCCCTCGCGAAAGGCGGCCGCGTCGAGCCCCGCGATCAACGCCGGCAACAGCCCGACATTGGACAAAACCGAGAAACGTCCGCCGAGACCGGGATCGTGGTCGAGCGCGCGCAGCTTGCGCGACGCGGCCAAGCGGCGCAGCGGGTTCCGGCCCGGTTCGGTGATGACCACCGCGCGCTTGGCGTTCGCCGATCCCAGCCAATCGAGACAGGCGAAAAACTGGGTCAGGGTTTCCGCCGTGCCGCCCGATTTGGAGATGGCGATCAATCCGGTCTTGGCCGGCTTCAAGGTGCCGAACAAATCCTTGAAGCTTGCCGGATCGATATTGTCCATGAAATGGAGACGCGGACCCTGGCGCGGCTTGGCCAACGCCGCCAGCGTTTGGCCGCCGAGGCTCGAGCCGCCGGTGCCGAGCACGATCACGTCCTTGAAACGGCGAAATTCCGCGGCCAGGCGCTTCAACGCCTTCAGATCGTCGCGTTTCGCCGGCAAGGCGAGGAATGGCGCCGTGCCCGCGCGGGCCAGCGCAGCGAGCCGGGCCAGCGCGGCGGCCGCGCGTTCCAACGCGGATTCGAGCTCGGCCGCGGTCAGGCCGCGGTTGCCAACCGCCTCGGCCAGGCAACCCGCTATATCATGACGGTAGTGCATCGCCCCCACGCGTGCCGTTTGGTGCCGCGTTCCACCGGCAATGCGCCGGACGCTACTGTATTTTCAGCGTCGCGCAAAGGCGCCATGCTACACGCGCCCACAAGGGGGCCGGGTTCAGAACAGCCAGTCGAAGAAGCCCTTGGATTTGGTGCGCTCGATAACCGGCGCGTTGGCGGCCCTGGCCGCGGGCTGCGCCGGCGCAACCGTGCCGGGGGCCGCGTTGGCCGCCGTCGCCTGGCTCGCGGCGGCGAGGCGAAGCCGCTCGGCCTCGCTGCTGGGGTCGATCACCTGATTTCCGGGCGGCAGGCTCGGCGGCGCAGTGCGCCAGAACAGCAGCTTGTCGGCGAAGCCGGAATTGTCCGGCGCCGCCGACGTGTCGTTGCTGACAAGCTCGCGGATGTTTTTGGGCGTGCTCTCGGCGCCCGCCCGCTTCAGCAATTCGTCCTCGCCCTCGCTACGGTCGCTCGCGGCCGGCGACAACGTGGCGAGCTGGGTGTCGCTGGCGCGGAACACGGTTTGGCGCGCCTGATCGACCGACGCCTTCTCCTGCGTCGGCGCCGCGCCCGGACGCGGCGGACGCAAGGTGAAATCGGGCGGGACGGCGAGCGGCGCCGACGCGGTGACGGCGAATTCGTCGGGGACGACCTTTTCCATGCCGAGGCCCCGTTTGACATCGGTCCAGGTGTCGCCGCAGCCGGCCAGCAACAGGCAAGCGCATGCGAAAACGGCGGTAACAGGGATGGGAACCCGACGAACCACGTTAATAAACCGTCCTAAACGTCTCGCTTTGAGCGTCATTTTAACCCGGCGCGGTGCCTTTCGCCAAGCAATCCCTCGAGCGCGATGAAAACGACGCCGAGCGTGATGGCCGTATCCGCCAGGTTGAAGGCGAACCAGTGCCAATCTCCCCAGTGAAAATCGAGGAAATCCACCACCGCGCCGCGGAAAATCCTGTCAATAATGTTACCCAACGCGCCGCCGATGACGAGGCCGATGGCGAGCGCGAGCCAACCCCGCCCGGCCCGCTTCAGCCACAGCAGCAGCGCCGCCACGATGATGGCGGCCAAGGCGGCGAATAGCAGCGTGCCGCGCGCCGTCGCGGAATTGAACAGGCCGAAGCTGACGCCGCGGTTCCAGGCCAGCACCAGATTGAAGAACGGCAGCACGTCGACGCCGTTCTCGCCCGGGTGCACGGCGAAGAATCCCAGCACCCAGAACTTGACCAGCTGGTCGAGCGCTGCGACCGCGGCTGCCAGGGCGAGGCCGCGACGCATGGCTATTTCCCACCCCGTGCCAGCACATCCACGGCCTCGGCGCAGCGGCGGCACAGATCGGGATGGTTCGGAATATTTCCTACTTCCGGCAACACGCGCCAACAACGTGCACACTCAGTGCCATTCTCGGGCTTGATCACAGCAGTCATTGCCATAATTGGCTCAGAACTGAAAAACACCACTGAGACGCTAGTCGAGGACGTTGTAGACATTGCGGCTAAATCGAGTGGAGATAGCTTTGCACTCTCAAATAATTGCTTGTAGTTCATCGGGGCACGAACAACGGCCTGGACTTGTGAACCGCGCAATACCCCCTCTGTACGTTTTAACTCACTCTCTCCAGTGATCGTCTTACGTAATTCGCGGACTCCATTAATTACATCCGCCACATTTTGATTCTGCCATTCGTCAGGGATGCTATAGAAAAGCTGCAAATGCACACTTGAATTTTCGTCTTCGCCACGACGGGTCAGCCATACTTCTTCGGCAGTGAAACACATAATCGGCGCTAACCAACGAACCAAACATTCAAAAACATGATCCAAGACCGTTCGAACTGCGCGCCTCTCAACAGATGACGGTAGATCGCAATAGAGGACATCCTTTCTATAATCGAAATAAAAACCCGATAGGTCAGAAATGCAGAAATTATGTAGGTCCGTAAACATCTCGTGGAAATCATAACTCTCCACGCATTGCCGAACCTTTTTATCGAGCTCCCACAGGCGGTGCAGCACCCATCGCTCGGCGACGGGCATCTGTTCGGTTCCAACTCTTTCGTTCTCTGAAAAATCTTTTAGGCTGCCCAGCAGATAGCGCAGCGTATTCCGGAGCCGCCGGTAGATCTCGCTCTGCTGCTTCAGGATCTCCGGGCCGATGCGCAAATCCTCGGCATAGTCGGCGGCGACGACCCAGAGCCGCAATATGTCGGCGCCGCTCTTGCTCACCACCTCCTGGGGCGAAGTGACGTTGCCCAGCGACTTGGACATCTTGCGTCCCTGCTCGTCCAGGACGAAGCCGTGGGTCAGCACCGCCTCGTAGGGCGCGCGCCCGCGTGTGCCGCAGGATTCCAAGAGCGAGGAATGGAACCAGCCGCGATGCTGGTCCGAGCCTTCGAGATAGAGCGAGGCCGGCCATTGGAGGTCCTTGCGCGCCTCCAGCACGAAGGCATGGGTCGAGCCGGAATCGAACCAGACATCGACGATGTCCTTGACCTGCTCGTAATCCTCCGCTTTGCGGCCGGGCCCGAGGAATTCGTCCGGATCGCGGGTGAACCAGGCATCCGAGCCCTCTTTCTCGAACGCAGCCGCGATGCGGTCGACCACGGCTTGGTCGCGCAGCGGCTCGCCGGTCTGCTTGTCGACGAACACGGCGATCGGCACGCCCCAGGCGCGCTGGCGCGAGATGCACCAATCGGGCCTGGTCTCGATCATGGCGCGGATGCGGTTCTTGCCTTGCGGCGGAATCCAGCGGGTATCTTCGATCGCCTTCAGCGCCGTGGCGCGCAGGCCGGTCTTCTCCATGCTGATGAACCATTGCGGCGTGGTGCGGAAGATCAGCGGCGCCTTGGAGCGCCAGGAATGGGGATAGGAATGGGTGAGCTTGGCTTCGCCCAAAAGCGCGCCCGCCTCCTGGATGGCGGCGATCACCGCCTGGTTGGCGTCACCCTCCTTGCCGTTGGGCTTGTAGACGCGCTTCCCCGCGAACAGCGGCACCGAAGGGTAATAGGTCCCGTCCGCCGCCACCGTTTCCGGCACCTTGATGCCGTGGCGCGAACACAGATCGAAATCGTCCTGTCCATGGCCGGGCGCCATGTGGACGAAGCCGGTGCCGTCTTCCTCGGTGACGAAAGCGCCGGCCAGCAGCGGCACGTCGAAATCGTAGCCTTTTCCCGCCAGCGGATGGCGGCACAGCGTGCCGGCGAGTTGCTCGCCTTTCAGCACCATGACCATGTCGGCCTTGAAATCGAGCTGCTGTTCGAGCGCCGCCCAGCGCGATTCCGCCACCACCAGCCGCTCGCCCGGCCGCGCCAGGCTGTTGGGACCCGCCCGGCTCACCAGCAGGACGAGGTAGTTCATCGCCGCGCCATAGGCGATGGCGCGGTTGCCCGGCAAGGTCCAGGGCGTGGTGGTCCAGATCAGGATCGAGCTGTTGGCGATTTCGCGGTGCCCCGGCTTGGTCACCGGAAACCGCACCCACACCTGGGTCGAGGCGTGATCGTGGTATTCGATCTCGGCCTCGGCCAAGGCGGTCTGCTCCACCACCGACCACATCACCGGCTTCGCGCCGCGATAGAGCGAGCCGTTCATCAGGAACTTGCCGATCTCGCGCGCGATCTGCGCCTCGGCCGAAAATTCCATGGTGGTGTAGGGATGGTCCCAGTCGCCGCCGATGCCCAGGCGCTCGAACTCCGTCTTCTGCACGCCGATCCAATGACGCGCGAAGTCGCGGCATTCCTTGCGGAACTCGACGATCGGGACGTTGTCCTTGGATTTCTTCTTGGCGCGGTAATCCTCCTCGATCTTCCATTCGATGGGCAAGCCGTGGCAATCCCAGCCCGGCACATAGACCGCGTCCTGGCCGCTCATCTGTTGGGCGCGGTTGATGATGTCCTTCAGGATCTTGTTGAGCGCGTGGCCGATATGGAGATTGCCGTTGGCGTAGGGCGGCCCGTCATGGAGCACGTATTTGGGGCGGCCCTTGGCCGTGGCGCGCTGTTTTTGCCAGAGCCCGAGCTTGTTCCAGCGTTCGAGCAGAGCCGGCTCGCGCTTGGGCAGCTCGCCGCGCATCGGAAAAGCCGTGTCGGGCAGAAAGACGGTCGAGCGGTAATCCTTGCCCGAATCAGGATCGGCTTTCTCGTTCATGGGCTTGGTCATAGGGAGATGGCGATGAGCCGTCAACCGTGGGGCGGGGACGCGCCGGCGAGCGCGGCTCGGGCATTGGCGAGGTCGCGGGCGAGCTGCGCCTTGAGGGCGTCCACGCCCTCGAAGACCGCGTCGGGGCGCAGGAATTCGACCAAGGCCACGCGCAGATGGCGGCCGAGCAGCTCGCCCGAGAAATCGAACAGATGGGCCTCGAGCCGCAATTCGCCTTCGCCCAGCGTCGCGCGGCGGCCGAGATAGGCCACGCCTTCGTGCCAATCGGTCCGCCCGTCGGCCTCGATCCCGGCATAGACGGCGTAGATTCCCGCGGATGGCCGGAGATAATCGGCCAGCGGCAGATTGGCGGTGGGTACGCCCAGGCCGCGCGCGGCGCCCTCGCCGCGCTCGACCCGCCCCTCGATCTCCCAAAAACGGCCGAGCAGATCCGCCGCCGCGCGCGGCTTACCATTGGTCAACAGCTCGCGGATGCGGGTCGAGGAATAGACCGCGCCGCCGGGGCTGGATATGGCCTCGACCACGGTGACGCCGAACCCCTTGCGCGCGCCGAGTTCCTTGAGCAGCCCGGAATCGCCGCGCCGCCCCCGGCCGAAGACGAAGTCATAGCCGACGACCACGTGCCGCGCGCCCAGCCCCGCGATCAGCACCCGGTCGACGAACTCCGCGGGCTCGTGCTTGGCGAAATCGAGATCGAAATGGATGACGAACAGCAGATCGACGCCAAGCATCTCGATCAGCCGCGCCTTGGCGCGGAAGGGCGTCAGGCGGAAGGGCGGCGCGTCCGGCTTGAATACGCCGAAGGGATGGGGATCGAAGGTGAGCACGGCATGCGGAATATGGAGTCCGCGGGCTATCCCGCCGGCTTGGGATATCACCGCCTGATGGCCCGGATGGACGCCGTCGAAATTGCCGATGGCGACGGCGGCGCCGCGGTCGGGACCCTCGGCCTTGTCATGTCGGAAGACGCGCACGCGTAGCACCCAAGGTGCGAAGCCAAATCAAGGTTCCAGGCGGAAGATATATAGATGCTGTGCGAAGGCGGATAGGGTTTTGGTTTGGCGGAGTGCTACGCGGGAGCCTTGGTTCAGCTTCGCACGACGCCCCGGGCCTGAAGCATCGGCCCTCGGCTGTGCTACGCGGGAGCCTTGCGCGAGGGAACCATGACCAGCGCCTCGCCGTCGATCACCACCTTGTCGCCGACGCGGCACACGGTCTTGAGCTGGACGCGCTTGTGGGCGGCATTGATCTCCGTCACCGTAACGTGGGCCTCGACGGTATCGCCGATGCGCACCGGAGCGTGGAAGGCCAGGCTCTGGCTGAGATAGATCGTGCCCGGGCCGGGCATGATGGCGACGACGGTCGAGAGGAAGCTGGCGGTCAGCATGCCGTGGACGATGCGGCCCTTGAACCGCGTCCGCTTGGCGAATTCCTCGTCCAGATGGAGCGGATTGTGGTCGCCGGTCAGATCGGCGAAATCGACCACATCGGACTCGCTCAAGGTGTGGAAATAGGAGGCCGTCATGCCGACGACGAGTTCCTCGAGCGCATAGCCCTGGCGGGGCGCCACGGATTGCCGAACATCGTCCATCATCAACCTCGGCTGGCCAGTTTTTGTGCGGCGCACATTAACCGGCAAAACGCCCAACGGCAAGTAATTAGGCCGATCAGGGGCAAAAGCCTGGTTTTAACGGCGGCTTCTCTCGCAAAAGCAAAAGAGCCGCGAGTCTCTTCCCTGCCCCCCGGCCACGGGGCTACTCTCGCCGCCGGTCGACAGCGGAGCAACCCGGTGGCAGAGAGCGGTCCCGCGCCCTTGCGCGAGATGTGGTACTTCGCCCTGCCGGGCACGCAACTCGCGCCCGGCCGGATGCGGCCGAAGACGCTCCTGGGCGAACCGCTGCTGTTGGGGCGCACGCGCGAAGGATCGGTTTTCGCGCTCAAGGACATCTGTCCGCATCGCGGCATTCCGCTCTCCTGCGGACGATTCGACGGCAGCGAGGTCGAATGCTGCTATCACGGCTGGCGCTTCGGCGCAGACGGGCGCTGCACCGCCATTCCCTCGCTCTATCAAGGCCAGGATTTCGCGATCTCCAAGATCCGCGTCATGGCCTATCCGGCGCGCGAGGTGCAGGGCAATGTCTGGGTGTTCTTCGGCAAGGATCCCGCCGCCGCGCCAGCGCCGCCCGAAATCCCGGAGATCGGCGAGCGCCGCCCCAACCTGTTCGAAAGCATCCGCGTGCCGGCGGCGATCGACCACGCCGTGGTCGGGCTGATGGACCCAGCGCACGGCCCCTTCGTGCACCGGTCCTGGTGGTGGCGTTCCCGGCATTCGATTCATGAAAAATCGAAGGCGTTCGCGGCGAGTCCCTATGGCTTCACCATGCTGCGCCATCCGCCCTCGTCCAACTCCAACGCCTACCGCCTGCTGGGCGGCAAGCCCGAGACCGAGATCACGTTCCGCCTGCCTTCGACGCGCATCGAGCATATCCGCGTCGGCCGGCGCTTCGTCGCCAACCTCACCGCGGTGACGCCGTTGAACGAAACCGAGGCCGAGGTCAATCAGGCCATATACTGGGATCTGCCCTGGCTCGGATTTCTGGCACCGTTCCTGCGGCCCTTCGTGCGGAAGTTCCTCAATCAGGATCGCGAAGTCATGGTGATGCAGCAGAAGGGGTTGCGCTTCGACCCGCCGCTGCTGCTGATCAACGACGCCGACACCCAGGCGCGCTGGTATTACCGGCTCAAGGCCGAATATCTCCGCGCCCGCGCCGAGAATCGCGCCTTCGTCAACCCGGTCAAGGACAGGGTGCTGCGCTGGCGCAGCTGATATAAAATGCCCGCTCGAATTTGACGGGAGCAGGCCCCATGACGGAATCCAACACCGGCGGGCGCGTTTCGCCGCCCTTTGTCTCGAAGGGGGCCGCGGCGGCGACGCTGGCGGCGTTGCGCTTCGACCGCGACGGTCTCATCCCCGCGGTGGCGCAGCAGCATGACAGCGGCGAGACGCTGATGCTGGCCTGGATGAACCGCGAATCGGTCGCGGAGACGCTCAAGACCGGCCGCATCTGTTACTGGTCGCGCTCGCGCCAGAAGCTCTGGCGCAAGGGGGAGAGCTCGGGCCATGTGCAACGCCTGGTGGAGTTGCGTGTCGATTGCGACGGCGATGCGCTGTTATTGCTGGTCGACCAGACCGGGCCCGCCTGCCACACCGGCACGCGTAGCTGCTTCTTCCGCGCGCCGCGCGGCGAGGCGCTCGCCGAGATCGCGAAGCCGGTGGAAGCGCCTGCCTCCGGGGAAACGCGCTGAGTCATGCGTAGCATAGGCGAGGGCCAAGTCCGGCCCTCGCCGTCATGCGAAGCGAATAATGCGTAGCACCTGACGTGCGAAGCGAAGAGAAAACCCGCGTAGCACAGGCCGCGTCGCGGCCGTCGTGCGAAGCAAAAGGGTCGCGCGTAACACCTGACCTGCGAAGCTAATAAAAGACCTAGGCGGACAGGGAGGCGGGCATGGGCTGGCCTCCCGGTTTGTTTTTGCTTGGTTTCATTTTATCCGCGGCGTCGGCGCAGGCGCGGGCGACGAGCTGCACCGGGGTTTCCGGCCGCAGCGGATCGAAGGCCGCGACGCCGACCGAGACGCCGAGCGGCTGCTCCGGCGATCCGGTGAGCGCGGCCAGACGGCGCGCGCCGTTTTCGATGGCGAGCACCCGGCGCCTTGCGCCCGGCTCGTTGATGCCTTCGATCCACAGTACGAACTGGCTGCCGCCGTAGCGGGCGATCAGGTCGCCGGCACGGGTGTTGTCGCGCAGGATGCCGGCGAGCGTCACCAGCGCCTCGTCGCCGGCCGAAGGCCCGAGACGGTCGTTGACCAGCTTGAGGTTGAGGACCTCGATATAGAGCAGCGCGGCCGATTGCGTGCCGCGGTCGAGCCGCAACAGGCGGCGGGCGAATTCGTCGAAGAAGGCGTTGCGGTTGGTGAGCGTGGTCAGCGGGTCGGTGCGCGACAGCGTGGTGATGCGCTCGCGCGCCTCGATTTGCGCGATCACGATGCCGAGATGATCGGCGACGTCGCCCAGGAGAGTCCGGTCGAAACCGCCGAAGGGCTGTTCCTCGGGGCGCCGCCACAGCAAGACCGCGCCCTTGAGTTCGCGGCGATACTGCACGGCATGGGCCATGAGCTGGCAGCCGGGCGCCGAAACCGACGCCGCCTCTTTGTCCTTGATGACATTGCGAACCATCATCGGCCCGGCGGGTGGCAACTTGGCGCCCCAGGTGATGGCCGTGCGCAGCGGCGGATCGCCGCCCGCGCGCAGGATCGCGCCGCCGGATGCGCCGACGGCAAGGCCGAGCGCGGTGAGCGCGGCGGTGAGCGCGCTCTCGGGCTGGATTTCATCGCGCACCGCGCGCACCACATGGCCGGCGAGGCCGTCGCGGATGTGCTGGTCGGCCTGGGTCAGGTCCTGAACGCCGTGGACGCGGCAAATGCCGCGCGCGCCGCTCCACACACCGCCCGGACCGAACACCGGCCGCGCCGCAAGCGCGAGCAGGATGATGCCGCCATCGGCGGCGCGAAACCGGATTTCATCGGCTGTTGCCGGCTCGGTCGCGGCAAAGAGCTTGGCCTGAGCCGGATCGGCGAGGAATTCGGCTGTCGTCTTGCCGAGCAGATTTTCCGCCGGCCAGCCGAACACCAGGCGCGGCGAGGCGAAGATGAAGCGCGCGGAGGCGTCGATCTCCCAGGCGAAATCGCCGGCGATCTCGACCAGCTCGCGGAAGCGCTGCTCCACTCCGTAACCGCTGTCGTCCATGAAAACCCCTAAGCGCCGGCCCGGCGGCCGGATAAGGGGCCAAGCCTAGTCCGCAGGGGTTTAGAAAATGATTAAGGATCGGCGTTTTGGCGTCAGGACTGCCCGGGATATCCTTAAAAATTACCCTTAATGGGCGAGCAGAACCGGCATATCGGCGCCGGATATCACCTGCCTCGTGGCGCCGCCGAAGATCATTTGCCTGAGGCGGCTTTGGGTATATGCCCCTTTGACCAGGAGATCGGCCGACATCGCCTTGGCCTCGGCGAGGAAGACGTCGCCCGGCTGGCGGCTCCCGGCCGGGATGTGGCGCGATGCTGCATCGATGCCATGCGCCTTGAGGCTCTTGGCGAGATCCGCGCTCGAAGGGCCGGGCGTCCAGGCGCCCTCCACGCTCACCACCTCCACCCGCTTCGCGCGCTTCAGGAACGGCATGGCGAAGGCGACGGTGCGCGCGGTCTCGGTCGAACCGTTCCAGGCGATCAGCACGCGCTCGCCGACGCTCGGCGGCGGCTTCGCCGGCGCCATCAGCACCGGCCGGCCGCTTTCGAACAGGGCATCTTCCAGCGTCGCCTCCGCGAACGAGGCCGGTTTGTCCGGATGTTCCACCACGATGAGATCGAAGACGCGGCCGATCGATCCCACCACCGCGTTCTGCCGGCCGCTTTCCTCGCGCCATTCGGCGCTCACGCCCGCTGCTGTCGCCCCGGTGCCGATCCCGTGCCGGCGCATCACCGCATCGAACAAGGCATGCGCCTGTTCGCGGCGATCATGGCCCTCGCGCTCGAGGGTGCGGTCGACCTCGGAGGAGATCGAAAAGCCCATCTCACCGCCGAACACCACGGCGTATTCGCTGGCCAAGGCGTTGAGGCCGGTGATGCGGCTGCCGAAGCCCTTCGCCACCAGAACGGCGGTTTCCAGCACCGGGCCGGCATTGCCGTCGCCGACCACCGCCAGGATCGTCTTCATCGCGGTCTCATCCTCCGTTCCATCATTATATCGCCGGACGCGCGGTCCCCCAAGCTCTCTGGCCAAGCCTTCCAATCGATTGACAGACCAGCCCGTCCGCGGCTTGAGTGAGCCTTGATTTCTCGGGGAGAATGATGGCCGATCCCAAAAAAGGCGACGCCCAGGGCATCGCGCGGGGGCTCACCCAATACGGCGATCCGGGCTACGCGCTCTATCTGCGGCGCTCCTATGCGCGCGCCACGGGCTATTCACGGGCGTTGCTCGACCGGCCGGTGATCGGCATCGCCAACACCGCCAGCGGCTTCAACAATTGCCACCGCTTGGTGCCCGAATTGGTCGAAGCGGTGTCGCGCGGCGTGGTCGCGGCCGGCGCGCTGCCGCTGGTCTTCCCCACCATCTCGCTGGGCGAGGTCTTTCTCAGTCCGACCAGCCTTTATCTGCGCAACCTGATGGCGATGGATACCGAGGAGATGATCCGCGCCCAGCCGATGGACGGGGTGGTGCTGATCGGCGGCTGCGACAAGACCGTGCCGGCCCAGCTGATGGGCGCGATCTCGGCCGATGTCCCGGCGATCCAGCTGGTGGTCGGGCCGATGATGACCGGGCGGCATCGCGGCGAGCGGCTCGGCGCCTGCACCGACTGCCGGCGCTTCTGGGCGCGCTTCCGCGCCGGCGAGATCGACCGGAAGGAAATCGAGGAGGTGGAGAACAACCTCGCCACGACGGCGGGCACTTGCGCGGTCATGGGCACGGCCAGCACCATGGCGGCGATGTCGGAGACTTTGGGCATGATGCTGCCGGGCTCGGCGGCGATCCCGGCGGTCCATGCCGACCGGCTGCGCGCCGCCGAGGCCACCGGCATGGCGGCGGTGACGCTGATGCGGGAGAAGCGCACGCCCCGTCAGATCGTCAGCCAGGAATCGATCGACAACGCGTTGCGCGTGCTGCTCGCCATCAGCGGCTCGACCAACGCCGTGCTGCATCTGGCGGCGATCGCCGGGCGGCTGGGATTCGAAGTATCGCTCAAGCGCCTCAACGAGCTTTCGGATTCGACGCCGGTGCTGGTCGATTTGAAGCCCACCGGCCAGCATTACATGGAGGATTTCTACGCCGCCGGCGGCGTCGGCGCCGTGCTCCGGGAGCTGAAACCGCTGTTGCATCTCGATTGCCAGAGCGTGACCGGCGAGACCGTCGGCCAGAGGATCGAGGCGGAAAAACACGCCTTCGCCGATCCCGCCGTGATCCGGCCCTTCGACCGGCCGTTGCAGCCGCAAGGCGGGCTGGTGGCGTTATTCGGCAGCCTCGCCCCCAAGGGCGCGATCCTGAAACGCGCCGCCGCGGATTCCCGGTTGTTCGAGCGCGAAGGCCGGGCGGTGGTGTTTTCCTCGCCCGAGGACGTGGCCAGGCGCATCGACGATCCAAAGCTTGACGTGAAGCCCGAGGATTTCCTGGTGATGCAGCATGCCGGGCCCTTGAGCCCGTCCTGCATGCCCGAGGCGGGTTCGCTGCCGATTCCGGCCAAGCTCGGCCGCGCCGGGGTCAAGGACATGGTGCGCATCTCGGATGCGCGCATGAGCGGCACGGCTTACGGCACGGTGGTGCTGCATGTCGCGCCCGACGCGGCTGGCGGCGGGCCGCTGGCGAAACTCCGCACCGGCGACCGCATCAAGCTGAGCGTCAAAGAGCGCAAGCTCGATCTGCTGGTCGAACCGGCCGAGCTCGCCAAACGGCTGGCGAATCCGGGCCCGAAACCCGCGCGGGGCTATGCCAGGCTCTATCACGAGCACGTGCTGCAAGCCGATCAGGGCTGCGATTTCGATTTCCTGCGCGCCAAGTAACCGAGGGAGACGAACATGAAAATCCACAATCCGGCCAAATCGGCCCAGCCCAGCGGGCCTTACAGCCTCGGCGTGGAGATTCCCGCCGGCCAGCGCCTGCTCTACGTCTCCGGCCAGGTGCCGGTGGCGGCCGACGGCTCCACGCCGCACGGCATCAAGGCGCAAGCGGAACAGGTCTGGCGCAACATCCTCGCCGTGCTCGAATCCGCCGGCATGGGGGTCGAAAACCTGGTGAAGGTGAATCACTACCTCACCAAGCACGAGAACATCCCCGGCTATGGCGAGGTGCGCACGCGCATGCTGGGAGCGGCGCGGCCCGCCTCGACCATGGTGGTGGTGCAGGGACTGGTGAAGCCGGAATGGCTGGTCGAGGTCGAGGCCATCGCCGCCAAGTAACTCACCGCCTGAAGCAGGCAATCCTTAGCGCTTGCCTCACGGCCCGCGCGCGCCCCGTTCACCTTTTACGGCTTCGGCCTCTTAAGCATTCGGCAACCATAACGCCACGTCCACTCGGGCGCGCTCGGCGGTGGGTTTGCGCGGGTTAACGTGTCGATAAGGCGCCACGCCTAAAATTCCCTCTTATCTCAAGCACTTCTCTCAAGCGCTTCGGCGCCTTTTCAGCGGTCGCCGGAAAATTCAGGACTGCGGGCAGAAGTTGCAGTTTTTCGGAAAACACCCTGAAGTGTCGGCGGCGTGGCGTGGCATCATCGCGCCGATGCGCCGGCGCTCGCTTGCGCTCCACATCCTGCCGGTGACGATCGTCCTGCTCGTCATCCTGCATGCCTTGAACGCGCTGTTCGCCCTTCATTTCTACCGCATCACCGTCACGCAAGAGCGCGAAAGGCGCGAAGCCACGGCAACGCTGCTGGCGGAACAGGCGAGCCACGCCTTCACCGCCGTCGATCTGACGCTCGAAACGATATCCGCCAGGCTGGAGGGCGACGTCGCGCAAAGCCGGCCGACGCTCCTCGACCAGGCGATGATCAGCGCGGAAATCATGCGGCTGCCGCAGGTGCGGGAAATCTTCGTCACCGACAGGACCGGCAAGCTGATCCTCGATTCCAGGCAGTTTCCCGCCGACGGGCGGAACCTCGCCAACAAGCCCTATTTCACCGCGCAGATCGAGCACCCCGAGCAGGGCCCGTTCATCGGCAATCTCGTCACGCATGCGGCCGATCAAGCCCCGCATTTCAGCATGAGCCGGATCATCCACGACGACAAAGGCGCCATGGTGGGAGTCGCCGTCGTGTTGATCGAGCCTTCCTATTTCTCGGGGTTCTATGCCCTGCGCGCTTCGGATGCGGTCGTGGCCGAGTTTCTGGTGCGCGACAATGGCTTGATCCTGGCGGGCAACACGCCGCAAACCGCGGCCTTCGGCGATCATGCGCAGATCGCCGACTTCCTCAAAGGGAAGCCGGATGACGCCGTCACCATCCGCGACGTCGGCGGTTTCCCGCTGCAACTGGTCGTGACCGGCACGCCGGCCCTGTCATCGCCGGTTTTCCGCAACTTCCTCGCCATCGACGGGCCGCTGATGGCGCTGATAACGCTGGTCGCGCTGTGGCTTGCCCGCACCCTCGCCGAGGAAACCCGCGCCCGGGCGACCGCGGAGAACCGGCTGCAGAGCGCCATCGAATCCGCCCCCGGCGCCTTGGCGCTGTTCGATCACGACGACCGGCTGGTGTTGTGCAACCGGCATTACGTCGACTTTTATCCGGAAACCATCCAGCCGCTGCTGGTTTCCGGCGCGCGATTCGAGACCCTGATCCATGCCCTGGCCGCCGCCGGCGGTTACGATGAGGCCGAGGATCCCGAAACCAAGCAACAGATCATCGAGCACCGCCTCCAGGCGCACCGGGATGCCTCGGGCGAGATCGTGCAGCAGCTCACGGGCGGCCGCTGGGTGCTGACGCGCGAACGCAAGACCCGGGAAGGCGGCACCGTCTGTTTCCACTCCGACATCACCCAGATGAAGCAGCAGGAGAACGCGCTGCGAAAGAGCGAGCAGGCCGAGCGCCAGGCGCGCGAGACGGCCGAACGCGCCGACCGGGCCAAGAGCTCGTTCCTCGCCACCATGAGCCATGAGTTGCGGACGCCCTTGAACGCGGTCATCGGCTTCTCGCAGATCATCGAGCAGGGGATTTTCGGCCCGCAACCCCCGCGCTATCGCGAATACGCGACGCTGATCCGCCGCAGCGGCGAGCATCTGCTCATCATCATCAACGATATCCTGGATATCGCCAAATTGCAGTCGGGCAAGACCGAATTGCATCTCGAGGTCGCGCCGCTGAACACGATCATCGAAGAATCGGTGCGGCTGATGGAACCCCAGGCTGCTAGCGCGGGCATAACGCTGACCTGCCGGATCGGCATGGGTCTCCCGCCGGTCTACGCCGACCTCACCCGGCTGCGCCAAGTGGTGTTCAACCTGCTGTCCAACGCCATCAAGTTCACGCCGAGCGGCGGCAAGGTGTCGATCGCGGCCAGCGCCCGGGAAGGCGCGGTCGTGATTTCGGTCGCCGATACCGGCATCGGTATGGCCGAACAGGACATCCCCCGGGCGCTCGAGCCCTTTGGCCAGATCTCGAACGCCCTGACGCGCACGCATGAGGGCACGGGATTGGGATTGCCACTGTCGAAGAGCCTGATCGAGCTGCATGGCGGGCGGCTCGAGATTTCGAGCGCGCCGAACGCCGGCACCACCATCACCGTCACCCTGCCCGCAGCGGTGGGTGGACGGGATGACCAGCCGGAACCGGCTTGGCGCGGCGTCGGCTGAACTTCATTGCGGGAGCGCGGCCTTGAGGCGCTTTTGCCGCCGGTGCTAGGTTGGGCGCGAGGCTCGGTCTATCCGAATGCTGAGAGCCGGAACGATGATTCAAGACGAAAAGCAAGGCCGCCTGACGCACAGGGTCCGGACCGCCGGTTTGGCGCTGGTGTTGCCCCTGATCTTGTTATGCCTCGCCGGTTGCGGCGACATCCATGGCCAAGCCGACGGCGCGGCCGACGACCACGGCAACGTGGAGCATATCCGGATCGGCTGGCCGTTCTGAAGGAGCGGGCCGCGATCAACCAACGGTTTGGAATAAACTAACGGCCTTGCGCGCGCAGACGCGGCGCGGCGTAATAACCGGCCGGGGCAACGGCGCGGCGCGGGGTTAAAGGCGGCGCCAGATTGGGTTGCGGCTGGCGCGGCGCCGCGCGGCCGGGCCGGCCATAATCGACCGGGCGCAGGCTCGACGCCATCATCGCCTCCATCCGGCGCAGCCGGTAATCGAGTTCGGCGCCGGTTTCGTATTCCGCATCCTGGAATTCCGGTTGGAATTCGGGGCGGAAATAAACCGGATAGGGCTCGGCCCGGAGGGCGCGCGATCCGGCGAGCGGAACAAAGCGCCGCTGGTCCTCCCAATCGGTTTCCACGCCCTCGCCCGCCACCGTGCGGCGGGCACGGCGCACGCTGCCGAAGGCATAGACCACGACCGTCGCCGCCACCACCAGACCCCACATGACGGCGATGCCCAGGGCGATGCCGTGCGCACCCGAATTCGCCGGGAACAGCTCGACCAGCGGATTGAGCGAGATCGCCAGGAACAGCGAAACCGCGACGCCGGGAACCGCGCTCAAGGCGGCCAGCACCACGGAAAAACCGAAACCAATGCCGGGCGAATGATTCGTCATCTGTGTCATCCTCGATTAACCACGTTTTACTTAAGTCAAGACAAGATCGAATACAAGAAGAGTAGGGTTAATGACTTGGGGTTTATTAGTGAGTTGTCAGATAGTTATGGTTAATATTAATAATACGTCGGAAGGTTTGACGCTCATGCCAGGCGCGGCGTAAGCCCGGCCGACGCCGGAGCGGCGGTTTTCCCGGCAACCGGCCCTCTTCGTAACCGGCCCCCGCTTAGTAACCAGGATGCGAGAGATCGAGCAGCGGAAAGGCGCTCAGCACATGGGGAACGCCGACGGGAGCTCCCGGACACAGCATGGCGCGGTCGAGCTGGGCGTAGGCCGCGGCGCCCAGCAGCCCGAAGCTCATGCGGATCTCGATCTCGAGCAGCTCCAACAGCCGCACCACCCCCGCCTCGCCCGCCGCCGCCAAGCCGTAGCAATAAAGCCGGCCGAGGCCGACCGCGTCGGCGCCCAGCGCCAGCGCCTTGACGACGTCGCTGCCGCGGCAGAAGCCGCCATCGACGATGACCGGAACGCGGCGCTTCACCGCCGCCACCACCTCGGGCAGGGCCTCCATGGTGCCGCGGCCGTGGTCGAGCTGGCGCCCGCCGTGGTTGGAGACGTAAATGCAGGCGACGCCGAGCTGACAGGCGAGCTCGGCGTCCTCGGCTGTCACGATGCCCTTGAGGATGATCGGCAGCTTGTGCTTGTCCTTGAAACGCCGTAGCCGGTCCCAGCCGAAAGCCGCCTGGTAGCGCTCCATTTCCTGCACCACCTGGCGGCGGCCGCTGATGACAAAGCGCTTGGCGATGTCGCGCTCGCGCCGGCCGTACAGCGCGGTGTCGACGGTGAAGCAGAAGGCCTCGTAGCCCGCAGCATCGGCGCGGCGCGCGTAATCGTCGACCCAGGCCTCGTCGCCGCGCACATAGAGCTGATAGATGCGGCGGGAATCGGGCGCGGCCTGGGCCGTGGCTTCGAGCCCGGGCTGGGCGACCGAGCTCACGAACAGCGGCACGCCGAAGGACGCGGCCGCCTTGGCCACTGTCGCGGTGCCGCCCGGGTTGAGGTTTTCGATCGAGCCGACCGGCGCCAGCACCACCGGCAGCCGCGTCTTCTTGCCGAACAGGGTCGCGGAACTGTCGATGGCCGACACGTCGCGCAACACGCGCGGGCGGAAGGCGAGAGAATCGAGCGCCAGGCGGTTGCGTATCAACGTGGTCTCGGTTTCGGCGCCGCCGGTCAAATAATCCCAGAAATTGGTCGGAAGCGCGTTGCGCGCCGCCCGGACGAATTCGTGCAGCGCCTGGAAGCGCGCCGCCATTTCATCCGCTGCCGGTTGACTGGCCATTACCATTCTTCCCCGTTCGAGCCGCCCACCATAAGGCGGCTCGGGCAAGGGCGGAAGCCGCTTTTGGGCCAAAAGAAAGCCCTTGGCGCTAATCCTTCACGTCTTCGCCGAGCGCGGCGGCGAAAGAGCGCGCCACGGCCGCGCGCGGGATATTGCGGGTGATGAAGACGATGCGCGTGCGCCGGTCGGCATCGGGCCAGGCCTTGAGTTCCAACGGCGGATGGAACACATGCTGCACGCCGTTGAGCGCCACCGGCCCGGCGCGGCCGCGGACATTGACCAGGCCCTTCATGCGCAGCAAATCCGGGCCTTTGAGCGAGGCCAGCGATTCGAGCCAGGCGCGGAGATCGGCCCAGGCGACCGGCGCCTCGTGCGTCAGCGTGAACGTGACGATGCCGTGCGCCAAAGCCAAATGCGCCGCGTCTGAATCAGGACCATGATCGTGAATTCCCAGGCGGGAGGCAGCCTCCATCCGCGTATCCCAGGATACGGGCGCGGGCGTTTCGCCGAACAGCGCCTGTGGCGCAATCCGCCCATTGACCGCGATCAACACCGGCGCCCAGGGATTGAATGCCTTGAGCCGCGCCGCGACGGCGGCGCGGGTCTCGGACGAAACCAGATCGGTCTTGGTCAGGATCAGGCGGTCGGCCAGCGCCGCCTGCTTCGCCGATTCATAATGCGCATCGAACTGGCCGAGCGCGTTCGCCGCATCGACGGTCGCAATCACGCGGTCGAGCGAAACCAGGGGCTTGAGCCGCGCTTCTTCCATCAGCGTTGCCAGGATCGGCGCCGGATCGGCCAGGCCGGTGGTCTCGATGGCGATGCGTTTGAAGGGCGGAATCTCGCCCCGCGCGCGGCGCGATGCCAGCGTCTCGATGGTGTCGACCAAGTCGCCGCGCACGGTGCAGCAGATGCAGCCGCTTTTGAGCAGCACCGCGTCCTCGAAGGCGCTTTCGATCAGCAGGTGGTCGAGGCCGATCTCGCCGAACTCGTTGACGATGACCGCCGTCTCCTTCATCCCGGGATGAGAGAGCAGCGCGTTCAACAGCGTGGTCTTGCCGCTGCCGAGGAAGCCGGTGATCAGGGATGCCGGAACCGGCGGGGTGGCCGCTGGTGGCGGCATCGGGGCGCTCCTCGTAAAAGCCCGGCGGATAATTTGGCGTAGGCAAGGCTAGTCCCTCTGATAAGATCGGGGCAAGGCCCGCGCGGCTTAAGCGCGGGGCCAAAAGAAAAACCGCAGGGAGGGTCTGATGTTTCGCATCATGTTGGGGGCGGCCGTTGCGGCAATGCTGGCGCTGGTTTGCGCGGTGGCGCCGGCGGCGAAGGCCGACGAGCCGGTCAAGATCCGCATCGGCTGGGCGCAGGCGCCGGGGCATCTGGCGCCGCTGTTGGACATACTGGCGCAGAAGCACCCCGAGGTTATGCCGCACCAGGCCAAGACCTATGCTGCCGAAGCGGTGCGCTTCGCCGGCTCGACGCCGCAGATCCAGGCCATGGCCGTCGGCGAGCTCCAGATCGCGGCCTTCGCGCCTTCTTCGCTGGCGCTCGCCATCACCAACGCGCATCTCGACGTGCGCGTCGTTTCCGACGTCATCCAGACCGGCCATGCCGGCTATTTCGACCAGCCCTACATGGTCCTCAAGGACGGACCGATCAAAACCATCGCCGACGTGAAGGGCAAGCGCATCGCCACCAACGCCATCGGCTCGTCCAGCGACGCCGCCATGCGCGTCATGTTCCGCAAGCACGGCATCCAGGACAGCGATTTCACCACGGTCGAGTCGAATTTCGCCAACATGCTGCCGATGATCGCGGACAACAAGGTCGACCTGATCGCCGTCATGCCGCAATTCGAACATCAGCTCGACGCAACGGGCAAGTACCGCACGCTCTTCACCATGGGCCAGGCGGTGGGTCCGGCGCAGACCGTGCTGTGGGCGATGACGGCCGATTTCATCAAGGCGCACCGCCCGGCGCTGGTCGATTTCTTCGAGGACCATATCCGCGCCGTGCGCTGGTTCCTCGATCCCAAGAACCGCACCGAGGCGCTCGCCATCGCCGTCGACGCCACCAAGCAGAAGCCCGAGGATCTGGCCTATGCCTTCACCACCAAGGATTTCTACCGTGCGCCCGATTGCATGCCCAACATGAAGGCGGCGCAGGACGAGATCGAGGACTCGGTGAAGCTCGGCGTCATTCCGAAGGAGGTGCAACTCTCGCCCGCTTACGTCGATCTGTCGCTGATCAAAGAGGCCAAGCAGCGCATCGACGGCAAATAGGGCCGTCTAGCGCTTGCGGCGCGGCAGGCGAACCGCTAACAAAGACGCGCGCCGAACCAAACCGCAGCGGAAACGCCATGCCCGATCAAGCCCGCAACATGAAATTGCTCGCCCATGACGAGCTCGCGGGATTCGGCGGCATCGGCGAGGGCATGAGCCTGCAACTCGCCAAGGGCGGGCGGCGCATCCTGTGGCTGGCGCATGAATCGGCGCCCAAGAACTTCACCGGCGTCGACGTCACCGATCCCAAGAACCCGAAGGTGATCGTCCAGACCGATCTGCCGCACAAGCAAGTGCGCTCCAATTCGCTCGAGGTCTGCGGCGACATCATGGCGGTCGCCTACCAGACGGCGAAGCCGGGCCTCAATCCGGCCGGGATCGAGCTGTTCGACATTTCCAAGCCGGAAACCCCCAAATCGATAACCCTGTTCGACTGTTCCGGCCCGCAATCGCGCGGCGTGCATCAGCTCTGGTTCGTCGACGGGCAATACATCCACTTCTCCGGGGGCGCCGCCGATTTCGTCCCGGTCAACCCGCTCGACGACCAGTTCTATCGCATCATCGACGTCAAGGACCCGGCCAAGCCGCGCGACGTCGGCCGCTGGTGGATTCCTGGCACGCGCCAGGGCGACGCCGAACCGCCGCCGCCGCGCCATCCCAAATTCGATTCCGGCCAGCGGGCTCACAACACCAACGTCTATCCCGCCCGGCCCGACCGCGCCTATATCGGCTGGATCGACGGCGGCGCCTGGATCCTCGACATCGCCGACATGGGGCATCCCAAGCCGGTCGGGCGTTGGAACCCGCACCCGCCCTTCCCCGGCTTCACCCACACCGCCATGCCGCTGTTCGACCGCGGCCTGCTGATCGTCAGCGACGAATGCGTGCGCGACAAGGGCGCCGACTGGCCCAAATTGGTGTGGATCTTGGACATGCGGCGCGAGGACAATCTGGTGCCGATCGCGACCTTGCCGCTGCCGCCGGTGGAGCAACAGCGTCACGGCGGTCGTTACGGCGCTCACAACATGCATGAGAACCGCCCCGGCCCGGCCTTCCGCTCCGATCAACTGATCATCGGGACTTATTTCAACGGCGGCGTGCGCGTGCACGACATCGGCGATCCCTTCCAGCCCAAGGAAGTGGCGTATTTCGTGCCCGAAGCGCCCAAGGGCAATCCGGCTGGCGCGATCCAGATCAACGACGTCTATGTCGACGAGAACGAGATCGTCTATGCCGTCGACCGCTTTAGCGGCGGGCTCTATATCCTCGAAGCCGATCTCTAGCCGGTTTTAGGGCGTGGGCGAAGGCGCGGGCGCGGGTTGGATTTCGGCCAGCGCCGCCGGGCCGAACGGGCTTTTGGGCAATTCGATGCCGTCCCAGAACCGAGCGAAAGATTGGGGCAGGTGTGCCGCGAGTTCGCCGCCGGCGAGCGCCGCCACCGGAATCTCGGCGAGCTCGACGCCCGCCTGGCGCAAGACGTCGAGTTCCTCGCGCCGCTGGCGGCGCGTCGTCGATTCCCCGATCAGCTCGATGGCGGCCAGCCGGTCGCCGGTCCAGAAGGCGAAATCGGCCCTGACGCTCCTGTCCGCGGCGACCGGGAGATGCGCCAGGGGCAAGGGCCGGAAGGCGGCGAAGCTCCAGTCGCGCGGCTGGAACAGCCCGCCGCCCTTGGCGGCCAACGCCTCGAGCTCGGCGCGGCCCGATTCCAGCGCGGAATCGATCCAGCGGAAATAGGCGTCGAGGAAATCGAGCGGCGGCCGGGTCCAGAGGCCGCACAAGGATTTCAGATGCTCCTTGAGGAAAGCCAGCCTTTCGGCCGTGCCCTTGAGGCGATTCAAATCGGGCGGCTCGGCGAAGGGATAGGGCCCGTGCCACAGCCGCAGCGGCATGCGCTGGGCGCGGCCGATCGAAACCGAAGGCGCGCCTTCGTTCGCCGCTCCCGCCAGGGTGAGCGTCGGCACCCCATAAGGGATCACAAGCATGGTATGGGACGGTGCCGGGGTCTCGGAGGGCCGGTTGTCGGAAGGCATGGCGGAAATCGATGACATCGGGAGAAATTAGGGCCGTAAGCGCGCCGCAATAGCAAGTCTTCCGCGCGGGAACGGGCCGGATTTTTTCCTAGCTGCGGCGGGAATCGTCGTCGCGAATCTCGAGCCACATGGCGTTGAGGATGGCGAAGGCGCAAGCCAGGCCCAGGCCCAGGATCCAGCTGAAATACCACATCGTCCGCTCTCCTCAGTAGCTTTGGGGATCGGCTTCGACCCGCCCCGCCGTGACGCGGCCGCGCAAGACCCGATAGACGAAGGCGGTATAGGCCAGCACGAAGGGCAGGCACAGCACCGTCGCCGCCAGCATGAGCGCCAAGGTGCCGCGGCTTGACGACGCGTCCCACACGGTGAGGCTCATCGACGGGTCGAGCGAGGACGGCAGGATGAAGGGGAACATGCTCAACCCCGCCGTGGCCACCACGCCCATGACCGCGGCTCCGCTCGCCACCACGGCGAGCTTGTCGTAACGCAGGCGCAGCGCCAGCGCCATGAGCGCCGCTCCGCCGAAACCCAACGCCGGCGCGATCATGGTCCAGGGCATCGCCGAATAATTCGCAAGCCACGCCCCGGCCTGGCGCACCGCCTGCTTGTGCAGCGGGTTGGAGGCCGCGTCATGCGCCAGCGATCCCACGATGCGATAACCGTCGAGCTTCGCCGTCCAGACCCCGCCGATGGCGAACAGCACGATCAGCGCCATCGCCGCCAGCCAAGCGGCGCGGCGCGCGCGCGCCGCCACCGGCGTTCCCGTCTTGGCGGCGAGATAGGCGGCGCCGTGCATCGCCAGCATGGCGACCGAGGTGAGGCCTGTCAGCAGCGCGAAAGGCTGGAACAATCCCAGGAGATTGCCCGCGTAGCTCATGCGCAGATCGCTGTCGAAGCGGAACGGCGCGCCCAGGAGCGCGTTGCCCACCGCCACGCCGAAAACCAGCGCCGGCACCAGCCCGCCCGCGAACAAGAGCCAGTCCCAGACCTCGCGCCAACGCGGTTCTGCGAGCTTGCTGCGATACTTGAAACCGACCGGGCGCAGGATCAGCGAACACAGCACCAGGAACATGGCGAGGTAGAAGCCCGAAAACGCCACCGCATAGACCGGCGGCCAGGCGGCGAAGATGGCGCCGGCGCCGAGGATGAGCCACACCTGGTTGCCTTCCCAGACCGGACCGACGCTGTTGATGATCATGCGCCGCTCGGAATCGGTCTTGGCGAGGAAGGGCAGCCACATGCAGACGCCGAGATCGAACCCGTCCATCGCCGCGAAGCCCATCAGCAGCACGCCCAAGAGCAGCCACCAGATGACGCGCAGGGTTTCGTAATCGAGGAATTGCAGCATGGCCGCCCCCTCACCCGTTGACGCCCGAGCCCTCGGGCCCGAGGCGGATGTATTTGACCATCAGATAAACCTCGACGGCGGCGAGCGCGCTGTAGAACAGCACGAATCCGGCGAGGCTCGCGGCGACGCTGCCGGCGGAGATCGACGAAACCGAAAGATAGGTCGGCAACACGCCATCGATGGTCCAGGGCTGGCGGCCGTATTCGGCGACGAACCAGCCCAATTCCGCCGCTACCCACGGCAGCGGCAGCGACCACAACGCCAGGCGCAGATAGGCCGGATGGCTGTCGAGCCGCCGCTTGGCCGAAAGCCAGAAGGACAGCGCAAACAAGGCGATGAAATAGAAGCCCAAGCCCACCATGAAGCGGAACGACCAGAACAGCGGCTGCACATCGGGCACGGTGTCGAGCGCCGCCTGATGAATCTGCGCCGGGGTCGCGTCGGTCACCTTGTCGGTGTAGCGCTTCAGCAGGAGCCCGTAACCCAAATCGCGGGCATGAGCCGTAAGCTGGGCTTGCGCGGCGGCATCCTTGGGATTGGCGCGCAACTGCTCGAGCGCACCATAGGCCGTCATGCCGCCGGCCACGCGTTTCTCGTTTTCGGCGACCAGGTTCTCGATCCCCGGCACCGGCTGGTCGAGCGAACGGGTGGCGATCAGCCCCATCACCCAGGGAACGCGCAGGGCGAAATGCGTCACGCGCGCCGCAGTGTCGGGAAAACCGAAGACGGTGAAGCTCGCCGGCGGCGTCTGGGTCTCCCACATCGCCTCGATGGCGGCGAGCTTCATCTTCTGGTTTCCCGAAACGGTATAACCGCTCTCGTCGCCCAGCACCACGACCGAAAGCGCCGAAGCCAGGCCGAAGCTGGCCGCCACCGTCATCGAGCGCTTGGCGAATTCGCGGTTGCGGCCCTGGAGCAGGAACCAGGCGCTCACCGACAACACGAACATGGCACCGGTGACGTAACCCGCGCTCACGGTATGGACGAATTTGTCCTGCGCCACCGGGTTGAAGAGCACGTCGTAGAACGAGGTCAGCTCCATGCGCATGGATTGCGGATTGAAGGATGCCCCCACCGGATGCTGCATCCAGCCATTGGCGACCAGGATCCACAGCGCCGAAAGATTGGTGCCGAGCGCCAGGAGGCAGGTCACGACGAGGTGGCCTACCCGCGACATCCGGTCCCAGCCGAAGAAGAACAATCCCACGAAGGTGGCTTCGAGGAAGAACGCCATCAGGCCTTCGATCGCCAGCGGCGCGCCGAAGATGTCGCCGACATAATGCGCGTAATAGGCCCAATTGGTGCCGAACTGGAATTCCATGGTGATGCCGGTCGCGACGCCCATGGCGAAATTGATGCCGAAGAGCAGACCCCAATAGCGCGTCATCGCCCGCCAGATGGCGCGGCCGGTCATGACATAGACGCTCTCCATGATGGCGAGCAGCACGGAGAGGCCGAGCGTCAGCGGCACGAACAGGAAGTGATAAAGGGCGGTGGCGCCGAATTGCAGGCGCGACAAGTCGACGGCTTGCGGATCGATCATCGCGTTTCTCCGGCGAGATGCGCCGCGACCGATTGGCCGTCGACCTGCGGCTGGTGGGATGGCGAAAAGAACAACGCATAGAGGAACACGAGCGCCAGCGTCTTGGCGGCGAGAGCGGCGGCAATCTCGGTGCGGAAGCGCATGCAATCCCCCAGCGACCGGCTCGAAGCGAAGCGCCGGAGGCGATTATAGCATGCCCATTGTGAACACCCAGGGTCTGCCGGTCCGCCCGGGGAAAGACCCTAACCGGCCGGGCAGCCGGGCCATTGAGCTAGATCAATGCAGGGATGCGCCGCAACACGCAGCGCCGACCGCCATCCCATGCCGGCTAGTACCGGTAAGTGTCGGCCTTGAACGGCCCGGATTCCTTGATGCCGAGATAATCGGCCTGTTTGGGCGACAGCTTGGTCAAATGGGCGCCGACCTTGGCCAGATGCAGCGCCGCCACCTTCTCGTCGAGATGCTTGGGGAGGGTATAGACCTTCTTCTGGTACTTGCCCTGGTTAGTCCACAGCTCGATCTGGGCCAGCGTCTGGTTGGTGAAGGAGGCGCTCATGACGAAGCTCGGATGGCCCATGGCGCAGCCGAGATTGACGAGCCGCCCCTCGGCCAGCAGGAGAATCCGCTTGCCGTCGGCGAACTCAATCTCGTCGACCTGCGGCTTGACGTTGTTCCATTTGAGATTCTTCAGCGCCGCCACCTGGATCTCGTTGTCGAAGTGCCCGATGTTGCAGACAATGGCGCGGTCCTTCATCTTGCGCATGTGGTCGAGGGTGATGACGTCGATGTTGCCGGTGGCGGTGACGAAGATGTCGGCCGTTGGCGCCGCCTCGTCCATGGTCACCACCTGATAGCCTTCCATCGCCGCCTGCAGCGCGCAGATCGGATCGATCTCGGTCACCAGCACGCGCGCGCCGGCGTTGCGCAGGCTCGCGGCCGAGCCCTTGCCGACGTCGCCGAAGCCCGCCACCACCGCGACCTTGCCGGCCATCATCACGTCGGTGGCGCGGCGGATGCCGTCGACCAGGCTTTCGCGGCAACCGTAGAGATTGTCGAATTTCGACTTGGTGACGCTGTCATTGACGTTGATGGCGGGGAAGAGCAGCCGGCCTTCCTTTTCCATCTGATAGAGGCGGTGGACGCCGGTGGTGGTTTCCTCGGACACGCCCTTGATCGACGCGCCCAGCTTGGAATACCAGCCGGGCCTGGATTTGAGGCGCTGCCTGATCGCGGCGAACAGGACCTCTTCCTCTTCGCTGCCGGGCTTGGCCAGGACATTCGCGTCCTTCTCGGCCTGGATGCCGAGATGCACCAGGAGCGTGGCGTCGCCGCCGTCGTCCAGAATCATGTTGGGCGCGCCGCCATCGGCCCATTCGAAGATCTTGTGGGTGAAGTCCCAGTATTCCACCAGCGATTCGCCCTTATAGGCGAAGACCGGAATGCCCGCTGCGGCGACCGCGGCGGCGGCGTGATCCTGGGTCGAATAGATGTTGCACGACGCCCAGCGGATGTCGGCGCCCAATTCCTTGAGGGTCTCGATCAGCACCGCCGTCTGGATGGTCATGTGCAAGGAGCCGGCGATGCGCGCGCCCTTCAACGGCTTCTTCTTGCCGTATTCGGCGCGCGTCGCCATCAGGCCGGGCATCTCGATCTCGGCGATGGCGATCTCGCGCCGGCCGAAATCGGCAAGCGAAATGTCTTTGACTTTGTAGTCGGCGGTCATGAATTGGGAATCCTCAGAATGCGCGCTTCAGTTGATCGGCGAGATCGGTCTTTTCCCAGGAGAAGCCGCCATCGGCGTCGGGCGGGCGGCCGAAATGGCCGTAGGACGAGGTGCGCGCATAGATCGGCCGGTTGAGCTTCAAATGGGTGCGGATGCCGCGCGGGCTCAAATCCATCATCTCCTGCAACACCTTGGAGAGCTTGTCCTCCGATACCTTGCCGGTGTCGGCGGTGTCGATGTAGACCGACAAAGGCCTGGCCACGCCGATGGCATAGGACACCTGGATGGTGCAGCGCTCGGCCAATCCCGCCGCCACCACGTTCTTGGCGAGGTAGCGCGCGGCATAGGCCGCCGAGCGGTCGACCTTCGACGGATCCTTGCCCGAGAAGGCGCCGCCGCCATGCGGCGAAGCGCCGCCATAGGTGTCGACGATGATCTTGCGGCCGGTGAGGCCGCAATCGCCGTCGGGTCCGCCGATGACGAAGCGGCCGGTCGGGTTGACGTAGAAATGCTCCTCGCCGCACATCCAGCCCTTGGGCAGCACCTCGAGCACGTGCGGGCGCACGATCTCGCGCACCCGGTCCTGGTCGACCCGCTCGCTGTGCTGGGTCGAGACCACCACCGAGGTGGCGCGCACCGGCTTGCCGTTCTTGTATTCGAGCGAGATCTGGCTCTTGGCGTCGGGGCCGAGATCGGGCATCGCGCCCGAATGGCGCGCCTCGGCCATCGACTTGAGAATGGCGTGCGCGTAATAGAGCGGCGCCGGCATGAGCTCCGGCGTCTCGGTGCAGGCATAGCCGAACATGATGCCCTGGTCGCCCGCGCCCTCGTCCTTGTTGCCGGCGCGGTCGACGCCCTGGGCGATGTCGGAGGATTGCTCGTGGACGAGGCACTCGACATGCGCCTTCTTCCAGTGGAAGCCCGCCTGCTCGTAGCCGATGTCCTTGATGGCGGCGCGCGCGATCTCGATCAGATGTTCCTTGGTGACCGATTTGGGCCCGCGCACCTCGCCCGCCATGATCACCCGGTTGGTGGTGCACAGGGTTTCGCAGGCGACGCGCGACATCGGATCGGCGGTGAGGAACGCATCGACCACGGCATCGGAGATGCGGTCGCAGACCTTGTCCGGATGACCCTCGGAAACGGATTCGCTGGTGAAAACGTAATCGCGCAAAGTCACGGTCGAAGCTCCCTGTTTTTTTAAGCCGCCTTCTGGGCGAAAGAAGGCGGGATAATGGTGGGCCCGCGAAGCCGCTGCAACCCACTTAACCGAAGGCGCGTTGCTCGCGCAGCGCACGGCCGGCGGCCGGTCAGGCGGATGCGGCGTCTTTCCGCGCCTGTGCCTTGACGATGCGGCGTTTGAGGCGGCGGGCCTCGGTGGGCAGACGCCCATCGGACACGGAGAGCAGGTAGGCGTCGAGCCCGCCATTGATCTCGATGGTGCGGATGGCGCTGGACGACAGCTTCAAGCGCACCGGCTGGCCGAGCGCGTCGGACAACATCGAGGTGACCTGGAGATTGGGCATAAAGCGGCGCTTGGTCTTGTTGTTGGCGTGGCTCACATTGTTGCCGACCAGCACGCCCTTGCCGGTGATGCTGCACCGTCGCGACATGGGGAAATCCTTGGATAGAAAAGGCGGGGACAAGCCCCGCGGAAGGCCGGATTTCTACGGCAAGCCGCATGGCCCGTCAAGCCGGGGCGCGCGACCCGGCCACTGGCGCCGCTTCGGCGGTACCGCCGGATTCTCGCGAGGGTTTGCGGCGCGAAAACAGCAGGGCGAGGCCCGACGGCGTGATCCGGACGACGGAATGCCCGTTCGCATGCTCGCGCGCGATCAGTCCGCGGTCGACCGCATCCTCCCAAACCGGAAGCCGGGGGCATGAGGTGCGCCAGGCTTCCATCACTTCGGCGTAGCAACGCTCGGAGCTCGACACCCACTCGAGGAGATCAAGGATCAGGGCATCGACCGCATCGTTCATCGCCGTCTCATCCCGCCTGCCCTCCCGATATACAACCTCCGGCCGGATGATAACCGCTCCTTGTAGGGCGGGCCCGAAGGGCGGGCCTACTCCGCCACTTCGGCGACGGCGGCCAAGGCGGCGGCGCGCTCGGCCTCCTGCTGGCGCTGCCACATGGCGGCATAGACGCCGTTCTTGGCGAGAAGCCCGGCATGGTCGCCGCGCTCGACCACGCGGCCCTGGTCCAGCACCAGGATCTCGTCGGCGTGAATCACGGTCGAAAGCCGGTGCGCGACGATCAGCGTGGTGCGGTGTGCCGAAACCTCCTCGAGGCTCGCCTGGATCTCGCGCTCGGTCTTGGTGTCGAGCGCCGAGGTGGCTTCGTCGAAGACGAGAATCCGCGGGCCCTTGAGGATCACCCGCGCGATGGCGACGCGCTGTTTTTCCCCGCCCGAAAGCTTCAAGCCGCGCTCGCCGACCTGGCTCTTGTAGCCGTCGGGCAGGCCCGCGACGAAATCGTGGATGCGGGCCAAGGCGGCAGCGTGTTCGACCTCCTCGCGCGTGGCGCCAGGCTTGCCGTAAGCGATGTTGTAGTAGATCGAGTCATTGAACAGGACGGTGTCCTGCGGCACCACGCCGATGGCGCGGCGCAGGCTCGACTGGGTCACGTCGCGGATGTCCCGGCCGTCGATGCGGATGGCGCCCTGGCCGACGTCATAGAAGCGGAACAGCAGGCGCGCGATGGTGGACTTGCCCGCGCCCGAGGGCCCGACGATGGCCAACGTGCCGCCCGGGGGCAGGCGGAAGGAGACGTTTTCCAGGATAATCCTGCGCGGATCGTAGGCAAAGGAGACGCGGTCGAAGGCGATCTCGCCCCGTTTCACCGCCAGATCGGGCGCGCCCGGCTTGTCGGTCACCTCGGCGCGCACGCCCAGCAGCCGGACCATGGATTCGAGATCGGTCAGCGACTGCTTGATGTTGCGGTAGACCATGCCGAGCACGTTCAAGGGCGTGTAGAGCTGTATCAGATAGGAATTCACCAGCACGAAGGAGCCGATGCTCATGCGGCCCTGCGCCACGCCTTGCGCCGCCAGCCACATCACGCCGACGAGCCCGATGGAAATAATGACGCCCTGGCCGATATTGAGCAGCGACAGCGTGGTCTGGCTCTTCACTGCGGCGCGCTCGTAGCCCTGGAGCGCAATATCGAAGCGCCGCGCCTCGTGCTCCTCGTTGGCGAAATATTTCACCGTCTCGAAGTTCAGCAGGCTGTCGATCGCCTTGGTGTTGGCCTCGCTGTCGCGCTCGTTCATCTCGCGGCGGAACTTGATGCGCCAATCGGTGATGGCGAAGGTGAAGGCGACATAGACCAGGACGGTGGCCAGGATGGCTATCGCCAGGCTGGCCTCGAAGAAGCCCCACAGGATGCCGCAGACCAGCAGGATCTCGAACAGGGTCGGCAGCAGGCTGAACAGGAGATAGGAGAGCAGGAATTCCATGCCGCGCACGCCGCGCTCGATCGCGCGCGACAGGCCGCCGGTCTGGCGTTCCAGGTGAAAGCGCAAGCTGAGCCCGTGGAGATGACGGAAGGTGTTGAGCGCGATGTTGCGGATGGCGCGCTGCTCGACCTTGGCGAAGACCGAATCCCGGAGCTCGGTGAAGAGCTGCGCCCCCACCCGCGCGCCGCCGTAAGCGACGATCAGCATGGTCGGCACCACCACCAGAACCCCGGCGCCGGGGGCGAGCTTGTCGACCGCGCCCTTGTAGAGGAGCGGCACGGCGACGGTGACGCCCTTGGCCAAAATCAGGCAGGCGATCGCCAGCAGCACGCGCAGCCTCAAGCCCCGCTCCCCGCGCGGCCAGAGATAGGGCAGCACGGATGAGAGCGCGCGCAATTCCGAGCGGATGCCCACTTCCGAGGCTTTGTGGCTCAGCGAGCCTCCCGAGCGGTGGCCCTTCAAGTCCGCCCCCGCAACAGGCGCAGCGACAGCCAGACCACGCCGGCCATGGCCAGCGCGCTCAGGATATAAGGCGCGTTGCGGCCGAGCCCGCCATAGACGGCGCCCGCCACCGCCGGGCCGACGATGCGCGCCAGGCTCTGCGCCGATTGCGACAGGCCCAATATGTTGCCGCGTTCCTCCGCCCCCGCTTCTTGCGAGACCAGGCTGTTCATCGAGGGGCTCAAGAGGCCCATGCCGATGGCGAGCAACGCCATGGCCACCAGCACGCCCCACAAAGCGGTGGCGAAGGGAACGGCGATCAATCCTGCGGCGACGATCGCGGATCCGGCGATGAACAGTCTGTTTTCACCGAACATCTTCGTCAGCCGGCCGATCAGCCCACCCTGGATCGCCACCAGCAGCACGCCGACATAGAAGAAGATCCAGCCGATCTGCGTCGGCCCCCAGCCGAAGCCGTCATGCGCCCAGAGCGCGAAGGTCGTCTCCATGCCGGCGAAGGCGCAGATGGCGACGAACACCATCAGGATCAGGAGACGCAGCCGCGGCCGCCGGTAAGCCGATTTGGCGGCGGCGATGCGGCCGGCGACGATGCTGGGGCGCGCTTCATGGGTCAGGCTTTCCTCGAGCCGCAACCAGGTCAACAAGAAGGCGCAAACGGACAAAGCGGCGGCGAGGAAGGCGGGATAGGCCAAATGAGCGCCGCCGGCTGCGGCCAGCCCGCCCAGCGCCGGCCCGATGGTAAAGCCCAAGCCTATGGCGGCGCCGATCATGCCCATGCCCTTGGCGCGTTGCTCGGGCAATGTCACGTCGGTGACATAGGCCTGGGCCGCGGCGATGTTGCCCGCCCCCGCCCCCGCCAAAAGCCGCGCGGCAAACAACATCCACAGCGCGCTGGCGAAGCCCAGCCATACATAAGAGGCGGCGGAGCACACCAGGCTCGCCAGGATCACCGGCTTGCGGCCGACGCGGTCGCTCAACCGGCCGAGCAAGGGCGAGGAGAAGAACTGGCCCAGCGAATAGCACGCCATCATCGAGGTGACGGCCAAGGGCGAGGCGTGGAAATCGAGCGCATAATAGGGCAGCAGCGGGATCACCACCCCGAAGCCGACCAGATCGATGAAGACGATGAAAAAGAGGACGCCCATACGGGCTCTTAGATAGCGCGGCGCGGGCCCCGATGCGAGCCTTGCGCGCTCCTAGGCAGCCATGCGTTTCTTGGCGATCAGGTGCAGCACTTCCGAGGCCGCCGCCGGAATGTTGGTGCCGGGCCCGTAGACCGCGGCGACGCCGGCCTCCTGCAGGAAGGCGTAATCCTGGGGCGGGATGACGCCGCCGCACACCACCAGGATATTGCCGCCGCCTTTGTGCGCTTTAAGCGCGGCGAGCAGCGCCGGCACCAAGGTGCGGTGCCCCGCCGCCTGGGACGAGACGCCGATCACGTCCACCTTGTTCTCGACCGCCTGTTTCGCCGCCTCCTCGGGCGTCTGGAACAGGGGACCGGTCTCGACGGCGAAGCCCAGATCGCCGAAGGCGGAGGCGATCACGTGGGCGCCGCGGTCGTGGCCGTCCTGGCCCAATTTCACCACCAGCAAACGCGGGCGGCGGCCTTGGTTGCGGGCCAGGGCCTCGACTTCCTCGCGCACCCGGGCGAAGCCCTCGTCGCCCTCGTTCTGCGCGCCATAGACGCCCGAGACCGAACGGATGACGGCGCGGTGGCGGGTGAACACCCGCTCGAGCGCGTCTGAGATTTCGCCGACGCTGGCGCGGGCGCGCGCGGCCTCGATGGCGAGTTCCAGGAGATTCCCTTTTTCATTCCGCGCGCATTCGGAGAGCGCGTCGAGCGCCCGCTTGACCTTGGCGTTGTCGCGGCTTTTGCGGATTTTTTCCAGCCGCGCGATCTGCTGCGCCCGGACCTTGGGATTGTCGACCGCGAGCAGATCGACCTCGGTTTCCTGGCCCTGGTTGACGCGGTATTTGTTGACGCCGACGATGACCTCCTCGCCCCGGTCGATGCGGGCCTGGCGCCGCGCCGCCGCTTCCTCGATCTTGAGCTTGGGCACGCCGCTTTCGACCGCCTTGGTCATGCCGCCCATGGCCTCGATCTCTTCGATCAAGGCGAGCGCGGCCGATGCGACGGAGTGGGTCAGGCTTTCGACGTAATAGCTGCCGCCCAGCGGATCGACCACATGGGTCAGGCCCGCCTCTTCGGCCAGGATCAGCTGGGTGTTGCGCGCGATGCGCGCCGAGGACGGCGTCGGCAGCGCCATCGCCTCGTCGAAGGAGTTGGTGTGCAGCGATTGCGTGCCGCCCAGTACCGCCGCCATCGCCTCGACCGTGGTGCGGATGATGTTGTTGAGCGGGTCCTGCTCGGTGAGGCTCACACCCGAGGTCTGGCAATGGGTGCGCAGCTGAAGGCTCGCCGGATTCTTAGGGCTGAATTTCTCCTGCACCAGCCTGGCCCAGAGCAAGCGCGATGCCCTCAGCTTGGCCACCTCCATGAAAAAATTCATGCCGATGCAGAAGAAGAAGGAAAGCCGGGGCGCGAAGGCGTCGATCGCGAGGCCCTTGGACAAGGCCGCGCGCGCGTATTCGAGCCCGTCGGCGAGCGTGAAGGCCAATTCCTGCACCGCCGTCGCCCCCGCTTCCTGCATGTGATAGCCGGAGATCGAGATCGAGTTGAACTTGGGCATGTGCTTGGCGGTGTGCTCGATGATGTCGGCGACGATGCGCATCGAAGGGCCGGGCGGATAGATATAGGTGTTGCGCACCATGAATTCCTTGAGGATGTCGTTCTGGATGGTGCCGGAGAGCTTGTCCTGCGCAACCCCCTGCTCCTCGGCGGCGACGATGAACCCGGCCAGCACCGGCAGCACCGCGCCGTTCATGGTCATCGAGACCGACATCTGGTCGAGCGGAATGCCGTCGAACAGGATCTTCATGTCCTCGACCGAATCGATGGCGACGCCGGCCTTGCCCACGTCGCCGATCACGCGCGGATGGTCGCTGTCATAGCCGCGGTGGGTGGCGAGATCGAAGGCGACCGAAAGCCCCTTCTGCCCGCCGGCCAGGTTCTCGCGATAGAACTGGTTGGACTCCTCGGCGGTGGAGAAGCCCGCGTATTGCCGGATGGTCCAGGGCCGGTTGGCGTAAAGCGTGGCACGCACGCCGCGCGTATAAGGCGGAAATCCCGGCATGGTGCCGAGGCTTTCCAGCTTTTCGAGGTCTTCCGCGGTGTAGAGCGGCTTGACCGCGATCCCCTCGGGCGTCTGCCAGGCGAGCGTCGCGGCGGGCTTGCCGCCGAGCTCTTTGGCGGCCAGATCGGCCCAATCCTTCAGGGTCTTGCGCGGAAATTTGGTCATGCCCCGATCATAGCCCGGCCGGAGGCATTTTTCGAGTTCCGCCAAGGACATGGCGCGCCACCAGGGCCGCCGTCAGCACCAGGGTGGCGCCGAGCTGATGCGCCAGCGCCAGGTCCAGCGGCACGGCCAGCAACAGGCATGCGATGCCCAAACCCGCCTGCAAGGTCGTCAGGGTGAACAGCGAATGTACCGCGCCCATGGCGATACGCGGCAGAAGCGACCGGTAGAGGAAGGTTGCCAGGAACAGCGCCAGCGACACGAGCCAGGTGAGCGCCGCCAACAGCCGATGGTCGAACTGGACCGCCTCGGGATTTTCGAACAGGTTGCGCCACCAGGGCGAAAGATTGTCCCAGGCGGGCGGGATCCAATGCCCGTCCATCAGCGGGAAGGTGTTGTCGATCAAGCCCGCGCGCAAACCCGCGACGAAAGCGCCCGCGACCAAGGTCACGAAACCCAGCAGCAGCGCCAGATCGGCGCCGTGTTTCAAGCAAGCGGGGCCGGGTTCTTCCCGCTTCTTGAGCAGATCGAGCGCCACCCACAGGATCGCGAGATAGATGACGATGGCGGCCGCGAGATGCGCGGCGAGGCGGTATTGGCTGACCTCGATGCGGTCTTCCAAGCCGCTCGCCACCATCCACCAGCCGAGCGCGCCTTGCAGCGCCCCCAGCACGAACAGCCCGGCGAGGCTGGGCGCCAGAGCGCGCGGGATTTGGCGCCGCGCCAGGAAATAAAGGAAGGGCACCAGGAACACGGCGCCGATCAAACGGCCCCACAGGCGGTGGAACCATTCCCAGAAATAGATGGTCTTGAAATCCGCCAGGCTCATGCCGGCATGGATCGCCTGGTATTGCGGGATCGCTTTGTAGGCGGCGAAGGCGTCCTGCCATTGGGCCTGGTTGAGGGGCGGGAGAGTGCCGGTAACCGGCTGCCACTGCGTGATCGAAAGCCCCGATTCCGTCAGCCGCGTGACCCCGCCCAGCGCGACCATGACGAACACCATGGCGGCGCAGGCGAACAGCCAGAGCGCGATCGCGCGCGTTTGCGGGGAAGGCGGGGCGGGCACGGGCGGAGAATCCTCCGCCGATGCCGCCGAGGCAAGCCTCTAGTGCAGGCTGAGCGAGATGGCGGCGTGGCGCCAGCGCGCCGGCGCGATCAGCGCGGCCTGCGCGACCTTCACCGAGTGCAGCTTGCCGTCGAGATTCCGCGCCCAGAAATCGAGGAAGCGGCGCAGCTCCGGATAACGCGGCGCCAGATCGAGCTGCTGCCAGACGAAGCTTTGCAGCAGGTGCGGGTGGTCGGGCAGGTGATAGAGGATCTCCGCCGTGGTCAGACGGTAGCCGCGTAGTTGGGTGGCGATGGCCCGCATCGAAGCTCCTGGCGCCCGGTTTAAGGAATCCTAAGTTTGAATCGGGAGGGGCCGCATGAGCAAGAAAAATATCGATTTATATCAAAGGCTTAGCAGCGAAGGCCGGAGAGTGCTGCCAATTCGAGGAAAATCGAGGCCGAAACCGGGGCGTCCGGGCTTGACACTCGGGACCGGGGGAACTATGTCCCTGGCACTCTCCGGGCTCGAGTGCCAACGCGTCAAACGCGGGCGCGCTTCGCGGCCCGGCCGATTTCAGTCCGGACCCAACCAGGAGGAAATATCCCATGAAATTCAGGCCCTTACAGGACCGCGTGCTGATCCGCCGCCTCGACTCGGAAGAGAAGACCGCGGGCGGCATCATCATCCCCGACACCGCCAAGGAAAAGCCGATGGAAGGCGTGGTGGTGGCGGTCGGCCCGGGCGCGCGCGACGAGGACGGCAAGCTCCACCCGCTCGACGTCAAGGCGGGCGACCGCGTGCTGTTCGGCAAATGGTCGGGCACCGAGGTGAAGGTCGACGGCGAGGAACTGGTTATCGCCAAGGAATCCGACATTCTCGGCGTCATCGAAGGCGCTTCGACCGGCAAGCGCAAGGCCGCTTGAGGTAAGGCTTGGCCGGACCTGGCCCCCGCCTCACCGGGACCTCGCCCGCGCCTCGCCTTTGCCTCGGCCTTGCCTCGATTTCGGCTAACCCAGAGCTACCCCTTCAGCGAATTATTCAAGAGAGAGAGACATCAACATGGCTGCCAAAGACGTGAAATTCCACGGCGACGCGCGCGAGCGGCTGCTGCGCGGCGTCGACATCTTGGCCAACGCGGTCAAGGTGACGCTCGGCCCCAAGGGCCGCAACGTCGTGCTCGACAAGTCGTTCGGCGCGCCCCGCATCACCAAGGATGGCGTGACCGTGGCGAAGGAAATCGAGCTTGCCGACAAGTTCGAGAACATGGGCGCGCAGATGATCCGCGAGGTCGCGAGCAAGACCAGCGACCAGGCGGGCGACGGCACCACCACCGCCACCGTGCTGGCCCAGGCGATCGTGCGCGAGGGCGTCAAGGCCGTGGCCGCGGGCTTGAACCCGATGGATCTGAAGCGCGGCATCGACAAGGCGGTCGAGGCCGTGGTCGAGGACATCAAGCGGCGCTCCAAGAAGGTTTCGACCAACGACGAGATCGAGCAGATCGGCACGATTTCGGCCAATGGCGAAGTCGAGATCGGCAAGAAGATCGCCGAGGCGATGAAGAAGGTCGGCAACGAGGGCGTCATCACGGTCGAGGAATCGAAGAGCCTGGAGACCGAGCTCGACGTGGTCGAGGGCATGCAGTTCGACCGCGGCTACATCTCGCCCTATTTCGTCACCAACGCCGAGAAGATGGTGACCGAGATGGACGACCCCTACATCCTGCTGTTCGAGAAGAAGCTCAGCGGGCTCCAAGCCATGCTGCCGGTGCTCGAAGCGGTGGTGCAATCGAGCAAGCCGCTCTTGATCATCGCCGAGGACGTCGAGGGCGAAGCGCTCGCGACCCTGGTGGTGAACAAGCTGCGCGGCGGCCTCAAGGTCGCGGCGGTCAAGGCGCCGGGCTTCGGCGATCGCCGCAAGGCGATGCTCGAGGACATCGCCATCCTGACCGCGGGCCAGCTCATCTCCGAGGATCTCGGCATCAAGCTCGAGAACGTGACCCTCGACATGCTGGGCAAGGCCAAGAAGGTGCGCATCGACAAGGAGAACACCACCATCATCGACGGCGCCGGCAAGAAGGCCGACATCCAGGGCCGCATCGGCCAGATCAAGGCGCAGATCGAGGAGACCACGTCGGACTATGACAAGGAGAAGTTGCAAGAGCGGCTCGCCAAGCTGGCGGGCGGCGTTGCGGTGCTCCGCGTCGGCGGGGCGACCGAGGTCGAGGTGAAGGAGCGCAAGGACCGGGTTGACGACGCGATGCACGCCACCCGCGCCGCGGTGGAAGAGGGTATCGTTTCGGGCGGCGGTACCGCCCTGCTCTACGCCACCGACGCGCTCAAGAAGGTGCGCCATGCCAACGACGACGAGAAGGTCGGCATCGACATCGTGCGCCGCGCGATCCAGGTTCCGGCCCGGCTCATCGCCGAGAACGCCGGCATGGACGGCGCGGTGGTGATCGGCAAGTTGCTCGACAAGAACAACCACAACTGGGGCTTCGATGCCCAGAGCAACGAGTATGTCGACATGCTCAAGGCCGGCATCATCGATCCGACCAAGGTGGTGCGGTTGGCGCTTCAGGACGCGGCTTCGGTCGCGGGCCTGCTGGTGACCACCGAAGCCATGGTGGCCGAGAAGCCGGAGAAGAAGGCCCCGAACATGGGCGGCCACGAACACGGCGGCGACATGGGCGGGATGGGTTTCTAAAACTCAACTGCTACAGAAAAGACAAGGGCCCGCGGGAAACCGCGGGCCTTATTTTTTATAGCCTATTTTCACGACTCCAGGGATTTTGCTGGAGTCTGCCTATGGCCTTTACATTTCCCGGCTGATGCATTACAATAGGAGTCCATAATGATTGGAACAATACAGGATCGTCCATGGCAAAGGCTACTATAAAATCGAAAACGGGAGCGGTTATCACAATCGAGGGATCCGATAGCGAAGTTGCCAGCATTCTGTCGGTTTTCGAAACATCCGCTGGGGTGAAGCATGCCAAACAGTTGATCAGTAAAGATCAAGCCCGCGAAAAAAATGAAAAGAAGCGCATCGCCGCAAGTGACTTAGTAATTACACTTAAAGAAGAAGGTTTCTTTGAAAAGGCGAAGGGATTAGGTGAGATCGCAACTGCTCTCGAAGAGAGAGGCTATTTATATCCGATAACGACATTGTCCGGCGTAGTACTCGGTCTTGTGAAGAGAAAATATCTGGGCCGTAAGAAAGCTGAAGGGAGATGGGTATATGGCAAATAAGAAAACTAAAGCCGCGACCACAGGTACGGAAGTTCTGAGGATTCTTTGGGAAGAAAAGTATTTTTGGGCGTGGAAAAAGATTGGATTGATCGAAGAACATTTAGGAAAGAAGGGATACCATTTCTCCGGTCCTGAGATGGGTATGGCATTAAAAAGAGCCAAATATCTTCACCGGCGCGGGAAAGCAGGAAGTTATGAATATATTCAGAAATACCCCTTTGAAGCAGAGGAGGCGCCCATAATGGGCGCGAAACGCAAATGAGCAATGAAGATCTTCTTTCTGCTTTGAAGCAGATAAAGCTGATTGTTGATCAGTGTTTACAACAAGCGTCGGGTCAGCAAACGAAAACACGATCTCGGGCAAAATCTGCAGTTGAAAATTTAAGGCCAGACTCACTGCCAAACCAAATTCTTGCTTTAAGGGAAAATGGTTTTTTCCGCCCGGCCAAGACCTTTAACGAAGCTCATGCTGAGCTTGAGAAAAGCTATCCGTGTCAAATAGTACAAGTAAAAGTTGCGTGCCGACGACTATGGAAGCGGAAGTATCTTCGCAAAGTCACAAAGGATGTTAATGGCAAAAAGCAGACTGCCTATGTCTGGTAGGTCATCCAAAGAAAAGGCCGAAAGTCTTGCCATTGATCCACGTAGCCGCTATGGGCGCCTTCTAAGATTGATACTTGAGGGAAATTTTGATCACCCGGTTTCAAGCGAAGACGTGGTCTCAAGAATAAGCGAAAAATTTGGAGAGAGATGGAAAACAATACATGTTCAAACTTACATGCAGAAGTTTATGCAGGCCGATGTAATCCAGGCTGTAAAACTAAAAGGTCATAAAGGCAATTATTGGGTTCTATCGGACATATCGAGGGAGCATGCATTAAGAGATATAGGAAAGAGGAAAAAGGTTCGAGAGATTGAAGGGGAGCTTTTCTCGGAAAATCTAATAAAGCGATTAGGAAAAGATTTCGGTCGAGAGCTTGATGAGTTGCATGACAATTTTGGAAGGAATGGAAATTGCACAGCTTTTTTGCTGAGAAAAATACTTGAGAAACTTATAATCATAGTATTTGCTAAAAACGGTAAAGAGAAACTTCTAGAAGACAAAAATCGACCGGGCGGTTGGGTTGGATTGCAAAATATGATTGAAATTTCAGCGAGAGAGAAGCTCCACGGAATTCCTTTTTTGACCGGAAAAACAGCAAAGGAAATTAAAGGTATAAAATTTCTTGGCGATACATCTGCTCATAATCCATTGGCTGATGTTGATATGAACACCATCATTCCGCAAATGCCTTACATTATTACGGCCTACGAAGAGTTAGCAAAACGCCTCTAACCGTCCCCTCCCCCTCCCCTTTTTCCTCTAGCCTCTCATCCACGATGAAAAAATATCTCGGCCGGATCGCGATGGCGTTGGTTTTGATCGCGGCTGTGCTCGCATTGGTGGCGCGCGCGATGCGGCAGGCGGGGCATTTTTAAAACGTCATTACCGTTACGGGGCGGGAATCGAGCAGATTGCCCTGGACCCCCGCTTTCGCGGGGGTGACGAGGAAGGAAAGCGAGCGACGCGGCAGTTTCAGGCCGCGCGCCGCACTCTTTTCGCGGGCTTAGGTTTGGTGAGTTTATAGGGCCGCACGAGGGCGCTAGCCGGCATTTTCCATTTGTCCACGAGCAACCAAATCATCGACAGCGTGAGACGGCGTTTCCGGCTCAGTATCTCGGATGCGCGCCCGGATGAACCGACGATCTTCTCGAGGTCTTTCCTGGTACGGCCTGAATTCTCCATCCGCGCCTTGATTGCATCGATGGGGTCGAGAGCATCGTCTTCCCATCGCGCGCGCTCGTACCCATCCACCAGAGTCATGAGCAGATCGAGACGGTCGCCTTCGGCGGTGCCGGGGGTGGAACCCCAAAGGCGCTCTATCTCTTTCAGCGCTGCCTGATGGCCGGCGCTATCACGAATTGGGCGAATGGAATCGGTCATATCAAGTGACTACTTTCTCCCGAAGAGATTCACGGTTAGCGCGTCGATGGCGTCATAGGCAGCGTGAGTCCCGATGAACTTGACGAACGCCGCTTGGCGCGGGAAATCGAATGCGACGACGGCGCGATAGGCGTTTCCCTTCACCTTGAACACGACGCGCTCGCCGTTGAGCGGCGTCGCCGAAGGGTAACCATTGAGTATGTCCGCCATCTTGGTCCAGCTTGCCGTTCGCAGGGTTCTGTTCAATTCACGGACGGCTTTGTCCGCGTTCGCATGCTTTTTTCCGAAGCCGAGCAGCGTGTTGCTGTTGAAAACTGTCACGAATCATGACTCCTATTCCCTGTCCGGGGCTCGTGAGCGGGCGCCGCCCACAATTCCGGATCTTCAGTTTCAAATTCAACGGCCGTAGTTCGCCGGCCCGGCGAGTGCGGCAAGCTTGAATATGCCCCCTCCCATCATGGGAGGCAAGGACTTTTTCTCCCGATTTGGGAGGATTCGCCTCGGCACGTCCGCGGTCCTCGATCCCAATCGGCATAACCGTGCCGGATTTTCGGGGACTAGGTCACGGTTCGACCCAAAGCGGACCATAGGCTGGGGAACCACTGGATTTCATCGACGATCATTTTCGAATTGTGGAACAGGATATCCTTCAGGACGGTCTCGATATCGGGGCGAATCGCCTCCAAGTCCGGTCCCGCGAGATGGAAACCCGGCACGCTCGGGCTGTGGACGTGGAAGCGCCCGTCCTTTCGTTTGTCGAACAGGAGTTGGATGACGAATCCGGAGGTATTCGGCATTGCGGCCGCTCTCGCCCTAGGGCCGCGCGTTTACTTGGGCGGCTCGGCGGGCGTCGCGCCGGCATCCGGCGCCGGCGCCGGAGCGGGATAATTCCCGCCATAGCCGTGATAACCGCCCATCATGCCGTAGCCGTAACCGTGGCCGTAGCCGTAATAGCCCCAGTTCACGCCGTGATACCAGGTGAAGACGGCGCCGAGCACGATCGAGACCGCAGCCAGCAGATAAAGCCAGCAGGCGAGATAGCGGCCGAAGCGTTTCAGGCAGCCCTCGGCCCGCTGCGCCGCGAAGGCCACGAAAAACCCGATCACCAGCAGGATCGTCGCGTGAAACACAATCTGATGCCACCCCATGGCTTCCCCACTCCTTTATGTTTATGCGCTGGATGCGGGATCCCAGCCCCGCGCAACCGCCGCAAATTAGCCGGATTCCGGCCCTCGCACAACCGGACATGAAACATGATCCTGGTTACGGTTCGACGACAGGCAGGCGGGCGTGGCGGCGTTGCGCGCCCTTCGCCCTTCATCCTTCGACTACGCTCAGGGTGAGGGCCGTGTTGTGCGATGCAGCAGGAAACCATTTTTTTTAAAGCCGCTCCAAAACGGGCCGCGGTTGTAGGGCGGGTCACGCGCGCCTACAATCCGCTGCATCCATTCGACGGGGGAAACTAACTCGACAGGGGGGAACCATGTTGCGCCAACTCACGCGGTTCTGCGTCCGCTATACCGAGCGGTGGATACCCGATCCCTATCTCTACGCGGTCATCCTGACCTTCATCACGGTGGCGGCGGCGCTGATCTGGACGCCGAGCGACCCGGCGAAGATCATCGTCGCCTGGTACAACGGGCTTTGGAGCATCCTCGCCTTCGCGTTGCAGATGGCGCTGATCCTGGCAACCGGAGTGACGCTGGCCGACGCGCCGATCATCAAGTCCTGGCTCAAGAAGCTGGCCGCCTTGCCCAGCCACCAGGCCAGCGCCGCGGTCACGGTGTTCCTCGCCGCCGCGATCGCCTCGTGGCTCAATTGGGGCTTCGGCCTGGTAGTCGGCGCCCTGGTGGCGCGCGAGATCGCCAAGCGCCTGCGCCGGGTGGATTTCGGATTCCTGGTGGCCGCGGCCTATATGGGTTTCATGGTGTGGGCCTCGGGGCTGTCGAGCTCGATCGCGCTCGTCACCGCCAGCCACGGCAACGCGATCAACATCGTCGAGAAGGTGACCGGCCAAGTCGCCGGTTTCGACCAGACCATCTTCACCGCCTACAACCTGGTCCCGGTCGTGCTGCTGGTCATCCTGGTGCCGGTCGCGCTTTGGTACATGGGCCCGGACGAGAAGGAGATGAACAAGGTCGATCCGGAGTTGCTGATCGCCCAGGACAAGGTGGCCGAACCCGAAAAGCGCGCGCGCAGCTTCGCCACCGTGCTCGAGGATTCCTGGATCATCACCGCGCTCCTCGTGCTGATGGGCGTGGGCTATGAGTGGCACACCATCGCGACCTCGGGATTCTCGCTCGACATCAACGGGTTCATCTTCTTCGCCCTGATGCTGGGGCTGATCTTCCACGGGCGCCCGATCCGCTACGTGCGCTCGTTCAACAAGGGCGCGCAGACGGTGGGGCCGATCCTGCTCCAGTTCCCGCTTTACGGCGGCATCATGGGGATCATGACCGGAACCGGGCTGGCGGCGCTGATCGCGCAGGTCTTCGTCGCGTTCTCGACCGAGCACACGCTGGCGTTCTGGTCGTTCATTTCCTCGAACATCATCAGCCTGTTCGTGCCCTCGGGCGGCGGCCACTGGGCGGTGCAAGGCCCGTTCATGATTCCGGCGGCGGTCAAGCTGCATGTCGATCCGGCCATGACGGCGATGGGAACGGCGATGGGCGAGGAGACCGCCAACATGATCCAGCCGTTCTGGGCCTTGCCGATCCTGGCCATCGCGCGGCTCGGCATCAAGGACATCATGGGCTACTGCGTGATCGCCATGATCATCGGCATCGTCTTGTACGGCGGATCGCTGCTGATTTTCGCCTGAGCGTAGCAAAGGCCGCGCCGGGGCGCGGCCGTCTTGCGAAGCCGAGAAGAATCCGCCGCGCTCCGCGCGCCGCCGCAATGACATTCACCGTTGTCATTGCGAGCCGTCAGGCGAAGCAATCCAGAAATGACGCCATGGCCCCTGGATTGCTTCGGCCTAGGGCCTCGCAATGACGGCTGGGCCGCGCGCAAAGCGCGCGCAGCCGTTTTGCGAAGCCATATAAAGAGACAGACCCGCAGCGGTCTGCTTCTCCACCCCTTTTGCTTTCGCCGGGGCGCTCGAAGCAAACCGCTCACAGGCCCGTCACGGCGCATCATCGAGAGCGGGATCGACCTCCGGGCGATATCCGCGCCTCCCCCGGGACGTCTCTTCCACCGGCCGCTAACGGCCCTCTCCACGACGTGGCTTGCATGAGAATGACGGAAAATTAACCGTCCGCATTGATTCACATCAATTCAGGTTCATAAAGCTGAAAAGATGATAGAATATGGTCGAATTCCAGGCGCGACGGATTCCGCGCCGGGACGCGCGCTTTAAGAGGAGGGTCGCCATGCCCGACGAAGCGAAAAGAATTCCCCAATCCGAATCGGCGGCCGAAAGCCAGCCGGAAAAGCCCTGGGCCAAGGAGTGGGAGGCCAATTTCGCGCCGCTCTACGCCATGAACCGGCGCGCCTTCGAATCCTGGGTGCACAGCGTGTCCGGGCTGGCGCACGAGTTGGAGCAGTTCTTGCAGACGCGGCTGCGCGAGGACGCGACGTTGTGGGAGAAGCTCGCCGCCTGCAAGAATCCCACCGAGGCCTTCCTGTGCCAGAGCAGGTTCGCCGCCCAGGCGCTGGCGGACTATACCGAAGCGGCGCAGAAGTTTTCCCGCCTGATGAAGGACCTCGCGAGCGGCTACGGCACGGGCCTCCGGCACGGCCCGCCCGACACCGATTGAGGACCTGAGCCGGGTGCGTAGCATAGGCAAAGGCCAGCCCAGGTCTTTGCCGTCATGCGAAGCAAAAGAGAAGCCTAGAAAAGGAGGTTGCGATGCGAAATTTCAACCGACCGGAAGTGCGGTGCGATGTTCACGTCGTGCAGATTCTGCGCGAGGCGCGCCGCCTGATCGCGGCGGGCTGGTGCCAGGGCGCGCGGGCCCGGGATGACGGCGGACGGGAGGTCGATCCCGGCTCCCCGGAAGCGATCCGGTTCGACCCGCTCGGCGCGATCGAACGCGCCGCGCTCAATCTCTTCCGGGGCGACGGACGCTACCTGGTGCAGAACTACTACAAGGGGTTCTACGCGCTGGCCTGGGGATACCACACCCATGCGGCGATGACCGCGTGGAACAACGCGCCCGCCCGGCGCAAGGCGGAGGTCCTGGCGCGATTCGACCAGGCGATGGAGCAATCCGCCCAACCGCCGCACGCGCCCCGAATCGCGGCGTGACGGCGTAGCATAGGCCGCGCAGGGGCGGGGCCGTCATGCGAAGCCAAGAAGAATCCGCAGCATAGGTTTGTCCCTCCGTTGACTTGTCATGCCCGGACTTGTTCCGGGCATCCATGTCTTGAGGCTTGGCAAAATTCGTGGATGGCCGGGCCAAGCCCGGCCATGACCCGGGGGCATGACGGCATAAATGAGCCGGCGACTCGGCGTCCCAGCACGCGCCGCGCGGCGCCGATCCGGCCGCGATTGAAGGGCGGACGAGTTTGCGCCTACAATCGGCGCTCACCCAAACATAACCAGGGGGAAACGATGATCGGCATGGATTTCGTCGCCTTTCTCATTCTGCTCATCACCGCCGTGGTGGTTTCGGCCATCCTGCATTACGGCTGCAAATATTACGTCACGCCCGGACCGTGGTCGTTCGGCTCCAAGGTGGTGGTCGCCTGGATCGGGGCCTGGCTCGGCTCCCCGGTGCTCGGCCATTGGTGGGCCGGCTGGCAGTACCAGGAGGTCTATTACGTGCCGGCGATCCTGGGAGCTTTCGCCGCGGTCGTCCTGGCGGTCGATCTCGCCAAGATGGTGGCGCCCCCGGCGGCGCGGCGCGGACGGCGCTAGCAGCGTAGCATAGGCGAGGGCCAAGCCGGGCCTTTGCCGTCATGCGAAGCCAAGAAGAATCCGCAGCATAGGCGAGGGGCAGATTCGGCCCTCGCCGTCATGCGAAGCGAAAGAGAACTTTCGTAACGCTCGACCGTCATTCCCGCGAAAGCGGGAATCCAGTGTGCATGCCCCTTGACGCCGCCGGGTCAAGCCCGGGGGTGACGAGGGAGAGGAATCGCCGCCGCCGCTACCGCAGCATTGGGTTTTCCCTTAGCATCGAGCGGTGATGAAAAAGCTGCTGATCGGTTTGGCGGCGTTGCTCGGCCTGGTGGTGGTTCTCCTGGCCGCGGCGTTGGCGGTGCCGTTCTTCATCTCGGGCGACGTCTACCGCGCGCAAGTGACAGCGCTGATCGAGAACGCGACCGGGCGCGAATTCCGCATCGACGGGCCGATCAAGTTCCGGCTTCTGCCCGATCTGGCGCTTTCGGCCGCGGACGTGTCCTTCGCCAACGCCAAGGGCGGCATCGCCCCGCGCATGGCGCAATTGAAATCGCTCGAGATCAAGGTGCGGCTCAGGCCGCTCTTGTCCGGCAAGCTCGAGATCACGGGCTTCGTGCTGGACCGGCCGGAAATCGCGCTCGAAGTGGACAAGAAGGGCCGGCCCAACTGGCGGCTCGGCGAAGCCGCGCCGGCAACCCAAGCGGGGAAAACCCCGCCGCATTCCAACCGCAGGATCGGCGACCTGATCGAGCTGCTCAACCGCTTCCATCTGACCGGTTTCGAGATCCGCCACGGCGCCGCCAGCTTCTATGACGCGCGCAACGGCGCGCAGTGGCACGCCGACGACATCGACGTGCAATTCGCCATGGCCGGGCTCGACAGCCCCTTGACCGCCGACGGCAATGCGACCTGGGGCGGCGAGACGGTGTATTTCGATTACGCCATCGCGCGGCCCGGCGCCTTCGCGGGCGGCGATCCCAGCCATCTCGAACTCCATATCTCGTCCCATCCGGTGAACTTCGATTTCTCGGGCTCGGGCGTGGGCGAGCCCGTGCCCAAGCTCTCCGGCAGCATCGTCCTCACCGTGCCGTCCTTGCGCGGTTTCGCCAAATGGACCGGCATCCCGATATCGCCCCAAGGCACCGGCCTCGGCCGGTTTGCGATCAAGGGCGTTTTGGACGTCGACGGCGACAGCTACGGGTTCGGCCAGGCCGAGATGGATCTGGACGCGATCAAGGGTTCGGGCGGGATCGTCTACGACAATGCGGGCAAGCGGCCTTACGTGCGCGGCAGCCTGGCGCTCAAGGAGCTCGACCTCAATCCCTATCTCGGGCCCGCCACCATCAAGGCGGCGCCAAATGCTTCGACATCGAGCGCCACTCCGGCAGTTAGCAAGGATTGGAGCAACGCGCCGATCGATCTGTCGCTCTTGAAGCTGGCCGACGTCTATTTCGAGCTCGGCACCGGCTCGATCCGCTACCGCGACATCAAGATCGGCCGGAGCGCGCTGAACCTGCAACTGAAGGACGGGCTTTTGACGGCATCCTTGACCGAGCTTTCGCTTTACGGCGGCAAGGGCGTGGGCCAGGTGGTGATCGACGGCGCAGGCAAGGTGCCGGCGATTTCCGAACGCTTCGATCTCAAGAACGTGGATCTGGAATTGCTGCTGCGCGACGTGGACGGCATCACCGTGCTGTCCGGCCCCGCCAGCCTCGACATGGTGGTGGCGGGACACGGGCGCAGCCAGCGCGCCATCGCCCAGTCGCTCACCGGCAGGGGCTCGATCCATCTCGACCAGGGCGCGATCCAGGGTGTGCAGATCCTCGACACGGTGCAGACCTTGACCAAGATCCTGACCCTGGGCCTGGCCGGCGGCGGCGACAAGACCGAATTCGACCGCTTCGACGCGAGCTATGTCATCAACGACGGCGTGCTGGTGAGCCAGGATCTGGAACTGGTCTCGTCCGATCTGCCGGTGATAGGCCAGGGCACGGTGGATTTGCCGCAGCGCCGGGTGGTGTACCGGCTCACGCCCAAGATCGTGGGGCTGGCCGTGCCGGTGGACATCAGCGGTCCGTGGGACGAGCTCGCCTTCCAGCCCGATTACATGGGGCCGGTCAAATCGCTGTTGGGCATTTTGGGGGAGCCATAGCGTAGCATAGGCGAGGGCCAGATTCGGCCCTCGCCGTCATGCGAAGCGAACAACAAGACCAGCCGCAGCCATAGGCGCTTGTCATGCCCGGACTTGTTCCGGGCATCCATGTCTTGAGGCTTGGCAAAATTCGTGGATGGCCGGGCCGAGCCCGGCCATGACAGAGGAAGCGGGGGTGACGGGGAAAAGGATAGGCGCTAGTCTCGGGATTCATGCGCGATTTAGCATCTCTGATCGACGACCGGCCGTTGGACGGCGTGTTCCTGGTGCACCGCGACGCCTTCGCCGACCGCGACTTGTTCGAGCAGGAGCAGAAATTCGTCTTCGAGGCGACCTGGAATTTCCTGGCGCTGGAAAGCCAGCTCTCCAAGCCTTGCGATTTCGTGACCACGCATATCGGCCGCGTGCCGGTGCTGCTGACGCGCGACCGGCAAGGCAAGCTATGCGGCTTTCTCAACCTCTGCCGGCACAAGGGGGCGCTCTTATGCGCCGGCGAGCAAGGCCATGCGCGCCATTTCACCTGCCCCTATCACGGCTGGACCTACGAGGCTTCGGGCAAGAACGCCGACATCAAGGACCGCCAGGCCGGCGCCTACACGGCGGGCTTCGACGGCGAGGGCCACGATCTCATCCCGCTCGCCAAGCTCGGCTCCTACAAGGGCCTGATCTTCGGCAGCCTCTCGCCCGACGTGCCGGAACTCGAGGATTACCTCGGCGATATCCGCTTTTTCCTCGACCTCGCCATGGAGCAGGGCCCCCACGGCATGGAGTTCATTCCCGGCCGCATGGCCTACTCCTACCGCGGCAACTGGAAACTCCAGCTCGACAACAATCTCGACCCCTATCACCTCACCACCACCCATCTGAGCTTCATCGGCGTGCAGACGCGGCGGCGCCAGGGTTCGGGTTACGTCGAGGCGCGCGGCTACGATTGGGCCAAGCGGGCCAAGACCAAGGCCGGCACATTCACCTTCCGCCACGGCCACGCGGTCTATTGGGCCGACCAGCCCGAGCCCGAGAAGCGGCCGATCTTCCCCAAACTCGCCGAGGTCGAAAGCCGCGTCGGATTCGACCGCGCGCACTGGATGCTCAAGAACCGCAATCTCCAGGTTTTCCCCAACCTACAGATCGCCGAAACCGCGGCGCTGATGCTGCGGACATACCGGCCGCTGGATGTCGATCTGACCGAGATGAAAAGCTATTGCCTCGCGCCCATCGGCGAGAGCGAGGAGGCGCGCGCGTGGCGGCTCCGGCAATACGAGGATTTCTTCAATCCCAGCGGCATGGCGACGCCCGACGACACCGTGACCTATGAGGATTGCCAAACGGGATTCCGCGCGCCCGGCCATTCCTGGCTCCAGGGCTATCAGCGCGGCATGGGCGGCGAGCGGGTGGGCGCCGACGATCTCGCCCGATCGCTCGGCATCCATCCCACCGCCAGCGCCGTCGGCAGCTTCGAGGCGGGATTGGAGACCGGGCTGCACGGCCCCTATCGCGAATGGCGGCGGCTGATGGAAGCCGGAGCCCAGGGCCGGAAGGCCTATCCGTGAGTTCCTTGAGCAATCTCGACCCGCGCGACTATCTCGCTTCCGGGACGGAGCTGCTGCAGCGCGAGGCGCTTTATCTCGACCAGCGGCGCTGGGACGACTGGCTCGCGCTCTACACGCCGGATTGCGAATACTGGATGCCGGCCTGGAAAAGCGAGGACGAGCTCGGCCAAAACCCGCGCACCGAGCTGTCCTATTTCTATTACGACAACCGCGCCGGGCTCGAGGACCGCGTCGCGCGCGTCGTTTCCGGCCGCTCGGCCGCCTCGAGCCCGATGCCGCGCACCACCCACCTGCTGAGCGATATCCGCCTGCGCCAGGACCCTTCGGCCGGGCGTCTGGCCTTGGGCGCTGCGTGGGTGTGCCAGGTCTATTTCCCGCGCCTCAAGGAAAGCCGCGCCTTCTTCGGCCGGGTCGAGCACGACCTGGTGCTGCGCGACGAAAACTGGCTGATCGCGCGCAAGAAGATCGTGCTGCAGAATGATTACATTCCGACGATGCTGGATTTCTATTGTGTCTGAATAACTCCATCGTCATTCCCGCGAAAGCGGGAATCCAGTTTGTTGCTCTGGACCCCCGCTTTCGCGGGGGTGACGAGGAGAGAGACGCAAACCGCCCTTGTGGTTTATTTTTGTCGGCTCCGCATGACGGCGAGGGCCGAACTTGGCCCTCGCCTATGCTACGCTGCCGCCCATGACCTCCCTGCCCGATCTGGCGCTCCCGCTGCTCAAGGCTTTGCCGCCCGAGGCGGCGCATCGCGCGAGCATCCTGGCCCTGCGCCTGATGCCGGCGCGCGAAGCCGCGCCCGACCCGGCCGGTTTGCGCGTCAAGCTGTGGGGGCGGAGCTTTCCCAATCCGGTCGGGCTGGCCGCGGGCTTCGACAAGCACGCCGAGGTGCCCGACGCGATGCTGAAGCTCGGCTTCGGCTTCGTCGAAATCGGCACGGTGACGCCGCGCCCGCAGGACGGCAATCCCAAGCCGCGCCTGTTCCGGCTCAAGGAGGACCGCGCGGTCATCAACCGCCTGGGATTCAATAGTGAAGGTTTGGACGATGTCGCGGCGCGGCTCGCGGCCCGGCGCGGCCGGGGCGGCATTGTCGGCGTCAATATCGGCAAGAACCGCGACAGCAAGAACGCCGCGGCGGATTACGCTTCTTGCGTCGCGAAGCTGGCGCCCTTGGCCGATTACCTCGCCGTCAACGTCTCCTCGCCCAACACGCCGGGCTTGCGCGAGTTGCAGAAGAAAGCGGCGCTGCTCGAGCTGATAGCGGCGCTCAAGCTGGCGCGCGCCAAATCCTCGCCGAAACGCCCGCCGCCGTTGCTGTTGAAGATCGCGCCCGATTTGACGGCCAGGGAACGCGAAGGCATCGCCGAGGCGGCGCTCGAATCCGCCATCGACGGGCTGATCATATCCAACACCACGGTGGCCCGGCCCAAGGATTTGAAAAGCGAATTCGCGCGCGAAGCCGGCGGATTGAGCGGCAAGCCGCTGTTCGCGCCTTCGACCGCGCTGCTGGCCGAGATGTGGAAACTCACCGGCGGGCGCATCCCGATCATCGGCGTCGGCGGGATTTTCTCGGGCGCGGACGCCTATGCCAAAATCCGCGCCGGGGCGAGCCTGGTGCAGCTTTACACCGCGCTGACCTATGAAGGCGTGGGCCTGGTCGCGCGCATCAAGCGCGAGCTGCTGGAATTGCTGAAGCGCGACGGGTTCAAGACCATCGCCGAGGCGGTGGGCGCCGATCGGCCATGAGTTTCCGGCCATGACCCTGCGCATCCTCTCGGGAATCGGCGAGATAGCGTCCAACTATGACGGCTTCATCCTCGATCTCTGGGGCGTGCTGCATGACGGCAGCAAACCCTTTCCCGGCGCGGTCGAGGCCTTGACCCGGCTCAAAGCCGCGGGCAAGCGCACGGTGGTGCTTTCCAACGCGCCGCGCCGCGCCGAGATGGTATCGCGCCGCGTGGCCAAGATCGGCATTCCGCGCGAACTCTACGACGATATCCATTCCTCGGGCGAGGAGGCGTGGCGGCATCTGGCCAAGCGCGACGACCCGTTCTTTCGATCTCTCGGGCGACGCTGCTATTTCATCGGGCCGCGGCGCGACGATCCCTTGATGATCGGGCTCGATCTGGAACGGGTCGAGGATGTGGCGCGCGCCGATTTCCTGCTGGCGGTCGGGCCGGGGAATTGGGAGGAAAGCCTCGCGCCCTTCGAGCCGGCGCTGAAGGCCGCGCGCGCGCGCGATCTGCCGATGGTTTGCGCCAATGCCGATCTGGTGGTGATGCATCAGGGGAAGCGCAGCATCTGCGCCGGCGCGATGGCGGAATATTACGAGCAGCTCGGCGGCAAGGTGCGCTGGCACGGCAAGCCCTATCTCTCGGTCTATGAGACCTGTTTTTCCCTCCTCGGCGTCAAGGACCACAAGCGCATCCTGGCGGTGGGCGATTCCTTGCGCACCGACATCGCCGGCGCCAAGGCGGCCCAGATCGACAGCGTGTTGGTGGCGAGCGGCATCCATGCCGAGGAGATCGGGCTTACGCCGGGAACGCTCGATCCGGAGCGGGTCGACCGTTTGATCAAGGCGGCGGGCCTGGCGCCGGTCGCGGCGATGGAACAGTTCCGCTGGTGACCTAGTGGCCGGCGCCGGCGCGGTGCAGGATGGAAGCCACCAGGCTGGTGTCGTAGGCGAGGCCCGCCGGAGTCATGATGACCGCCTGGGGAAAATGCGTCGCCTTGATCAGCCCCTTGCGTTCGAGCGCCACCCAGGCCGCCCGGTTCATCAGCCCGGTCGCGTCCTTGGCCATGACCACCGCGTCGGCCAAATGGAAATGATCGCCATGCGGCGGACCCGACATGTTGTTGACCAGGAGCTCGCCCGGCCCTTCGGCCGGCCGCGCATTGCCCGGCACCCGCGCCAGATGCTGGAGCAGGGCCAGGGTCTTCAGCTGGAGCGGGTTGAGCTTGAGCGGATTGTTCTTGGGCGCCATGACGGGCGCATCTTAGAACAGGACAGAAGCCGCTAGGCAAGACCTTAGGATGTTTCCGGCGCCGCTTCGCGGTTTCCCAGCCGCGCGATCAGCCGCAGGATCTCGGCCTGGAGATCCCGGTCGCGGATGCCGTAATAGCCGCGCACCAGCGACAATGTCTCGCGCCGGTCGAACGCCGCGCCGGCTTCCCCGGCTTCCGCCGCCGAGGGGCCTTCGGCGCCCGGACCGCCGGAATAATCCGCGAAGAAAAAGCCGGGCACGACTTGCAGCGCCAGCGACATCTCGTAAAGCCGGCTGGCCGAGATGCGGATCGATCCCGATTCGTATTTCTGCACCGCCTGGAAGGAGACGCCGATGCGCGCGGCCAGCGCGCTCTGGCTCAATCGCAGCTGGGCGCGGCGCAGCCGGATGCGGCGGCCGACGTGGCAATCGATCGGATGGGGCGCTTCCGCGGCTTCATTCCCGGACTTGAATTGACGCAAAACCATGTTTTCCTCTTTTCTCCACCGCGCGCGAAACGGCAACGGACGTCCCAGGGCGCATCTTCCGCGCCTTGAGCTCGTCATCCCATTTGCCCGATTGCGGCTTTTGCCGTTTGCGGCCGCCTTCTGGCGGCGGCTTCGAGTTGGGTCCCGCCCAAGCGGCGCAGACACCCGATCGCCATCACGGTCGGCGATGCTTCTCTCTGTATTTGCGCGCAAAGATAGCGGCGAATATAGAACAGCGCAAAAGAATTTCGCGTCTGCGGTGATATGTCTCGTGAACAAACATGGTTCATCCGGCGCGCGTTAGAGCGTGATCGCCTTCGGCAATCACGCTCTAACATTTGTTCGGGCCGCGCAATTTCACCGGTTTGATGGAATCGCCCGATTCCATTCAAACCGGTATCGCTCTAGCCGCGCAACGCCGCATTCGCCAGGAAGGTCAGTCCGGTGGCGATATAAACGCCGAGCAGCACGCGCTGGAAAGCGCGCTCGCTCAGCTGCACATGGACGTGGCGCCCGAGCCACATGCCGATTCCGGTCGGGATCAGCATCAGAACCGACAGGCCCAGCTCGGCATGGGAAGCCACCCCCATCACCCACAGCCCCAGCAGCAATCCCACCCCCGCCACCACGTACATGATCGAGATGGCGGGAACGAATTCCTCCTTGGTGAGGCGCATGCCGAAGACATAGAGCATGAGCGGCGGGCCGTAGAAGGTGGAGATCCCGCCCAGGAAACCGGCCGCCACCCCGACCAGCGGATTGAGCCAGGCCTCATGGCGCGGCGGGAGACGCAGATTCGGGCGCAGGCTGACGAAGACCGGGAAAGCGATCACCGCCAAGCCGATGATCAGATCGAGCAGCCGCTCCGGCAGCACCACCAAAAGCCGCACCGAAAACACGATGGTGACCAGCAGGGGCAGGAGCAGAAGCGCCGCAGCATGGGGAAAAACAAGCCGCCCTGGAAGCTCTGCACCAAATTCGCGGCGGCGACCGGCACCGTGGTCAGCGTCACCGCGGTCTTGAGATTGACCAGCATGGTCAGGATCGGCACCGCCACCAGCGGCATGCCGATGCCGACCACGCCCTTGACCGTGCTGCCGGCCAAGAGGCCGAGCGAGCAGAGGAACAGGAGGAAGGGCGTCACGCCGGCACCGGGTCAGGCATTCCAACGCCGGCGACGCGGGCTGCCGGCCGCCTTGAGTTTCCCGGATTCGTCCATGGACGGCCGCCCCTCCCCCGAAAAAAGCCCTTTTCCTTAAGTCGGGTGCGAACAACCGGCAAGGGTTTTGAGCAAAGCGGAGGTTAAAGATCCCCCTATCAATGTCTGCTTTCGGAGTCATAGCGGACATAACGCGGACATCGCGGTATGTCCGCTTCTGGCACAAAGCGGACATTGGCTAGCTTTTCAACACCTGAAGTTGCACCCGGCCCCGCAAATTGGGCATGGTTGAATCTCGTCGGCGACGGCCGAGGAACGTCGGTTCGATCGCCGCCGCCTCAGCCGCCCGCCGCAGACCCTTGGATAAGTGTTCAGAAATTAAAGGTCAGACGCAGGTTTGGACCGGAATAGATGCGATCGGCATTTTTTATTCTGTTATTCGCGTCGACGATTTTCAGCGCGTCCAGGTAAGCGTCCACCCGATAATTGAGCGACAGTTTCATGCCGGGCATGAGCGCATAACTCACGCCTATCATCGCGTCGGGGTTGGGGACGAATCCAGTTGACGAATTACTGAGGTTTTGCGGACAGCCCGACAGGCAATTCGCCGCCGGCCCGCTATTACTGATGCTCACCGTTTGATTGACACTGCGCGGGCCGACAAGCGCCGCAACGCCGCCCATGTAATCGATCGACCACTTCTCCGCGCGCGGCCACCACCTTGCCAGCGGAACATTGCCCTCGAGCGCCAAACGCGGACCCGCGCCCAAGAATTTATTGGTCTGCTTGTAAGAGCGGGTATGGTTTACCGTTATTACCGCTGTTGATGTTGGGGAGTTCCAAACCGGCGCATTCCATGAGGCAGAACCGTTGGTCGTGCCCCGGATCTGGGCGATCCGGACGCCCAACTTGACCTGGCTGGAATCGCCGATACCCAACCCCAGGTCACGCCCGGCCATGAAGTCGGCAGCCCAATTGGTTTCCTTGCGTTCGGCGGAGTTTTTGCCCGTGACGGCCGTAGTCGATGTGAAGAGGCCGTTAAAAAATGAAAAAGTTGATACCGGGTTGCTGCTTTTCGAACGTTCTCCGGTTTGCCCATAACGGAAATCGCCGCTTAAGTGCCAAGCGGCGTCAATGCGATAGTCGACGCCGATCGCGCCATCCCAACCCCATTGGGGATGCGAAGCGGCAAACGGCGAGGTAAAGCCGAAAACGTTGGAATCGGCGCCGCTGAGCGCTTGAGCGCCCCCTTCCACCCACCACGTCCATTTATTCAGGGGCGCAGGGGTCGCTGCCGCCGCGGTTTGCATCGGCGCCGGGGGAGTGGGATCGGCGGCAAAAACCGTTGGCGCATAGACCGTAAGCGCAATGCCGGAAACGCTCGCTAGCAGCGCACTTCTTGTTGATGGTCTCATGCTTTTACCCCCGTCTTCGATTTGGTTGATTCTGAACAAATTGTGCTATCTCTTAAAGACACAAAATTTGGATGAATCCACTAAATACGAGTTTGGTGGCAGAAATGTCACATGTAATTAGGATAATTGATCCTTATGGAGGTACTCTTCGCGAGCATGCAGGAAGCCGCTGAACATCCGAGCAGATCGCAGCCAAAATCAGGCCTCGTCTGGCTGGCGTCATATCCGAAGTCAGGGAATACCTGGACGCGCGCGTTCCTCTCGAACCTGGCCAGCGTCATGGCCGGCGAACGGGAAGCGCTCGATGTCAACGCGATCAATCGCTTCTCGCTCGGAGAAAACTTTATTCAATTCTATGAGGAGCGCCTTGGATTTAAGCCAACCGACCAACACCGCAATGAAATTACCGCGCTGCGCCATGAGGTACAGCAATGGATTGCAGACCAATTCGAAGGGATTGTCTTCGTCAAAACGCATAACGGGCTGGTCATCGACCACGGCCGGTCGATCATCAATTTCGCAGTAACGTCGGGAGCCATTTATATCGTCCGCAATCCACTCGACGTAGCGATCTCGCTCTCGCACCACCTGGGTAAGACCATTGATGAAGCCATCGAGACGATGGCTTCGCCCGATACGGAAACGCCGATCAACGACAAGCGCGTTCACGAAATCTGGGGTTCATGGAGTCAGCACGTCGAAAGCTGGACGCGCAAACCCCATCCGACCATATACGTCATGCGCTATGAGGACATGTTGAGCGCTCCGGAAAAAACCTTTGGGGGGTTGGCCCGTCACCTTCGTCTTGACGCGACGCCGGCCCAGTTTGCTCTCGCCCTTGAGCGATCGTCTTTCGCCAACCTGAAGAGCCAGGAAGAAAAAACAGGATTCCAAGAGAAGTCAAAAAAGGCCGAGCGGTTTTTCCGGGAAGGGCGTGCCGGCCAATGGAAGGAAGTTTTAAACTCGAAGCAGATTGAGCGAATTGTGAGCGACCATCGGGAACAAATGGCTCGATTTGGATATCTGCCGCTCGAATAGTCCGGCTCGCCCATCGGCGTCGTCTTCGGCACACGCTAAAATGCTCCGGTTGGAAGTTAATTTAGCGATCGAGTTAGCCCGTCGAGATATGGATTGCCTGCGAAAAGCGGTCCGGTTGCCGCAACGATTGCCAAAAATTGGTTCTCGGTAACGGACCTCGCAATAGCCCGTCTTCAAATTCCTAAAACGCCGACTTCTGACAATTAGCGTACGTGCAGGAGCCGTCAATTAATGTCTGCTTCTGGCACAAAGCGGACATTCCCCGGCTGCGGTCGAATGTCCGCTTTTGGGGACAAAGCGGACATTGACCAACCGTTGCTCGCCTCGTCTCGATTTATGAGTCCACGGCCTAGAGCAACCCGAAGCCGCCCAGACACGCGGCCGCCCCGAACACCCAAAGCGGGTTGAGCCCGGTCCAATAGGTCAACGCCGCCGTGGCCGCGGTGAGGAGATAGGCCAGGATCCCGTGATCCGAGGTCCTGGCCAGGAGAAAGGCGCTCGACGACACCAAGCCGACCGTGACCGGCGTCAGCCCGTTCTGGATGGCCTCGAGCCAGGGCCGGTGGCGGAAATAGCTCCACAGCCGGAAGGCGACGAAGGTCAGCGCCACCGACGGCCCCATCATCGCCGCCGTCGCCACCAGCGCGCCCGCAAACCCGGCGACATGCCAGCCGATCAGCGTCACCACCATCACGTTCGGGCCGGGCGCGGCCTGGGCCAGCGCGTAGAGCGAGACGAATTGGCGGTCGGTCATCCACTGCGCGACATCGACCGCCTGGCGGTGCATTTCCGGGATGACCGCGTTGACGCCGCCGAAGGCCAACAGCGAGACGGTGAGGAAGCAGAGGGCGAGCGCGCCGAGTTGGCCGGAACCCTTCATCCGCGCCGCCACCAGGAAATGCCGATGCTGAGCGGGATCGCCGCCGCGATCACCCAGAGCAAGGGGAGATTCAAGAGCGCGATGGCGGCGAACACCAGGATCATGACCGGCAGCGCCTTGCCCGGGCGGCGGGCCAGCAGCGGCTGCGCCAGACGCGCCGCCATGGCGAGGATCATGCCCGCGGCCGAGGCCGAAACGCCGAGCAGCGCACCGGTGACGGCCGGATTGCCGCCATAGCCTTCGTAAAGCGCGCCCAGAATGATGACGATGACGAAGGGCAGGAAGGTGATGCCGAGAAAAGCTGCCGCCGAGCCCTTGACGCCGCGGAAGCGCGCCCCCACCGCGATCGACAGATTGCAGACATTGGGTCCGGGCAGGAACTGGCACAGCGCCAGCAGATCGAGGAACTCGGATTCGGTCAGCCAGCGGCGGCGCTCGACGATCATGCGCCGCGCCCAGGGCAGCACGCCGGCGAAGCCCATCGCCGCCACCAGCATGAAGCTCAGGAACAGCTCGCGCAGATTCGGCGCGGGCGGCGGCGCGGCGGCGGGCGGCAGGGAGAGATCGGTCATCGGGCGGCCAAGCCCTTACACGAAGGGATATGCGGTTACCAGTGGCGCACGCGCCCGACGTCGAGGTGGACGAAGTTGGAGCGCGGATAATAGCCGACGCCGCCGCCCTTGAGCGACAGCGCGGCGCGGCGCAACAGCCCGAGGCGCCGCCCGGGCACGCGCAGATCGACCGCCTGGCCCTGGAGATGCAGGCTGTTCTTGGCCACGCCTTCGCTTTCCTCGGCCAGCATGGCGTTGGTTTCGGGCGAGCGGTAGCCGGAATAGACCAGATAGGGTTCGTGCGTGTCGAGCCGGCGGTTGAGCGCGGCCAGCAGGTCGAGCAAAGCGGGATCGATGGGATGGATTTGGCCGGTGCGGAAATCGCGCAGCAGCCAGTCGATGCGCCGGAGCGCCTCGGGCTCGTAGCCGCTTTCGGTCCAATAGACCAGGTTGAGCTTCTCGCCGGTGTGGAGGTTATTGAAGGCGAGCGCGCGGCGGGTCTCGAAACGCGGCAATGCTACCGCCGGCGCCGCGATCAGCGCTGCCGCCGAGCCCGCGGCCAGGCTGAGGAAATGCCGCCGCCCCTTATTCCGCAGAGTTTCCGTCATCCCCCCGCCACCCCGACGAAACACCGAACATGACACGGCGCGGCGCATTCGCGCTCTTCACCGGTCCGATATTCCGCTAAACCGGGGCGCGGGACAACCCCTTTGGCTTTGGTCCCTTCGGCCCGCCGGGATGATGTAGATCAATGAGCCAATGCCCGAAACCGGCGGAAATGCCGTCTCTTGCGGCCGCCGCAACAACATCGGGCCACCCCATGCGCGCCCTCAAGCTGGGGAAAGACGGATGCTAGCAGGGTTCACGCCGGTCCCGCCCGAATTCGCGGCCCGTTACCGGGCGAAGGGCTACTGGCTCGACCGGCCGATGGGCGAGTATTTCCGCGATCTGTTCGACCGCTGGGACCGCCGCATCGCGGTCGTGGCCGGCGGCGAGACGGTGAGCTACCGCGAGCTCGGCGACCGCATCGACCATCTCGCCCGCCATCTGCTCGATTTCGGCCTCGCGCCTCTCGACCGCGTGGTGGTGCAGCTGCCCAATCGGATCGAGTTCATCGAACTCTATTTCGCGCTGCTGCGCGTCGGTGCGATCCCTTTGCTGGCGCTGCCGCCGCATCGCAAGCACGAGATCGGCCATTTCGTGGAATTCACCGAAGCCGTCGGCTACGCCGCCGCCGAGCGCGCCGGCGATTTCAGCTACCTGGAGACCGCCCGGGAAATCCAGAAATCGGCGCCCACGTTGCGCCATCTGTTCATCCTGGGCGACGACCTGCCCGCCGGCTGTCACTCGCTGCGCGCGCTGATGAAGACACGGCCCAAAACGCCAGCCGCCGCCTTGAAGGATCTCGCGATCGATCCGGAGGAGCCGGCGGTGTTCCAGCTTTCCGGCGGAACCACCGGCATCCCCAAGATCATCCCGCGCACCCATAACGACTATATCCTCAACTCGGCCGGCTGCGCGGCGGCCAATGACATGCGCGAGGGCGATTGCCTGCTGGTCTGCCTGCCGATCGCCCACAACTTTCCGCTGGCCTCGCCCGGCATCCAGGGCATGTTCATCCGCGGCGGAAAGGTGGCGTTGGCCGAATCGCCGCACGCGGCGCAGGTGTTTCCGCTGATCGAGCGGGAGCGGGTGACGCATCTCGAGCTGACGCCGGCGACGCTCATCCGCCTGCTGCACGACCCGTCCTTCGGCGGTTACGATCTCTCCTCGGTCCGCATCGTCAACACCGGCGGCCAGCGCCTGCAACCCGAGACCTCGGCGCTGGCGGAAAAGCTGATTCCGTCCTGCATTGTGCAGGAGGTGTTCGGCATGGCCGAGGGGCTGGTGACGCTGAACCGGCTCGACGACCCGCCGGAAATCCGACATCAGACCATCGGCCCGTCCTGGTGCGAAGACGACGAGATCCGGCTGCTCGACGACAACGGGCGCGAGGCGCCGCCAGGCGAGGTGGGCGAATTGGCGGTGCGCGGGCCTTATACGCTGCGCGGCTATTTCCGCGCGCCCGAGGTCAATGCGCGCGCCTTCACCGCGGACGGGTTCTATCTCACCGGGGATTTGCTGCGCCGGCATCCCTCCGGCGGCTTCGTGGTGGCGGGCCGCAAACGCGACCTCATCAACCGCGGCGGCGAGAAGATCAGCGCGGAAGAGGTGGAAAACATGCTGCTCGGCCATCCGGATGTTCGCAACGTCGCCTGCGTGCCGATGCCCGATCCGGTTCTGGGCGAGCGCAGCTGCGCCTTCGTCATTCCCGCCGCCGGCGCGCAGCCCACGCTCAAGGAGCTGGCCGATTACCTGACCGGGCAAGGCCTGGCCAAGTTCAAGCTGCCGGAGCGTTTGGAGGTGGTCGCCGATTTCCCGCTCTCCCCGTTCGGCAAAGTGTGGAAGAAGGAGCTCGAGAAGCGCATCCGGGAAATTCTGGCCGCCGAAGCAGCTGCCAAGCGCCCGGCGGCGGCGCGGTGAAACGCTCGATTTCTCAGCTCTTCCCCGGCGCGGCGGCCAGGTGGCGCGCGGGCGGCGTCAATTGCTCGGACAGGTCGCGTTTCACCAGCGCCTGGTTGAGGCGGCGGTCGCGGCCGTAGAGATCGTCGCGGAATTCGACGGTGCCGTCCGGGTCGGCGAAGGCGGTCCAATAGAACATGTAGACCGGGATGGAATGCGGCAGCGGGATGGTCTGGGTCTTGCCGGTGGCAATGGCCGCGTCGATCATGGCCATCGTCCAGTTGGACGATTCCAGCACGCGCCGCGCCAACTCGCGCGGATTGCCGAGCCGCACGCAGCCATGGCTCCAGGCGCGCCGCACCCGCGCGAACAAGCCCGAGGCCGGCGTGTCGTGGAGATAGATGTCGAGCGCGTTCGGCATCTCGAACTTGATGTGGCCCAGCGCGTTCTTGGGGCCCGGCAGCTGGGCCAGCTGCTTGCCGCCGGGCACGTCGATATAGGCGTAGTCGTTGCGCTCGAGATAATGCGGATCCTTCTTCAGCGCCGGGCGGATTTCGGCCTTGATGATCGAGCTCGGCACGTTCCAGAACGGGTTGAACGTCACCGCGGTCATGTGCGTCTTCAAGACCGGCGTCGGCCGGTCCGGCAGGCCCACCACCGCGCGCATGACCAGCGGCGCCTCGCCGGCCTCGTAGTAGACGACGCTGGCGTCGGGAACCTCGACCTCGACCCGGGTCGGCGGATTCTCGCGCGGCATCGAGCGGCGGCGCTCGAGATTGAGCCGGATTTCGCGCATCCGTTCGCCCGGCGCCATGTTGAGCGCGGTGAGCGTGGCGCGGCCCACCACCCCGTCGGCCGGCAGGCCGTGGGTTTCCTGGAAGCGCGTCACCGCCGCTGTCAGACCGGAATCGTATTGCGCGCCGTCATCCGGATTGCCGGGCGAAATGAATCCCTCGGCCAAAAGGCGCCGGCGCAGCAGGGCCACGTCGTCGTTGCCGTCGCCCGGCTTCAGCGGCACGGCGAGATTCAGCGGCCGCCAGGCCTGGGAGACGGTATAGGCCTTGTAGCGGGCATAGGCCTGGCGGAGATTGGCGTAATCGGCATCGGCGGGGGCGAGCGAAGCGAGATAGGCCGACACGCCATCCTTTTGCGCGCGCGCCAGTGCGGTGTCCGGATCGAAGGACGGAAGCGGCATCGCCCAGTCGGTTTCGAAATCACCGGGCGAAACCCGGCCGCGCGCCAGGGCATTGGCGTAGCGCAAAAAGGCGTCGGTGAGCAGGATGTCGACGCGCGCCGCGTCGGTTTCGGGCAGCGCGAAGGCGCCGGGATCGAGCCCGTGCGAGGGCGCATCGGCCAAAGCCGCCGCCAACTCGGCGCGGCGCTGATCGTTCCACAGCGGGCGGAAATCATTTTTTTGGTAGATCGACGCAAGCTGCGCGCGGTCGAGCCTGCGCCTGGCGATCACGAGATCGCCCTCGCCCGCAAGCAGGGACGATATCGTCGCCGGGTTGAACAACGTGGCCGGCGCCGGCGCGGAATGCGCCGCCGGTGGAATCGGCGCTTGGGCTTGGGCCCGGGCAAGAGGCGGCGCCGCCGCGATCAGCAGCAGCAGGGAGAGCAGGCGAAGAGCGCGCGGCGCGGTCATGATCGGCTTGGGGCTGCGGTTTTTGCTTGGAGTTGCGGCGTCGACTATCATCGGGCATGCGGCTGGAGGCGGCAAATGATTTATAAAATCGCTTTTCTTTTTCAAGGCTTTGGTCAGGATGGGCGGCATGGAATTCATCGCCATCAAGGACGCGCGCGTGCCGGCGCTGGGCCTCGGGACCTGGGCGCTCAACGGGCGCGGCTGTTTCGCGGCGGTCAAGGAAGCGCTCGCACTGGGCTATCGCCACATCGACACCGCGCAGATCTACGGCAACGAGGAAGCGGTGGGCGACGCCATCAAACAGTCGGGCGTCAAGCGCGCCGACATCTTCCTCACCACCAAGATTCCGGCGGGCAATCTGCGCGCAGTTGAGGTGCGGCGCGGCGTCGAGGACGGCCTGAAGCGGCTGGGCCTGGATTACGTCGATCTGCTGCTGATCCATTGGCCGAGCCGGAGCGAGCCCTTGGCCGAGACGCTGGATGAGTTCGCCGCGGCGCGGGCCCGAGGCAAGACCCGCTTCATCGGCGTCAGCAACTTCACGGTCGCGTTGCTGGCCGAGACCGTCGAATCCTGCCGCGCCGACATCATTTGCGACCAGGTGGAATATCACCCCTATCTGTCGCAACGCCCGGTGCTGGCAGCCTTGAAGAAATATGGGTTGATGCTGACCGCCTATTCGCCGCTGGCGCGCGGGCGCGCGGCGCGGGACCAGGAGCTGGCCGAGATCGGCCGCCGCCACGGCAAGAGCGCGAGCCAGGTGGCGTTGCGCTGGCTGCTCGATCAGAACAACGTCGCCGCCATTCCCAAATCGGCGCGGCGGGAACACCTCGCGGCCAATCTGGACATCTTCGATTTCAAGCTGGCGCCCGAGGAGACCGCCCAAATCGACGCCAAGCGCGGCACCGGACGGGTGGTCGACCCCGCCGGCTGGGGCCCGGAATGGGACGGGCCGTGAGCGAATAGCTTTGGCGCTGCATGGACATCCTGCGCCCTTCACCCTTCGTCCTTCGACGGGCTCAGGACGAGGGCTCAGGGTGAGGAGATAATGAGGATGGCATAAAGAAAAGAGCCTCATCCTGAGCTTGTCGAAGGATGAAGAACGCGCGATGCCGATCCAACAATCAAATCGGGCCTTAAATCACAGGCAACCAAGGTAATTTACTTAGTTTTGCCGGTGTGCGAACTGTTACCCGATTTTGCCCCGATTTCCGTGAGGACATAAATTGAGCTGCTGCGATCCCGACCAGGCCCTCCGGCCGGACAAGAAAATCCGCCGCCGCGCCGTGCTGAAAGGCGCCGCGGCGCTGGCCGGAGCGCTGGCCGTGGCCCCGGGCCGCGCCCGCGCATCCGGCAAATCCCTGAAGCTTGCCTTTTGCAGCCAGCTTCTGTGCATCATCCCCTACACCGTCGCCAAATCCCAAGGCTTCTACGAAAAAGAAGGGCTCGACCTCGAGCTGGTCTATTCCCGCGGAGGAGGCGTGGCGATGGCGGCGCTGGTCGGCGGCGCGGTCGATTACGGCGCCACCGCGCTCGACGTGGCGCTCGCCGCCTACGGCAAGGGCGCGGCGATAAAACGCTTTCTCTCCACCGGCAAGCTGCCGCTGTTCGCGCTCGCCGTGGCGCCGAAGATGGCGGCGCGGATCACCACGCTCAAGAGCCTCGAAGGCAAGACGGTGGGCGTGTCGGGATTGGGCAACGCCGACCACGCGCTGGCGCTTTATCTGTTGAAGCAGGCCGGCGCGGATTCGTCCAAGGTGCAGTTCGCCGTCCTCGGCCCCAATCTGCTCGAGGCGTTGCGCCAGGGCGATGTGGATGCCGGGCTGGTGCAGGAGCCGGCGCTGACGCTGATCGAAAAAGCGGGCGGGCGCGTGCTGGTCAACGCCATGGACGCCGCCGACGCCAGGAAATATCTCGGCGGCAATTACGAGTTCATGGGCGTGGCGGTGCGTGCGCCCGAAATTCCGGTGCGGCGCGAGGAGATGAAGGCGCTCGCCCGCGCGTTGCAGAGCGGGCTGGCATCGGTGCAGACGCTTTCGCCCGACGATCTCGTCAAATCCCTGCCGCCGGAGATGACGACCGGCGCCGATACCGGCCAGATGCGCGACATCCTGGCGCGTTACCGGGCGTCGCTTTATCCCTCTTCGGTCAAGATCGACCTCGCCGCCGCCGCCCGCGTCGCAGCGTCGCTCAAGGTGGCGGGGCTGCTCCCGCCCAACGCCGACACCATCGGCCTCTACGACATTTCGGTCGCCGGGGGCTGAGAGCCTTGCTGCGCGTCAAGGATCTGGCGTTGTCCTATGGCGCGACGCCGGTGCTCGAAGGCGTCAGCCTCGAAGTGCCGGGGGGCAAATTCGTCAGCCTGGTCGGGCCTTCGGGCTCGGGCAAATCGAGCCTGCTGCGCGCCGTGATCGGCTTGCAGAAGCCCTCGGCGGGAGAGGTTTCGGGCGATTTCGCCGCCAGCGAGATCGGCATCCTGTTCCAGGACGACGCGCTCCTGCCCTGGCGCAACGCCGAGGAAAACGTGGCGCTGGGCTTGCGCCTCAAGGGCGTGGATCGGGGTTCGGCCTTGGCTTCGGCGCGGCAGTGGCTGACCCGGCTCGGGCTTTACGGCTTGAGCGAGCGCTGGCCGCGCCAGCTTTCGGGCGGGCAGAGGAAGCGCGTGGCGTTGGCCCAGGTGCTGGCGCGCGAGCCCGGGCTGTTGCTGATGGACGAACCCTTTGCCTCGCTCGACGCCATCGTGCGCGCGCGCGTGACCGGCGATCTGGCGCGGCTGGTGGAGCAACGCGGCATTTCGGTGCTGCTGGTGACGCACGATCTGGAAGAGGCGCTGGCGCTGTCGGACACGGTCTATCTGCTGTCGCAAGGGCCGCGCGCCCAGATCGCCGGCCGTTACGAGGTGACGCTGCCCCGGCCGCGCGACCCGATGACCGTGCGCACCCATCCCGATTTCGCGCCGCTGCTGACGCGGCTGTGGCAGGACCTCTCGCGCGAGGTCGGCGGGCGGGCGGCATGAACAAGCGGCTCGCGGCCGGGCTGCGCCAGGCGCTGGGATTGGCCGGTCTGGTGGCGCTGTGGCAATGGGCCGCCCAGGCCGGGCATTTGAACCCGCTTTACATGCCGGCGCCATCGGCCGTGGCGGCGACGCTGGTGCAGCTTTTCGTCCAAGGCACGATCTGGCCGCATCTCTATGCCACCTTCGCGGCGGCGCTGGGCGGGTTGGCCATCGGGCTGGGGCTCGGCGCGGCGCTGGGCGCGGCGGCGGCGTTGACGCCCCTCATCGGCGATCTGCTGGAGCCGGTGATGATCGGTTTGAACGCGGTGCCGCGCGTGGTGCTGGCGCCGTTGTTCGTCATCTGGTTCGGCATCGGGCTCGGCTCGAAGGTGGCGCTGGCGGTCATGCTGGTGGCGGTGCTGATCTTCTTCACCGTCTTCACCGGCATCCGCGAGGTGGACAAGAAGCTGGTCGAGCGGGTGGCGACGCTGGGCGGCGGCTGGCGCGATCTGCTGCGCGAGGTCTACCTGCCCTCGGTGGTGGCCTGGGTTCTGGGCAATCTCAAGGTGGCGGTGGGCTTCGCCTTCACCGGCGCGGTGGTGGGCGAGTTCGTGGCCTCGACCCGGGGCCTGGGCTATCTCCTGTCCTTCGCCCAGAGCAACTACAACGCGGCGCTGATGATCGCGCTGATCGCGCTCATCATGGGCTTCGTGCTGCTGATCTTCGCGCTGACCGGCTGGCTCGAGCGCCGCTTGCTGCGCTGGCGGGGCTAGGCCGCCTCACTGTTTCACGACGGTGAAACTTTGCTCGGCCAGCTTGCGGCCTTGATACCAGATTTGCATGGTCCAGATTCCGGGCACGACTTTCCAGTCATTGTCCAAGCCATAGCTTTTGAACGATGTCTGCCCGATGGCCACGTTGAAATCGTATTCGCTGCGGGCCTTCAATTGCTGCGTGTCGGGGTTGCGCAGACCGGGGGCCGGGAAAATGGTCACGAAGCGAATCGGCACGACCGCGCCCGCGGGTGCGCCGACCACGGTATAGCGGAAGCCGAAATCCACCCCCTTCTGCGCGGAAACGGTCCGGGTGGTTGCGGCATGCCGGATGTCGGTCACGATTGCCCTGGTGCCCGATGCGGTGCCCGGCGCCGACACTTTGTTTTCCGTCGTGGTGGTGTAGATGCCGTATTCGACGACATCGATGCGGTCGATTTGCGGCGTTTGGGCATAAGCGCCCGTGGATGCCAGCAACGACAGCAAAAGCGGCAGCGCGATTCTCATGGCAAACCCTCCGAACCCGATCGCGTTCTAGCCCTTGTCCTTCTCGGCCTGGAGCTTTTCCACCAGCGCCGGCAGCACGCGCAGATCGTAGCCCTTCCTGGCGGCGTCGGCCGCGAGCATCAGCGGGCTTTCGCCGTCGAAGAACACCCGCGTCAAGGCATAGAGCACGTAGGAACGCGCGCCCGAACGGCAATAGACCAGGACCGGCCTGGCCCCGCGCAGCAGCGCGTGGTTGAAGGCCGTCACGTCCTTGTAGGTGATGGTGCCGGTCGTCACCGGGATGTAGCGGTATTCGAGCCCGTGTTTCTTGGCTTCGGCCTCGACCATGTCCTTGGTCGGCTGGCCCGGCTCCTCGCCGTCGGGGCGGTTGTTGATGATGGCGGCGAAGCCCGCCTGGGCGATCTCCGCCACGTCGGAAGGCGCGATCTGCCCGGCAACGCTCACGGTTTCGTCGATCTTGACCGGTCCCTGCATGGACGCCTCGTCTCCTAAGCTTGGGCCTGGGACGGGCTTATAGCATTAGAGACGTTGGCGGGCGATGGCCTTTGGTTTGCCGGCTCCGCCGGCGGGGGCGCGTTCGCGGGCGAGCAGCGCGCGTTTGCGTGCGACGCCCCAGCGATAACCGCCGGGATCGCCGTCGAGCCGCACCACGCGGTGGCAGGGAATGGCGACGGCGACGGAGTTGGCGGCGCAGGCCCGGGCCACGGCGCGCGCCGCTTTGGGCTTGCCGATGGCCCTGGCGATTTCGCCATAGCTCGCGGTTTCGCCCGGCTTGATCTGGCGCAGCGCCCGCCAGACCCGAATCTGGAAAGCCGTGCCGCGCAGATCGAGCGGCAGATCGAAGCCCGCGGCAGGCGTTTCGACCAGCGCCACCGCCGCGGCCACGCGCCGCGCGAAATCCGGATCGTCGCCGGAGAGCGCGGCGTTGGGGAAGCGGTCCTGAAGCTCGCGCGCGAGTTTTTCCGGATCCGCGCCGAGCGAAATGGCGCAGACGCCCTTGGCGGTGGCCGCGACCAGGATGCAGCCCAGCGAGCAGCCGCCGATGGCGAAGCGGATCGTTTCGCCCTTGCCGCCGGCGCGGAAGCCGCGCGGCGTCATGCCGAGGAGAGAGGCCGATTGGGCGTAGAACCGGCCGCTCGAATTGAATCCCGCGCCGTAGAACGCCTCGGTCACGCTGCGGCTTTGATTGAGACCGCTGCGCAGGCGGCCGGCGCGCAAGCCCGCGGCGTATTCCCGCGGCGTACAGCCGGCGACGGATTTGAACATGCGGTGGAAATGGAAGCGGCTCAATCCTGCGGATTTCGCCAAACATGCCAGATCGGGCGCTTCTTCCGGCCCGGCCAAGGCGATGGCGCGGCAGGCCGCCGCCACCAGCGCCGCCCGCACATATTGCGGCGCGGCGCCGTCGGGCCGGCAGCGCTTGCACGGACGGAATCCTTCGCGCTCGGCGGCTTCGCAACTGTCGTGGAAGCGCACATTCTCGCGCTGCGCCAGGCGCGACGCGCAGGACGGGCGGCAATAGATGCCGGTGGTTGCTACCGAATAATAGAAGACGCCGTCGGCGCGGCGATCGCGCCCGGTCACGGCCTGCCAGCGTTGCGCCGGGCTGGCATAAGGTCGAGCGGCCGGACGGGCCGGCGGCCGGGTTGCGGTCTGGGCTGTGAGCGCGGCCAGGGTCATAGGTGTCTCCTCGATTGCGGCACGGGAAGGCCCGGGCGGCAAGCGGTATTTGACCCGCTCGCTGCGGCCCGGACACTCCGGTCCTTGCGCTTGAATTCCGCGATACCAGGGCGATGACTTGAAGATGGCGCCGCGCTCGGCTTTAATGCGCGCTTGGGGCATGCGGGTGTAGCTCAATGGTAGAGCAGAAGCTTCCCAAGCTTACGACGAGGGTTCGATTCCCTTCACCCGCTCCAATCTTTTCAATGACTTAGTAAATCGACCATATCTTAACTGTCCTTTTTTGGCACAATTTGGCACAATCAACCCCTCGTATTTTCAAGGGGTTGTGCCATGCCTTCCACGATACAGGTACGCGGACCGCATCAATTTCGCGTCCAGGTGAGGCGCAACGGCGTCTATCAAACCAGGACGTTCGAGACGCTGAACGCCGCGCGCGAATGGCAGCGGATCATCGAAGGCAAAGTTACCGGCGATGAATTCGTTGACCAGAAAATTGCGCGCGGCACGACTCTCGCGAAGGCATGCGATTGGATGATCGAAAACAATCTAATCGGCAGCGGCCCCAATGCGAAAAACCTGACTTCGAAACTCAACTACTGGAAATCGAGCAAATTTGG